>Ga0210074_1000033_pt1 | contig 60636 bp, 57 predicted proteins | sample China_Galinas_Co_FD_184860 | JGI IMG/M metagenome (GOLD analysis project Ga0210074, IMG submission 184860) | Wetland microbial communities from San Francisco Bay, California, USA, that impact long-term carbon sequestration -... | ecosystem: Environmental > Aquatic > Marine > Wetlands ... | reverse complement strand
GCTCGGTGCCGGAGAAATTCTCCTGACGAGTATGGATCGGGACGGCACACGCGATGGGTTTGATATTGCCTTGACGCGAACCATCAGTGAGGCGGTGAGTGTTCCTGTCATTGCCTCGGGTGGCGTGGGGACACTGGACCACCTTGTGGAAGGCATCGTTGAGGGAAAGGCCGATGCAGTACTTGCCGCCAGCATCTTCCATTTTGGAGAGTTCAGTATTGGTGAAGCCAAGCAGCATATGGCGGACCGGGGCGTCGAGGTAAGATTATGACCGGACTCAGTGCTTTCTTTGTTAGCAACGTAAAGGCACGCACCGATGAGTAGCGAGGCGTGGCTGGACGAAATCAAGTGGACCAGCGATGGGCTGGTACCGGTGGTCGCGCAGGATGCCGGTGACGGCAAGATTCTGATGGTGGCGTGGATGAACCGTGAAGCGCTGAAATTGACTGTGCTGGGTGGCAAAGCTGTCTACTGGTCGCGCTCCCGGAAAAAACTCTGGCGAAAGGGTGAAGAATCAGGCCACCAGCAGATTGTACGTGAAGTTCGGCTGGACTGTGACAATGATGTCGTGATGCTGCAGGTTGAACAACTGGGTGGCATTGCCTGTCATACCGGTAGACGCAGCTGCTTCTATCAGCGCCTGGAGGACAGTTGCTGGGTGAATGTTGAGCCTGTGCTGAAAGACCCTGCATCAATTTACGGTAACGGCTGACACAGCCCCATTATCATGAGTGATACGTTGAAAACACTGGCCGCAGTGATCGAGTCGCGAAAAACTGCAAGCGCTGATACTTCGTATGTGGCTGGTTTGTTTGAAAAAGGTATGAATGCCATTCTAAAGAAGGTTGGCGAAGAAGCAACAGAAACAATTATTGCGGCAAAAGAGGACGATGACTCCCACCTGGTTCATGAAACAGCCGACTTGTGGTTCCATACGCTTGTGATGTTGTCTGCGCGTGGGCTGGGTCCAGTGGATGTGTTGTCGGAGCTGGAGCGTCGTTTTGATCTTTCCGGCCTGGAGGAAAAGGCTGCGAGAAACAATAAATCATAGTGTAATTACGGTTTCTGTGCGCACACAGATGGAGAAATATTATGGGTATTAGTATCTGGCAGTTATTGATTATTCTGGCAATTGTCCTGGTGCTGTTCGGTGCCAAGCGGCTGCGGAATATTGGCTCTGATCTGGGCGGTGCCATCAAGGGGTTCAAGCAGTCCATGCGTGAAGGTGAAGAAGAGGGCAGTGACAAGAAATCGCTGGATGACAAGGACGAGGGACGTGTGATCGATGCCGAGGTAACCAGGCACAACAAGGACAAGGTGTAGGTATTATTGCTCGGGCATTCTCCCTGACGGGTTTCTGATGTTTGACATTGGCTTCTGGGAAATCATTTTTATCCTGGTTATTACCTTGCTGGTAGTAGGGCCGGAGAATTTGCCGAAAGTTGCCCGGACTGCCGGTTTGTGGGTCGGAAAAATGCGCAGCTTTGTCGCCTCTGTCAAGGCAGACATTGATCAGGAACTTGCTGCGGAAGAACTCAAGAAGACGCTTGCCAGGCAGGCATCGGTTCCTGAGCTGGAGGAATTGATCGATGAAGTTACCGGTGATCCGCTGGCATCTATGGAGAGCCAGACACAGGATGCCACTGAAAACAAGCTGTCAATGGATAACAACGATAAGCCTGCCGATGCCACGGTCACGGATGATACAGCCAAATAAACAGGATTCTGCGTGCCAGACGACACAGAACAGCCGCTGATTTATCATCTGATTGAATTGCGCGACCGATTACTGCGGGTCGTGCTGGTAGTCGGCGTGGTATTTATTGCACTGGTGCCGTTCTCGAATACCTTGTTTTCACTGTTGTCCGGACCCTTGATGGCACACATGCCGGATGACAGCAGCATGATTGCCATTGAAGTGGCCTCGCCATTTCTGATCCCCTTCAAGCTGACACTGTTCCTGGCCCTGTTTATCTCGATACCCTACGTGCTCTATCAGCTATGGTCTTTTGTAGCACCCGGTCTGTACACCCACGAGCGGCGACTGGCATTCCCATTGCTGGTTTCAAGCACAGCGCTGTTTTATGCAGGCGCGGCATTTGCCTATTTTGTCGTCTTCCCACTGGTGTTCGCTTTTTTTACAGGCGCAGCGCCCGAAGGCGTCGCGGTGATGACAGATATCAGCCGGTATCTGGATTTTGTGCTAACACTGTTTTTCGCCTTTGGTGCGGCATTCGAAGTGCCGGTATTGACTGTATTGCTGGTGTGGACAGGGATGGCGACACAGGAAGGTCTGCGTGAAAAACGCCCTTATATTATCGTGGGCGCCTTTGTGATTGGAATGCTTTTGACGCCGCCAGATGTAATTTCGCAGACACTGCTCGCAGTACCCGTGTGGCTATTGTTTGAACTGGGTGTTTATTTTTCTGGCTGGTTTATCAGGCAGAGAGATGATTTGCCGGACAACGATGGATATTCATCAGTCGACCGCTACAAACCCATGAGCGACAAGGAAATGGATGCTGAACTGGATCGAATCGACAAGGAGGGTAAAAGCTAGTGTTTTGCAGCAACAGCCTTGATGTGGAGAAATTCATTCGGTTCTTCACATGCGCCTAAATCAATCGGCTCGTTATACAGGGCCATCTCAATCGGCATTGGCTTCGCGAGTATGTAACCTTGTGCATAGTCCACGCCTACTTTAGTTATCGCTTCAAGCGTGGCCTCATCTTCAACAAATTCGGCAATGGTTTTAATACCCATGGTGTGACCAATCTGGTTAATTGCCTGTACCATGGCAAAATCGATGTTGTCGTCTACCATATTTTTCACAAAGCATCCGTCAAGCTTCAGATAGTCAACGGCAAGATTTTTAAGATAGCCAAACGAACTCAAACCGACGCCAAAATCATCCAGCGCAAACCTGCAGCCCATCAGGCGTAATGTAGATATTAATTTTGATGCATTGCATAGGTTTGCTATAACGGCCGTCTCGGTAATTTCGAATACCAGTATCTCCGGCGGGACTCCATAGCTGTGGATTTCGCTAACCAGGTAATCCAGGAAACGTTCATCAGACAACGACTGGCCAGAGAGATTGATGCAGCATGAACTGATATGTTCAGCAACTTTCTCCTTGTCGAGCGTTAATATCCGGAAGGTATTGGACACAACCCAGCGATCGACTGCGGGCATTAACTGGTAGCGTTCTGCAGCAGGAATAAATGACCCTGGCCCAACAATATTATTGTTTTCATCCAGCATGCGAAGCAGTACTTCACCATGAGTAAGGATTTTCTCGCCTGCATCAGGGAGAAGCTTTGCGATTGGCTGGAAGAACAATCTGAATCTGTTGTGTTCAAGCACATCCTGGATGCGCTGCACCCATTGCATCTGACCATGACGCTCGCTGACGGCTTCGTCATCGGGTTGATAGACGTGTACGCGGTTTCGTCCCTGCTCCTTGGCTATGTAGCATGCAGAATCCGCGGCGCTCAGTAAATCAGCGAGTGTGCCACTGTCCTGCGTAATTTGAACCAGTCCGATGCTTGCACCTATCCTGAACGATCGGTTGTCCCAGACAAAGCGGAAATCCTCGACAACTTTACGGATTGCCTCGGCCGGCTCATGGGCGTTTTCCATCGAACAGCCTTCCAGGAGTATGCCAAATTCGTCACCACCCAGCCGTGCGAGCGTATCCGCCTCGCGCAGTTCCATTCGCAGCCTTATGGTGAGTTGTTTGAGAAGTTCATCACCGGCAAAATGCCCACTGGTGTCGTTGACGACTTTGAAGTTATCCAGATCTACGTAGCAGATGGCATGTCGAACGTTTTCAGTTCGGGCATTTTCGATTGCCTGTTTGACGCGATTCTCGAATTCACGGCGGTTCAGCAGACCCGTCAGAGAATCATGGGTTGCCTGATACGACATTTTCTTGGCAAGACCGCGCAGTTCGGTTACATCGTGGAAGACCAGTACGACACCAGTGATATCTGCATTCGAATCACGTATCGGGGAGGCGTTTACTTCAACCGACAGTTTCTGGTTCCTGTAACGGTGAATCAGCAACAGATGACCCGCGAGCATGCTGGTCTTGCCCTGTTCAAGACAGAGTGCAGCCGCATCTGGAGGTGGTTCGAGTGTTTTCTCATCAACAAGCTTGAATACCTTGAGCATGGGCTTGCCGCGTGCATCCTGTAATTTCCAGCCGGTTGATTGCTCGGCGACTGTGTTCATATATTCGATGTCGCCGTTCAGATCGGTAGTAATAACGCCATCTCCGATAGAGCGGAGCGTAACCTGAGCGCGTTCCTTCTCCTGGTGTAGTGCTTCTTTCGCCTGTTTCAAGGCTGTGATATCGCGAATGGTGCCCTCAATGCCGATGGGGTCGCCGTTATCATCGTACTTATAGTGCGAGTTTTCGGATATCCAGATATGTGAACCATCTTTGTGCTGCAGGCAGGTCTCAAAATGCTGCAAACGACCGTAGTTGACGTCCAGTGATTGTTTCAGATTGTCGTGCTCGGTGACGCGTACATAAAAGTCCTTGATATTATTATCAAGCAACTCTTGCGGATCATAGCCAAGTAAGTGTTTGATTGAGGGAGTTGCCCATTGTATGCGGCCGCTGATATCAGTTTGGTAAATAATATCCTGCATGCTGTCAAAAATTGCAGTCATGCGCTGCTCGGATCTGCGTGATCTCTCTTCCGCCTGCTCCCTTACCTGCATCTGCTCCTGCAGCTTGATGTTCATTTCTTCCGCATGCTTCCTGGATTTATCAGCTGCTTCTCGTGTGGTAACAAGTTTTTTGATGAGTTCTGTATTGTGTGATCCCAGGCTGAAGGATTTTGCAAGAATAGTGCGCATGGTGCGTGATGAAAACAGCATGACCAGGGTAGTGATAAATGCAACGGTACCGATTGCCAGCGATAGTGTCGTGCCCTGGTAAAAAAACCAGGCGATTGCAGGTAATAATGCCGGTAGAATAAATGCACTGATGGTCTTTGGGGATGACTGCATCGAGACGAAAGCAGTCAGGCATACGCACGCGAGGACGACGATAACAAATATCTGTTGCGTCTGGTTTCCGTATATTGAAGAGAGAATTCCGAGGCTTCCCCAGCCAATACCTGAGACAGTGGCGCCGGTGATATATTGTCGACCCCAGGCATTGACTCCATTTATTTTATCACTGCTGGAATCGCCTGATATGAACAGTGAGCGCATGCCAACACTGACAATAATTGCAACCGCCCATCCGATGAGCAGCGCATGGGGCGCGCTGTCCCAGAACACAGCTGTTACAATGGCGGTAAATAACAAACTGATGGCCAGTTCTATCTGTACCTGCTGGTACAACATCTGAACCTGGTCGGCGCGGAATTGCCAGCGATTCATGGTGCGGGGCTCAGGAGCAGGAAGTGTTGTATCGGCAGACGAGTGTTGTTTTTCGGTGAGATGACCAGGATAGTCATCGTGCTCGTAATCCTCATACATAATGCTGCTCGCTCATCCATGTATCCCTGAAAGCTGTGAAGGTGAATAACCAGAACGACCGGTTCCGGAGAAACCGGTTAATTCTCAATCACAATCGGATAAATGACGGCAAACTTTAATGGTGCAGAGAGTGAATCCTTTGATATTTCAGGAAATTTTATAGCCATGAAGATGGGTGGGCGTGACAACTACATTGAAAACATATGGTTATGAATGCCTGGCAGGAAGCGATAATCGCTGTGGCCAGGATTGGCGTGGTGACTAAAGAATGTCATGCAAGGATTGAATGAGTAGTTGAAATTCAGCTAGCCTTCAATTGGCTGAACTCGTTGAAGAAGTTATATTAACTGAACAGTCATCCTGCATGTGGCATTTTTCCTTGTCGTGCATGCCAAGTATTCAGTATCGAGAGCATTATGAACTTCAGAATTACAACAACAATGGTAATTTTATCCCGGCCACGTATTTTCCTCGCCGCGTTACTCATTCCGTCACTCGCCGCTTCAGTCATTAATGTACGCATGCAAACCGATCTGGGCGGGATTGATATTGAACTGCTTGACACAGTGGCACCGCTCACAGTTGCAAACTTTTTAAACTATGTAAACGATGGTGACTATGAGAGTACGTTTTTTCACCGTAGTGTCCCCGGATTTGTTGTTCAAGGCGGCGGGTTTATTTTTAATGCCTCAGATGGCGACTTTTTCAGTGGTGGAGCCTCTCACATTCCCACTGACCCACCCATTGTAAATGAATTTAACCTGTCAAATCTTCGCGGAACTATCGCCATGGCCAAGGTAGATGGGGATCCGGACAGCGCAACCAGTGAGTGGTTTTTCAATCTCGATGACAATTCAGGCAACCTGGATAGTCAGAATGGAGGGTTTACGGTGTTCGCACGTGTGCTAGGTAGCGGTATGGAGGTCGTAGATGCCATTGCTGCTCTCCCGCGGTGCGTCGATGTAGCACCCTTTCCACAGCTGTGCTCAACATTTACGGAAGTACCCTTCGCTGGATCTGGCGCTGGAGCACTTAATAATGACACCCTGATCAATATTAACCATATTGGCACAGACAATGATGGTGATGGTGCGATAGATGATCTGGAGGATGCGGCGCCAAATACTGGCGATGGTAATAGCGATACTATCCTGGATAGTACACAACAGCATGTCGCCTCATTCCCGGGTGATACAGGGGAGTATGTGATCGTTGAATCCCAGCCTGCCAGTCCACTAGAGTCTCTGGACGTGTTGGGCAAAACCTTTGCATTAGTCAACACGGATGCAGCAGGTGTCCTTGTAGATCGTGAATTTGCGAATGGTTATTTCGGGTTCAAAATAATTAACACCATTCCCGGTGACAATACAGTTTTGATTTCATTACCATCAGGATCTTTACCGGATGCATATTTCAATTTTGGCCCAACTCCGGAGGAGTTGAACCCTCACTGGTATGACTTCGCATTTGATGGAGTTACAGGTGCTGAATTCAATGATAATGTCATAACGCTACATTTTGTAGATGGCCTGCGTGGAGACACAGACCTGCTTCAAGATGGAATAATCACTGCTGCACGGGGTGGTCCTGCCAGTATTGTTGGTGATGGGGACGGCGTTTCAGATCAAGTAGAAGATGGTGCACCAAACAACGGTGATGGGAATAATGATGGTATACCAGACAAGCAGCAGCGAAATGTGGCATCGCTTGTTGATGCAGTTAATGGTGGGTATCTCACTGTTGAAGTAGGAGCGGATTTTCTGCTCCAGAACCTGCAAGTGACCGATGGTTCAAATATTCTTTTTCAGTCAGGCTCGAGCAGTGACTTAAGCGGCTTGAATTTTACGCACGGCTTTTTGGGCTTTGAAGTGAAAAACATGGTGCCGGGTAGTGATATAGAGGTAAAAATCTATCTTCCAGATAATGAAAAGCCGGTGAAGTTTTTCAAGTTTGGTCCAACGCCGGATAATCAAGCAGATCACCTGTACGAATTTGACTTCAATGGCGAGACGGGAGCTGAATTCAGCGGCAATGAAGTGACATTGCATTTCGTCGATGGCAAAAGAGGTGATTCTGATCTGACAGCAAATGGGATCATTGCGGACCCGGGCACGCCTGCGATTGAGGCCGGCAATTCCGGTGCCAGTGGCGGTGGTGGTGGCGGATGCAGTCTAGGTGTTCACCGCGCAGGTTCGGAGAGCGCAGGTGGCTGGCTTTTGCTAGCTATATGCATATCGCTCCTTAGAATATACCGCAGGCTGTATCAATTGGATAAGTGGCAGTCCATCAGGACTCGATCCTGAGACCAAAGGATTGATTATTGTTAAATACCTTTCCGCTAGTCTCTTTCATTGCAAACTAACCTTGCCCTGCGCGGGCCATCCTTGTTAAACCACATCACCATCTGTTGATCAGGGTGGCGCCAAACCTGGACCCTATTGGGGTGGTCTTCCCATCGATACGGGCTGCGGCCGCATTTTGCGTGCGTCCTGGTCACGAGTAGCAGCCCATTGCCTGAGGCCGTCAGATAATCGTTCCATGTTGTAAATGTCGACAGAAAGGCATGCAAAGTTGGCAGCGCGATACCCTGAACCTTGGGTTTACATACAGGTATTGGTATCCCTCGCAGTTTTCCGTAAAATGGCCCCAAATTGAAGTTGGTCCACAACATATTGTGATAATCAACCACTAGGGGCACTATATGAAGATATCCGAACTGGAACTCCCCCAAAACCTCTATGCAGAGACAACAAGCCCTTGCAATGCGACGGACAAGTTAATTGCACCTGACAAGCTGGTTTCCTGGGCCGAGGAAGGGTGTGGTGACGCCATATTCAAGTTGTGTCAAGCAGTCTATGAACGGAAGTTGGCAAGTATCAACGCGTGGGAAAAAGAACGGGTTCAGCAACTGGAAGATGAATGGATGGTTTCCGGAAATGAAGAGGACATGTCCGGTGGCAAGTACGTACACGTAAAACACTATCACACCACCCGAGAGGACGTCGTGAGGGAAGCGGAGCTGAAACGCGCGAACAGCAAGGAACGCATGACTGAACACCAGAGCGCTCTTGAGGACCTTGTAGCAGAGGCGAGGGCGTTCTTGTCAGCCCATGAGGTGTACCCGGAAGAGGATGATATGCTCGCCTATCTGCTTGTACTCGGCGTTATTGTCATTGCATGTTATGCACTGTTCAATTGATATCCGCAGGATGAGTATGTGAAAAATATTGCCGCCTTTTCGTCATTTGTGAGCGCCAATTCCTGACCCCTATACAGTGTTTTTGCAGACTTGTGATAAGGTGATAGTCAGAATGACAAAGGGTGCTCACTATGAAACGAACAACAATAATAGTCGCGACGATACTACTCGGCACAGTCATATGCAGCAACGTTGCTGCAGAGATTGAGACTGTCAGTGGTGCAGTGCTGAAAAAAATCTGTACTGATTATATCGATCGGCCAGCAAGTACAATGGACGGTATGTGTATTGGATATGTGGTAGGTGTAATGAGTGTCGTCGAATATACGAAGTATTTCTGTCTCCCGGCAAAATCCACACACTCGCAGACAACCCTCGTTGTAAAAAAATATTTATCCGATCATCCAGAGAAGCTGCACCTGGATGCAGACGGATTGGTGCTTGAAGCACTTGTAGAAGCCTTCCCGTGCACCGGATCATCCGCAAATTAACCGCTTTACGCATATGTCGTTTATCCATGCGAGCATAGTGGCTCACCTCATAGTTCTGTTCCCGTTCCAGCGACATCACTGTTTGCAGGTGTCTGACAACCTGCCCAGATAGTTGTATTTCCCGAGCGGAAGAGCTGGCCTATTGGTAAGTTTTCGAGCTCAGCATCGATCTACAATAAGTAAGCATATCTACATATTGTGATATATGCATTTTTAAACTCCTACATATTGTGATATGCCGCTCTTGAGTGTATGTTTGCGCAGTCGATCCCTGGAGGATATCGAATGCTGCCAGGCATCAGGTTGACAGTTGGGGCTAGTACATTCAAACGGAGGAGTTTTATATGAATCAAGTAGCACAACATTTACCTGCTGAGGGGAAGTGTGCTGTTGAAGTTGTTGTCTATATAAAAAAAGATCTTGGGGAAGAACAGCAGAACCTCGTGATTTCGGCACTGCAACAGACAGATGGAATCATGGGGGCGGAATTCTGCGTGATGCGTAATCACCTTGTGCTTGCAAAATATGACAAGGAAATTATGTCATCGCAGGATGTATTGAAAAGCTTCAATTCATTAAACCTGGAAGCCAAGCTGATCGGTCCAATTTAATCGCGCTTCGCGTGGGTCACTGCTGAGGCTGGTCGTACTGACACAACCAAATGTAGTCTGACCCTATTGGGTCAGACTCGTTAATTTCATTCCGGGGGGCAAATGAAAATCATCAGGATAATGGTCTTGTCACTGTTGCTGTCAGCCAGTGGGCTGGCGCTGGGTGGTATCGATGAGGGGGCTGCAGCCTACAAGCGTGGCGATTACGGCACTGCACTTCGGGAGTGGCGACCGCTGGCCGAAGATGGCAATGCCGATGCACAGCTTAACCTGGGTTTTATGTACGACAATGGCTACGGTATCCCGCAGGACTACAAGGAGGCAATAACATGGTATCGCAAAGCGGCTGAACAAGGTAATAAACGTGCGCAATATAACCTCGGCCTCATGTATGACATTGGCCATGGTGTCCTGCAGAACAAGGTGCAGGCGTACATGTGGTACGACATTGCTGGCGTGCCACTGGCAGTAAATTATCGTGAGTATGTTGCCCGGGAACTGACACCTGAACAGGTCATTGATGCACAGAGACTCGCCAGTGAATGGATGGGCAAGCATATGGGGCAGGCAGGGGAAACGAGGACACGCATGGCCACCCGCTAAATGGCAATGCTTTTCTGTAATCCTGGCAGGATGGTGGCGAGAACACAACATCCTTGCTTTGTGAGAGACCCGTAGAGGGGATTCGATTAACTTACGGAGAGATTTGTGGACGGTAGAATATTACTGGTCTTGTCATCAATCGCGCTTCTATTATCCAACACCTCATTTGCAAATAATCTGGAAGATGCCGGGCAATCTCCGCAAAGCGGGCAAGCAGTGCTTGTCGATGCTAACGGTACGATGATTGGTGAAGCGCAAACAAACGTGAGCGCAGATTTCGCCCGGGTTTACTTTGGGTTTAATGAGAAGCACTACTATGCGCAGTTAGAGGACGAGTGGTTCTACGGATTTTATCTATATTATGACGGACCTGACTGCACCGGCAATTCATACGTTCGAAAACCGCTCGTTGAAAGCAGTGTTGAGCCACTGGAAGCATTACGTGACGGCATATTCTATGCAGCGGAGAGTGATGAGCCAGAAAAAGTAACAGTAATGTCGGTTTGGGAAGAGCTTGACGGAAAAACCGATTGTGACAATTTTACTACTTCACCCCCAATTGATGTTTACCCGTCAGTTCCGCTCGTAGACACGAATGTCTACAAAAAGCCCTACCAGTTAAAACTGATTCTTGCCAAATGAGTTATGCGGTATCGTTCGGGGCGACCTGTTCGCATGCGCATAGAGCTACCTTTGGCTTGCAGATGTCGGCAAGTGTGAAGGGGATTCAGATCCTCAGGAATATACCACCACATCAACGGTCAACCAGCGTTTAGGGCAGCAGATGCTGTACAAATTTATCCCGAAGAACATATGTTGTGAAAGCAAAAACCTGACTGGAGTGATCTGTGCTGAAAGGCGGCTGAAATACAGTAATCATAAGCCAGTCTTTGCGGATGTGGTGACGTTGAGTTTCGGACTGAAGCTGTACGGGACATCACCAGCTTCCTGGAAATAGCCAGCAGAATGTATACATCATGTATCGTTTGCGGTACTCCGGGTTCAGGTAAATCAACTTATGCCAGGCAACTGGCCGCAGTCAGGCATGCAACCCTGCTGGATATTGACACGGTGACTGAGCGGCTGGTTCGTGTTGCACTGCGACAATCCGGGCATAATCAGGATGATCGCGATTCCGAGTACTTTAAACAAACCTTTCGCGAACCGGTTTACGAAGCACTCTTCGATATTGCCAGGGAAAATCTGCTCTTTCAGGACGTGGTCATTGTTGGTCCTTTTACAAAGGAGATTAAAGATCCGGGCTGGCCGTCGAAACTGAGCCAGCTCCTTGGCAGTTCGATAGAAGTACACTACATACACTGTGCTCATGAGGTCCGCAGAAGCAGGCTTGCTCGCCGTGGCAATGCGCGCGATCTGGCCAAGTTGAATGACTGGGAGAACTATATCCGGTATTACGGTGACGAGAGCCCTCCGGTATTCGAACATATTCCTGTTGATGGATCGAATACATAGGCGGGCATTACGAAGAATATAGAGCAGACTGTACAAGCGGTGTGAACTTCTTTTTGGTAACGGTCGAATCCTAACTAATCCGGGGCTTCATCGTTTTCGTGCCGGCTATGCAGAAAATCACCCAGCGGTTTATCAGATTTTTCGATGTGAATTACAGCCCAGTCCCTGAGTTCGAGCATGATGGCAAAGGAGAGCAGAATATCACCATTATTATAACGCGAGGCAAGATCAGTCAGATGCTGCATTAGCCGCATATGTTCTGATTTGTGTGTTTCGATTTCCGGATAGTTGTACTGCGACATCAACAGCTCTTCATAGGCAAAGTGGGATCTTGTGTGATCGAGCAGTCGAATCAGGAGATCATCCAGGGTTGCTTTGACTGCTCCCTGCAGCATGTTCTCATGGAGAAGGTTAATCAGCCTTATCAGGGTCTCATGCTGTGAGTCAATTTCTGCGATATCCAGCTTTTGGAGGTCTTCCGGTTTGACTAGATCCATGATTAACCCTCCCCCGCTTACGCTTGCTGTACACAGGCGAGTATAGCAAACAGCTTTCAGAGCAATATACCTTGCCGGAAACGCTGGTGAAATTGTTGATGCGGCATGGACCGTCAATTAACCTGGATGAATCAAAAAGAGCCAATACCATGTCCCGGACGTTCAACCTGAAATGGCCCGGTCTCGACATCCGTTGAGAGGTCGGTGTTGTGGAAGCTGCAGCTGAAACAATCTACTGAAAGCAGATTGTGAATTGAATTGGCAAGAAACGATTGAGAGCTATATAGTCCTAAAAAATATTTCCTTGTTTTCTAGAGGAATGTGGAGGAAAAGCCATGATTGAAGAAATTGCAGGTTTACCCGAAGGTACGCTGGGATTCAAAATTTCCGGTGTTGTCACGGGCCGCGATTATGACAGCGTTCTCACGCCTGCGGTCGATAAAGCCATCGAAGAGTTTGATCGAATAAGACTTCTGGTGCAGGTTGGCCCGGATTTCAGGAGTTACAGCCTGGATGCCATCTGGGATGATACCAAGCTTGGGTTGCGACACTGGAACGGTTTCACCCGCGTGGCCGTTGTGACGGATGTTGGGTGGATAAAGACAGGGGTCAAGGCGATAGCCTTCATGATGCCTTGCCCGGTGCAACTGTTTGCCATTGGTGAACTGGACGATGCCAGGCGCTGGTTGAGCGAATCTTTAGGTTCGATACATATTCACAGTGAAGGTGATGTCCTGACAGCGCGCCTCATCGGCAAACTGGATCCAGATGCCTACGCTGGTGTTAATGAAGAAATTGATAATCTTATGAGCCACGCGGAACACGTGCGTCTGGTACTGGATTTGCGCAAGTTTGATGGCTGGTCTGGTCTCACTGCACTGGGTGATCACCTTTCCCTGGTCCGTGAGCACTACCGTATCCCCGAGCGCATCGCAATTGTGGGGGATAAAGCCTGGCAGAAAATGGCTGGAAAAATCATGTCCAGGTTCGTGAACGCCCAGACCAAGTTTTTTGATTCCGGTGATTATGATGGTGCAGTTGCCTGGGTGGCTGCCTGAATCCGGTGTCTGTTAGTCGGTAGTGAATGGTCCCCAGGGCGGGAAGCCAAGGGGGCACATTCAGGTGTAGTCAGGGAGTTGCTGCGTGCTGCCGGGTCCAGTCAAGTGACAAATACATTTCAGACTAGCGACTGTAGTAGCGGACATCATTTAAAACTTCAAACACCGTCGATTGCATCCTGGCAACCAGATCACTGCCATTGACTGGATTATCATTGATATCAGTTGCAAGATTGTCGTGCTGTGTAGTCGATTTAAAGGGTATTACCAGCTTGCCTTCATCGGTGATCAGGCCAATATCACTCCAGCTGGAGACAAGAATATTCCGATGATCTTCCGGTGACGACAGATCCTGTCCGAGGCTATAGTCCTTAACAGGGTTCTTTACCCCGAGCCGGGTCAGTATGGTTGGTTGGACATCCAGGTGGCTGGTGCGCTGGCTGATCGTTTTAGCCGGAGTATCGGGCATCCAGACGATCATAGGGACACGAACTTGCCAGTCAGTAAAGGCTGAATTATGCCCCCAACGGCCACGTTCCATAAACTCTTCACCATGGTCGCCAGTAATAATGACCATGGTATTTTCAAGATCGCCGGACTTTTCCAGATGTGATATCAGCCGCTGCAGTTGCATGTCAATTCCATGGGCAGCATTTTCATAGCGGGCTAGCATGCCCTTGATCTGTGGCGCCAGTTGTTCTCTGGACAGACCGGCATAATCCAGTGATTTGGTATAATCCTTATTGATAATGGCGCTGTCCGGGAAAGAGTAACGCGCATGGGTTGCTTCATAAAATAAAAAGCCAAAAAAAGGCTGGTTCGGGTTTCTGTTTTTTATGCTGTTGATCAGCGCTGTTGTATTGGCTTCATCACGAACCCATGGTTCGCCCTCATCATTTTCAATTAACTTCTCCTTGGGGATTGCGCTGAAGATGGTGCGATCAAGCTCCGGGTAGGTGAATTTTGCGCTGGTGTAGAGAAAGTACTGATAGTTGTAATCGTTGAGGACGTCAAACAAAACCGGGCCGTGCTGATTACGCAAAAACAGATCCCAGTTATTGCCGGGGATTCCGTAAAACAGCGCAAAAAGCCCCTGCCGGGTACCATTGCCGCCGGAATAATGGTGGGTAAAATTCCAGGCTTTGTCAGCAAATCGCGACATATTTGGCATAATCGCGGGTGTCAGCAGATCCCAGCGCATGGATTCTGAAATAAGCATGATGATATTCATCGGCTTATCGACCCTTGAAAGTTCAATGGCGTGTTTTGGGTAATCAAGCCGGGTACTACCCTGGTCTATCTCGATTTTAGAGGTCTTTTTGACCTTGATGCCCAGGCGGCTTAGTAAAGTGTTCATCTTCATTGGCTGGTACAAAGGCATGGCATCACCATGAGCCAGAACCGGCCCGTACAACTCGGCATAGCTGTAGCCATAGACCACACGCTCGCTCAGTGTGGCAACCAGAAATAAAGCGACGACCAGTGTTGCAGGCAAATGGGGTCGGGGCATTTTTGCAGCCAATGTCAAGCTGACGATATGAACACCGGCAAGAATGCCGATATAGCTAAAAATCAGCAGCACGTTGGTTTGGTCCGCACCCAGCGAATCGATACCGCCCGGCGTCGTTAGCAAATTCCAGACAAACCCGTTTATATGAAACGCATAAAGGTCATATAAACGGCTGTCAAAAAATACAAACAAATGCCCCAGGATGGCGAACAATATGGCAACGCTGATGGCTATTCGAGGCCAGCGGCGCAATAACCAGTAACCGACTATCGCAGGCGATTGGTACATCAATCCATAAGTCAACAGGAGCAACAAAATATGGATTTGATCACGCAGCCCGTCACTCGAAAAGTTATGCAAAAAACCGGTACACAAGTAGATGCTGAATAGCCAGGTGCACAAAAAATAAACGCTTGAATTGATGTGTTTCATCATCAGGGGGTATGTAGGGATGATATTGAGCTCGAGTTAACCACGGGAATTATATATCACGCGGTGTTTTAGGGTCGAACCGGAAATCATCGTACACACCTTGAACGAACCTGTTGGAAGGCTCCTGGAGCGCGATATCCAGAAGAAGTGATTCTATTGTTATCCGCGTCATTGAACTACTAAGGATGGTATCCCCATCCGGCGCCAGACAAAGGCCCGGGCCGTGTTACCCCTGCAGGTCTGCGAGCCTCGATACATCGAGTCAGATGGTCTGTTGAAGCGTGGCGCTCGGTGCCCCGGCTACACGTGGCACCTGGGGATGCCGGTCCCTTGATCCCTATAACATAAGGCGATGATTTTATGAGAAGTAGTGGTGATACAGGACCGATCACACCGCCATCTGTAGCAAAATGACCGGTACTACGCGATTAACTGCCAGATAGTAAGACAGCGGGAATCCTGAAACCGGGAAAGACCATTATTTCAGCATTGGTTTTACCCGCCGATGCATCAAGATGATTATATGGGCCATATGATGAAATGGCCGCTTCGCACAACCTTGACCGTCTGTTATAGATAAAGGGTCCCGGCATGAAGATACAAGCCAGTGAAACCACCCGGACATGGGTTAACGAATTCATGGATGGTTGTCACGAGATGGCTCTGGACCATCTCAAGCCACACATCCGGAAAATGTTTGAAAATTGCAACATAGCGTTACTTGAATTTGCAGAAAAGGCTCAATCCAATACATCGCAGATCTGTTTCATGGAAGCCGGTACCATAATCAGGAAAAACCGTGAAACAATAGAGACCCTCTTTTACCGGGAACTGCAACAGGGTTTCACACATTTCAAACGAACCTGCAACCATTTAACAGCCACTGGACAAACTGACCCTCATGGTAAAGACAGCAGTGAGGCGCAATTAACCCTCATCAGTAAGGAAGATACTGACATCCAGGTGGCCATACAGAACATGGTGTCCAGCGCGAGTCTAGGATCAACACATCAGCTTACCGGAATCAAACAGCGACTCGCGGTACTCAATAATGGACGCAAACTCCGTGAATCACAGATACCGGCGGGGCCGGATGCACTGACCATGGCTTTTCACAAGGCCGTCGAGGAACTGGTTCTGGAGCACAAATCGAAACTGATTGTTTATCTCCTGTTTGACAAGTTTGTCCTCAGCAAGACGTGCCCGTTGTACGAAAAATATAATGAGCGACTGCAGAAAGCTGGCCTGCTGGTGAACCTCAAGTACGAAGCGAGCAAGAACCCAGATACATCACAGCCACGACGTAAAACAGAACAGCAATCAGCACAGGGCACAGACTCCAGCCCACTGGCTACAGGTGATCACTCGTCCGACAGCGGAAAAACGCTGGGCGACGAGCTGATTGATGGCATTCTCGATCTAATGTCGCGGAAAAATCCTGACTCCGCACATGCTACGCCCGCAATGCCTGTTCCACAGTCCGAACTTGTCTCGGCAATTCACAGGGTGCAACAGGATAACGGCAACGGTAATGAATTGTCCCAAACCATACCGGCGTCAGCAGAAGTCGAGGCCTGCAATCAGACCATTGATAACATGGTCGCCAACCTGTCCGTCGAACGTGAACAGTTATTCCAGAAGATTGACCGTCGCCGTCTGCCTTCGGCCGACACACAGATGATTGAACTGGTAGGCATGATGTTCGAATACATGCTGAATGACGACGCGATACCAAATGCAGCCAAGGCAGAATTGAGTCGCCTGCATACGCCCTATCTGAAAGTCGCCATAATCGACAAGACATTTTTAACGGACAAGAACCATCCGGCCCACGAACTGCTCAACAGTCTTGCGCAGGCCAGTGCACGCTGGGTATTCGAGGATCATCTTGATCGTGGAATATTTCCATGCATGCGCAAGATTATTGCGCGCATTATTCTCGAATTTAATAATGACCTGACAATCTTTACAGAAGAGCTGGACACTCTGAATAACAGTTTGCATGATCTGTACAACAAGGCCGTTGTAACGGAGAAATACACCCGGCAGGCAGCAGAAGGCAAGGAGAAGCTCAAGCTTGCTCGCCAGTGTGCAGACAGCAAGATCGAGGAAACAATCAGCAACCATGATATTCCGGGTGCTATCCGGCAAATGCTGGGAGATGTCTGGCGTGACAAGCTCATGTTTATCTACCTGCGCGATCCGGATGCGGATCAGAGCGATAGCTGGGAACTAGCAACACAGACAATTGCATCAATCCTGTGGTGTGTTGAGCCACGCGCCTCGACAGAGGACCGGGTGTTACTGCAGGAGCAGCATAAGGAAGTCTACGAACAGATCAGGCAGTCTATCGATACACTCAGTGCCTACGGAAGCAGCGATGCAGAATCAGAACTTTCACTGATCAGGCAATACATGGAAGCCGCCATTAATGACACAGATCTCTCTGTGATACCGGCCATCGAAAACAGGGAAAGTGCTCACGCAACTGCACAACAGGACTGTGCTGCTGTAATCGGACAGAAGGAAGAGTTATCTGGCAGCTGCCACGATGTGGACGAACTGCCTCCGGAGACCACAGCCAAAATGGCCGAACTGGACACCGTGCCCTTTGGTACCTGGTTCAGCATACAAATGAATGCTAACTATGCACCGGTCCACCTGAAGTTATCATGGTATTCGCAAATTTCCGGTAATTATATGTTTGTTAACAGTATGGGCATCAAGGTTGCTGTAATGAAGCAGCGCGAACTGGCAGACCTGCTGGTATCAGGCAAGGCTGAAATCATGTTTGAAGAACAGCGCCCCCTGATACGACGTGCAATGGAAAAAATTCGTCGCATGCTGGGTGGTGAACAGGCGGCCCGAACGTAACAAAATACATCTGGAGACAAGTGCAATGAGTGTAAACGAGACAGTAATGAAGGAAAATCGTGAACGGAAACGCGTCGAGGTTTCCGAGGTCATTCGCGTCAGAGACAGACAAACAGGTCAAAACATCGGGCAACTTGTCAATATAAGCGAGGATGGACTGATGCTGCTGGGTCCGGAACCGGTGCCCGAGAACACTATCTTGCAGTTGTCGCTGGAGTTTGAAGCAGGCTCAACCAGTGCTGTCGATGGCCCGCTCATGATCGGGGTTGAGAGCCTCTGGAGTAACTCGTCCAGCGACCAGTCACAGCACTGGATCGGCTGCTATATCATCGATATATCCGATCAGGATCTCGAACGTATCAGGAAACTCACCGGTTAGTCAAAACCGGTAGAGTGTAGCGAGTTGACTTGTAAAAAATGTATCCGAAAGGGGCTGTGATCCAGCATCGTTGACTCATATTTCAGGTAACCGAAAGGAGACTGTAATATGGGTAAAAAAACGCCAAGCCTATCAGAAGGCTATTCGAGCCTGTTACCGTCGGGCCAGCACATTCGTTCCCCGAGTCGTCCCTGCAAGTGCACGACTGTCCGGCGAACGGCCTCAATATCCTGACGCGATGAATTATTTTTGCGGGGAGCCTGAGTTGCTACGCACCAGGAAGAGCGGTCCGGCAGCCTGTTACTTGAATGACATGTAGATCTCATCTTCGTCCTTTCCATTACCCTGATAAACCGTGAAGCTGTGCTTGCGCAGATCGGCCTTCAAGGTGGCGGTGGCTTCTGGATGTTGCCATGTGATGTGTAACCGATGCCGCTTGCTTTTTAGTATCTTCATCTCACCGTCGAATGCCGGTGAAACGTTGCGCAGGCGGATCAGAGCGAGCTGGTCCCGCACGATGGGGCGTTTCAGTCCAAGCTCGATATCAATTATTTCGAGAGTCGTGCGGTTAATCTCCTTGTGTCCCGCGGTACGCCCACGTTTTGCCGCAGCATAGTCGTTCGTACCTGCAAAAAGATCCAGATACCACACCTGCGGAAGTCCTGGCATGAACATCTGGATGGCACGTGCCAGGCGCAACTTGCGCTCGTCCTCACCCAGGGCGCTGAAAAAAGTCGCGTTAACCTGGTAGTAGTCGATTTTCTTACCATCGGCGCTGTAGAGGTTCTTTGTCATCCCGCCCCGATCGGTAATACATTTGATCGTGGCTTCTATGCGTTTGTCACCCAGCAAACCCTTCCTGTAAGTGCCGTTGATCTTCTTGCCGCGCAGGTCGAGCACAGGGATCCCGTCATGACATCCGAGCATGTTGATAGTCTGGTATCCCCTGGCCTTAATCTCCATTATCCAGCGCAACAGGGCTTTCTTATTGCCCCGTTCCAGCGCATCGATGACGAGTCCAGGAAAGAAAAAATCGTATATCGGATAGCCTTCCTGTGCAATTTCCGTATGAATACCGGCTCCGTATTCAGCATGGATCTCCGGGAAGATCGTCAGCTTGTATTTTTGGGCAATGCTGCGCAGACGTTTAAGGTAATCCCAGGTACCGGGCCTGTTAAAGAAATTGGACTGCCCCGGTTCCTTGTGCAGGTATGCGAATGCATCCAGGCGAATAATTTTTGCTCCGTACTCGCTGAGTTTTCGAAGGGTTTCATCGTAGAACTCCCAGACCAGCTCCGAGCGGGCATTGAGGTCCATCTGACCCAGAAATTCACGCTTGCTGCAGACAATCGAGATCAACTCATCCCGGGTCAGTCTGCCATTGCTTTGGGCGATCTCCTCCATGTCAACGGCCTCCAGCTGCCCCTTGTTCTCGATAACCACCTTGATTGTCTGGGCAATATTCGATGCCTCCTGCGGGTCGAGTTCCTTGATGTGTTTGAAGTCCTCGGCCGTAATCTCATCGAACTCTACTTTTTGATAAAAGGTATTCCAGTACGACTGGAGGGATCCATCCGGGAAACGCATTTTCAGGATAGGCAGATCGGGCTTTCTCATAAACAACTTGTCCAGATGTTCCTTGTGCGGTACCACATGGTCATTTATTCCCATGGTACCGTGTGCCTTCCAGAACTCGTTCCAGTCGATGAAAAAATCCCGGTAGTGTGAATCGCTTCCTTTCTTCAATAAATCAATGAACTGTGGCGAGCGCACAGATAGATGATTAAGTACCATATCGAGCTTAATCTGGATGCCAAGCTCGTTGAGATCATTTAGATCTTCAGGCTTCACCAGATCTTCGTTGATGTTGTAATCGATAATTGAGAAGCCGCGATCCAGGTCACTGTTGAAAAAGGTAGGAAGAATATAGAACAATGAAAAGGCATCCTTGAGCTCGGGCCTCTTGAGTAATTCCACAGTGTCTGACAGGCTCTTGCCAATGCTGTCAGGATAGGCGTTAAGCATTACCCCTTTTGGAAGGGTTTGCGTCTTGAGCTTTGAAACATTATTCATGACGTATTCTTCTTGTTAATATGACTTCTTCAGATACATTCACAGCCTTTGTACGAGCAGATGCCACGCAGTAAACATTTTTGATACACAAAAACTACCTGACTGATAGTACAAGCTAATATAGATGTCAAGCGGAACAGGTTTAGCAGGGGTAGCGCTTGTTATTATCGATGGCCTGTCAGTGTTTATTTTAATCCCTGCCTGACCCTGCAGGGGAAGGCGAGCCGATTTCAGGCGATTTTCAACTCATGGTCGTTATTCTGAGGATATCGTAAATTGATACTCCATAGAAGTTCTCCATGTGAGCATAACCCTGTTTTGCGGATTGGCGGCGGGATATTATTGCTGATGGCTACAATGAAATTATGTAGCCACAAGCGATCCAGGAGGGAATTGAGCTATACAGAAGTCGACTCGTTATTTTTTAGCCCACCGTTTATGAATTGATGAGGCCTGGAAGTGCTCGTTTATTGTCTGAGGATCGACGTAGACATCCATAGGGATGTACTGGTGAGCTGATTGGTTGTCCAGCTTTTCAAGCTCAGACTTGCCTTTGAAGGAATCCAGTACCCAGTCCGTTTGACACATGCCGCTGCAAATAGTGGAATGCTGTGTTGCTTTGGTCATTAATCCGGCCCTCCTCAATATCGTTAAGTTGAGCGTGCTTGCGAAGACCTGCACTGGTCAGTCAAGGATTATATCACATCGGTCCAAATCAATTCTCACTCATTCATGGTGCATGGTAGCGATGTGGTTAACAAAACCACATACAGTCTTAATGCAGGAGATGAGAATATTGAATCTCGCTCAATGGCTGCTGATAGCTACTGTAATCCGAAGGCCATTCGCCAGTACTTTTGAGATCTTCCCATGAATATCAGGAACTTCAAGTCAGGGGCTGTCTTCCGATCTTCAGCGAAATCTTATATAGACCCGGACTAAAGTCTCCGATTTCCTTTTGCCGGTGATGTAGTAATAGCAAATAGCGTTATCGCAACTACCTGGATGCATGGGAACGGACTGTACACCATGGGTATAGTCGATGAGACAACATCCCCAACGAGCGTGAAATATGAAGATGATGTAAACAATTCAAAGGACTTTGTAATTGGCCAGATCCTGTTGCCGATTGATCCTGCTGGCATATGTGGATAATCGATTGTAGCTGATATTGTTTGACGCACCGGGTGGTCCGTCGTGATTATGTACGGGTCCCCCGGTGTTGGTTGCAAGCGGTTTCATTTAATCAGTGCTGTCAGCTGAAATATAGTGTCAGACATCTTGAACAGCACGTTTCAAGAAGCCAGAGGTTGTCGTGTTCTGGACAACCGGCAGGGAGCTGATGCTCAGGAAAGATTTCCAGGATCCGCTCCCACTGTCAGTTACCTGGCCGTAACACGCGTTCCATTATAGAAGCGCGTGTTCATTTTTTATCTGTTTTGTCCACGTCATTATCCATCACCGGCCGGGATTCTTCAGCATATTGCTGAGTTGCCTCACGTGCATGCTTCACCTTCAGCATCACGGTAAATGCCGAGGCATCACCAATCAGCGAACGCGCTGCGATTTCACCCGATACAACCGCGATCATGCCAGGAAGGATAATATTCAGATTGCCCGTCAACTCGATCAACGCAACCAGGGCAGCCAACGGTGCACGCAAGACAGCGCCCATCATCGCCACCATGCCAATCATGGCATAAAACCCGGAAGAGCCTGTATGAAGAGCAAGCCACCCGGAAAGCAACAATTCGGTGAACCCCCCGACAGCCCCGCCTATGACCAACGACGGTCCGATCAAGCCACCGGGAAGACGCATACCGATGGAAAAAGCTGTAGCAACAAGTTTGGCGAATACCAGCAGTAGCAATGCCTGCAACCCCATGTCGTTCTGAAAAATACGGCTCAAGGCGTCATAACTCAATCCCATTATCTCCGGGGACCACTGTGCAAGCAGCCCGGTCAGGAACCCGGCCAGAACAAAGGCATAAAACGGACGCCAACTGATGGTCATTCTGGCCGCGTACTGCACCGCAATGATAAAACCAGCGGCCAGGAGGCCGACCAGCACGCCCATTATCAACATCACCGGCAATTCAAGCAGCGAGCCAATCGATACTGCCGGCACGTTGAATGCCGGGCTCGGTCCGTAGACGATATGGCTTATGATGGCACCGACGACCGAGGCGACGATCACCGGCACGATGTTATTGATGGCATAACGTACACGTAGCACTTCGATAACAAAAATCACCCCGGCAAGCGGTGTATTAAAAGCAGCCGCAATGGCGGCCGCTCCACCGGCTGCCGCCAGCAGGTAGCTGTCATCTTCAGTCAGTTTAACCTGTGTTCCCAGCAGACTGGACGTTGCCGCGCCAAGGTGTACACCAGGTCCTTCCCGATCAACCGAATTACCGGAAACAATGGCCAGCAAACCGCAAAAAAACTGCACGACAGCGTTGGAAAAAGGCAGCGCCTGCTTGCGAAAGCGTAAATAATCCAGCAAATGTACGATCCCGACAGTACGTTGACCTTCTGGCAGGCGCTCGAAGATCAAGGCAAGAACCAGTGTGCCTGCAACGGGAAACAGGAATCGCAACCAGCCTGGTAGCGCCTCGTAATTACCTACCTGTCCACCCGGCAAGATCCAGTGTTGACTCCATTCGATCGAAAACCGGAACACAGTGACCAGTACACCTGCCATCAGGCCGGTCAGTGCACCGAGTAAAGAAATTCGCAGTAGTGATTTATCCATTGAATTCGCTTTTCGTTTATTTACAGCATGATCCTACAGGTAAGTCTTGAATCTACAACAGATTAAAGGAGACCAATCCTACCGTTTCTTCCCTCTCGGGAGCCTGAAACAGAAAATCACGAAAAAACAGTTGTCACAATGACTCGGCATCTGGTGATGAGAACGTGAATATCTTTCAGGTCCGTTGGCAAACCGATTTATAGCCTGTAAAAATCTTCTGTCGAAATCATTGCACACAGCCCCACCCGGATAGTGGGTCTTTTCCGTACCGATACAAACCATGGCAATGTAACCGCAGACCTTCTTTTACAGACTGCACAGGTACATTGTCATAATTTTGTAAGCAGTGATTACAGCACATAGAGTAAAGGGGAAAGCTGTATCCACCGGAGTATCCGCCAGGCCATACGTGCCCTCAACTTCACCTCACTCGCACTCATCGAACTTACACATTCAGGACTGATACTGATTACCGTGTTCCGCCTGGGAAATGCTACACAAATGTGCGTGCCTTCAACTGTTGCACCACGTTTGTGCCATTATTTGCCTCGGTTTACTGGTGGCCATTTAAAATTCCGAGAAAATAGAATCAGTTAAGACTCCTGCATTACATGGCACGGCGTTTGCCTGTTATTACTGAATAACTTCGTGTTGCTGAACCGGAGGGTAGATGACGAATCGAATGATCATGATTCTGGCGGTTGGGAAATGACCGGAACCCGGTGAACCCTGCAATGATTCAGGAATTCAATCTTGATGTCTCGCACACAGGAGAAGACACCATATGGAACAAGCAAACCCCATTAGAGAACTTGAGCCTGAGCATACTGTTGAAATTGTTGTGCATATAACCGAAACCCTCGAAGGGCAACAGCGTCAGGATTTCGTTGCCGCACTCGAAAATGATGATCGCATCACTGCAATAACTTTCTGTCCAACGCGATGCCATCTCTTGCTGGTCAAATATGACAGAAATTGCTATTCATCACAGGACGTATTGGCCAGCATCAAATCACACAAGATAAATGCAAAGCTGGTTGGCCCGGTATAAATGACTGGCAATCGTCCAAAACAGATATTATTCATGTGCCGTGTCACCACCTTGTGGTAAGCGGACACATAGCAAGGAGTGTATTTAGTAACGCGTATAAAAAAACCGGGGGGCGGTTATGTATACACAAAGAAAGCAGGATCGGCGTAGTTTCGCCGTGAAGAAGTCATTTCCTCTAATAACGAAAGGCGGCTGTCTGGTGAAAGAGGATCGCCGTAGCATTCCTGATCGGAGGTTTAGTAATATTCACCTGGAAATGGATGACACAGCGGGTCATGTGTTCGCGGAGTGCGTTGCAGATACACCGTTTGATTTATCGGGAAAAGAAGATTACTAAAGTAAATGATCTGGCAGGAACGGGAGAAGGGGCACGCTAAAGATTATGATTTTGATGGCAATCCCCCTGATTCCAGAAGCTTCGGTCATGTAGCCCGGTTCGAGTCCCTGAAGTCTTCATGCCACCAGCCCGGTCGGTCAGTAAGATTGTGGCTGCTTACGCACTCGTGATGGGTGGCACCAGTAAACGGGCAGCTAACTCAGTAATGTACTCATGCACGTTGGGTAATCTTATTGCCCAATGAGGGCGGTTGCTAGAGCAAAAAATATTCTCAGCATCCACAGAGCCCATAATAAATTTCTATATATACATAATGTAATATGGCCGTTTACACACAGCTTGGCTTGAGTATTGCGACTGAATTGCCGCAGCATGCCAGTGAAGTAAATGATTATCTAATAATAAACTCAAGATTCTGAATTGTTTGTAAATATATCTGTGGATAAAAATTGATCAATTCAACCAGAGGCTAGTGAAAATACGGCCTTAGTGCTTTTTACAACAATTCATCCACAGAGTTGTCCACAGTTTTTGTGGATAAGCGTTATCAATCACAAAATAAAAATCTGGTGCTTGCACGATGGCGAGAAGATGATCACTGGGTAATGGTGTCTCCGCCATACGATACACCAAAGGACATGATCCCCCGGCCTCAATGCCATAACACGGTGATTTTTATGGGGAGTGGTGGACCCGACTCGCCTCGAGTCTGAGGACACTGGATAAGGGAGTCTGCTCGGGTTTCTGAGCCTCGACGCCCCGATGCGGATAGTCCCAGGAATTTAATCTCCATCACGCTGTCACTATTTGTTTGCCGATGCTCGCGGTCGTACGCCCAGAACATTTGGAATGGGCCAGGTTACCGAAACACCGTCATTCTCACGGGATGATGTGCCGTGGCTGCCGGAAAATTCGAATTCCATGTCCCCGACGTTTATATAGAGTTGGGCCTGCGGTCCACCTTCCAGGTGCTGGGCGGCTACCAGGCCTATGCCGAGGCCTAATAGTTCGTTGTTCAAATCATGCATCGTGTAGGGAGAACGGCAAAAGATAAACAGTATCCGGCCTGATTCGTCCTCTCCCAGGGCCGCCTCACTCCACCTCTTCTGCTGCTGACTCCAGCGGTTTTGTCCCGGCCGTTTGATCAGCCTGAGGTTCTGTACCAGCGATGCATAATCCTGAAGAATTGTATCCATACTGACACCCGGGTTGTCCAGGTCAAAGATACGAAAATGTGGTAGCCCGTGCCGGCGTGGATCGAATGCCGCAACAGATTTGTAGGCATTGACATTATCGTTGTGCAGATGTTCCCGGAAGCGGAGATGCCCGACATGGGTCCTGTAGTCTGTACCATACATCCCGGCATTGATGGCAGCCGTGAGGTGATACGCCTTGCTCCACTGCCGGGCTGTCCGTCCGTTCGACCCGCCGTCAATGCTTAGTCCGATGAACTCCAGTGACCAGCGGTCCGGGTCGATGCGCAGGATAGTGATAACAGAGTCACCTGATTTTCCGGGTTGCCTTGCCGGGAACGTTCCAAGATCCATCCCGGGTGCGAGTGACTGCCACGGACCGTTGGTAATGCCCGGGGATGTGAGCAGCAGGAACGCGAAAAACATGATGCCTCGCATGCCTGTAATTCTGCCTTTATGAAATGAAATGTGATAGATCCCTGACTGTGAAAACTGGCTGATACTATCTCACGGTTGACGGGGCGGCCGGGTCGATACGATCCAGCACCTCCTCGTCAGCATTCAGCAGTCCAGCCTGCACCAGCCGCGGCACCAGCACGCGCCAGCGTTCATCATCTCTGAAAATTCCTGCAAAGATTGGTGCTGCTGCGTCAGTACGACCGGCATTGACCAGCGACACGGCATGCCAGAATTTCATCTCCAGATTGTCCGGTTGCAGCGCCTCCGCCAGACCGTACTCCTCCAGTGCGCCGTCGATATCACCACTTTCCAGCGCATGATCACCCTGGTTCATATGTTGGTATGCTGTATTGAGTGTCAGTAATCGCTGCAGTTCCTTCAGTGGCTGCGCGCTATCTTCAACATGAAGATCCACCAGGCGGTCTTCCCAGGGCCGACCGCTGGCCTTACCGCTGACTACCAGAATGGCTGCCGACTGCTTGCCACGCAGGTCACCACCGACTGACTGAGCCGCCTCCAGTGCCGTGAGCATTCTTTCCGCGAGCGAGCCTGTTGCCTGCTGAAAAGCCTCTGCCATGGCTTGCGGCACACCAGGCCTGATCATCAAATTTGACTGCACCGAAAAATTTTCACCCAGCAGATGCCCCGCATACGGGATACAGTTTTCGCCGGTGTGAACGGCGACCTGGCCGCCCGAGTCAATCATGGCAACCTGGCGAACATCAGGATTTGCATCTGCTGCCAGCAGTGCATCCAGGGTGCGTTGTGCGCTCAACCCGGACGCCATCAGATCAAGACCGGATGTCCCGTAGCGCACCTCGACAAATGATTGTGTGGCGATCGCGCCTACCCCTGCCTGAGCCCAGGGCACCAGTGTGCCGACCGAGAACCAGTGTGACTGAACAGCCACACCCAGTTGCCCGCTTTCAGGATCACGGGCCACAATGGAGTAGGTATGTACCGGCCGTCCGGTGACAGACGCCGGGTCCGCCCAGGCACGCGCGCCGGACATGACCAGCATAAACAGAATAAAGGTAACGGGAATTCTGTGCATACCTTGTTCTCCTGTTACAAACTGTGCAAACTCGAAACGAGTCACGCAATACAGAGGCATGGTATGCGAATCAGAGGGCAATATCTATTCACTGCACAGCCCATATTCGGTGTGCTGATTGGCACACTGCTAGCTACGTCCGCCTTCGGCATTGATCGGCCCTATCCCGGTCCGTTTGTTGAAAATGACGACATTCTCATGGTAATCATTCCGCGTAGTTCCGAACAAATGGCGGCCTTCTATGAAGCACGGGGTTTCCCGGAAGCGGCCCTGGAACTGATTACCAGCGCCTGTTTTGTTACTGTCCATATAGAAAACAAAAGCGAGCGTGTGATCTGGCTGGAGACAGCGAACTGGCACCTCAGCAGTAGCGACATGGCACTCCAGCGTCTGGGTAAAACCCACTGGGATACCCGGTGGGACGAGATAAATCTGCCACTGGCCAACCGTGCAACATTTGCGTGGACCCAGTTACCTGTGCAACGCGATTTGCAACCTGATGAGCCGGTTGGTGGGAATATTGTGCTTGAAGGCAACGTCAGGAAATTTAATCTGGAGGCACACTTCCCGACCGGCAGGGATAAACGTGGTGGCATGCTGGAAGTTCGCTTTCAGGATATTGAGTGTCCAGAAAAGGAAGCACGCAAAGCTCCAACCCGGTGACGTCGATCGAGGCCGGTGGCCCACGGAAATTGCCTTTCGCCGGTTCCATCCGGTCTCTCGGTCGCCCATAAAAAATATCCGGCCTCAACACCATAACACATTGATATTTATGGGATAAATAGCCCATGCTGTTGCGTGTTTTAAAGCTGCAGAGTATGCAACTATTTGCATCAAGGTAAGTGGAAAGTCCAGTAATTCCGATGCTTGTTATTTGCCCAGAGATCGCGTGATTTGTGTCCACGCTGCATGTAGCTCCGCAGGGATGTCTTTCAACCTGGGACGACGGGTGCTGTTATTACGGAGATCCTTTGCTTGCCACACGTTGGACGGCTTGTCCCATGGAAATACGGCATTGTTGGTGAACAGATGCATACCCCTGACTGGAGCCTTCGGGATAGTATTTCGGACGACGCTGACTTGCTGTAAAAGATAGTGATCGGGATTGCGAAATTTGTAGCTGTGGCAATTAATGGTCTGGGTCCATTCATCGGTCTGGGCTCCTCCGAATATCATCCCGTCATAGCGCTTCACGCCAATTACCAGTATTGCATCAATAGATAGCACCACAAAATCAATGCTGATTTCGCCGCCCATGCCGTCAGGCAAGTGCACATCACGCAGCATCCGGGCACCGAGCTGTTTTGCTGCCCGGGTGATTTGGTATCCCTCCCACCAGTGGCACAGGGCCTTGCGGAACAGGAATAGTAGAATCAGCAATATAGCCAGGGCCAACGGCCCTATCAGCCAGGGTTGGTCTTCTATTGACAGGCTCTCTATCCGGATCGGGAACATACCTGTGATTATCGGCACTCATCTCCAGTCAGATTGTGACAGTGGTCCCATGGTCTGACGTGTATACGATAAAAAGGACATGAAACTATATGGTGCTTTGTTATAGAAGCAGGGGTGGTGACGCTGTCCCTCGATTTCCTGAATTGTCCATCACCGGACAGGCGCTATCCGGATCAATGAAATTTCCGAGTTCAGCCATATACGCAAGGCAGTGTGAGGCAGGCAGGGTGTGGTGTGTTGACGGTTCAGTGGTTGGAAAGGGTAGCCGATAGTGAGCTGACTGTAACAACCGGCATACAGGGGGTATCACAATGGGTAATTTGCAACGTGACGATGAGTTTTGCGAGGATTTCCTGGATACTGACGGGTACGTTGATGACGTGTACGATGAGTTGGGCTTTGATGAAGACGGGTACGATGTGGATGGATACGATGAAGACGGGTACAGCATTCATGGTTATGACCGCAAAGGGTATGACCGCGACGGTGTACACCGTGACGATGAGCTGTTTTAGTAGGACCTGAGGTTCTGTTCTGGCATTGCTGTCAGCCTTTGGCACACGGACCGTGCCGATATTTTTCTGAAGATTCGTGGTTGCAGCAGTTGGATTAGAGGGTTATCTGTGGCTAGACAAATAGCCATAAAGGTAGATTCACTTCAAATGCTGGATCTTCCCCTGATTGAGTGGGTAGCACATCTATTCAGACGAGATGCATTCTTTCTGATGGCAAGGATGATTGCCACTAGAATGGCACTGACACGGGTCGACTACGTTCACCCATCGCGATGGCTCTCAGCGGGACCACCGGAATGGGCAGGGCCTATCCTGTGTTGTACCTGATAATCACCAGGGCTGGCTTTATCAAACGTGCATCAGCGCACGTATATGCTGAACAACAGCGCGACCCAGGGCATGATACTCATAGCCGCCTTCAAGCGTGGAAACCACGTGTCCTCCTGCATACTGCGCGGCGGCCTCCATGATTTCCCGTGTTACCCAGTAATAGTCACTGTCCAGCAGATTGAGCTGCCCCATGCAATCCTCGAAATGTGCGTCAAACCCGGCAGATATCAGGATGAGCTCGGGTCTGAACCTGTGTAATGCCGGCAGCAGGTGATCCTGTACCGCGTGCTGAAAATCATCACTGTAGGCGCCAGCATCGAGCGGGGCATGAATAATATGCTGGCTATCCGTGACCAGGGAAGTGTAGGGATAAAACGGGTGCTGGAATACCGAACACAGCATAACCCGATCATCAGTCTGAAAAATACTTTCGGTACCATTGCCATGATGGACATCGAAATCGACAATTGCGACCCGGACAAGGCCCGCGGACAGGGCATGGGCGGCACCCACCGCCACATTGTTGAAGATGCAGAATCCCATAGCGCTGTTGCGTCCCGCGTGGTGCCCCGGAGGTCGTATTCCACAGAATACTGTGTCGACCTCGTTGCGTATTACCATATCAACACCCAGCACCATGGCACCGGCGGAACGGTAGGCGGCTTCCAGACTACCCGAGCCCATCACAGTGTCCGCATCGAGCATAACCAGACCGGACATCGGGGAGAGACGCTCAATTTTATCCAGATATTCAGGTGAGTGCACCCGACAGAGTTGCTCACGGGTTGCGCGTGGCGCGTCAAACCGCTTCAACAGGTTCATCAGACCGGTCGAAATCAGAGCATCCTCGATGGCGTAAATGCGTCGCGCTGACTCCGGATGGTCACTGCCAGTTTCGTGCTGCAGACAGGCCGGATGGGAAATGTAGGCAGTAGTCACGTCAGGGGCCACGAGTTGCTATGATGGTCGCCATCTTAACAGTACGCAGGGCGTGTCGCACTGGCACGTCTCGAGCATGGAGTTTTTCAGTCTATGGGCAAGCACTATCTCAACAAGCTGTTTGAACCGGCATCTGTCGTCGTATTCGGTGCCAGTGATCGCCAGGGCTCGGTTGGTAATCTGGTTTTCAAAAACATGATCGAGAGTGGTTTCAAGGGTGATGTTTTCCCAATCAACCCGAAACACAGCAAGATACAGGGTCACAAGGCCTACCCGGACCTCAAAAGTATTGGCAGGCCTGTCGACCTTGCCGTCATCACAACGCCGGCAGTGACGGTACCCGCAATCATCGAGTCATGCGGTGAACACGGTATACGCGCTGCCGTGGTTATATCGGCGGGGTTCCGCGAGATCGGGCCGCAGGGGCTGAAGCTGGAACAGGCCCTGGTGGGAAATGCGCAGCGTTACGGAATGCGATTTATCGGACCTAACTGCCTGGGGTTGATGCGCCCTGATACCGGGCTCAACTGCACCTTCAACAAGGGCAGTGCCAACCCCGGCAACATTGCCCTGGTGTCACAGTCCGGTGCGCTTTGTACCGCGATACTGGACTGGGCTGCTGCAAACAATATCGGTTTTTCCACAGTGATCTCTACCGGCATCTCGGCAGATACCGATTTCGGCGATATTCTTGATTACCTGGTGAGTGACCCTAAAACCAACAGCATTCTGCTTTACATCGAGGGAATACACGACGCACGTTCATTCATGAGTGGCCTGCGGGCTGCTGCACGAGTAAAGCCGGTTATTGCTCTCAAAGTCGGTCGCCACATGAGTGGCTCCAGGGCTGCCATGTCCCACACAGGTGCCCTGGTCGGGTCCGACGATGTGTTTGAGAGCGCCTTGCGCCGCGCCGGTGTTGTGCGTGGACTGCGCATCGGCGATTTGTTTTCTGCAGCCACTACATTGACCTCTGTTTTCAAAGTGCAGGGTGAACGTCTCGCCATTGTTACCAATGGCGGTGGCCCGGGGGTCATGGCAACCGACCGTGCAACCGATCTTGGAATATCGTTGGCGGAGTTGTCGGGGGACACGCTCGAGAGTCTGAACACAGTTTTGCCGGTGACGTGGTCACAGGCCAACCCGGTCGACGTCATCGGTGATGCCACGCCCGAGCGTTATGCACAAGCGGTTGAAATCTGCATGCAGGACCCGGGCGTGGATGGTCTGCTTGTCATACTGACGCCCCAGGCAATGACTGATCCGGCCGCGGTTGCCAGCTCACTGGTCAGTCTTGGCGATAAAAATAACAAACCGCTGCTGGCATGCTGGATGGGTGAGATCCAGGTCGCAGAAGGCCGTCGGATATTGCGTGATGCCAGTGTGCCCACCTTCCATACCCCGGAAGCTGCCGTTGAGGCGTTTTCCTATCTGGTTAACCATCACCGGAACCAGAAACTGTTGCTCGAAACGCCCGGACCGCTGTCGCCGGGCGAGGCACCCGACGTCGAAGGTGCACGGATGATTATCGAGGGTGCGCTTTCAGAGGGACGTAAAGTGCTCAGTGAGTCCGAGTCCAAGGCGGTGCTACGTGCCTTCCATATTCCGACTGCCCAGGCCAGTATAGTGCGTTCGCCCGGCGAGGCGCTGGTCCAGGCCGAGAGCCTTGGCTTTCCCGTGGCTTTAAAGATCAATTCTCCGGACATCACCCACAAGTCTGATGCTGGCGGGGTATGCCTCGGTATCAGCAACGCACAGGCTGTTCGCAGTGCTTACAATGATATGCTGAACGCGGTGAAGAAAAACCGCCCGGAGGCACGTATTGACGGGGTCACCATCGAACCGATGCTGCAGCGTCCCAACGGCAGGGAACTGCTGGTAGGCCTGGTCACAGATCCGGTGTTTGGTCCGGTCATAACCTTCGGCGCTGGTGGCACCGCCGTCGAGGTTATGGGCGATCGGGCAGTTACGCTGCCACCACTTAACCGCAGACTGGCGCAAGACCTGATCAGCCAGACACGGGTATTCAAGCTGCTCGGCGAATTCCGCCATATGCCAAAGGCTGACATGGAGGCCCTGGAGCAGGTACTGCTGCGTGTCTCGGAAATCGCCTGCGAGCTTCCACTGGTGAAGGAACTGGATATCAATCCACTGATCGTCGATGAGCATGGCGCCATTGCCGTCGATGCGCGCATGGTCGTGGATTACCATTCCCAGACAGCTGAACCCTACAGCCACATGGCATTCTACCCTTATCCCGGCCACCTCGTGACAAAGTGGCAATTACCAAATGGTACAAACATGGTGATTCGGCCAATACGCCCCGAGGATGCCGACATCGAACAGACATTCATCCGGAAACTCTCACAGCAAGCGAAATATTTCCGTTTTATGCAGTCCATTACCGAGCTCACCCCGCAAATGCTGGCTCGCTTTACCCAGATCGACTACAGCCGGGAAATGGCCTTGATCGCGGTGGTGTATGTGGATGGGCAAGAGACTGAAATCGGTGTTGCACGTTACATTACCAACCCGGATGGCAAGAGCTGTGAATTTGCTATCGTGATCGCAGACAACTGGCAGCGACAGGGTATTGCACACCGCTTGATGCAGCTGCTGATTGAAACAGCACGCGCACATGGATTGCAGATCATGGAAGGTGATGTACTCGCCGATAACCGCGAGATGCTCAACCTCGTGTCGAAGCTGGGCTTCAGGATTTATCCAAGCGAAGAAGAAACCAATATGGAACGTGTTGTTTTACGCCTGTAGATTATTGCTACTCGAAATGAGAGGCTGTCTCCGGTTCTTGCGCGACAAGTATTCTTACCCCTCGGTGTGAGTACAATCGAGTTCTGTAATCAGCAGCTGGTACACTTTGTACCAGTTTGGAAAAATGATTGTCCGTATCCGGTGCGTGCCCTGCCTAATTGGCTTGATCGGTCACCTGAGTTGCTCTGCTCCGTATCGAACGTCCCGTGGATTTCCCCGTCCATTCAACCCGCCCTGTATCCCACCCGGGGATTCCGGTCTCCTGGCCTCAATGCCATACATATAAGAATTTTATCGGGAGTGGCGCGCTCGCCAGGGTTCGAATCCGCTGACGTCGGATCGACGGCCTGCCTGGATACAAGTTCCGACGCTGAACCGCCGGTTTCCGCTACCAGACAGGAAATCGCCAGACAGGCACAGCAGACCTGGCCTCGGTCCGCTAAATACTCGCCCGCATAAGCCGATAAGCAATGCGCGGCAGCGAATCGCGATCGATCCCCGCGAGCGGGGGTAAATATCACTTCATCCCGGGTAAGGTGGACATGCGTGCGGCGAAAAAAATAACGGTTGACCAGAATCTCCTGCAACAGTTAGTTCCCCTGAATGCGCTGTCAGCGGAGCGATTCAGGGCGGTGTCGGAGAAAATTGTAATCGAAGAAATACCGGCGGGCGGTTACCTGTTCCGCAAGGGAGACAGGGACAATCAGACAATCTATCTGATCAAGGGCAAAATCAACCTGATTGACGGTTTCCACAAGGTCATCAGCGAGATTGAGGCCGGTACGGACATGGACCGTTATGCCATTGCCAATCAGCAGCCGAGGCACCTGTCAGCGCGCGTCGTCAAGAAGTGCGTCATTGCACGAATAGACTCGGGATTGCTGGATGTATGGTTAACCTGGGACCAGTCCGGAAGCGCAGAAGTTGCTGAAATCGGGACTGTTGACAACTCGGACTGGATGACCCGTATCCTGCAGTCGGGAGCTTTTTTAAAGATTCCTCCGACAATGATACAAAGCCTGCTGATCAAAATGCAGCCATGCCCGGTAAAGGCCGGTGAAGTCGTGATTCAGCAGGGAGATCCCGGCGATTATTTTTATACCATCCACGAAGGTTGCTGTGCGGTCAGACGTAAAGACACACCTGATGGTGAAGAACGTTTGCTGGCTGAATTGCATGATGGAGATTCATTTGGTGAAGATGCCCTGGTATCCGATGCAAAACGTAATGCCACTGTAGTAATGCTGACTGATGGCTTGCTGATGCGGCTCGCCAAGGAAGACTTTATCGATTTGCTGAAGAACTCACTGGTCAGGCATGTGGATTACGAACAGGCGGCCGCCATGGTTGAAAACGGCGCTGTCTGGGTCGATGTCAGAACGCCGGATGAATATAACAACGGTGCATTGGTGGACAGCGTTAACATTCCATTGTCCAGTCTGCGGGACGAACTGCCAGAACTGGTTTTTAACTCAAGATATATCATTTGCTGCGACACCGGTAGACGCAGCGAATCGGCCGGTTTCCTGTTGAGTCACAAGGGCCTTGATGTCTATGTGCTGGAGGGTGGCATTCCCGATTCCACACCGGAATCTGCGCATGTTGAGAATGTTGTCTATTCCGTAGCAGATGCCAGACCCGGTAATCAGGATGCAGCGAAAAATGAAATGGCGCCAGGTGAAGCTGAAGTACCAGATCAGTTACTGGAGTCGTTGCGTGCTGATAAAGAGAAGCTGCTTGCAGAGATTAAGGAATACCAGTCTGCTGAATCCCGGATGAAGGATCAGATAGAGCAACTGCGTAGAGAGCTCGGCGAGTCGAATGACAAGCTCAGTGAGTTGTATATCCAGACACGGGAGGATGCCGAGCTACTTATACAGTTGCGTGGCGAGCTTTGCGAGTCAGGAGAGAAGTTATGCTTGCTGTATGCTCAGGTAAAAAGTGATGCGGAAAAAATGCAGTTTCTGCAGGACAAATATACAACCCTGGAGGGGCAGCATGAAGATGCGGTGTGTGCTCACAAGCTGGAGCTTGAACAGCTCGAAGCACAGTTAAACCAGCATGTGTAACCTGTCCAGCTCGATCCCCCGATAGTCAGCGTGGATCAACGAGATGTGATCTCATTAATACATGATCCCCATTCTCACTAGCTAAGGAAACTCCATAAGCTTCTGAAATATAATGGATTATATATTTGGTATGGATGTTGCCTAATTAATGGCAATGAATAGTGAGGAGTAAGACACTTAATAGTATAAACGGACATGGGATCCACTCACATTCACGCCATGCTTCCAGTGGGGATGGCACACGTGTCCAGCGAAGACGTGACATCGGAGAAAGTGAGCAGATTATTGGCGCCGGGTGAGACCCGCTCCTATTCCAGCCGAATCAAGCTTGACCAGGAAGCCGATCCCAGATATTTTCTGGTCAACATTATATAGGGCCGATTGAACCAATTTATCTTCGGTACGCACGTCTCGCCATTGAACACTCCTTCCGGGACAACGTAACCCCTTTCCGGGTGACCGTTAAACCGGGACAACTTCATACTCCGCCGATCCAGGCCAGAAATATTTTGCCGGGTCGACCCGGCTAACTCCCGACGGAAGACAGTCTGTGGATTTCGGGTGGCGCGCGACTGGCACTGTAGGTGTATAGTTCTTCCCCTCGATAAACCAGCAACATTCAACCCTTTCAAGGAGCATGATATGACGTGCATTGCCGGAATTTATTCACGTATTGTTCCCCTCTGTATTCTTGTCTTCGGTGTTGCAATCGCGCAGACGGCAACTGCCGGCCAGGCGCTTTCCCGGATACAGGAAAGAGGTGAGCTGGTGCTGGGTACCTCGGGCAACATGCCGACAATGAGTCAGAAGCTGGAAGATGGCAAGGTGGTCGGCTTTGATATCGACCTGGCCAGACTGATGGCCTCAGGGATGGGTGTGAAGCTGAAAATAAAGACCTTGTCGTTCAACGAGCTGCTTCCTGCACTCGAAACAGGAGATGTGGATGTCGTGATATCCAATGTGACGGTGAATCCGCAGCGTAACCTGAAGGTGGCCTTTGCTGGACCTTACATGACCTCCGGAAAGTGCGTACTTACCAGGGAAGAACGACTGGCCAGGGCCTCCGAGGCCGAGAATCTCAATGTACCGGAGACCCGGCTTGCTGCGCTAACCGGTTCCACGAGTGCGGAATTCGTCAAGGTACTGTTGCCGGAGGCCACACTGACCCTGGTCGATGACTTTGAAGGCGGGGTGCGCATGGTCAATGACGGCAAGGTAGGCGGGCTGCTGACTGACTACCCGATCTGCCTGGCGATGCAGAAGAAGTATCCGGACGCGGGATTCGTGTCGGTCTTCTCACTGCTCAGCTATGAACCCATTGGTATCGCTATTCCCGCGGATGACTCGCTGTATCTCAACTGGACGGAGAACTTTCTGTTGCGTGTTGAGGGGACCGGTCTTCTGGAAGAGCTTGCTGTGCGCTGGTTTGGCAGGCCGATCAGTGAGAATGATGAATAGTCGGCAACCCTGACATAGCGTCATTGATGTTGGACAACACACCCTGCGTGAGGTGACCTGGCACGAGACAACTTGATCAAACGATGGTGTGTATCCCCTCGGAGTTTCCCGTCCATTCACCCCGTAGTGGCATACACCAAGGAATTCCGGCCCCCTGTTCCCTGCGCTATAACTGTAATGATTTTATGGAGATGGTGGGCCCGCCAGGACTCGAAGCTACAAACATTCATCCGCTAACTTTCCGATACAGGGAAAATCGATGATACTTCTCCCGCAGGTATCGAAACGGGAATGAGGAACGACTATGCAAAGCAACAATCTGGAGCATGAATTTGAACGGATAGCGCAGGCGCGCCATCACGACCCTTTCAGTGTGCTTGGCAAACACCGCGATCAAGAGCTTGATCTGGTTCGTGTCTTTATGCCGCAAGCGGATAATGTCACGATTGCTGAAGGTAATCTTCGACTGGAGCGTATTCCTGATACCGACATGTTTGAATGGCGCGGCATGCCGGGAACTGTACCCGATCACTACCACCTGGTGTGGAATGATGCGGCGCGACATGAGCACATCGCACATGATCCCTACAGTTTTTCGCCACAACTCCCGGACTTCGACCTGCACCTGTTCAGCGAGGGCAGGCATCGCCACGCCTACCGCGTTTTGGGTGCTCATCTACACGCCGTCGATGAGGTGACCGGCATCCTGTTTGCAGTTTGGGCGCCGAATGCGGAGCGCGTCAGCGTGGTGGGTGAATTTAATCAGTGGGACGGGCGATGTCATCCGATGCGGGTGCGCGGCGGCAGCGGCGTCTGGGAGCTGTTCATTCCCGACCTCGAAGCCGGCTGCCTCTACAAGTACGAGATCCGCAACAGGGAGAGCGGAGAAATTCTCTTGAAAACAGATCCATATGCCCAGTCCTTCGAAGTGAGACCGCAGACAGCATCCATCATTGCCGGTCCTGATCACTATGGCTGGAACGACCAGGTATGGATGGATCAGCGGGCGTCACTTGACTGGCAGCATACGCCCATGTCGGTCTACGAGGTGCACCTGGGTTCCTGGCAGCGCGGCCCGGAGGGCGAGTTTCTTAGCTACCGGCAACTGGCCGAAAGCCTGGTGAACTATGTCAAGGAAATGGGCTTCACACATATCGAACTGCTGCCTGTTACCGAACATCCCTATGATCCCTCCTGGGGTTATCAGGCCACAGGCTACTTCGCGCCGACCAGTCGCTACGGGACAGCCGACGACTTCCGTTTTTTTGTCGACGTATGCCACCAGAACGGCATCGGGGTGCTGCTCGATTGGGTGCCGGCACATTTTCCCAAGGATGCTCATGGCTTGGCCAGGTTCGACGGTACACCCCTCTACGAACATGCCGACCCGCGGCTCGGCGAACATCTCGACTGGTCAACACTGATCTACAACTTTGGCCGCAACGAGGTAAAGAACTTCCTGTTGTCCAGTGCGGTGTTCTGGCTGGAGGAAATGCACCTCGACGGTCTGCGGGTGGATGCCGTGGCGTCCATCCTCTATCTCGACTACTCGCGGGAAGAAGGTGAGTGGGTGCCCAACAAGTACGGGGGTCGGGAGAACCTGGAGGCGCTGGATTTCCTGCGTGAACTGAATGTTGTGACGCATGAGGAGCAACCCGGCATTCTCATGATCGCCGAAGAGTCGACATCCTGGCCACAGGTCAGTCGTCCCACCTGGACCGGCGGCCTGGGCTTCGATATGAAATGGAACATGGGCTGGATGAACGACACACTGGAATATATGAGTGAAGATCCGCTCTACCGGAGATACCACCAGGGGAAACTGACCTTCAGCATGCTGTATGCATTTACCGAAAACTTCATGCTGCCGTTCTCGCACGATGAAGTTGTGCATGGCAAACAATCGATGCCCAACAAAATGCCCGGTGATGAGTGGCAGCGTTTCGCCAACCTGAGGGTCCTGTATACCTACATGTTCTGCCACCCGGGAAAAAAGCTACTGTTCATGGGTACGGAATTTGGTCAGGGACAGGAATGGGACAGCACCCGGGTCCTCGACTGGTATGTGCTTGATTATCCCTGTCACCAGGGCGTACAACGTCTGGTGAAGCATCTGAATCAGCTCTACAAGGACCTCCCCGCACTGCATCATTACGAGTTCGAATGGCATGGTTTCGAGTGGATTGACTGCAATGATGCAGACAATTCCGTCCTCAGTTTTATACGCCGCAGCGACGATCAATTCGTGGTGGTGGTCGTCAATCTCACCCCGCAGCCACACCATGGCTACCGTATCGGCGTACCGGAGGCTGGCGTATACCAGGAGATCTTCAATTCAGACTCGGAGATCTACGCCGGTAGCAACATGGGTAATGGAGGAGGCGCTTTGGTCGCGGATGAACTCTTCTGGATGAACAAACCTTATTCCCTCAGTCTCACATTGCCACCGCTAGCGGCCGTCATCCTGCAGCGACAATAGTTGTATGAATGGTGCAACAACTGCTGTCTGGCCAGGGCAGCCCTATCCGCTTGGTGCCAGCTGGGATGGTGAAGGTGTCAATTTTGCACTGTTTTCAGAACACGCTGAACGGGTAGAACTATGCCTGTTCGACGAGCGCGGCCGCCGCGAGACCGCGCGCATCCCCATGCAGTGGCAAACCGACCAGGTCTGGCATTGTTACCTGCCGGAAGCCCGGCCGGGGCAGCTATATGGATACCGGGTTTATGGTCCCTATGACCCGGCTAAGGGTCACCGCTTCAATCCCAACAAGCTGCTACTCGACCCGTATGCCAGGGACATCGTTGGCCAGATACGCTGGAATGATGCCCTGTTTGGCTACACCATTGGTGACAAGGGCGAGGACCTGCGTCCCGACCCCCGCAACAGTGCCTACGGCGTTCCCAAGTCACGGGTGATCGATACTGCTTTTACGTGGGGAGATGACCAGCCTCTGCATACACCCTGGCATGAGACCATAATCTATGAGTTGCATGTCAAGGGATTCACCATTCAGCATCCGGACGTCCCTTCGCGTTACCGTGGCACATACGCCGGTCTGGCCACCGAACCGGTCATTCGGCACCTAAAGCAGCTGGGTGTCACCGCCGTGGAGCTGATGCCGGTGCACAGTTTTATCAGCGACCGTCACCTGGTGGAGAACGGACTGAGTAATTACTGGGGCTATAGCACCATCGGCTATTTCGCCCCGCACGCCGGCTATTCCGCCAGCGGCGATGTCAATGAGTTCAAGACCCTCGTGAAGCGATTGCACTCCAATGGTATCGAAGTCATTCTGGATGTGGTCTACAACCATACAGCGGAAGGCAACCATATGGGCCCCACGCTATGCTTTCGCGGCATCGATAACGTGGCCTACTACCGTCTGGTCGGCGATCAGCTTCGCTACTACATGGACTACACCGGCTGCGGCAACAGCCTGAACATGATGCACCCGCGGGTGTTGCAATTGATCATGGACAGTCTGCGTTACTGGGTGCAGGAGATGCATGTCGATGGCTTTCGCTTTGATCTGGCGCCTACCCTTGCCCGTGAGCAGCACGCCGTCGACAGGTTCGGTGCATTTCTGGATATCGTCCATCAGGATCCCGTGCTGTCCCGCGTCAAACTTATTGCCGAACCCTGGGACCTGGGAGAAGGCGGTTACCAGGTCGGCAATTTCCCGATTGGATGGACCGAGTGGAACAACCGTTACCGTGACAGTATGCGTGCCTACTGGAAGGGGGAGGGCAGCCTGATCGGCGAACTGGCCTACCGTCTTACCGGTTCCAGCGATCTCTATGAGCAGAGTGGGCGTCGGCCTTACGCGAGCATCAACTTCGTTACCTGCCATGACGGCTTCACGCTGAGCGACGTGGTCAGTTACAACGACAAGCATAATATCGAGAATCTGGAAGACAATCGTGATGGCGAGAACAATAACCAGAGCTGGAATATGGGCGAGGAAGGCCCCGTCACCAGAAACCAGAACATAAACAATGTCCGCAGACAGCAGAAACGCAACTTTATTACCACGCTGCTGCTTTCCCAGGGTGTACCCATGTTGCTGGCGGGCGACGAAATGGGGCGTACCCAGAACGGTAACAATAATGCCTATTGCCAGGACAATGAGATCAGCTGGGTCAAATGGGACATTGACAGCCACGATCGCGAATTTATGAATTTCGTACGCAGCGTCATTTTACTGAGAAAAAATCATCCGGTGTTTCGCCGGAGATATTTCTTTCAGGGGCGGCATATCAAGGGTGCGAACGTCAAGGACATACTGTGGTTGCGGCCGGATGGCGAGGAAATGACAGACAAGGAATGGAGCATGTACCACGCGCGATGCCTGGGTTTGCTGTTACACGGCGATGCCATAGAGGAACATGATGAACGTGGTGGCAGGATTTATGACAATACCTACCTGTTGCTGCTAAACGCCAATGCTGAACAGATCGCGTTTCGCATGCCGGGGGAGGTCGGGATTGCACGCTGGCATGTCGAAATTGACACCTGCTTTGTGGATGGACATCGTCCTGACCGCCGTACTTTCAATACCGGTGAAAGCTATCCCCTGCAGGGTCGCTCCACAACATTGCTGCGTATTTTGAAGACCCCTCGTTAGGGCCTGCTCTTTTTTCAAAATAGAGAACGCGCCCTGACCCGCCGTGTCCCCGGGTTCTCACATCTTCCGGAATTCCCCGTACATCCCCCGCCATGGCATACACCAGAGGACTGTGATCCCTTGCTCTCGGCGCTATCGCGTGATGATTTATATGTGGATGGCGGGCCAGCCGGGAGTCGAGCCCGGGACCGGGACCGCCTGCTTCCTGGTTGACTGTCAATTCACCATGCACAGGTTTTGTATGAGCATTGCGGACTTGAGTGCGTAACAGGTAATAACGGCTTAACCCGGATTGTGATCGTCGTAGCGTGCGGTATTGAACTTGCGGTCAAACCACTGGTATACCTCGGCCACGGTGCGTGGCTGACGCAGCTGGTTCTGAAAGACCACCGGGTTTTTTGCAGCCGCATCAGGGAAGAGTTCAGCGGCAATGACGGTCGGTTCCTCATCAAGTGCCTTGAGAAACTTCACCGCGTCGTCCGTGCCGAGAAAGTGGGCCAGGTAGAGATCGGTCCGTGCGGGTTCGCGCCCAATCATCTCTGACAGCATCTGTAAATTGTGCTTGATATTCTCGGCCGCAAACAGGGTGGACAAGCGCGGATTGAGACGCAGCGCCAATGCTTCCTGTTGCAGCGGGTCGTACATAATCGGCGACTGCTGCTCGTCGTCCTCATCGTCGATCAGTGCTACCTGTGTGGCGTAGTCCTGCAGGCCATAACTGCCACCAAAGGCCCGCATCGCCTGCAGCCAGTCGCGGGACCTGAACTGAAACAATCCGGTTGCCGAAGACCTCGGTGCGCGCGCTGCCGGATTGAAGTAACTCTCGACCCTGGCCAGCTCCATCAGAAACGAAAAGTCCACGCCAGTGCGAATACTGCCAAGCCGAATCGCGGCAAGTACATCACTGCCAATACCGAAACGTGCCGCATCGGCCCTGGCACGGTCGGCCGAGTTCAGGATCAGGGCCACCAGCGCTTCACTAATGAGGTCATCCTGTGCATCACTCTGCGGGAGATAAAACTGCCTGAACTCCTGCAATGCCTGCCGCGTCTTGATGCCTGGCTCACCATTCGGCTGCGACATGCCCAGGTCAAAGCCCAGTGCAATCAGGTTGGCCTGTAGCTCACGGATATCCGGCGTGAAGGCTATTACGGCCTCCGGCTGTGGTGTGTCTGTCACTTGAGTCATCTCCTCAAGTTGCAGCAGTTTTTCCCCGAGCAATGCCTGCTCAGCGGAAGCTTGCTTGTTGAGATTCAGTGCAAGCTCCTTCAGAAGAAGATCCTGATTATCGATATGCTGTTTCGTGAAGCCGCGCATATCATCGATATTCCGCTCTACGAGGGCAAGCTCCTGGTTATTGTTCTGCGTGGACTGCAGGAAAAGCACCCCGATCAGGGTACCTGTTACAAACAACACAGCAGCAATGATCATAAGCTGCAACAGTGAGTAGCGTTGTTTCCTGTTCCTTTCCTGTAATGACTCAAACAGGCGTGTGCTCACACCGTGAAAGCTGTTGGCCAGTTCTGTTTGCTGCGTCAACTGGGATTGTTGTTCGGCCTGCATATGCGCCAGACGCGCCTCTGTTGCGCGGATACTTTGTTCATGCCGGCTACGTTCCGCTTCGAATTTTGCCTCCAGCGAAGCCATGTGTTTCTCGGTGGACTCGCGGCTTTGTTCTGCTTCGGCCAGTGAACGTTCCAGATGTTCAACCCGCTCACGCGCGTTGCTGCGTTCTGTCTCGAGTTTTGCCTCCAGCGAGGCCATGTGATCCTCGGTGGACTTGCGGCCTTGTTCTGCCTCGGACAGTGAGCGTTCCAGATGTTCAACCCGCTCACGCGCGTTGCTGCGTTCCGTCTCGAGTTTTGCCTCCAGCGAGGCCGTATGATCCTCGGTGGACTTGCGGCCTTGTTCTGCCTCGGCCAGTGAGCGTTCCAGATGTTCAACCCGCTCACGTGCGTTGCTGCGTTCCGTCTCGAGTTTTGCCTCCAGCGAGGCCATGTGATCCTCGATGGATTTGCGGCCTTGTTCTGCCTCGGCCAGTGAGCGTTCCAGTTGCTCAACCCGCTCAATTGCGTTGCTGCGATTCGATTCGCTCTGCTTCACCTGTTGCTGCAGGTCTTCAAGTAACTGTGCGTTCTCTTTATGGATAAGCTGCAGGTTTCCCTGGGCTTTTTCCAGATCTGCACAGACAGTGGCATACGCCTTGCGAACCGCGTCCAGCTCATTTTCCAAAGCCCGCGTTTTAGGGAACGCGTACTGCCGAATGGATTCCAGGTATTTATTTAAAGAGTTCATAGCGTTTATCGTCCACGTGTTTTATTTTGAGCTGACGCAAATAGCCTACACCAGGCAGATACGTAACACCAAAAGCTGATCCTTACAGGTTTTATGGGAGAATTTTCTGGCAATAACGCGATGAATTTTATGGGAAGATGCGGGCATGACAGGACTCGAACCTGGTACCAGGGGATTATGAGGAACATGCACCTGCTGTTCTGGTGCCACAAAGGTGAAGTATCGTGAACGCTTTCAATGACGGGCCGGGGAGGCGGCGCCCGGGTTGACAGCGATCGTTTTGTTATCCAGCGTACCTCAGGTCGGTTTGATGTTGTGATTCAGGTGGAAAAGGTTCTCCGGATCATAGCGCTTCTTGACCCCGACAAGTCTTGCATAGTTATCCCGACCGAAGCCTGCGACGATTCGGTCTTCACCCTCGTCCCCGATAAAGTTGAGGTAGACCGCTCCGCTTGACCAGGGCTTAAGGTCGGTGCGGATGTCATGTGCCCATTGTTTTCCGCGCTCGTCATCGGCTGGATCTTCCCACAGTCCGAAAGGATGTACGATCCAGGGCGCATGCCTCCAGGGGACAGGATAGTCGGCGGGTTCCCGTGCAACTGCACCGCCTTGGGGAAAAAGAACGTGCTGAGACGCGGAGGGCACGATCATGTCGTTAGCCCTGGCACAGAAAAGATTCACGGCCTGATCAGGCAAGCTGTCAAGGTACTCGGCAGACCAGTAGTTCCGGTAACCAGGAGGATCATCGAGCATGCACTGAAGCTCGGCATAGGGCATCTCCGCAATCATTTGTCCTTCGGGTCCCAGGTCGATCAATGGGGCTGCCAGCTCTCTCGCCTCAGCTTCCGGCCCGGCGTAAACCACGAGGACCAGGAGTGCGAGCTTGCCAACCAGATGCCTGGGCACGAAACTTTCAGCAGGGCCGGTAAGATAGATAAGACCACCACCAACCTCGTCCGGGGCCGTTGCTATGAAATCGCGATAAGTTCGCAGGACATCCGGCCCCGCCTCGGGATGCCACAACAGCAGGGCCGCAGTAACCGATGGCAACTTGTGTAGCCGGAACATAAATGAAGTTACCACCCCGAAGTTGCCGCCACCGCCGTGCAGCGCCCAGAACAATTCAGGATTTTCGTCGTTACTGGCACGTAAGACGTTGCCATCGGCCGTAACGAGTTCGACTGAGAGAAGGTTGTCGCATGCGAGACCGAACTTGCGGTCGAGCCATCCACCGCCACCGCCTAACGTGAATCCACCGACTCCCGTCGTCGAAACCCGGCCCCCTGTTGTCGCGAGATCAAATGGCTGCGTGGCCCGATCAAGATGACTCATCGTAGCACCTCCAGCGACTGTGGCTGTTCGCGTCGCAGGATCGACCGACACGGCACTCATTTGCCTCAGATCGATAACGAGGCCGCCTTCTGTGAGTGCCTTGCCGGCGACGCTGTGCCCGCCGCCGCGGACAGCAATCTCGAGGCCGAGGTTACGTCCGAAATGTACTGCGGCCACGACATCATTTACGTCCGTACATTGTGCAATGACAGCTGGCCGGCGATCGATCATCGCATTGAAAATCGTCCGTGTTTCGTCGTAGCCGGTGTCACCGGGCATTATGATATTCCCGGTGAAACGCTTGCGAAGACCATCAACAGCAACTGTATTGATACGATCTGGCATAACTATCCTCCTTATCTCGTCGAGGCCCGCCGGGCAGAAGGCCGGATTGTTGGTATTTGACGGGCTGACCAACATGCGGCGAACGAAAGGTGATTGTTGAAAGGATAGTAGTTCATAATAAAATGTAAAGTGGTCAGTGGGCGCCTGACACTCTGCGGCTGTACCAGTACGCCAAAACACGCAAACGTGATCGCCTCGTCGCTTCTGCATTGCGGCAGCTGTGGGCCGGGGAGAGTCGGCAGTGCGGTGCCTGCTCACATCGAAAGCGGGCGAGAGGCGGACACTCCGGGGCAGAGGCGTGCAGGTTTGGGCACGCTGGTTGCTACCGGGCCAGACTCTCACGCTACACGTCATCGGGTGATTGATTTATACGAGGCCAAACCATGCTGACCTGGTCGAACTGTTGACCGCTTTGCCTGTCTATCAAGGTTATGGTCTTGCTTTCACATAACCGGAGCGTGTTCATAAGCTGTGCATTAAACGCTACCCTGGTTAAATGCAGATTCAGTGCACTCGTGCTTTCTTGTCTGCTGACCGCGTCAGGACTGACACATGCCCAGTCCCCCGGCTATCTTGATGCAGGCCTGTTCTCATCTGCCAAAATAACCGGGAACCTGCCGGCTGGCTGGGAGCCAATGACTTTCAGCAAGATCGCGCGGCACACCGAATACTCGCTGGTAAATGAAGGCGGCACGGTAGTGGTAAAGGCTGTCAGTAATCAGTCTGCTTCCGGTCTGACGCGGGCAGTATCCATTGATCCTGCCATATATCCTGTCATTCATTGGCGGTGGAAAGTGGATAACATACTGCAGAAGGGCGATGTAGCAAACAAGGACGGCGACGACTATTCCGCCAGAATTTACATCACCTTCGCGCTTGATCCAGACAGGGCCGGGTACCTCGAGCGGTTGAAGCACGAGGCCTCCAGGCTCATCTTTGGGCAGGATGTTCCGTACAGGGCAATTTCATATATATGGGGGAGTAATAGCCCGACCGGGACCATGGTTGCCAATCCCTACACGGATCGGGTAATGATGTTTGTGGTTGAGGGGGGAGATGAAAAGGTTCGACAATGGGTGACCGAGAAGCGCAATGTCCATGAGGACTACAAACAGGCCTTCGGAGAAGAGGCTCCAATGATATCGGGTGTGGCCATCATGACGGATACCGACAACACACGGGAGTCCGCTATCGCCTGGTATGGAGACATCATCTTCACACACGACCAGGCAGACTCGAACTAGATTTCATTGCAGGGAACCGGGCGTCCTCCAGCAATCTGAACATGGAAGGTTCATTGCACCGTGCCGGTGAATGATCAACGGAAGATACATCAATAGAGCAGGCCTGTTTGTTTTACCCGGAATGGCAAGCTTTGCGTCCCCTGTTAAACGTTACGACAGGCGAACCAGATGATGTGCCTTGCGCCTTTTGACCCATGTGTTCGGACACGCATTTCATCCACATCGAACCCTACCTTTCGCAGCCGTTGCAAAAAGTTCCTGTCTGGACCAGCCGACCATACTGCCAATAAACCCCGAGGACGTAGTGCTGCGTATGCCTCGTTTAACCCGCTAATGCTATAGAGCCAATCGTTCTCCTTGCGAGTGAGTCCCTCAGGGCCGTTATCCACATCAAGCAGGATGGCGTCATAAGTTTGCTCTCCGGCCCTGAGCATACTGGCGACATCTATCTCGCGCACAGTCACCCGTGGATCCCGCAGGGGATGACCGGCACGTTCTCCGAGCGGTCCCCTGTTCCAGGCCACCACTGCCGGAACTAACTCCGCAACGACGACCTGCGCCTGGTCGTTAAGGTGTCGGAGCGCCGTCGACAGGGTAAACCCCATGCCTAATCCTCCGATGAGCAGTTTCGGCTTTGCGCAATCCACCAGTCTGGCACAGGTGTGTTCCGCCAGTGCATTCTCGGAGTCGTGGACACGGCTGTTCATGAGCTCGCTACGCCCCGCGATTTTGATCGAGAATTCATTGTTACGCTGGTACAGGCGTAACTCTCCGCCGTTACCGGGTATCTGCGTACTGTCGAGCAGAGTCCAGGGGGTCATAAACGTCTCAATTTTTTGAACACGGACGGCGCAATTATAAATCTTCCGCTTTCTCCCTGGCCCAGGGGGGGCGCAGGAATTTCAGGCAGGATTTAATGGCTGGTTCATGGATAAAACATTTGATGGTGATGGTTTGCCCCGGTTCTTCCCGACCACAGTGTTCAACCAGGCCCGTGAGAATCATCTCCAGTGTCACGCCATGTAGGGTTTTTTAGGCTGAATGTCGCTCATTGTGATTTATTACGAGTCTGGCGCCCCCGAGTCGTTTCCATTTGTGCGCTTTCTGCTTTTTTCACACGAATCCTGTTGCCTCCGACATCCCGGTAATTAAGTTCCTTTATCGCAGCCCTGGCTTCTCCGGCACGCGGCATTTCAACGAAACCAAAGCCTTTGGATTTTCCTGTCACTTTATCCATCACCAGCTTGCAGTACTGCACATCCCCATACTCTTTAAACAAGATCAGCAGTTCCGCTTCTGTCGTGTTCCGGGACAAGTTGCGCATCATGATTTTCATGTTTTTTGCACCAGGCAGTGAAATCAGGTGGATGTAATGATGGACGCGTCGACCCGTTCGGGCAACGAGTTATCCCGGCCTGATGTGGACGCCCCCCGGAATCCGTCATCAACCCACCACCTGTGCGATGCACCAGGGGACTCCGATCCCTTGATCCAGATGTCATAACCCGATGATTATTATGCAGATGGCGGACCCGCCGGGACTCGAACCTGGTGACGTCGGATGAGCACGTCTGCCCGGATACCTGAGCAGGACCTGCGCTACCACCGTACTGACCGCCTGGCTGTAAGACCTGATCAAGGATCGCGACCCGGTATAATATTTCGAGTCGTTTTTGAACATTAATTGGTTTCGCATTGTCCAATTTGCTGGACTCGCTCTACGATTACCAATTCAAGGGGATAACATGGTTACAAAAACACGCCTGCTTATTATCATATTGGCTGTATTTTCGTTTACAACACATGCTTCCGATCTGGCAAAGGAAAAACGCTGGGCCGACCAGGTCGTTGATGCCATTCTCGATGGTGATGCTGTTTGGCTCAATGACGGCACCAGCGAGTTTCTGGGTATTTATACCGAGGCCGAGGAAGACAAAAGCCGCGCCGTCATCCTCATGCATGGCACAGGTATTCATCCTGACTGGCAGCAGGTTATTCAGCCGCTTCGTGTTGGTCTGACCAAACATGACTGGAATACCTTGTCGATCCAGATGCCTGTCCTGCCCAATGAAGCTGAATACCCTGAATATGCGCCCCTGTATGATGAAGTTGCACCGCGCATCAATGCTGCCATCAAATACTTACAGGATAATGGCTCCAGCACCATCGTCCTTATTGGTCATAGCCAGGGAGCAGCGATGACAGCCTACTATCTGTCGACATCAAAGCCGGACGTTAACGGCTTTGTCGCCATTGGCATGGCAAGCTTTGCAGATGACCCTCGCATGAACAGTATCAAGGCATTGGAAAAGATCAATGTGCCTGTGCTTGACCTGTATGGTGGCGAAGATCTTGAACTCGTTCGCAACAGCAGTGGAGCCCGCGCCGAATCAGCCAAAGTAGCGGGCAATAAAAATTACACTCAAGTTAAGGTTGCCGGATCCAACCATTTCTTTGACGGCAAGGAAGATGAGCTGGTTGAAACTGTTGCCGGATGGCTGGATAAACTGGCTGACAAATAATCAAGGTTAATAACTGTGAATGCGGGCTTTCATTGCAGTTTGTGTGCTCACTGTGTGGGCAGTTAATTAATGCCTCATCATGCAACCACCCCGAACATACGACCTACTACTGCGGTCAAACCCATAGCTAACGCACCCCAAAAAGTCACTCTGATTGCGCCGACAGTAACTGGAGCGCCACCAACACGCGCCGCAACCCCACCAAGAAGCGCCAGAAATACAAGAGATAAAACTGCAACTGCAGCTATTAGATAATTACCTGGTGTGGTCCATGCCACTATTAAAGGGAGTGCGGCACCGACTGTAAATGTACCGGCTGAATAAAATGCTGCTTGAACTGGCCGGGCACTGACACTCTCCGATATACCAATTTCATCTCGAGCGTGCGCCCCTGGCGCGTCGTGAGCCATTAGTTGTTCAGCAACCTGTTTTGCTAAAACAGGCTCAAGTCCCCTGTTTTGGTATATTTTTGCGAGCTCATCTTTTTCAAACTCTATATCGTTCTCTAATGATATCTTTTCGAGCGCCAGATCCGCATTCTCTGTATCGGACTGAGAGCTGACGGACACATACTCACCAGCCGCCATAGACATGGCTCCTGCTACCAATCCAGCAACGCCGGCAAGAAGAATGTTTGCTTGTGTTGTGCTTGCAGCGGCAACACCAATAATAAGACTCGCTGTAGACACGATGCCATCATTTGCACCCAACACAGCAGCGCGCAGCCAGCCCGTGCGATGTGATCTATGCACTTCATGGTGCGTCATGTGTTTTTCTCGATATGCTTCCTGCAACAGGTATCAGGTTGCCCCGTCGTCGGTCAGCCTTAATCGGTGTTCGCCCGATCCGCTGGTGGTTCGCTCAGTATTTTTTTGCCAGAAAACATCGCGGAGATAAGAGTGCCGCCTTCGCGCAGCTCGGTCACGACAACTGCGAGGATATGAATCAGGGCAAAGGTGAGTAGCACGTAGAAGCCGTAGTAATGAACAGTTATGAAGGGCTTGCGGAAGGCGCGCATCGCCTCGTAAGCGGTCTCGTCATACATCTCCTTCGCGTAGGGCACCAACGTTGCCGGATCAACTCCCGGGTTGGCCACCCAGCCGGCAATCCATGCACCGATGGGCGGGTAGAACAGATCCGTGCCCGCCAGTACCAGACCCGTGAGAGCCTGTGACAACAACAGAAGCAGCAGGAGGGTAACCGCGATGCGCCCGAGCGGATTGTGACCGAGGTACTGGCGCGGTCGTCCGGCTTTGAAATCGGTGACATAAGCACGTACCTCGTTCATATAGCCACGCCCACCGGGCAGGATGGCCCGCCAGCGCGCATGTGGCCCGCCGATAAAGGCCCAGACCAGGCGCCACAGCAGGTTTACCGCGAATACATAACCAATCCAGACGTGCACGGTCTTTAGCAGAATCTTGCCGTCGGTGCTTACGCCGAGCGACTCGTCGTTGAGGATGGCCACGCCCACGGCGATCAGCCCGAGCATGCAAAGCAGGTTGATCCAGTGAAACCAGCGGGTGTTGGCATCCCAGACAGTGTAGGCTTTCAGGTCGGTCATGGCGGTGCTCCTGGAATTCGTGTTGACTCTAAGTATGAGGGTGAGTGTCTAGTCATCATCATGGTGCTTGCTTTCTTGCCATTTCAGGCCGGGATGCCGGGAGTTCTTTTCGCCCTCCCCGGACCGGGGCGTTTTAACTTCCAGGGGTATTCTGCCTCATCTTCATCACCGCTACGATGGCACTCTGTGCAGTTTTCATAGTCGTAGATGTTCCCGGCAATTGGCCTGGGTCGCCTCCCGTCCTGCAACAAAAGGTTATATAAGAAAACCCTTATGGTTCGACTCATATTACTCGTCCTGTCCGGAGTCGCAACGCGTGTCGCCAGTGCTTGATGGCATTCCGCAGGTGGCCAGACTAGATGCCGGCGCCAGACCCTGTCTGTACGGTACCGTACGGCCCCACTATCTATTCACCTGTACCCTGCTATTAAGAATTTTTCGGTATCAATGTAAACTGTGCCAAATCCTGCTCTACTTTACGAGGTAGTATAAATGAACGCATTAATGAGTCTTGTGTCAGGCGCTGCAATAATGATCGCATCCATTTCCGCCAACGCGCAATGGGAAGCGCTACCAGACCGCGCGCCAGTCCCCGCCGACAATCCGATGACGCCCGCAAAGGTCGAATTGGGGAAGATGCTCTACTTTGATCCCCGACTATCCTCCAATGGCACGGTGTCCTGCTTTACCTGCCATAATGTCATGGAAGGGGGCGATGACCATCGACCAACATCCATTGGTGTTCACGGCCAGGCAGGCGGAAGAAATGCACCGACGGTCTGGAACGCCGCCTTCCTTTCTGCCCAGTTCTGGGATGGCCGGGCACCCACGTTAGAAGATCAAGCCAAGGGACCGCCGGCGAACCCTATTGAGATGGGCATGGTTGACCTGGATGCGACGGTGAACCGAATCAAGATGATCCCCGGCTACAAAGCCTACTTCGATCAGGCCTTCGGTGGCAAAGACAGTATCACCATGAACAATGCAGCCAGGGCAATTGCCTCGTACGAGCGCACCCTGATCACACCCAATAGTGCCTACGACAAGTATGTCAAGGGTGACAAAAAGGCAATGACCGCACAGCAGGTACGCGGGATGGAGACATTTGCCAGCAGCGGTTGTACCGCCTGTCACTCCGGTGCAAATTTCGCCGGCCCCACACTGCCCGTTGGCACCGGCTTCTTGCAGAAATTCCCTACCTTCACCAACAACACTTATGTCACGACCTACCAGTTGATGAATGACGCTGGCCGCATGAACGTGACGCACAACGAGGCCGACAAGAACATGTGGCGCGTGCCGACTTTGCGGAATCTCGTTTACACCGCACCCTACATGCACAACGGGTCAGTCAAGAGTCTCGACGATGCTGTGCGCGTCATGGCCAGGACCCAGCTGGATCTGGACCTGTCCCAGGACCAGGTATCGGATCTGGTGGCATTCCTTGAAGCATTAACGGGCGAGTTCCCCGAGCAAACCATGCCCCGGTTACCTCCGACACCCGGCAATTTACTGGAATAGGATTCGTCTTTAGCCAGTGTCTCCATCTGCTCGGTCCGGGCACGATCCCTCGTACCCGGACCGCGCTTAATAGGACACGTGAAAAGTGGCTAAGTGTTCGGCAGCAATGAAATGCTACCGGGGGTCACCGCATGAGCACCCTTGAAGACATCGCCGACGTCCGCGAAATCGATGCCGATGATGCCATCGAATGTTGTTACACCAACGACCGGGTCGCTGACGGATTACCGGTGATGTCACCGGAATCCGCACGTGTTGATTCGTTTCTCGCTCTTCTTGTTACGATGCCGCCTTCTGCATATTCAGCAACAGTTCTCAAACACCGAATAGCCTGATGACGTCGGCTGTGGCAGCCTGCTCGGGCAGCTGAGTCGTGCCGCCCTGGGACGGGCGGCTCTCGGCGTTCATATTCCGTGCGGTCGCGTGGGGCTAAACACTGAGACATGCCATCCGGTGACTACTGGAACGGGCCTGGCAATAGCCCGGTGTTTGTTCATTTTATCGATATGGGCCATGTCGAGCGTGACATAAAATAAGTTTTTGTTTTAAATAATCAAATACAGCGCATTGTTGTTCCTTGTTATGCTGGTCGCTGCAAGCAGCAGCCGTGGTAAAGTGCAGTCTTACTTTCAAAAATACTGTATATGAAGGCAAGCAGCCATTTCCTGCACGAATCAATCTCTGCGCGTAGAATAAGCGTAGCCATAGTGTCAATAACGTTAATGGTAATCGTAAACAAGCGGATATCCGGGCACCAGGATAATGACGATTCTGGCGGCCAGATGATGTTCGAGTAACGGCCAGGCGAAAAATGAACAGGGCATTTAAGGACGTATTGATGTATGAGCGTTTCTATCAATTAACCAGCAATCCCTTCAGGCTGGAGCCCGACCCGAATTTCTGTTTTAGCCATTCCAGCTATAAACGAGCCAGGGAATATCTCGAATACGCACTCGCGCAGGGCGAGGGTTTTGTCATGGTGACCGGTCGTCCCGGTACTGGCAAGACGCTATTACTTGAGACGTTTCTCAAGGAAATCGGTACCAGTAATGTCATTGCAAGGCGAATCGCTGTGTCCAATTACAGCGGAGATGACCTGCAGCGGGCCATGGCGCAGGCCTATGATATTGATACAGCAGATCTGGACAAGGCGACGCTGCGCCACCGGATACACCAGTATTTCATGAAGCAGGGACAGGCTGGACGACGCGTACTTCTGATAATCGATGAGGCCCAGGCCCTCCAGCACACGGCACTGGAAGAATTGAGAATCCTGACAGAGCTGCAGACAGAGTCGCGGGCTACGCTGCAGCTCTTTCTCGTCGGGCAGGAATCGTTGCAGGACCTTATGTCTTCACCGGACATGGAACAGTTTCAGCAACGCGTCATAGCCAACTATCAGCTGGCGCCACTTAACCTGCAAGATACCCGGTCATACATTGAACATCGCCTGCTGCAGGCTGGCTGGAAAGGCGACCCGGAAATCCGTGGCGACGCAGTCTTGAGTATTTATCAACTCAGTCATGGCGTGCCGCGACATATAAACAAGATATGTAATCGTCTGTTGTTGCTTGGTTTCGGCAAGGGCAGCCATGCCGTTGAAGAGCAGGATGTGCAGGAGATCTCGGCCGAGATGCATAATGAGCGATTAACGCCGCCGGGAACAGACCAGGCCACATTATATGGCGCTGACAATGTTGCGAGTATTGCTGAAATCCGTGATGGCTTGATATCCATTGACGATCTGGAAATACGTGCGGACAAGGTGGATGCCAACGCCTTTGTTTTCCCCGAGGACTCACGACGGGTCTCCAGGATGGAAGAACCATTCATCGACCGCCACAATAATGATCCTGCTGACTGGAATGTACCGCACGCTATAATAGAAAAGCCGATTGCAGAACCTGTCACAGAACGAAATATCAGTCGTTTCAGGTGGAGCGGAACGCTTGTAGCCACGGCTGTAATACTGACTATCACAGCAATTTCCATCGCTGTACTACCGTCAATTCCGGGTAAGACTACCGGTAAAAACAGGCTGTCGCAGGCAGATCATAAAACCCGGGAGAATCAGAATACAACGGCTAGCGGATCACCTGTCTCGCCTGATGATATTGTTGCGGCCACTACTGATCCCGAAGCGTTCCAGATGCCAGTCGAGGATACAGACGAGGAAGACGCTGCCCCTGACAGGCAAGAGGACGTCGTCCAGGTTGCTGTCTCCGGAGTAGCGGATACAACCGTGTCCGGCGAGGAAATTGCTGCGTCTGCTGATACCGCTACAATCAGTTTGGCGGATAATACAGAGGAAACGCAACTGCTTCAGAATGAACTGCAGGTAGTGGTTACCGAGACGCCTGAACGTGCAGAGACAATCGAACAGCTGCTTTCCAAAGGACAACAGTCGCTGGATGATTTCAGGTTGCTGACGCCAGAAGAAGATAATGCCTATGGCTACTATCGTGCTGTCCTTCTGCTGGACCCGGGAAATGATGATGCAAATGAAGGTATTCAGGAAATTATTGACCGGTATATCACGCTCGTGAAGTCAGCTGCTGAACAGCATGAATATGCCAGGGCCAAGCGATACGTTACTCGCGGGCTCAGCATTCAACCGGAAAATCGTGAGTTACTTGCGCTGCAGGACAGTATTGAGCGTGCGATACAAAGTGCGTCGGCTGATACTCGCATTGTAGCAGATGGTGAAGGTGCCCAATTTGAGTCGGAGAGCCAAGGGGAAGGACAAGGTAGTCTGATCCAGGGACTCAGAACGTTCTTTGAAAAGTTAAAAGCCGAGGCCAGTAGCGGTGAGGTGCATAAGCCGGCCGGTTGGGATGACTCTCTACCTTAGAGCGTCGAACTAGTGACGTCAGAAGGTGTGAAATGAACCGGTGGAGAGATTCCGAACGGGTTGCGCATAAGCCGAAGACACGCAAGGGTTTATGGAAACCGAATCGCGAACTTCCTGTGATCCGCGTATGTGCAAACTGCGATGCTTCGATCAACTTCACGAAAGGTCGCTACAAACTGAAGCTAAAATCGGCGGGGCCAGTCTGCCGGGTGGACGCCTGCCCGATTATACAATGCGGGCAAACGAAGATATAGAATATGAGTGCGTACAGATTTCCTGTAGCTATCCGAAGCGCGCTGACTATCTCGGATATCGGGCTTTCGGGTCGGGGGCTATGAGGGTCACAACAGCATCTGCGTCTCTGGCCGTCCTGCTGAGTGTTCTGGCATTCGGCGAGACGGCGGCTGGCACCGTCTCGGGCCATGTTCAGGTCGAGGACAACAAGGCCCTGTCGAACATCATCGTCTATCTAGAGAGCGCGAACGGGTCACGCACTGGCCAGGCCCATGCAAAGCGGCGAGTCAGCCAGAAGGGGCGTGAATTCGCGCCCGACCGCGTTGTCCTGGTGCAGGGCGGGGAAGTCGCCTTCGTCAATGACGAGGAAAAGGAGATCGACCACAACGTTTTTTCCCTCAGCGAGGTCCGCCAGTTCGATATCGGACTCGCCCAGCGCGGCTCGGTCAATGAGGTCACCTTCCCCGAGGCTGGCGAGGTCAAGTATTACTGCTCCGTCCACAAGAACATGGAGGGTGTGGTGGTGGTCGTGCCGACGCCCTATTTCGCGCATGTGGACGATTCCGGCAGGTTCAGAATCGAGAACGTGCCGCCCGGGGACTGGGTGATCAAGGCCTATGTCGCGCATCACCGATATGTCAGCGAGCCGTTCCCGGTTTCAGTGTCGGAGGCGCCGCTGGATGGACTGGTCGTTGCGGTGGTGAAGAAAAAGCGAGGGAAGTAGGGGAAATGCCATGAAAAAAATCCTGCTTCTCGTCCTGGGACCCTTGCTGTGGGGATGCGCCACGGGCCCCGAAATCGTCAAAGGTAAGGGCAACATCTTTGGGCAGGTCGATGCGCGGCCCCACAAGGAATTCCTGGCGAAGGCACAGAGCGGGGCGACCGGCGATTATATGATCAGCGACGACGACAAGATCACCTTTACCCCGGAAATGGTCAATTACGACGCGCTCGAGGAAATCTATGTCGGCTTGATCCATCCGGATCACATAGACCCGGCCGAGCATGTCCTGACCATTGACAATGACCGCCCGTCACTGCGCTCGATCCTGGTTGGACAGGGCGATGTGCTGAAGGTCCGCAATAACAGCGCGAGGACACTGAGCTTCTATCTTATCGATACCGCCTCCGACGACATTCAGGAATACCCTGCCCTGCGCCCCGGGCAGACCGCCGAGCTGCCCGTAAATCTGGAAGGATCCCTGGAACTTGGCGCCGACGAGGACGATGCCCTCATCGTCAATATTCTCTCGGTGAAGAACCTGGTCAGTCGGCAGGTGAGGAGTGGCGGCCTGTACGAGTTCACCGGCCTCGATCCGGGAACATACGACGTCCTGTTCTGGTTCTGGCGGCTGGGCAAGATCGAGCGGCCAGTCGTGGTGCAGTCCGGCAACAACTACCGGATTGACGAGACGCTCTCGGTCGACCGTATCATCCGTCAATGACGGCCGCCGATACGACCTGATGTGAACGTGGTGCGCCGGTCATGGGTCTGAGGTCGAAGCTGTTCCTGGTGTTCTTCACCATCATCCTCGCGCTGCTCGTCTTCACGCACTACTATTCCAACAGCGAGACAGCAGCGTTCGAGACGAAACGTATCATCCAGCAGCTGCAGACCACGCAGGCCCGATTCCTTGACCGCTTCGACACCGAAAGCCGGCACAATCTGAAACTGGTCCAGACCATCACCTCGGACCAGAAGTACCGCTCGTTCCTGCAGCAGATGCGGGACAATTATTTTTCCTTTGCCGAAGAGATCGCCTACGACACCAACGCCAATATCGTTTTTGTCGTCGACGAAACCATCGCCTTGCGCGGGGTCTTTCCGCCGGCACCCGACAACCTGCCGATGGATCCGCATATGGATGCGGCCAATGAGGCGCAGGACTTCATCGATCTGCCCGATGTCGAGCACACCATCGAGGGCATTCTCGATTCCGGCAAGGACGTCAGGCAGGTCGTGGCGCTGGGCGACAGCCTGTTCAATTCGGTGTTCGTTCCCTTGAAGGAGTCGCTAGATGACGACTATGCGCTCGGTGTCGTGTGTGTCGGCATCAAGCTCGACGATGCCTGGGTGGCGAGGCTCCTGGCCGATGACGCAAAGGATCTCAACGTCATATTTCATATCGACGGGCGTCCGGTCACATCGGACATGCGCGCCGGTCATCGAGCCGGCACCGTCCAGGCCGCGCTGCGGATGTCCGGAGAGACGGGGACAATCGAGCTGGATGGTGAGCGTCACGTCGTCCTCAAGGGCAACTTCGACAATGCGGGGTCGCCGGCCGGCTATGTGTTGACCGCCAGCCTCGACAAGGCAATGGCGCCGTTCATTTCGCTGCAGGCGCAGATTTTCGCGGTCGGCCTGTTCGCACTGGCGATCGGGGTGGCGACCGTCCTGTTGCTGACCAACAGGATCGTTAATCCCATTCGCCTGCTGGTCCGTGGCACGCGCGAAGTGATGACAGGCAATTACGACTATCATGTCGAAAATCGCTCGAAGGACGAGGTCGGCCAACTCGCCAACGCATTCAATCATATGATCGGAGGCCTCAAGGAACGCGAGCAGATTCGCAGTCTTTTCGGTAAGTATGTGCACCCGTCGATCGTCAAAGACATTATGGGGAACCCGGAGCATCTGAAAATGGGCGGCACGCACAAGATGCAGACGCTGCTGTTCTCCGATATCGAGGGCTTTACGACGATCAGCGAGTCGATGGACGCCGAACAACTGGTCGGCTTCCTCAACGAATATCTTGGCGCCATGGCCGAAGAGCTGAGCGCCAACGGCGGTATCCTGGACAAGTATCTTGGCGACGGGATCATGGCCTTCTGGGGCGAGCCCTTCACCACGGAGAACCACGCGCTCCAGGCCTGCCGTGCGGCCCTGGCGATGCAGGCCAGGCTGAGCGCCAAGTCGGCCGAATGGGTCGACCGCGCCCTGCCGGAGCTCCGCATGCGTATCGGCATCGCCACCGGCGAGGTCGTCGTCGGCAATATCGGCTCTGACCAGGCGCGCGACTATACCTGCATCGGGGATACCGTGAACCTCAGTTCGCGGCTGGAAGGCGTCAACAAAATCTACGGCACACGGATCATCATCGACGAGGTCTCGCGCGAGCTGGCGGGTGACGGGATCGTGGCAAGGGAACTGGATACCGTCCAGGTCATGGGGCGGCGGGAAGGCACGCGCATTTTCGAGCTGGCCGGCCTCGCCGGCGAGGTGGCGCCGCAAACCCTCACGCTGATCGAGCGCTACGAGCAGGCCCTGGGGCAATACCGCGCCGGCGACCTTGCCGCCGCCGGCCGGTCGTTCGAGCGCATCCTGGCAAACACGCCAAACGACGGCCCCAGCAAGGCGATGCTGGAGGAATGCCGCACCGGTATCGACAGCCCCGCGGACCATTGGACCCCCGTCAGGGTCCTCAGAAGCAAATAGGCCGAGTTCGGGGCCCAACGCCCCGACGACCTCCATGAAAGTGCCCTGTGCTGATGCGGCGGACGCGCAACTAACGGTTAACAGTCTCCCACCGATGGAATGTTGTTACGGGGATGGATGGCAGAGGTATAAACGGGGCAGAGCTGAGTGGCGTGATTAAGGAGCAGGAAGTCGCCTATTCTTCCCGGATCTTGTATACACTGCAAGGATAGCGTGAGCAAAGCATGAGTAGATCACAAAAAATCAAGAAAGAGTTAGTGGCGCTTGTGTCGCTGATGCTCTATTTTTCTGCCTGGCTCGGCTTTCTGGAGTTGCTGAGATACCTCATTCTGGCCGATTACCAGATCGCGTTTATTGGCATATCCATGGCTTTGGTGGGTGCCCTGGTACTCGCCAAGGTCGTGCTGATACTCGAGTATGTACCGTTTGGCGCATGGGTCCGGTCAAGGGCTGCATGGGTGGACGTCGCGCTGCGCACGACACTGTATGCCTTCGGGGTCTTCGTTGTTTTGCTGCTCGAAAAAGCCTTCGAGGGACGGCATGAATATGATGGTTTTGTCGCTTCACTGAGTGCCGTATTTCAGCATGTGGACATCTACCATGTCTGGCTGAACTTCATATGCCTCTCGGGGGCTCTTCTCAGCTACAACATCCTCTCCGTTGTGCGGAAAAACCTTGGCAAGGGTACATTGCTCCGCATGTTGTTATCTCCCCTTCCTGAAGAACCGGCTGAAAATAATTTCATTTCAGGGGACAGCAAATGAAATCAGTAACAGGAAACCGCATATCACGGTAATGGTGCTGCCAATACACCAAGGGATTCCGATCCCTCGGCCTCAACGACATCACTATAAGAAATTTATGGAGATGCTGTGCCCGGCAGGACTTGAGCCTGGGGACGTCGGGTGTGGCGGCCTGCTCGGGCAGCTGAGTCGTCCTGTTTTATGGGTGACGCTGGATTGTGGACTGAATCCGGGTGGGGCATTGCGGAGCACCGTGACATGATCAACGGGAGATGCATCAAATGAGAGGGCCTTTTCCTTTCAACCCGTCCGCGCTGGACATTTGTTTTTGCATGCCTCCGGATTCGATCCATCAACAAGGACATGTTCGAATGTTTCACAGCCCGGGGGTGACTCGCGAGAGCCGCCCCCGGTTGGCCATACTGGTAGTAACGGTTAATTACTGTGCAGTTGTAGCAGGTGCTACCGGTGCAACAGGTGCGACTGGCGCATAGCCATAAGGCGCGTAGCCATAGCCGTAAGGCGCATAACCATAGCCATACGGACCGTAGCCATAACCGTCATAGTAACGGCCATAGTAATCGCCATAACCACGACCATAACCATGTCCGTAGCCACTGCCGCCAAAGTGCATGCTGAAGCCGAAATCGGCGTCACCGAAGAGATCGCCCCAGCCGTCGCCCCAGCCATCACCCCAGCCATCGTTGTAACCTCGATAAGGACCCCAACCACCCCAAGCAGAAACGGTGGTTGAAGCAACTACCAAAGCAAGAGCAGTCATTACTGTAGTTAACTTTTTCATCATGTTTCTCCAGAGTTAATGTAACAAGGCTATTTC
>Ga0210074_1000032_pt1 | contig 61439 bp, 44 predicted proteins | sample China_Galinas_Co_FD_184860 | JGI IMG/M metagenome (GOLD analysis project Ga0210074, IMG submission 184860) | Wetland microbial communities from San Francisco Bay, California, USA, that impact long-term carbon sequestration -... | ecosystem: Environmental > Aquatic > Marine > Wetlands ... | reverse complement strand
CCCGGGCCGGAGGGCTTGAGGCCCGCGCCCTCCGCCCCGTTCGCCTGCCCACGCCGGTTCACGCGCGAGGCCGAACCGAAGTCGAGCGATCGACTCCCAGCCATCCAGCCCGCTCGCTGTCCCTCCTGCCCGGGCCTCCCGACCCGCCCCCGGCAGACGGTCCGCCGAAGCACCAACCGCTGAAGTCGCCCCCTACCGGCAACCCCTCACAGCAGCCCGGCGACGGCCCCCCGGATCCAGTCGATGACCGGCGCCGGCCAGGTGCCGAGCCAGACCAGGAGGACGGCGAGGGCGAACAGGGCGATCCCGGCCGCCGGGGCGACGGCGGGAAGAGCCTTCGATGGCGAGGTCCCCTCGTCACCTTCGTTCGAGAACATCGCCACCACCACCCGCAGGTAGTAGAACAACCCGATCGCACTCGTCAGCACCAGGATCAGCACCAGCACCCAGCGCGCCCCCTCCACCGCCGCCGCCACCGCGTAGAACTTGGCCAGGAACCCGGCCGTCACCGGGATGCCGGCGAGCGACAGGAGCATGGCCGTGAACAGGGCCGCCAGCCACGGCCGGCGCCAGAACAGGCCCCGGACCTGGTCGATCGTCTCCGCCTCCCCGTCCCCGTCGGACAGCGCCGCCACCAGCCCGAAGGCGCCCAGGATGGTCACGAAGTAGGCCGCCAGGTAGAAGGTCACCGCCTCCGCCGCCACGCCGCCGGCCACCGGCAGCGCCAGGAGCGCCACCAGGACGTAGCCGAGATGGGCGATCGACGAGTAGGCCAGCAGGCGCTTCAGGTTGCTCTGGAAGAGAGCCAGCAAGTTGCCGGCGATCATCGACGCCGCCGCCACCGGGGCGAGCATCACCAGCAGGGGATGGCCCCAGGCGGAGCCGGCCGTCGCCGACCAGCGGAGCAACAGCCCGAACACCGCACCCTTGGAGACGGTGGCCACGAACGCCGTCACCGGTGCCGGCGCCCCCTCGTAGACGTCCGGCGTCCACAGGTGGAACGGCACCAGGGCGAGCTTGAAGCCGATGCCCACCAGGACCAGGGCCAGCCCGCCCAGGGCGAGGACGGCGTCCAACCCATGGCCCATCCCCGAAGTCCGCGCCACCATCTCGTCCAGCCCCATGGTGCCCAGCGCCGCGTAGAGGAGCGCCATGCCGAAGAGCAGGAACGCCGAGGACGCCCCGGCCAGGATCAGGTACTTGAGCCCGGCCTCGGTCGAGCGTTCCCCCTGGCGCCGGTAAGCGATCAGCGTGTAGAGCCCGACGCTCAGGGTCTCGAGGCCGAGGAAGAAGGTCACCAGGTGGATCGCGGCGACCAGCACCATGCCGCCGAGCAGGGAGACGGACAGGAGCACGTAGAGCTCGCCCGCCTCGGCCTCCGGCTCCCCCAGCCGCCGGTCCCAGAAGCGCTTCCCCAACAGCACGACGGCCACCGTCGCCGCGACCAGCAGCCCGCAGTAGAGCAGCGCGAAGCGGTCGATCTCCAGCAGATCCTCCACCTGTACCGGCGCCGCGCGCGCCGCCAGCGGCAGCGTCGTAGCAACCCCGGCCAGGCCGACCAGGCTGACCCAGAACGCCGCCCCGTGCCGGCGCACGAACGCGGTCACCAGGAGCAGCACCAGCACCAGCCCCGCCGCCGCCATCCACGGCGAGAGCGCCATCCACACCGAGCCACTCATCGCGCCCTCTCCTCACCAACGGGAGCTTCCCCACGCAACGTCTCCTTGCCCGACGCTGCGAAGAATCGTTTCTGTTCCCTTCTTCCAGGAAGGCCGGAAGCGACCCCAACCGCCGGCGAACGGTCCCACCCGGGGGGTCCGGGGAGCACCGCTCGCGGGGCGTCAGCGACCGGACTCGCGACGGCCTCGAGCCGGCGGGGACGGATGCGGCCGGGCGCTGCCGAGGCGAGCGTTGAGCGCAAAGGACCCTGTGTTCGCTCGCCGTCCCCTCGGTTCCCTCCGGGCCCCGGCAGCGAACGCTCGACCATGACCGACTCCGCCGCCGGCCCCTCGAGCCCGCGCAGCGCCGGCCGCGCCAGATCAATCACCGGCTGCGGGTAGAGCCCGAGCCAGAGCAGACCCGCCACGGCCACCCCGACGGTCACCACCTCGCGCACGCCGAGATCGGGCAGCTCCCAGCCCTGGACGTTCTCGCCATGGAAGGCCCCTTGGACCATCCGCAGCGAGTACACCGTCGCCAGCACCAGACCGACGGTCGCCACCGCGGTCCACAGCACGCTCACCTTGAACGCCCCGACCAGGGTCAGGAATTCGGCGACGAAGTTGCCCAGCCCCGGCAGGCCCAGAGAGGCCAGCGCCAGCACCAGCCCGAGGCCGGCCATCCGGGGCACAGTGCCCCACAGGCCGCCCAGCTTGCCCAGATCGCGCGTGTGGGTGCGCTCCTGGAGCTGGCCGACGACGATGAAGAGCGCCCCGGTCGACAGGCCGTGGCAGATCATCTGGAGCATCGCCCCCTGGAGGGCCAGCGCGTTCCATGCGAAGACCCCGAGCAGGACGAACCCCAGGTGGCTGACGCTGGTGTAGGCGACCAGCCGCTTGAGGTCGGTCTGGCCGAAGGCGACCCAGGCGCCGTAGAGGACGCCGAACGCCCCCAGCGCCATGGCCATCGGAGCGAACCGGTGGGCCGCCTCCGGGAAGAGCGGCACGGCGAAGCGGATCAGCCCGTACCCGCCGGTCTTGAGCAGCAGGCCGGCCAGCACCACGCTGCCGGCGGTCGGCGCCTCGGTGTGGGCGTCCGGCAGCCAGGTGTGGAAGGGGACGACCGGCAGCTTGACCGCGAAGGCTAGAAAGAAGCCGAGCATCAGCCAGGTGGCGGTCGACGAGGCGAGCGGTGTGCCCAGGAGCTCGAAGTAGTCGAAGGTGTAGGTGCCGGTGGCCGCGCCGTGGGCGGCCCACAGACCCAGGATCGCCACCAGCATCAGCAGGCCGCTCGCCTGGGTGAAGAGGAAGAACTTGATCGCCGCGTAGACCCGGTTCTCGTGCCCCCAGATGCCGATCAAGAACGCCATCGGCACCAGCATCAGCTCCCAGAAGAAGTAGAACAGGAAGAGGTCGAGCGCCAGGAAGACGCCGGTGACGCCGGCCAGGATCCAGAGCAGGTTGAAGTGGAAGAAGCCGACCCGCTCGGTGATCTCGCGCCACGAGCAGGCGACGGCGAGCATGCCGAGCACCGCGGTCAGGGTGAGCAGTAGCAGGCTGATGCCGTCCAGGCCGAGGCGCAGGTCGATGCCCAGCCGCGGAATCCACTGGTGCACGGTGCCGGCGATCCAGCCACTGCCGGCGCCCCCGGACAGCCCGGCGCCCTCTCCGGCCGCCCCGAGCGCCGGGCCGCGGAGGTGGAAGGCGAGACTGCCACCGGCGCCGGCCCAAAGCACCAGCACCAGCGCCAGGTCGACAGCCATCGCCGCCAGGGCGATCCAGCGCACGGCGGTCGGGCTCCAGCGCCCGGCGATCCAGGCGAGGAAGCCGGCCAGGAGGGGGACGAGGATCAGGGCGACGAGCATCACAGGCCACCTCCGGGGAAGCCGGCAGAGCGAGTGAGCCGAGTGAGCCAACCGGGCCAATCGGCCCGGGAGAGCGACGAGATCCAGGCCGCCGGTGCGCCGCCGCCGGCGGAGAGGACCAGCCACCCGATCAGCAGCCCGAGGAGGACGACCGCGCCGAGCGCCACCCCGGCCGCGTACCAGCGCAGGCGCCCGGTCTGGGTCTTGACCAGTGCGCGGTGCCCGCCGCGAACCACGGCCGCGATGCTCTGCACCAGCCAGTCGACCACGTCCCCCTTGTTGCGGGCGGCGAGGACCGTGTACGGCTTGACGACCAGGGCGCCGTAGAGCGCGTCGAACGCCCAGCCCCGGGCCCACAGGTCCTGGAGCGTGGGTGAGACGAACGGCAGGCGGGCCCGCTCATCCTCGCCTTCCGGCCGATCCGGCCGATCCGACTTTGCTGGGCGCCGCGCCGCCGCCGGCCGGAACCAGGCCCAGGCCAGGGCGATGCCGCCCAGGGAGGCCAGGGCAGCCAGGAGCTCGAGACCGACCTCGAGACCGATGCCAGCGCCGGGCTCCCCCGCGCCATGCCCGGCCGCGGCCGCCACCTCCGGCCGCGCGAACACCGGGTCGAGGAAGTGGGAGAAGCCGTGGAAGCCACCGAGCGTGCTCGGCACCTCGACGAACCCACCGACGAGCGCCAGCACGCCGAGCACCATCAGCGGCACGGCCATCCGCCAGCGCGGCCGCCGCGTGGGCTCGATGCCGACCTCGCCGAAGAAGGCGATGAAGATCACCCGGAAGATGTAGAGCGCGGTCAGGAACGCCCCGAGCCACCCGGCGGCCCAGAGCCAGACGCCGCCCGCGCCGCCGCCGGCCGCGCCCTGCTCGAACGCCTTCGACAGGATCAGGTCCTTGCTGTAGAAGCCGGCGGTGACCAGGGGCACGCCGGCCAGGGCGGACCCGGCGGCGACGAAGGTCCAGAAGGTCACCGGCATGCGGTCCTTCAGGCCCCCCATGGCGAAGATGTCGTGCTCATGGTGGCAGGCCAGGATCACCGATCCGGCGCCGAGGAAGAGGAGCGCCTTGAAGAAGGCGTGGGTCATGAGATGGAAGATCGCCGCCGACCAGGCGCCGACCCCCAGGGCCAGGAACATGTAGCCGATCTGGCTGATCGTCGAGTAGGCCAGCACCCGTTTGATGTCCCGCTGGGCGAGCGCGGCGAAGGCGGCGAAGAGCAGGGTCGCCGCGCCGATCACCGCCACCGCGGCGAGCACCGGCGGCGCCAGCTCGAACAGGGTGTGGGTGCGGGCGATGAGATAGACCCCCGCCGTCACCATGGTCGCCGCGTGGATCAGGGCCGAGACCGGCGTCGGGCCGGCCATGGCGTCCGGCAGCCAGGTCTGCAACGGGAGCTGCGCCGACTTGCCCACCGCCCCGCCCAGGAGCAGCGCCGCCGCCGCGATCGCCAGCCCGGAGCCGACCGGCCACGCTTCCCCGGCCCGGGTCAGGATCTGCTGCAGGTCGAGGGTCCCCAGGTGGGTGAAGAGCAGGAACAGGCCGATCGCCATGGCGGTGTCGCCGACCCGGGTGACGATGAACGCCTTCCGCGCCGCCCGGCCGTTGGCCGGGTCGGTGTACCAGAAGCCGATCAGCAGGTAGCTGCAGAGGCCCACCCCTTCCCAGCCCAGGTAGAGCAGCACCAGGTTGTCCGCCAGGACCAGCATCAGCATGGCGCCGACGAACAGGTTCATGTAGGCGAAGAAGCGGGAGAAGGCCTCGTCGTCCGCCATGAACTCGGCCGAGTAGAGGTGGATCAGGAAGCCGACCCCGGTGACCACCAGCATCATCACCAGGCTCAGCGGGTCGAGATAGAGGCCGATCGCCGGCGAGAGCCCGGCGACGTCGAACCAGCGCCAGAGGATCCGGACCGCGGCACCGGCTCCCGCTTGGCCCGCGGGGGGTACCGCGAAGAACGACGCCGCCACGCCGAAGGCGACGGCGGCGGACAGCCCCACCGAGCCGACGCCGATCCAGGCGCAGACGGCGCGCCGGAGCCGGCCGCCGAAGAGCGCCAGCAGCACGAAGCCGGCGAACGGCAGGGCGGGAACCAACCAGAGAGCGTCGATCACGTCGTCCTCCTCACCCTTTCATCCGGTCCGCGGCGTCCGCGTCGACGGTGCTCAGGTGGTGGCGCATGCGCAGCACCAGAGCCAGCCCCACGGCCACCTCCGCCGCGGCCACCGCCAGGATGAAGACGAACATCACCTGGCCGTCCGGCTGCCCCCAGCGGGAGCCGGCGACGATGAACGCCAACCCCGCGGCGTTGAGCATGATCTCGATCGACAGCAGCATGAAGACGACGTTGCGCCGTACCAGCAGCCCGACCAGCCCGAGGACGAAGAGCAGGGCGGCCAGGAGCAAGCCGTGCACCATGGGAACGGCGCTCACGAGGTCCCCCTCTCCACCGGCGCCTCGGTGCTCTCAGGCGGCGGCGCCGGCCGATCCCGCCGTCCCAGGTGGTAGGCGCCGACCAGCCCGGCGAGGAGCAGGATGCCGGCGAGCTCGACGCCGACCACGTAGCGTCCGAACAGGCTCCGCCCGACCGCCGCGGGGCCGACCAGGGCCTCGCCCGCCGTCGCCGGGCCGCCGGCGGCGATCATCCACGCCACCTCGGCCAGCAACACGAGGGCGAGCACGCCGGGGCCGATCCACATGGATCCGGAGAGCCAGGCGGACTCCTGGCGCACCGCGTCGCCGAGGTTCAGGATCATCACCGCGAAGACGAACAGCACCATGATCGCCCCGGCGTAGACGATCACCTCGAGGGCCGCCGCGAAGGGAGCCCCCAGGGCGAAGAACGCCACCGCCACGGCGAGCAGCGAGACGATCAGATAGAGCAGCGCGTGGATCGCGTGGAGCCGGGTGACGACCAGGGCGGTCGCGACGAGAGCAACGGCGGCGGAGAGGTAGAAGACGAAGGTCATCGTGGCCTCACGGGAGCAGGGTCCTGAAGTCGACGGGCGGCGCCTCCTGCTCCGCCTCGCCCTTGCCCTTGCCACCGATCGCCAGCCCCGCGTGGCGGTAGAAGTTGTAGTCCGGGTACTTGCCGGGGCCGTCGATCAGCAGGTGCTCCTTCTCGTAGACCAGGTGGTCGCGCACGTACTCACCCATCTCGAAGTCGGGGATGAGCTGGATGGCGTAGGTCGGGCACGCGTCTTCGCAGAAGCCGCAGAAGATGCAGCGGGAGAAGTTGATGCGGAAGAAGTCCGGGTAGCGGCGGCCGTGGTCGTCCTCGGTCGCCTGGAGCGCGATGCAGTCGACCGGACAGGCGACCGCGCACAGATAGCAGGCGACGCAGCGCTCCTCCCCGTCCGGGTCCCGGGCGAGGACGATCCGCCCGCGCCAGCGCGCGGCCAGGTCCTTCTTCTCGTCCGGGTACTGGATCGTCCGCCGCGGCTGGAACATGTGCAGCAGGACGCGCCAGGTGGTGCGTACGAGACTCCAGAACGAGCGCATGAACCCTCACCCTCTCCACAGGACGATGCCGCCGGTCACCACCAGGTTGGCCAGCGCCAGCGGCAGCAAGATCTTCCAGCCGTAGGACATGAGCTGGTCGTAGCGCGGCCGCGGCAGGGCGGCGCGCATCAGGACGAAGAACAGGAGGAAGCCGGCGGTCTTGGCCAGCAGCCAGACGACCGGCGGCAGCCACGGCCCCTGCCAGCCGCCGAAGAAGAGCGTCGCGATGAGCGCAGAGATCAGCGTGATGCCCAGGTACTCGCCGACGAAGAAGAGGCCGAACTTCATCCCCGAATACTCGGTGTGGTACCCGGCGATCAGCTCGCTCTCCGCCTCCGGCAGGTCGAACGGCAGGCGGTGGGTCTCGGCGAGGCCGGCGATCAGGAAGATGACGAACCCGAGGAACTGGGGGACGACGAACCAGCCACCCTTCTGGGCTTCGACGATGTCGCGCAGGCTGAAGCTGCCGGTGAGCACCACCACTCCCATCAGCGAGAGCCCCATGAACACCTCGTAGGTGAGCATCTGGGCCGCCGAGCGCAGGCCACCGAGGAGCGAGTACTTGTTGTTCGAGGACCAGCCGCCGAGGACGACGCTGTAGGCCGCCATGGACGACATGGCGAGGAAGAAGAGCAGCCCCACGTCCAGGTCGTCGGCGATGCCAACGCCCGGCGCCACCGGCACCACGGCGAAGCTCATCAAGACGGTCACCAGGACGATGGCCGGCGCCAGGATGAACACCGCCTTGTCGGCGAACGGCGGGATCCAGTCCTCCTTGAAGAACATCTTGATCGCGTCGGCGGCCGGCTGGAGGATGCCGAACGGGCCGACCCGGTTCGGTCCGTAGCGCTCCTGCCAGAGGGCCAGGCCGCGGCGCTCGACCCAGATCATGAGCGCGGCGGTGTTGAGCGCCACGAACAGCACGCCGGCGATGGTCAGAAGCTGCTCGAGGATCGGGTTCATCGCCGGATCACTCCCTTCGCGGGCAGGGCGCAGTAGGGCACGCCGGGGAGGCCGACGGGAAGGCCCACGACGCCCCGGGGCACATCGTCGCGGAGCGTGACCGGCAGGACGATGCCCCCGGTCGCGCTCCGCGGGCCGCCGGGGCCTCCGTCGTCTGTTGCCGACTCGGCGCCCTCGAGCTCGAGCGTCACCTCGCTCCCCTCGCCGATTGCCGGGTCGATCGTGGGATCGATCGCCCGGGCGTCGTCCGGATGGAGGGCGAGGAACGGCGCCGGCATCCGCCGGGCGACCGCTTCGGCCTTGGCGGACAGCTCCTCGCTGCCGAAGACCTGGGGCAGTGGCACGACGGTCAGGCCGCCGCCCGCTCCGCCCGGCCCGCCGGGCGCCTCGGCCTCCGTCGTGGAGATCTCGAAGTACGGCGGCGGATCGGTGGCCGCGGCAGGCCCCGGGTCGAGCAGCCGGACCCCCGGATCGCCGCCCCGGAGCGGCCCGCCGACCTCCTGCTGGAACTTGTTGAGCGACTGGACCGAGTTCCACCCGGGGGCCCAGTAGCGCGGGTTGAGCACCGGCAGCGGCTGGCGCCGGGTGCCCTCCATCGAGTAGGAGAGCGGCGCGTCCGGGTCGGCCGCCGGCGGCGGCTCGTGGACCGTGCGGTCGGCGTTCATGGCGGTGCGGCCGCTGAACCGGGCCGCCTCCCGCGGCACCCGCAGGCCGGGCGGCAGGGCGTCGGCCGAGGGCGCGAGGTCGGCCAGCGGCGCGAACACCGGGTCGCTCCCGGCGAGGCCCGCCACCACGTCGTCCAGCCGGCGCCAGGCTGCTAGCGACCGCGGGCCGTCTCCGGTCTCCCTCTCCTCCCCCGCGGTTCCGTCTGCCCCCCTGCGAGCATCGCTGAGCCAGCGCCAGCTCTCGCGGATCGCCGTCTGAGTCCGCGGGCCGTAGCCGTTGCCGTCACGCCCGCCGCCGAACCCGGCCGGCGGTCCACCGGTGTCCGGGCCGGGGACGTAGACCTGGTAGGCCCGCTGGGCGCGGCCCTCGCTCGAGACGTAGGTGCCGTCCCCCTCGGCGAAGGTGGCCGCGGGCAGGACGAGGTCGGCGCGCTCGGCGGTGGCGTGGAGCAGGTGGTCGATCACCACCAGCTCGGCGCGACCCCCGAGGGCGTCGAAGAAGGCCTCGAGACGCTCGGGCGCCGCCCGGCGGGTGAGGTCGTTCTCGAGCACGATCACCGTGTCGACCGCGCCACCGGCCGCCGCGTCGAAGACGGTGTCCAGGGGCTCGCCGCCCAGGAGAGTCACCCCGACCGTGTTGCACTCCGGGACCGTCAGTGCGAGGCCCGACGGAGAGCCCTCGTGAACCCGGGCCAGGGCGCTGGCGACGTTGGCCGCCGCCTCCATCACCGCCCGGCTGCCCGAGCCGGTGCCGGAGATCACCACCGGCCGCGCGGCGTCCTTCAAGGCCCGGGCGATCCGCCCGGCGAGCCGGTGCAGATCGTCGTCGTTCGATCCGATGCCCTCGGCCGGCGCGCCGTCGTCGAGCGCGCGGGCCACGGCCGCCCCGAGGCAGGCGATCCGCTCCGGGCCGGCGCGCAGGGTCTCGGTCGCCAGGTCGTCGAGGCGGGTCGCCGCCGGGGTGGCGACGAAGAACGGCCCGGCCTGCTCCTGGGTCGCCTCGCGCACCGCGTGGTCGTGCCAGTCGTGGATGTCGAGGTCGCGGGCGATCGCGAGCGGCCCCTGCCGCGCCGCCTGGCGGAGCGCCAGGGCGAGCATCGGCGCCGTGTCCGACGGGTCCTCGCCCAGGACCAGGACGGCGTCCGAGCGCCGCACCTGCTCGAGGCTCGGCGTCGGCAACGGACCGCGCCGCAGGATCTCGACGGCGGTCCGGGCGAGCTCGTGTTCCGGCGCCGCCAGCCCGGTCGAAAAGCGCTCGGCACCGACCAGGGATTTGAGGGCGAAGTTGGACTCGAGAGACGCCCGCGGCGAGCCGATCCCCCACACCCGCTTGCCCCTGTCACCGGTCGGCGCCAGAGCCTCCGCGAGGCGCTCCCGAGCCTGCTGCTCGTCCGCCGGCCGGAGAGCGCCGTCGTTGCGATCGTCGCGCGTCGTCTCGCGCGCCTGGACGCGGCGCACCCGGTCGGCCCGGTTGGCGAACTCGTAGCCGAAGCGCCCGCGGTCGCACAGGAAGTAGCCGTTGACCTCGTGGTGGTAGCGGTTGAGGATCCGCCGCACGCCGCCGTAGCGCTCGCCGGCGAGGGTGTTGCACCCGACGCCGCAGTGGACGCAGATCGACGGCGCGCTCTGGAGGTCCCACTTCCTGGTGTAGTGGCGCTTCAGGGTCTTGTCGGTGAACACGCCGGTCGGGCAGACCTCCACCAGGTTGCCGGAGAACTCGCTCTCGAGCGTGCCGTCCTCGTGGCGGCCGAAGTAGACGTTGTGGTGGGCGCCGAGGGCGTGGAGGTCCCGTCCGCCGGCGTACTCGCGGTAGAAGCGCACGCAGCGGTAGCAGGCGATGCAGCGGTTCATCTCGTGGTGGATGAACGGACCCAGGTCCTGGTTGCGGTGGGTGCGCTTCTCGAACCGGAACCGGCGGTAGGCGTGGCCGGTCATCACGGTCATGTCCTGGAGATGGCACTCGCCCCCCTCGTCGCAGACGGGGCAGTCGTGGGGGTGGTTGGTCATCAGCCACTCGATGACCCGGGCGCGGAAAGCGCGGGCTTCCGGGTCCTCGATGGCGATGCGGGTGCCGTCGGCGGCCGCGGTCATGCAGGCCATGACGATCTTGCCCTGCTCGTCGTCCTCGTCCTTGAACTGCTTGACCGCGCACTGGCGGCAGGCGCCGACCGAGCCCATGGCCGGGTGCCAGCAGAAGTAGGGCAGGTCGAGCCCGTGGGAGAGGCAGGCGTGGAGCAGGTTCTGCTCCTGGCCGTCCTCTGACTCCGGTACCTCGAGCGGCCTCCCGTCGACCCAAATCGTGTTGACCGCGTTGGTCGTGTTCGTCGTGCTCATGGCCGCACCTCCCCGCCGGTCCGGGACTCGCCGGACGGCGCCCTGCCGACTCCCGCTCCGCCCCCCGGACCGCCCGCCTCGTACGGACAGCCACCCTGCTCGATGTGGCGCTCGAGCTCGTCGCGGAAGACGCGGAGCGCGGAGCCGAGCGGCGCGATCGCCCCCGGCGCCAGGGCGCAGAAGGTGTGGCCGGGGCCGAGCAGCTTCGCGTGCATCGCGAGGTGCTCCAGGTCCTCCGGCCGGCCAAAACCGGCTTCGATCGCCATCAGGGTCTTCTCCACCCAGGGCAGGCCGTCCCGGCAGGGGGTGCACCAGCCGCACGACTCGCGGGCGAAGAAGCGCTCCAGGCCGACCATGACGGAGACCGGGCAGGTGGCGCTGTCGACCAGGATCATGGTGCCGGTGCCCAGGCGGCTGCCGGCCTCCGCCACGGAGTCGAAGTCCAGTGCCACGTCGAGATGCTCCGGGGTCAGGAAGTCGGTCGAGGCGCCGCCGGGGAGGAAGCCCCGGAGCGTGAGGCCCTCCGCCATGCCGCCGGCGTGCTCCTCGATGACCTCGCGCGCGGTCGTCCCCAGGGGCAGCTCCCAGGCGCCGGGCCGGCGCACCCTGCCCGAGACGCCGTAGATCTTGGTGCCGCCGTCACTGCTCTTCGAGATCGCCTGGAACCACTCCGCGCCGCGGGCGACGATGTGGGGCACGTTGCACAGGGTCTCGACGTTCTGGACGATGGTCGGCCGGCCCCAGAGCCCGGAGACCTGGGGGTACGGCGGCTTGGCCCGTGGCGTCGCCCGGCGGCCTTCGAGGGCGTTGAGAAGGCCGGTCTCCTCGCCGCACATGTAACGGCCGGCGGAGACGTGGATGTGGAGATCGAGATCGAAGCCGCTGCCCAGGATGTTCTCGCCCAGGAGCCCGGCCTCCTCCGCCTCGGCGATCGCGCGGCGCAGGATCTGCTCCGCCTCCCGGTAGGCCCAGCGCAGGAAGACGTAGGCGTGGGAGGCGCCGATGGCGTAGGCGGCCAGGATCATCCCTTCGAGGAGCTGGTGGGGGTCGCCCTCCATCAGCAGCCGGTCCTTGAAGGTCCCCGGCTCCATCTCGTCGGCGTTGGCCACCAGATACTTGGGGCCTGAGGCTTTGGAGCCGGCGCCGGAGTCGGGCTCAGGGGAGCCCATGGGGACGAACGACCACTTCATGCCGGTCGGAAAGCCGGCGCCGCCCCGGCCGCGGAGCTTCGAGTCCTTGACCTTCTGCTGCACGTCCTGGGGGGACAGGTCGGCGAGGGCCGTGCGCAGGGCCTCATAGCCGCCGGCCTTGCGGTAGCCGGCCAGGTCGAGCGGGGAGCCGTCGGTCGGGATGCGCTCGGTGAGGGGACGCTCACTCATGGGAACCTCATTCGTACCTTTCGAGGATCGTCTCGAGCCCGTCCGGGGTGACGTCGCGGTGGGTGTCCTCGTCGATCATCAGGACCGGCGCGTGGTCGCAGGCGCCGAGGCAGGCCATGGGCAGGAGGGTAAAGCGGTCGTCGCCGGTGGTCTCGCCGAAGTCGATCCCGAGCCGCTGGCGGAGCGCCTCGTAGATCGCGCGGTAGCCGACGATCCAGCAGCTCACGCTGTCGCACAGCAGGATCACGTGACGGCCGACCGGCTGGCGGAAGAGCAGGTTGTAGAAGGTGGCCACGCCGTCGACCTCGTCCGGGCTCATGGCGAGGGCGTCGGCCACGTCCCGGACCGCCTCGTCGGAGAGCCACCGGCGGTGGCGCTGGACCACCTTGAGGGCCTCGATGCAGGCGCCCCGCGGGGTCGGAACCTGGGCGACCTCCCGGTCGATCTCGGTGCGTTCGGTGTCTGAGAGCATGTCGGTTTGGCTGGTGTCTAGCGGTCCACGTCGGCGAGCACGAAGTCGATGCTGCCGAGGATCGAGAGCAGGTCGGGAACGAGCAGGCCGCGGGTGATCAGCGGCAGCATCTGCATGTGGGGGAAGGACGGCGCCCGGATGCGCGTCCGGTAGGAGCGCACGTCGCCGTCGCTCACCAGGTAGTAGCCGTTGTTGCCTTTGGTCGCCTCGATCCCCTGGAACGCCTCGCCGGCCGGGATGACCGGCCCCCAAGAGACCGACAGGAAGTGGTGGATCAAGGTCTCGATGTCGCGCATCGTGTGGTCCTTGATCGGCGGCGTGGTCAGGGGGTGGCGCGCCTTGGTGTCGCCGGGCGGCATGTGCTCCAGGCACTGCTCGATGATCCGCAGGCTCTGGCGCATCTCCTCGACCCGCACCTGGGCCCGGCCGTAGCCGTCGCCGCCCTCGGCCACCGGCACGTCGAAGTCGAAGTCCTCGTAACCGGAGTAGGGCCGCTCCTTGCGGAAGTCCCAGGCGTAGCCGCAGGCGCGCAGGCCCGGGCCGGTGACCCCCCAGTCGATCGCCTCGTCCAGGGTGTAGGCGCCGACGCCGATGGTCCGCGCCTTGAAGATCCGGTTGCCCATGATCATGCGGTCGTAGTCCTTCAACCGCTTGGGCAGCCACTTCAGGTAGTCGCGCACCATGGCGTCCCAGCCCTCGGGCAGGTCCTGGGCGACGCCGCCGATGCGAAACCAGTTGGGGTGCATGCGGCCGCCGCAGATCGCCTCGACGATGTCGAAGACCTTCTCCCGGTCCTCGAACATGTAGAAGACGGGCGACATAGCGCCCACGTCCTGGGCGAAGGTGCCGTACCAGACCAGGTGGCTGGCGATGCGGAAGAACTCGGCCATCATCACCCGGATCACCCGCGCCCGGGGCGGCACCTCGATGCCGGCCAGCTTCTCCACCGCCAGCAGGTAGGCAAGGTTGTTCATCACGCCGCCCAGGTAGTCGACCCGGTCGGTGTAGGGGATGAAGGTGTGCCAGCTCTGGCGCTCGGCCATCTTCTCCGCACCCCGGTGGTGGAAGCCGATCTCCGGCACCACGTCCAGGATGCGCTCGCCGTCGAGCTGGAGCACCAGGCGGAGCACGCCGTGGGTGCCGGGATGCTGGGGGCCGATGTTCAAGAACAGGAAGTCGGCGTCCTCGCTCTGGCGCTCCATGCCCCACTCCTCCGGCTTGAACTCGAGGGCGTCCTGCTCCCGGTCCTGGACCTCGTCCGGCAGCGTGAAGGGGCCCATCTCGGTGGCCCGGGCGGGGTGCTCCTTCCTCAGCGGGTGGCCCTCCCAGGTGTCGGGCATGATCAGCCGGCGCAGGTTCGGGTGGCCATCGAACTCCACCCCGAACATGTCCCAGGCCTCGCGCTCGTACCAGTCGGCGTTCGGCCACAGGCCGGTGACCGAGGGCACGGACGCCGCCCGGCCGTTCTCTCTCAGGGGGACCTTGACCCGCAGGTCCTGGTTCCGGTCGAAGGAGAGCAGGTGGTAGACGACGGTGAAGTCGCTCGCCGGCTGGCCGTCGCGGTGCTCGCGCTCGCGCTCGTCGATGGCGGTGAGGTCGTAGAGCATGCGGTAGGGGCGCTCGACCTCCTCCTTGACGTGGCGGAGCAGCTCCGGCGCCCGCGCGGCGTCGGTCCAGACGGTGGGGATCCCGTCCCGGGTCTCCTGGACGGTGACGGCGTCCTCGCCGAAGCGCTCGGTCAGCTCGCCGGCGATGGTGGGGGGATCGGTGACGCCCGGAGGTGCGGTCTGGCGCTGGCCGGTCAAATCTCCTCCGGGGTCTTGAGCACCTTGAGCCGCGAGCGCTCTTCGCGCTTCTCGTCGCGCATCGAGCGCGGCGGCGCCTTGATCACGCCCTGGGGGCCGATGGTCCACGACAGCGGCCGCTTCTCCTTGCCAACCGCGTCGCGCAGCAGGGTGATGCCCTGGAGGAAGGCCTCCGGGCGGGGCGGGCAGCCGGGGACGTAGACGTCGACCGGCAGGAAGCTGTCGACCCCCTGGACCACGGAGTAGATGTCGTACATGCCCCCGGAGTTGGCGCACGAGCCCATGGAGATCACCCAGCGGGGCTCCATCATCTGCTCGTAGAGCCGGCGGATGACCGGCGCCATCTTGCGGAAGACGGTGCCGGCGATGACCATGGCGTCGGCCTCCCGGGGGGTCCCCCGGATGACCTCGGCGCCGAAGCGGGAGATGTCGTGGCGCGAGGTGATCGAGGTGGCCATCTCCACGTAGCAGCAGGAGAGGCCGAAGTTGAACGGCCAGATGGAGCTCTTGCGGCCCCAGGCGACCAGGTCCTGGAGCCTGGTGAAGACCAGGGAGCGCGACAAGGCGTCGTCCAGGGCGGGGTCGCCGGTCGCCGCCGGACCGGCTCCGGTCCCGGCCGCAGCCTCGTCCGCCGTGCGTCCGCGGTTGCGGCGCCCGTCCCCCGGACGGCTGATCCACCAGCGCATCAGTGGACGCTCCCCTCGACCTTGCGGCTCGCCCGGCTGCGGGGTCCACCGAGGCCTTCAGCCAGCGCCCGCCGGCTCGCCGCGCGGGCGGCGCGGGCGCGCTCGCCGGCGCCCGGCGTCCAACCCCAGTCGAGGGCGCCGCGGCGCCACTCGTAGATCAATCCGACCACCAGGATGCCGACGAAGACGAGCAGCCCGCCGTAGCCGTCCCACCCGAGATCCCGGGCCGCGATCGCCCAGCTGAACAGGAAGGCGACCTCCAGGTCGAAGATGACGAACAGCAAGGCCACCAGGTAGAAGTCGACCGACAGGCGCCCGCGGGCCGAGCCGGTCACCTGGATGCCGGACTCGTAGGGCTGGCCGGTGGCCTTCTCCTGGTGACGCTGGCCGAGGACGTAGGAGAGGGCCACCATCGCCACCGCCAGGAAGACGACGAGGGCGAAGTGAACGGCCAGCGGCCAGAGATCCATCGCGGGAGCGCTCCTCTCGTCCGGGCGGCGGTGGCACCGTGTTCGCCTTCTGGCGAAGGCCAGCCGCCGCGTGCTTCGGTTGCCGGCGCCCGCTCGTGCTCGCTTCGGGATCGAAAGGGTTTGGCCGGGAACGGCCTCGGTCGACTGCGAACGACCCCGGGCGGGGCCGGCGGCTCATGCCACGGCGGCTCGAAATTGCAAACACCGGACCAGGACGACCGGCCATGCCCGATCCGTACACTCCCGCCGGATCACGGCTCCACCCCGGCCTATGATTTGGAGAGTGCTCTGCGCTTCTTGGAAGATCTACATTGCGCGGCACCCCCATGCACCAGTGGATGGGGGTGCCGCACAGACGCCCAGCCCGGGACGGGCGCAACGCCGGAGGTGCGGACGGATGCGGCGTTGGAGCAAGAGGCTGGGGAGAGGCTCGGACTACGGCCCTCCGTCCAGGGGGCAGTTACAGGCGAGGTTGCAGATCCAGGGTCCGCACATCACGTCCACCTCCCTGGCACCCGCCGCCTCGTCGAGACTCTTCTCGTCCATCTCGGTGATATCGAAGTCTTCGTTGGTAGGTTGTTCTGCCATCTTGGTCTTTCCTTGTCGTGGGTGAATGATCAGAATGCATCGTGCTTCCCATCGTTCGCTCTGTTCTGGCGGGTCGCTCTTCCCCCTTTCCATCCGCGGGAGGCGTCACTGGGGACCGGCGGGTCGGGGGCTGGCCCGTTCCCCGGACGCGGGACCGGGCGCCCGGCACCCCGCCGGGGCACGTGGCCGAACAGCAGGTAGACCTTGGCCCGGGGCGCGGTGTCGGGCCGGGTGACCAGCTTGACGTGGGAGAGGGCGCGCACCGCGTGGCCGCCGACGGCACCGCCGGGCAGCGGCCAGCTTCCGGGAGAGGTCCAGAAGGAGTCGTACCCCGGCCAGGAGAGGATCGCGTCGCGCTCGGCGGCCGTGCAGAGCTCCGCCTCCACCAACCGATCGAGCAGCGCCTGCCACCGGGGCTCCTTGCCGGGACCTCGCCGGTACGATCCGTCGAGGCCGATGCGCGGGGAGATCTCCCCGGCCGGCCCGACGTCGAGGGAGAGGTGCAGGCGCTCCAGGTCTCCGAGCAGGCGGAGTGGATCGGCCACCTGCCGCGCCGCCGCCCGGCCGGCGATGCGCTCGACGAACGGCGCGACGTCCTGTCGCGCCGGACCGAAGAGCTCCAGGCGGGCCTCTCCGGCGCCGCGGGGTTGGAGCGAGAAGAGGTAGAGCGGCCGGGCTGTCCGGGGCAGCGCCGCCACGAGGTCCTGGAGAGCCGCTCCCTGGGCCGGCGTCGGCCGGCGGCCGGCGAGGGCGGGCAGCAGGGTTCCGGTCAACCAGCCGGCCGCACAGGGCCGTTCGAGACGCGCGCAGAGGATCGGCTCCGGCTCGTCTTCACCCCGAGCGCCCCGAGCGCCCCGAGCGCTCCTGGCACTCTTGGCACTCCGTGCCAAATCGAGCTCGACCCAGAGCGCCGAAACCGTCCGCCGGAAGGTCGGGTCCCCCTGCCAGGCGGCGGCCAGGTCCCGGAGAGGTGACGGACGGAGCGCGGGAGCGACCTGGAGGCAGGCCGCGGGAGAGAGCAGCCGGATCGACAGATCGACCGGTCGACCGGCGGAGAGACCGGCTTCGGCACAGGGACCGAGCCGGATTTCCAGGACCGCGTGGACGTCCGCCGGCAGGTGCCGCGCGAGGCGCTCCATCCGGGCGAGGGCACCGGCGCCGGCGAGGTTGGGAGCGAGGTGGGGACGGACGGTGGCGAGCCAGGCCGCGAGGCTCGCAGGCCCCGCGGCCGGCACGCGCGGTGTGGGGTCAGCCCCCCCCACCGGAGGTACCGCCGGAGGTGCCACCGTCCCAGCCTCCGGCCACGGCCTCGAGATCGTCGTCCGAGAGCTCGCCCCGGCTGGCGGCGAGCGGCTCGGCTTCCTCTACGGTGAATCGGAAGCCGTGCTGGCGCCCCCAGCGCACCCAATCCTCCCGCCCATTGCCGAGGGCGCGAAACTCCCGCATCAGATCGGGGTCGTCCCGCAGACCACTCATCAAGCGCTCGAGATCCTCGATGCTCATGATGTGACTTCCTTTCGTGTCGCGCCGGCTTGCTTCGCCGGCGCCGTAGGCGCACGAAACGGCGGGCACCCTCGTCCAACACGGGAGGAGGGTGCCCGGTTTGCCGCGCTCCCTGCCAGGGCAACCAGCGCCTGTCAGGGGCGCCTGCAGAGAGTCATCCGATGACTAGTTGATCTGCTTGCAGGCGCAGCCGGAGACGTTGTTGCAGGTCGCGCCGTCACAGTTGGTGTTCTTGTCGAGCAGACCGCCGGCCACGTCTTCGAGGCTCTGGTCGTCCAGCTCGGTCACTTCGAACTTCTCGTCGTTGGGCTTCTTGGCCATGAGATCTCTCCTCGTCGTATTGCGTTGGTCAGAATTCTTCTACTTCGAAACTTCATGTTCCACAGCACGTTCGTCCTGTACTCTTGGGCGCTTCACCCCCTTTCCGCTCTGGTGGTCGATTCCCTCGAAGCGAACGGACCCACCCCGGCGGTTCCTCAGGACGGGCCCGCAGCGTGCTGTTCCGTGGAGGACGGCTCCATCCCGGCGGCCTCAGCGCCGACGGTCACCTTGTTCCCCTCCCCACCGAACGCCAGCTCGACCGCCTTCAACTGGTCCTTGAAGTGGGTTCTCACCGGCGGACAGGAGTCGTAGTGGTTGATCCTCCCGGCGGGGCAGGAGCAACCCTGGCAGGTCGGCAGGAAGACACACTTTTGGCACTTTTCCCGGGTCTCGAAGGCCGGCTCGGCCCACAGGGCCAGGCGGTCCAGGTCCAGCTCGGGCTTGCCCTCGGGGGTGATCTTGCCGACGACGTTCTCTTCCCTGCCGTCCAGCATGACCGTGCACTTCATGAGCTTGCCATCGGCCCCGACGACGAAGTGGTACGGGCGCGCCGCGTAGCAGACGTTGGAGCCGGCCCAGTTGTCCCGGTTCAGGTCGTCGGCGGTGCCGAGCCCGCGCGCGCGCGCCCGGTCCTCCCAGACCATGCGCAGCCGGTTGCCGTCGTCGGCGGCGCAGACCTCCAGGTTCTTGTCGTTGTCGCCTCCCCAGCGGCCGACCGGGCGGAAGCGCAACTGGAAGCGCGGGTCCTTGTGGAGGCGCTGCTCGAAGATGTCCAGGAACTCGTCCAGCCGCGGCTCGTTCTCCGGATCGAAGTTCACCCGCGCCGCCACCCGGAACTCCTCTTCCATCCGGCTCATCGCCTCCAGGTTCGACAGGATGGTGTCGAAGCTGGCGCCGCCGGTCCGCGTCGGGCGGCTCTTGTCGTGGGTGTCCGGGGGACCGTCCAGGGTGATCTGGAAGTCGTTGATCTGCCAGGCCAGGAGCTTTGCGGAGACCTCCGGCGTGAGCAGGTAGCCGTTGGTCGTCATGTTCGCGCGGTACCGGATCGAGTGCTCCTCCGAAATCTCGACGAAGAACGGCGCCAAGTCCTCGATCGCGTCGAAGCCGTAGAGCGGCTCGCCGCCGAACCAGCTGATGCTCAGGAACCTCAGCGCGGGTGCCTGGTTCTCCACCATCCGGCGCACACCGTCGCGCACCCAGGGCTTCATGGTCCCCCGCTGGAACGTCTCGTAGCAGTACTTGCACCGGAAGTTGCAGTCCTCGGAGCTCAGCAGGCAGAGCTGCAGCATGTCGGTGCGGTATTGCTGGTGACCGAACGTCATCTGGAAGGCGCGGTACTCATCGACGTCCGCCCCGACGAGGAAGCCCCGCCGGCTCAGGTAGCCGACGATGCCGTCCGCCTCGGCCTCGAGCTCCCCCTTGCGCAGCAGGGACCGCACGGTCTCGGCCTGGTGCGCCGCGAACACGCTCATCGAGCCCTTGAGCGTGTTCCAGATCATGAGCTTGCCGTCTTCGGTCAGGGTCTGGACGTTGAAGCGCGAGGGCTTGAAGCGCCGTGGGGAGCGATCGGTCTCCGGGGGTGCAGGCTCGGTGTCGGTCAAGTCCAGCGGAGACCGTTGAAGGACCCGCAGCCCCCCGTTCGTCGGCATGGTCATGATTTCCTCTCCTCGTTTCCGGGATCGCGAAAGCAGCACGACTCCCGATCTCGAATCTTCTGAGACGTCGTAGCTCCGTATTCCTTCGGTTGATGTCCTTAGAATCGAAGACGATCGATTGAGTCGAAATATCCGAAAGGGTGGGCCGGGAAGGCGCCGCGGGGTGGGAGGCCGGCCACCCGATCGGGCGGGGAGCCCTCGGACGACGCGAATTGGGAGGAACTGGGAGTGAGCGGGGGGTGGGGAGGAAATCAGGAGGCGGTCGCCGAGACCGTCGCCGAGCCCGGTTCGTCGAACCGCGCCGGATCGAGACCGAGCTCTTCGAGCGCCCGGCGCGCTTCGCCCCGCTCCGCGGCCGCGCGGTCCTCGTCGTCGAGCAACCGCGCCAGGGAGAGCCGGACCTTCGCCACCTCGAACGGCGCGTCGAGCGCCTCGAAGCATTCGAGCGCCGCCCGGAGCCGCTCCTCCGCCTCCCCGCTGTCGCCTTGCCGGGCGGCGAGGCGCGCGGCCACCGCCTCGCCGAGCCCGACGCCGAACGGGAACGCCGCCGCGCGGCTCGCCTCCAGGCTCTCCTCGAGCACTCGCCGCGCGTCCTCCGTGCGGCCGTCTTCGAGCAGCGCCTCCGCGAGGTAGGCGCCGAACCAGCCGAAGAGCTGCTGCATGCCGGCCTCGCGCAGCATGGCCCGGGAGCGCTCCAGGGCGTCCAGGGCGGCGGGCAGGTCCCCGCCGCGCAGCAAGCCGTGGCCGAGGAAGCCGAGGGCGGCGGCGGTGTTGAGCGGGTCGCGAGCCCCTTCGAGCCCCCGCCGGCACTCCTCGATCCCCCGCTCCGAGTCGCCGGTCGCGGCATAGAAGTAGCCGAGGCTCCAGGAGGCGTCGAGCCGGTAGTCGTCGAGGGCTTCGCCGATCGACCGGGCCCGCTCCAGGTTCTCGAACGCCGCGTCGAACCGGCCCAGGAAGAACTGGTGGAACCCGGCCACCCAGTACACCTGGCCCTGCCACCAGGGCTCCCCGCTGCGCTCCAGGAGGACCACCGCACGCTCGCTCTGGTCGAGACCGGCTCCGTGCTGCCCCGCCCAGAACGCCTCCCGCCCGAGGACGTAGCGCGCCTTGCCCTCGGTCGCCTCGTCGCCGCCTTCACGAGCGGCCTTGATGGCGCGCTTGGCGTGATCGAGGGCCGGGTCCCGCTCGCCGAGATAGCTGTGGGTGTGAGCGAGCCAGAAGTGGAACCGGCCGGCGAGGGCCGCATCGTCCACGACCTCCGGCAGGTCCTGGTACCGGTCCAGGAGCTCCCGGGTCTCCTTGAGACAGGCCAGGGGCAGGAGCGAGCCGGCGAGCAGGAGCAGGATCTCCAGCGTGCTCCGCGAGCGCCCCTCCTCCGGCAGGGTGGCCGCGATCTCGAGCGCTTCGCGGAGCGCCCGCGCGGCCTCGGTGTGGGCGTACCCACGGGCCGCCTGCTCGGCGAAGCGCACCAGGTAGCGCACCGCCGTCTCAGGCTCTCCGGCGCGCGCGTAGTGGTACGCCAGGCGGTCGTAGACCTCCTCCTCGGCGCCGGCATGGAGCGCCTGGAGCGCCCGCCCCGCGGCGCCGTGGAGCTCCTGGCGCCGGCTGTCGAGCAGGCTCATGTAGGCGACGTCGCAGCTCAGCGCATGGCGGAACGCGTAGCGCGGAGGACCGTCGCCGGGGACCGGCACCAGGAGCTCCCCGGAGAGCAGCTCGGCGAGCAACGGCTCGACCGGTGCCGGCCGGTCCCAGACGGCGACCAGCAGCCGCAGAGGGACCTCCGGTCCGAGCACCGAGGCGACCTGGAGCAGCCGCTTCGACTCCTCCGGCAGGCGGTCGATGCGGGCGCTCAGGACTCCCTGCACGGTGCCCGGGACCGCCGCGTCGTCCTCCGCGGTGCCCTCCAGGGCCGCACGGGTCAGCTCTTCGAGGAAGAAGGGGTTGCCCTGGGCCCGCTCGACGATCGATCGGGCCAGCGCCTCGTCGATCGACCGTGCGCCGAGGATCTCGCCCATCAGCACCCGGCTCTCGCCGCCGGTGATCCGCCCCAAGGTGATCTGCTGGGCGTACGACCGGTCGATCCACTGCGGCCGGTAACCGGAGCGGTAGGTCGCGACCAGCAGCACCCGGAGCGCCGGCAGCTCGTCCACCAGGGACTGGAGGAACTGCTCCGAGGTGGCGTCGATCCAGTGGAGGTCCTCGATCTCGACCACCAGCAGGGACTTGGCGGCCGCCGCGACGATGATCCGCCGGAGGGAGGCGAAGGTGCGTCTCTGGAGCACCTGTGCCTCGAGCTCCGCCAGCTCCTCCGTCCCCTCTCCTCGCTCACTGAGACCCACCAGGGCGGCGAGGTACGGCAGGGTCTCGTCCGGCGCCACCTCCAGCTCGCGCAGGCGGTGGCCGAGCTTCGCGAGGCTCTCCGCCGGGGTGTCCGTCTCTCCGAGGTTCGCCATCCGCCGCACCAGGTCGCGCAGCGGGAAGTAGGGCGTGCCCTCGGCGTAGGACAGGCACCGGCCGCGCCAGTAGAGGACAGGCTCACCGCGCAGCCTTCGCCGGAGCTCGTAAGCGAGCCGCGATTTGCCCGCCCCCGCCTCCCCGGCGACCCCGACCACCTGGCCGTGGCCGGTGGCGGCCCGCCGGCCGAGGTCGCGGAGCGCCTCGAGCTCGCTCCGGCGGCCGACCAGGGACGCGATCCGCCGGCGCAGAAGTGCCGGATCGGTCTCCCCCGCGCCGGTCTCTCCGAGCCGGAAGACGGGGCGCTCGGCGGTACCGCCCCGCCCCGCGTCGTCCGGTTCCGCCGCCACCGGTTCGAGCCCGACCTCGTCGCCGGCCTGAGCGCGGGTCGCGGCGCTCACCAGCACCTCTCCCGGCCGCGCCCGGGCGCGCAGCTCCTCCGCCGCCGTGATCGCCGGGCCCGTCGCCACCTGCCCCGCCCCGCCGACCACGACCGGCCCCGTGACGATGCCGGCGGTGAGCCCCACCTCGGTGCCGTCCCGCCCGCAGCGGGCGGCCAGCTCCCGGCTCAGGCCGGTGGCCGCCAGCACGGCCCGCCAGGCATGGTCTTCGGAGGCCACGGGGGCGCCGAACAGGGCCAGGATGCGGCCGTGGAAAGACTGGTCGACGGTGCCGCCGTAGCGAGTGACCTCCTGCTGGGCGACCTCGAGGAAGCAGGCCAACAGCCGGTGCGACGCCTCCGGGTCTTCGGCGGAGAGCCCGACCTCGCAGCACAGGACGGTCGCCTGCTTGCGCTCGGCCTCGTTGGTCCCGGGCGGTCGCTGAGAGGCCGCGGGCGCCGAAGAGGCCGCGGGCGCGGACGGCCCCGCCGAACGGGCCGGCTCCGAGGTGGCCGCGAGCGGCGCGCCGCACTCGCTGCAGAACCGGGCGCCCGGCGCGCTCTCGGTGCCGCAGGCGGAGCAGACGAGCACCAGCCGCTCGCCGCACTGGGAGCAGAACTTCGCCGAGCCAGGATTGTCGAACCGGCAGGCTGGACAGATCATGACGGATTCGTTCGGGGAGGCGGCGGCCAGTGTACTACCGGCACTTCTGACAAGCAATCAAGCGAAATCAAGCACATACCGTGTGGCGGAGATCCGCTCACTCCACCATCTGGCGCTCCGCCAGACGGCTGAACAGGCCGCCCGCTCCCAAGAGCTCCTGGTAGCTCCCAGTCTCGACCAGCCGCCCGTGGTCGAGGACGTAGATCCGGTCGGCGTTGACGACGGTGCTCAGGCGGTGGGCGATGATGATCCGCGTGGCCTTGAGGCGCTCGATGCTCCGGCTGACCACCTCCTGGGTTCGGTTGTCGAGGGAGCTGGTCGCCTCGTCGAACAGCAAGATGCGCGGCCGGTGGACCACCGCCCGGGCGATGAGCAGGCGCTGCCGCTGGCCGCCGGAGAAGGTCCCCGCACCTTCGCTGATGATGGTGTTCATCCCCATGGGCATCTCTTCGATGTCTTCGGCGAGCCCGGCCATCCGCGCCGCCTCCCAGGCGTCGTCCATGCTCAGGTTGGCGCTGCCGACGATGTTCGAGTAGATGTCGCCGACCATCGGCCGGCCGCCCTGGAGGACGACCCCGATCTGGCGTCGCACCGACGGCAGGTCGAGGGAGGGGAGGTCCTGGGCGTCGTAGTAGATCGACCCGGACTGGGGCTGCTCGAAACCGAGGAGCAACCGCAGGCAGGTCGACTTGCCGGAGCCGGAAGGTCCGACCAGGGCGACGAGCTCCCCGGGCCGCGCGCGAAAGGAGACGTCGTCCAGGATCAAGGGTCCCTCCGGGTCGTAGCGGAAGGAGACGTGGCAGAGCTCCACGTGCCCGGCGAGCTCCCCGGGATCGGCCTTCGTCGAGTCCACCTCCGGCGGGGTCTCGAGGATCGGCTCCAGGCGCTCGTAGGTCGGGATCAACGTCAGCAGCGTCGAGACCAGCCCGATGGTCGACAGCGCCGCCGCCTGGAACTGACCGAAGGCGGCGTTGAAGGCGAGGAAGTCGTTCAGCTCCAGGTTCGCCGAGAGCGACGCCGCCGCCACGGCGAAGATCGCCAGCGCGCTCGCCACGCGGTAGCTGGCGTTGATCACCGACTGGACGATGGCGATCCGCTGGGCCTTGACGGTGAGCCGCCGTTGCTCGCTGAAGCGCTCGGCCCACAGGGCATAGGCCCGCTGCTCGGCGCCCGCGACCCGCAGCTTGCCGATGCCGTGGATCAGCCCGAAGAGCAGGCTGGAGATCTTCCCTTCGAGGTCGAGCAGGCGGCGCTGGTGGCGAAGCTGGAGCCACGCCAGGGTGCCGGTGGCGAGCAGCAGGGCGGCGACCAGGGCGGTCGCCAGGAGCGCCAGCGGCCAGCTGTAGTAGAAAAGGATGGCGAAGCTGAAGACGGAGAAGACCGCCGCCAGGACCGAGCTGGTGACGTTCCCGGTCAACGCCCCGCGGATGGCGTCGATGCCCATGGAGCGCTGCACCAGGTCGCCGACGGTGAAGCGCCGGAAGAAGGACGCGGGCATCTGCAGCAGGCGGTCCCAGACGGCGGGCTGGAGCGAGCCGTCCAGCTTGCCGCCGATCCGCAGCACCGCGATCCCTCGGGTGACCTGGAACAGGGCCGCCCCCAGCGCACCGACGGCCAGCGCCAGGGTGAGCTGGAGGAGCTGGGTGTGGTTCGAATCGGGAATCACCCGCCCGAAGACCTGCCCGGTGACGATCGGCACGAGCAGGCTCAGCAGCCCGCCGCCGAGGCCCATCAGGAGGATGGTCAGGAGGTCCCGGCGCCGGCCCCGCAGGGCGAACCGGAGCAGGTCGAGCTTGCCGACCCGGCCCTCGGGAAGCGCCGGGTAGATCATGAACGCCTCGCCCTCGAGCGCCTCCGCGTACGAATCGTCGACGGCCACCCGCTCGCCCGTGCCGGGATCGACCGCGTCGTAGCCGGACGCGGAGGTGGGCAGGAGCGCCACCGGGCGCGGCGTTTGGTCCTTGCCTTCCCCTGAGCGAAACGCCAGCAGCGGGCCGTTGTCCCGGCGCCACCAGTCGCCGCGCAGGATCACGCTCCGGTAGCGGATGCGCGAAGCGTTCATGATCTGCCGCAGCCGCTGGGAGGCCGACCGGGCCGGCGCCCCCACGTGCCGCAAAGGCGGCACCTCCAGGCCGCTCGCCGCCGCCGTCAGCCGGAGGGCGGTGACGAGGGGCTCCCGGGTCTTGACGGATTCGGACGCCGCCGCGCCGCCCCCGCCGAGCACCGAGGCCAGGCGCCGCTGGGCGTCGTCCAGGAGCCGGCGATCGAGCGCCGCCCGCCGGGCGAGCCGGGCCCGCTCCCCCTCGGCCGCGCGGTCGAGCTCCAGGCGGACGAAGCGGAGGAACAGCCAGTGGAAGCGCCGGAGCTCCTCCCACACCCTGCCGCTCTGGATCAGCGCCTCGGTGCCGACCGTGGACAGGGTCACCGGCTCCGCGGTGACCAGCCAGGTGGCGGCGGAGACCGGGAGCAGGTAGTCCCCCGGCGCCACCACCAGCTTCCGCTTGCCGAGGAACAGGCAGCGGCCGGTGAGCTGGCGGACCCAGATCATGCCGCGCGCCGAGCGCAAGGCGACCCCCGGGGCGCCTGCCCGGACCTGCTTTCCCGGCTTCAGTCCGATGAAGATCTTCGGCGGCGCCCCGCTCCGGAAGTCCCCGAACAACAGCTCGATCCACTCGCCGACCTTCTCCTCCAAACCCTCCGCGCCGCCGGGCTCCCGGGCGAGCTGGCGCAGGTCGTCGAGGGCGAGCCGGGCCAGGCGGACCGGGGTGGCCCCGACGGCGAGGAGCGCGATGCCCTCCGGCTCGCCTTCCTCGCCACCGCCGAACAGCAGTGCCCCGGGATGGCAGGTGGCCAGGTGGGTGCGACGCCCCGCCCCGCCCTGCTCCACCGCGAACAGCTCCAGGCGCCCCTCGATCAGGTACCAGGCGGCGGCCGACGCCGCGAGCTGGAGCGGGCGGTTGCCGGGCAGGGCCACCTCCGTCCCCGCCAGGCGGAGGCTGGCGTCCAGGTCACCGGACGGTCCGGCGCCCACCGCGAGGTCACCGAGGTCGCTGAGGTCACTCATTGCGGATCAGCTCCGCGTAGAGACCCTCGGCGTCCTTGAGCTGCTCGTGGGAGCCTCGCTGGACGACCTCGCCCCGGTCGAGGACGACGATCTCGTCGGCGTCCCGGATGGTGCTCAGCCGGTGGGCGATGATCAGGCAGGTACAGCCCCGCCGCCGCAGGCTCGCGTCGATCGTCGCCTCGGTCGTCGGGTCGAGCGCGCTGGTCGCCTCGTCGAGCACCAGGAGGCTCGGACGGCCGACCAGCGCGCGGGCGATCTCCAGGCGTTGCTGCTGGCCGCCGCTGAAGTTGGCGCCGCCCTCGTCCACCGCGCTGTCGTAGCCCCCGGGGCGGGCGGCGACGTCCTCGTGGATCGCGGCGTCGCGGGCCGCCGCGACGACCTCGGGCAGGGGGACGGTCGGGTCCCACAGGGTGAGGTTGTCCCGCACGGTGCCTTCGAACAGGAAGACGCTCTGGCCGACGAAGGACAGGGAGCTCGCCAGCACCTCGATCCCGATCTCCTCCCGGGGCCGGCCGTCGAACAGGATCTCCCCCTGCCACGGCTTGTAGAGCCCGGTGACCAGCCGGGCGACGGTCGACTTGCCGCTGCCGGTACCGCCGACCAGGGCCACCCGGCTGCCCGGCTCGAGCACCAGGTCGAGCCCGTCGATCAGCGGCGGATCGAGCGGGCTGTAGCCGAAGGTCACGCCGCGGAGCTCCAGGCGGCCGGCGAGCTTGACCGGCGCCGCCTCCTCCGCCGCGCCCTCTTCCGGCATCGCCTGCTCTGCGGGCTCGGCCGGCTCGGCGGGCACCTCGGTCGGGTAGCGCAACACGTCGTCGAGGCGGTTCATGTCCCCCTCCGCCTCCTGCAGCCGGCCGCCCAGGTTCACCAGGTTCTGGACCGGGGCGGTGAAGCTCGCCATCAGGACCTGGAAGGCGATCAGGCTCCCGAGACTGAGCCGGCCGTCCATCACGCGCAGCCCGCCGACCCCGAGGATCGCGGCGGTGTTCACGGCGGTCAGCAAGGCGGGTACGGCGGCCAGGGCCTGGGTATAGCGCTCGAGCTCCTGCCGGGCGTTGACCACCTTCGCCTGGAAGCCGGTCCAGCGGACGAACAGGTCGGCCTCGCCCCCCGTCGCCTTGACCGTCTCGATCATCTGCAGGCCGCCGATGGCGCTCCCCTGGAGCTTGCCGCGCTCCTGGAGCAGGCGCCGGCTGCCGTCGACCCGCTTGCGCGACACCCAGCGCAGGGCGGCCAGGTTGACCCCGGTGAGGAGCACGCCGACCGCCGTCAGCACCACGTCGTACTGGAACAGGACGGCGAGGAAGATGGCGGCGACCACCGCTCCCAGCACGTTGGTGGCCAGGTCGCGCGACAGGAGCTGCGCCACCCGGTCGTTGCTCCCCACCCGCGAGCTGATGTCTCCGGCGAACCGTTGGTTGAAGAACTCCACCGGCAGCCGCAGCACGTGCCACAGGAACCGTCCCGACCCGGCGAGAGCGATCTTCGTCTCCAGCCGCAGCAGGTAGTTCTGCTGGAGGGCGGTGAGGAGAGCCAGGATCGCCACCGCCGCGCCCATCGCCAGGAGCAGCGGCTTGAGCCAGTAGAGTCGCCCCTCGAGCAGGACGCCGTCGATGAACACCTTGGAGAACACCGGCTCCACCAGACCCGGAACGGCCAGAGCCAGCCCGGTCAGCGCGATGAACAGCACCCCGGCGCGGGAGCCGACGAGCCGGCGCGAGAGGGCCGGCAGCAGCCGCGGAGGCGAGCCCTTGGGCTCGAAGTCGGGCTTGGGCTCGAAATAGAGGACCACCCCCGTGAACGCTTCGTCCAGCTCCTCGGCGGTGATCGTGCGCGGGCCGGAGGCCGGGTCGTTGAGGTAGACCCGGTCGCCGTCGATCCCCTCGAGCACCACGAAGTGGTTGAAGTTCCAGTGCAGGATGGCGGGCAGGTCGAACCCACGGAGCGCCTCGGGCTCGCACTTGCGGCCGCCGGCCCGGAGGCCGTACTTGCGCGCCGCCCGGACCATGTTGGACGCCTTGCTGCCGTCCCGGGAGACCCCGCAGGAGAGGCGCAGCTCCTCGAGCGCCACCCAGCGGCCGAACCGGCCGAGGACGATGCCGAGGCAGGCCGCGCCGCACTCCACCGCCTCCATCTGGAGCACCGTCGGCGTGCGCACCCGCCGCCCCCGGAGCACCGGGAACAGGTGCCGGAGCCAGCGGATGATCGCGACCACCGGCGCCACCACGGGCTGGAACGATCTGCGCGCCACGGCCGGCCTCAGAGCCCCAGGTTCTCGCGGATCTTCGGGATGACCAGGTCGATCGGGCGGCTTTCGCGGACGATGACGCTACCGGAGGCCAGGGTGCCGCTGGTGATCTGGAGCGGCGGCCCGGTGGACGAGGACCACCGGTAGCCGCTCGGCGTCTCCGGGTCCTCGGCGAGCGCGACGTCGACCCGGAGCAGCGGGCCCTTGTCCATCAGGTCGGCCACCACCGACTCGTTGGCGAGCAGGCGGAGCATGCCGCGCTCGGTCGACGGGAACTCGGCGACCCAGGTGACCTGGCCCTCCATGAAGCCGTACTCCTCCCGCCGCACGGTCGACGGGGAGATCCGCGCCGCCATCCCGGGCGCGATCTTCTTGCCCGTCTCGGCGGGAACGAACAACATCGCCACCAGGCCCTCACCGACCCGCTCGACGCTCAGCACGGGGGTCCCCGGGGTCACCACGTCCCCCGGGTTGACCGCCAGCTCGACCACCCTGCCGGCGTAGGGGGAGATCACCCGCGCGTTCTGGTCCAGCCTGGCCCGGAGGTCGCCCAGCTCCAGGCGCAGGTCCCGGATCTCGGAGCGGCGGGTCTCGGTGAGCTGGTCGACCTGCTGCTCCGACTCCAGGCGCGTCAGGTCGAGGCTGTCACTCTCCAGCCGGAGCGCGGCGATCTGATCGTTGGTGCTGTTGAGCTTCTGCTGGGTGTCGAGGAGCGTCTGTTTGGTGATCAGGCCGTCGTCGAGGAGCCCCTGCTCGACCTTGACCTTCTGCTCGAGCAGCGCGGCCTCGCGCTCCGCCGCCGCGATGCTCTGTGCCAGGTTCGCCCGCCGGTGGACCGTGGTCTCGGACTTGAGACGCTTCTGCTCGGAGGCGTACCCCTGGAGCTTACGGTAGTCCGCCTCGAGCGCCGTCAGCCGGGACTGCTCGTCCTCGATCTTCCGCAGCAGCTCGTCCTGGCGGATGCGCGCCACGGTCTGGCCCTTCTCGACCCGGTCGCCGACCTTGACCAGAACCTCCTCCACCTGGCCGTCGGCGTTGGCCACCAGGCCCGAGACCCCCTGCTGGCGGAGCAGGATGCCCTCCCCGGCCGCCTCCGTGGGGATCGAGCCGACGACGCTCCAGATGCCCGCCGCAACCAGCAGGAAGACGATCGCGGCGAGCGCCAACCATCCCTGCGGCCGGGTCACCTGCATGAGCTGGTCGAGCTGCTCGGGCGAGGCGAGGCGGTCGAGCGCCACCTTGCGAAAGATCGATTCGTTCTTGCCCAGGGCCATCGGATCTATCCCGCGGACGGCAGAGTGGTGAGGTCGCGACGGTCGACATCCCCGTCACCCGAGGTCAGGGTACCGGTCTGGAAGCGCAGCTCGACCAGGGCGAGCGCCAGCGACAGCCGCGCCGACAGCTCGGACTGGCGGGCGGCGGTCAGCCGGTCCTGCTGGTTGATCACGTCGATCAGGGTCGAGCGCCCCACCTGGAGCTTCTTCTGCTCGTTCGCTACCGCCTGGACGAAGTAGCGCACCGCCTGGGAGGCCTTGGCCAGGCGGGCCGCCCCGGTGCGCACGGCGTTGAGCGCGGTGGGGACGTCGGCGCCGATCTGCCGCACCAGGAGGTCGGCCTCCAGGTCCCGCTGCTCGGCCAGGGCACGGCTCTGGAGCAGCTCGCCCTCCGCCTCGCGGTTTCGGGTCGGCCACGAGAGGCTGAGGGAAAGGGTGGTGCCGAGCCCACCGCCGACCTCGCCGAGGCCGTCGAAGTAGCGCCCCGCGCCGCCCCCCTCCACCGCTCCCGCGTAGCTCGGCGTAAACAGGAGATCGAGCCGGGGCTCGAGCGCGTTTTCCGCGGCGTGTTGGAGCGTGCGCTCCGCGTCCGACCGGGTGCGCGCGCTGGCCAGGTCGGCGCGGTGCGCGAGGGCCGCCTCGACGAACGCGCCGTCGTCGTCCGCCGGCGGGATGTCGTCCGGTGGCACCCCGGGCAGGGGGTCCGCGGGCAGCGGCAGGCGCGCGATCTCGTCGTGGCGCAGGCCGACCGCCAGGCCGAGCGCGCTGCGCGCCGCGAACAGCTCTTGCTCGCCGGCGATGCGCGCCGCCTCCTTGGCCGCGACGTCGGCCTCGACCAGCACGACCTCGGCCGCGGGCGTGACGTCCGCGGCCGCCAGGCGACGGGTGCTCTCGAGCAGCCGGCGCGAGCTCTCCTCGCTCGCCCGCAGGATCTCGAGCCCCCTGGAGGCCGCCTGGAAGCTCCAGTAACGGGAGGCGACCTCCGCGATCCGGACCGAGACGGTGTGCTCGAGGTCGAGCCGGGCCGCCTCCAGCTCGCGGGTCGCCGCGACCTCGCCGGCGGCGACGGCCTTGCGCCCGCGCCCGCGGAGCAGCGGCTGGCGCACCGTGAAGCGCACCGTGGCGAGGTTGTCGGCGCCCGGCCCGGCACCGTCGACCCGCATCAGGTCGACCCCCGGCTCGAGCACCAGGCCGTTGCGGAGCTGCTTCGACACACCGACGCTGCTCTCGAGCGTCGCGGGAGAGGCCTCCGCCGCGGCATTCGCAGGGGACGCGGGGTCCTCCTGGCGCACGCTGCCGGTGACCACCGGATCGAACGGACCCGATGCCACCAGGAGGGAGCCTTCGGAGTAGCGCACCTGGGACCGGACGATCGCGATGTTGGGGTCGTGCTCGAGGGCCAGGCCGACGGCGTCCAGCAGGGTGAGCGCGGCGGTCTTGTTTGGAGCGGGGCTCGGCGCCTGACTCAGATCGGGGCTCCTCGCGGGACCGTCCGCGCGCGCGGCCACGGAAGAGGCGACCAGCGCGCAGAGCAGCACGCGCCGGCCCACTGCGAACTTCGGCCGAAGCCCCAGGACGGATCGGCTCGGCCAGTCGGGGCCACGCAAACGCATTCGAGCTTCCTTCTCTCAGACGTCGAGTAAAGTAACCATAATGCCCGAAGTCTTGCAACCACCATTGGGACGGTCTGGGTGCGCGGACGGGTCGGAGAGCGAGGAGCTCCGCCGCTACACCGAAGCGTGCTACGACCTGGGCTCCCTGGGCGGCGACCGGTCCCTACCCCTCGCCGACGAGCCGTTCGTCCCCTGCTGGGAGGCCTGGGAAGACGAGGCGAAGGCGGGGCGCGGGGTCGTCGAGGTCCTGAGGCGGCACCTCCCCCAGCTCGCCTTCCCCGTTCGCGAGGGCGTGAGCGCCAGCGAGGACTACCGAGCGGCGACCCGCCGCGGGGTCGATCCCGCGGAGCTGCCGTCGGCCACGGGCCTCCCCCTGGAGCGGCCCGGCGCGGTGGAGCTCTCCGTCCACCAGAGCCCGGCCGGGCGCATCCCGGTCCTCCTGACGCCGGTCCGGAGAGACTTCATCACCCTGGTGCGCGCCCTGGCCAGGCGCAACGAGCCGACCCCCGTCCCCGACTCCCAGGGCGCGGTCATGGTCAGCGGATTCAACAACTGGGCACGGGTGGCCGCGCTCCGGCACCACTGGGAAGGCCTCGCACCGGACGCGCGCGAGACCGCGACCTGGCCGGAGGAGCTCGGGCGGATCTCCCGCCAGCCGGAGCTGTTCCGCGACCGGTTCATCGTGCTCTTCGCCGGACCCTACAGCGGCGTCCCGGCCGCCGACCTGGGCCTCGAGCCGGCACACTGGCTCGCCCTGTCCCTGGCGATCCGCCGCGAGCACGAGTGCGCCCACTACCTGACGCGGAGGCTGTTCGGGGCGATGCGCAACCACGCCCTGGACGAGCTCGTCGCCGACTACGCCGGGCTGGTGGCCGCGACCGGGCGCTTCCGCGCCGACTGGTTCCTCCGGTTCCTGGGGATCGATCGGGAGGATCGGATCCGACCCGACGGGCGCCTGCACATCTACCGGGGGGACCCACCCCTTTCGGACCGGGCGTTCCGCGCCCTCTGGCGGCTGCTGCGGACGGCCGCCGAGAACCTGGAGCGGGCCGACGCCTCCTGGCTCGGGAAGGACCGCAGCCTGGCCGGCCGCGGGCGAGCGATCACGGCACTGGCCAGCCTGCGCCTCGAGGAGATCGCCGCCCCCGATCTCCGAGCGCGTCTGGGGGAGCATCTGCGGCTCCTCGCGCCGGCGGGTGCCGGCGGGTAGCACCCTTTTCCTGTTCCGGGGCGGCGCGGCTCCCTGGAGGCGGGCGGCGGCACGCGCTGTAGCCGGGCTTCGACAGACGCTATGATACGTAGGTCGTCACCTGCTCTTTTCGATCGACCGGCGTCGACTCGCCGCGCGCGAGAACCCCTGAATCCGCGCGGCGGCACAACGCGTACCAAGGAGAGACCATGCGAACCGACCGATGCGTTTCGACCCTGATTGTCGTCCTGCTCTTCGGCCTGGCCCTGCTGGCCGGCCCGGCCATCGCACAAGAGCACCCGGAGCACCCCACGGAGCACGCGAAGAAGATGGCTCCGGCGATCACCAAGGCCGACCTGGCCCAGGCCATCCGTGACCACGTCGACAAGGTGGCCTCGGAGAACGGCGGGATGTATCCGCTGAAGGACCCGAACACCGACGAAACCCTCCAGCTCAAGCTCGAGCGGGTCCACGAGGAGCGCCTCGCACGGACCGCGCCCGACACCTACTTCGCCTGCGTCGACTTCGGCGCCCCGGACGGCACGACCTACGACGTCGACTTCTTCATGAAGGGCACCAAGGCCGACGACCTGGCGTTCCAGAAGTTCACCATCCACAAGGTGAACGGCGAGCCCCGCTACACCTGGTACGAGGAAGACGGCACCTGGAAGACGAAGCCGGCGGGTGAGGACATGGAGATGGAAAAGGAGCACGAACACCCCGAGCACCCGAACAAGCCGCCGGCGGTCTGACCGGACCCGGCTGCCATCTGATGCGACGCGGACCGCGATCCGGCACCGAGCAGCCGGGTCCGGGCTCCGCGACCCAGTAGTTTGCGCGGCAGGACCGCGCAGGTTCCTGGTGTGCGAGAATCGCGGCCGCCTCCCGACGCCCGTGCCCGCTCCGGCGCGGCCCGAAGCCTGGTGAACCCTGAACCCGGGATGGCTGGACGAGGAGACTTTCGATGCGACGGACCCTGGCCCTGATCTTCCTTTTTGCATGCGGTGTCGTCGGCGTCGCCCTGAGCCCCAAGGGCGACGACGCGAAGCCGGCGGTACGCAACTTCGACTTCACCTACCGGACCGTCGTCCAGGTGCCGGACGGCGCCGGACGGGTGCGCGTGTGGATCCCCTACCCCCAGGACACGCCGGCCCAGAAGGTGGAGGTGACCTCCCTCGACGCCCCCTACCCGGTGCGCATCGAGACCGAGCCCGAGTACGGCGACTCCATGGCCTACCTGGAGGTCGACCACCCCCAGGCCGGAGAGATCCCGATCGTCCTGAACGCGCGGGTGCAGCGGACCGAGGAGCTGGCAAAGGACCTGCCGTCGGGCGACCGCGACGGCGCGATCCCCGACACGGTGAAGAGGTGGCTCGAGCCGGACCGCCTGGTGCCGATCAACGGCCGGATCGCCGAGCTCGCCAAGAAGGTCACCGCCGGCAAAACGGCGGTTCGCGCCGAGGCTCGGGCGATCTACGACTACGTGGTCGACACCATGAGCTACGACAAGAGCGGCCAGGGCTGGGGCCGGGGCGACATCTACTGGGCGTGCGACATCAAGCGGGGCAACTGCACGGACTTCCACGCCCTGTTCACCGGGCTCAACCGCGCGGTCGGCATCCCGGCCCGCTTCTCCATCGGCTTCCCCATCCCGCCGGACCGGGGCGAGGGCGAGATCGGCGGCTACCACTGCTGGGCGTCGTTCTGGCTCCCGGGCTACGGCTGGGTGCCGGTGGACGCCTCCGAGGCCAAGAAGCACCCAGACAAGCGGGAGTACTTCTTCGGCGCCCACGACGAGAACCGGGTCGAGTTCAGCCGCGGGCGCGACATCGTCCTGTCGCCGAAACAGGACGGCGAGCCGCTCAACTACTTCGTCTATCCCTACGTGGAGGTGGACGGGAAGCCGTGGACGAAGGTCGAGCACACCTTCCACTACAAGGACGTCGACACCCCGCCGGCCGAACCGGCGGCCCGCTAGCGGCTACAGGTCCGGAAGCCGCCCCAGACGTCCCGCCGGTCCGGCGTGTAGTAGTTGCGCCATGAGGACCGCAGGAGCCGCCCCCGGGTCGCCCAGCAGCCGCCGCGGAGCACCTTGCGGTCGGTGAACCAGGGCTCCGAGTACTCCCGGTACGGGCCCGGCGAGAACCCGGGATAGGGTCGGAAGTCGGTGACGGTCCACTCCCAGACGTTGCCGATCATCTGCCGGCAGCCGGAGGCGGTGTCCCCCGCGGGGAGGGCGGCCACGTCCAGCGTGCCGCCCGCCGGCAGGCCGGCCCAGTCCACGTTCGCCCGCTCCGGGCTCGCCGGCTCGCTGCCCCACGGCAGATAGGGCCTGGGCGCCGCACCCATGGCGGCCGCCTCCCACTCCGCCTCGGTCGGCAACCGCCGGCCGGCCCAACGGCACCAGGCCTCGGCCTCGAACCAGCTCACGTGGATCATCGGCCGGTGGGGCTCGAGCGGTACCCAGCGGTCGAACACCCGCCGCTCCCAGCCGTCCCCACCGGCCTCCGCGCGGCGCCAGTAGACCGGCCGCTCGGCTCCGTTCTCGGTGCGCCAGCGCCAGCCCTCGTCGCTCCACAGCGCGCGCCGGCCGTAGCCGCCGTCGTCGGCGAACGCCGCCATCTCGGCCTGGGTCACCGGCGCCCGGGCGATGCGGAAGGGAGCCAGCTCGACGGCGTGCTCCCAGTGCTCGTTGTCGAGGGTGAACGGGTACTCCCGCGGTGAGCCCAGAAGGTAGGTGCCTCCGGGCACCTCCACGTCACCGGGCAGGGGGCCGGCGTCTCCGGTCGCTTGCGCGTCCCCTTGCCCTGCCTCGCCGTCCCCTCCGGTCGCCGGTGCCGCGGACAGCGCCGGCGCCGGCCAGCCGTGGGTCTGGCGGGTGTAGGTGAAGGCCTCGGTGTGCATGTCCTCGTGGGCGAGGGCGAGCGTCACGAGCTCCCGCTCGGCGGCCGTCAGGGCGCCCCGGCGGCGTGCCCGCTCGAGCCGGTCGACCACGCGGTCGCGGACCTCCAGGAGGTAGGCGACGGTCTCTTCCCGGGAGGGCAGTGCCAGGTCCCACCGATTGTCGTGGGGGATGGCGATCGAGTCCCAGAGGGAGTCGCCGTCGCCGCGGATCGGCGGCTCGCCGGCCAGCAGCCGGAGCACGAACTTCTCCTGGAACCAGCCGACGTGCCCGATCTCCCAGAGCAGCGGGTTGACGATTCCCAGCCGCGGACCGAGGAGATCCCGATCGTCGAGATCGGCCACCAGCTCGAGGGTCGCGCCGCGGGCGTCGATCACCTGCTCGATCAGCTCACCGGCATCGGAAGGTGGCGGAAACGAGGCGCTCTGTGTGCTCATCGCATCCGCAGTATAGGGCTTCCCGGGCGCCGCGATGCCATACAATGTGAGCCACCCATGAGCACACCGAACGAGACGGGCGGGGCGAGGAAGATCCTTGTCGTGGACGATGAGGAGGCGATGCGCGAGGTGCTCCAGGTCCGGTTGACCGGCTGGGGCTACGAGGTCGCCGTCGCCTCCGACGGCGCCGAGGGCCGGCGCCTGTTCGAACGCTTCGAGCCGCACCTGGTGCTGACCGACGTTGTCCTGCCGGACACGGAGGGCACCGAGCTCCTGCCCTTCTTCCTGGAGAACGATCCGGATCTGCCGGTCATCCTGATGACCGCCTACGGCAGCGTCGAGAAGGCGGTCGAGGCGATGAAGGAGGGCGCGCGCGACTTCCTGACCAAGCCGATCGACTACGGCAACCTCAAGGCGGTGATCGAGGAGGCCGAGCGGACGACCGGTGTCCGGCGGACCACGCGCCAGCTCGACTCCGCCCTGCGCAAGGAAGACCGTTCGGTCGGCGAGATGGTCGGCGAGGGCGAGGCGATGGAGCGGGTCTTCGAGCTCATCCGCCAGGTCGCCGCCACGGACGCCCCGGCCTTCGTCACCGGCGAGAGCGGCACCGGCAAGGAGCTGGTGGCCCGGGCGATCCACCGGCTGAGCGGTCGGCGGGACGAGCCGTTCGTGCCGGTCAACACCGCGGCGATCCCGTCCGAGCTCATGGAGAGCGAGATCTTCGGCCACGAGAAGGGGGCCTTCACCGGCGCCATCGACAGCCGCCCGGGCTGCTTCGAGATGGCCCACGGCGGCACCCTCTTCCTCGACGAGATCGCCGAGATGCCGCTGGCGCTCCAGCCCAAGCTCCTGCGGGTGCTCGAGGACGGCCGGGTCAGGCGCCTGGGCGGCAAGCAAGAGCGCCAGTTCGACGTCCGGCTGATCGCCGCCACCAACCGGGAGCCGCGCGAAGCGATCGCCGAGAAGCTCCTGCGCGAAGACCTCTTCTACCGGCTGAACGTGTTCCAGATCGAGCTGCCGCCGCTGCGCGCCCGCGGCGACCTGCCGCTCCTGTCCCAGCACATTCTGAGCACGCTCAACGAGCGCCACGGGACGAGCGTCGAAGGCCTGAGCGACGAGGCGGCCCGCTCGCTCGCCGCCTACCCCTGGCCGGGCAACGTGCGCGAGCTGCGCAACATCCTGGAGCGCGCCGTGGTCCTGGCCAAGGAGGGCTGGATCGAGCCGGTCCACCTGCCGCCCTACGTCCGCAGCCCGGAGACCGCCTCCACGGTGGTCGGCGACCGCATCGTCCTGCCCCTGGACGCGACGGTGGCCGACGCCGAGAAGCAGCTCATCCTGAACACCCTGGAGCGCACCGGCCAGAACAAGGCGGAGACGGCGCGCCGCCTCGGCATCGACGTCAAGACCGTCCGCAACAAACTCAAGTCGTACGGGATGATGTGAGACTCGCCACCAAGGTCGCGGTCGGCTTCGCCCTGTTGCTCGCCCTCATGGCGGGCGCCGGTTGGCGCCTCCTGACCGTCATCGACCGGCTTCACGCCGACAACCGCCAGCTCACGCTGATCAGCTTCCGGGTCGCCGACCTGGGACGTGAGATCCGCTCCGGGCTCGACGTCCTGGACGAGTTCGGCGAGAAGTTCCTGGCCCTCGGCGGCGACCGCGGCTACTTCGCGAGTCTGGAGCAATACCGGGCCGAGATCAGCGCCGACCTGGCGCGCATCCGGGCGCTGGACATCACGCCCGACGAGCGCGCCGCGGTCGAGCGGCTGGCGCAGAGCTGGGCCGCCTACCTGGAGGACATCCCGGCGCGGGAGCGGGCGGTGGTCGACGCCGGCGGCAGCAGCCGGCGGACGCTCGCCGCCCTCGGCGCCGCCCAGGCCGGGCACCTGGCACAGATCGACACCCAGCTCGCGGCGCTGCTCGAGACCTCCCGCCAGTCCATGGAGGCGCGGGTCGCCGAGAGCGCGGGAGACGCGCGGCAGGCGGCGGGGACGGCCCGGATCGCGACCGCCGTCGCCCTGGTGGTCGCTGTCGTCCTGTCAGTTGTCATCATCCTGTCGATCCGCGGGCCGCTCGCGCGCCTGACCCGCGGCACGCGGGTGCTGGCGGAGGGGGACTTCTCCCACCGGGTGCCCGCCCACGGCAGCCCGGAGCTCGCCTCCCTGGCCGAAGACTTCAACAGCATGGCCCGGAGGCTGGGCGAGCTCGACCGCCTCAAGCAGGACTTCGTCGCCGGCGTCTCCCACGACCTGCGCGCGCCGCTCGCCTCCATGGAGGAGACCACGCGCCTGCTGCTCGAAGGTCTGGCCGGACCGGTCGAGCCCCGGCAACGGCGCATGCTCGAGCTCAACCTGCAGGCCACGGAGCGGCTCTCTTCGATGATCGGCGACCTGCTCGACCTGCGGCGGCTGACCTCGGGCAAGGTCGAGTACGAGATCGAGCGCCTCGCCGCCGCCGACCTGGCCCGGGAGGCGACCGAGGAGGCGGGCGAGCTCGCCCGGCGCAAGGGGCAGACGCTCCGCACGGAGGTCGCCCCGCAACCGATGCCGGTGGCGGCCGACCGGTCGCTCCTCCTCCAGGCGCTCCGGAACCTGCTGACCAACGCGGTCAAGTTCACGCCCGACGGCGGCACCGTCGGACTGCGGGTCCAGCCGGCGAGCGGCGACGACGGAGCTTCCGGGGCGAGCGCGTCCGGAGACGGCGTCCTGTTCGAGGTCTGGGACACGGGTCCGGGGGTTCCCGACGAGTCCAAGACGCGGATCTTCGAGCGCTTCTACCGCAGCGACCCGGATCGCAAAGGACGCCAGGGAACCGGGTTAGGATTGGCCATCGCCCGGACGATCGTCCACGACCACGGCGGCGCGCTGTGGGTCGAGGACCGCGCCGGTGGCGGCAGCCGCTTCCTGCTCCGTCTGCCCTCACCGGCCGCCTCCGGCGGAGACCCTTCGGGAGGTGAGCCATCACAGGGAGCCGCGTGATCGAGATGCCCGGAACCGCTCGCCGGCCCGCCGGCCGCGGGGCGCGCGCCTGGACCGGGCCGCTCGTGGCACTCGCCCTCCTGGCGGCACCACTCGCCGGCTGCCGGAGCGTGTCGGGCCCCGGCCCCAGCCAGAGCCAAGGCCCCACGCAGAGCCCGGCCCAGAGCGCGCGGTCCCTGCTCAGCCAGGCGGATGCCCTCTACGAGGCGGGCGACTATCCCGACGCGGCCCTCACCTACCGCGCGGTGCTCGCCGAGCAACCGGCGGAGGCGACCGACCGGGTGCTCTTCCGCCTGGCGATGATCCACCTGCTGCCCTCGAGCGAGGTCAACGACCCGGAGGCCGGGCGCTCCTACCTGGACCAGTTGGTCTCCAGCTTCCCGGACAGCCCGCTCGCCGAGCCCGCACGCCTCGTGCTCGACCTCCAGGACCGCCTCGACACCCTGGACGAGCGGACCGAGAAGCAGGCTGACCGCATCGACCGGCTCTCCCGGCAGCTCGAGGCCCTCAAGCGGATCGACATCGAGCGCTCCAAGCCGCCGCCGCCCCGCTGAGCCCGCCCTCCCCAGCCCGGATCGCCGGGAAATTCTCCCGGCACTCCTTCCGAGAACGCCCCGGCACCTCCGGCCGGACGTGACCGGCCTACCCTCCGGGGGCCGTACGCCCCGCCGAGAAGATCAACGCAAAATACTATATGTCAACAACTTAGACCCAGTCTTCTGGGCGAGTCCAGGCCTCGCGCCGGGACGGCATGCGCCTTGCGCCTGGACAGGGCAACGGCCGGGACCGGCGAATACCCATCGATTCCGGCCGACCCGTTGCATGACAACCCGAGGAGGTCGATCGTGAAACAGTCCCATGGTCCATCAGGCAGTCCTGGCGCTCGGGCCCTTCGGGCAAAACGCCTCCACCGGGCGCCCCGCCTGCTCCTCGCCGGCGCCGCTCTCGTGGCCTCGGTGGTGCCGCTCGCTCTGCTCGGCGGCTGCTCGCCGGGCACCGACGAGGCCGCGGCGGCGGTCGAGCGCGACCCGGGAGGCCCGTCGGACGAGGCCAAGGTGAAGGCGGCCGAGGCCCAGATCGACGACGCCATCCTGCACTTCGAGATCAAGGCGCAGCTCCTCGGCTCCCTGGGGTGGGACGCCGTCGGCATCGACATCGACACCCTGGACGGACGCGTGCTCCTGACCGGCGAGGTGCCGAACCGGTCGAGCCGCGAGCTGGCCGAGGAGATCGTCGCCTCCGTCGACGGAGTCCACCACGTGGACAGCGAGCTGAAGCTCGCGGGCAAGCCGCGGAACGAGACCCCGCGCGAGGCGGTCGACGATCAGCTCACCGAAGCCGAGAGTGAGGTCCGGGACGCACTGCTCGAGTCCCGGCTCAAGGCGCGGCTGCTCGAAGAGGTCGGCCGCCACGCCCTCGACATCGAGATCGAGGCCGCGAGCGGTGTCATCACCCTCCGCGGTCGGCTGGCCAACGACGCCCAGGAACGGCTCGTCCTGGAGGCCGTCAGCTCGACCAAAGGGGTCAAGCGGGTGATCAACCTGATCAAGACGTGACGGGGCGGCGGCTCGCCGCCCACGCCACCTCGCGCACCGGCACCGCGCTCAGGGCAGGCTCGCCGATTCCGGCAGCACCCCGACGCGGACGCCGCTCGGGTGCTCCGGCGAACGGTACACGGTCTCGGTCGCCGGCACGAAGTCCTCCGCCTTCGCCTGGAAGATGTTCGGTACCCAGCTCTGGGGGTTGCGGTCGATGAACGGGAACCAGGTGCTCTGGACCTGGACCATCAGCCGGTGGCCGCGGCGGAAGGTGTGGAAGATGTCGTGGAGCTCGAACGCCACGTGGGTGACCTCGCCCGGCTCGAAGGGCACCGGCCGCTCGAAGCTCTCCCGGAACCGCCCGCGCATGGCCTCCGCCCGCACCAGCCGCTGGGTCCCGCGCTGGTCGCCGGGATTGTGCTCCGGGCGCTCCTCGACGAACTCCGGGTCGTCCTCCGGGAAGACGTCGATCACCTTGACCACCCAATCCGCGTCCCGGCCGGTGGTCGACACCCACAGGTCCGCCGTCATCGGCCCGGCCAGGGTCAGGTCCTGGTCGAGCGGCTCGCCCTCGTAGACCAGGACGTCCGGGCGCCAGGCGGCGAAGCGCTGGTCTTCGGTCATGTAGTTCTTCGCCCAGTGGCTGGTGATCTCCATGGTGTAGGGCACCGGCTTCGACGGATCGGAGACGTAGGAATCGGCGGCCTCCGCGCCCTCCGCCGGCGCCGCGGCGTCCGGCGGCGAGAAGCTCAAGCCGTGGCCCTCGCGGAGGTAGAGGGTGCGCTCCTCGACCGCCCGCGGCGGCCAGGCATCGAACCGGCGCCAGCGGTCCGCCCCGGTCTCGAACACCAGGGCCTCCGGCAGGTGCGGGTCCGCGCCCTCCTTCAGGAAGTGGCGGAAGAACGGCAGCTCCACCTGGTCCAGGAAGTACTCGGAGGTTCCGAACCCGAAGTCGGCGTCGCCTAAAGAGCGGCCGTCGGTCCGTTCCCATCCGCCGTGGGGCCAGGGGCCCATCACCAGGACGTTCCAGATTCCCGGGTTCTGGCGCTCGATGGCCCGGTAGGTGGCGAGCGGACCGTAGAGGTCCTCCGTGTCGAACCAGCCGCCGACGGTCAGCACGGCGGCACCCACCCCCTGGAGGTTGGGCAGGATGTTCCGGGCCTGCCAGAAGGCGTCGTAGCTCGGATGCTCGGTCATCTCGTCCCAGAACGCCACCTGGCCGTGGAAGTAGCGGGCATCGGCGTTCGAGAGCGGCCCCAGACCGAGGAAGAAGTCGTAGCCGTCCGGCGTCCCGTGGTCGAAGAACTCGGCCCGGTCGGCGGTCGGTTCCGGCCGGGGCTGGCCGAAGATCGAAAAGAAGTCGAAGGCCAGGGGCAGGACGAACGCACCGTTCCTGTGCATGTCGTCCCAGAACCAGTCGGCGATCGGCGCCTGGGGTGAGACCGCGACCAGCGCCGGGTGCGAGTGGATCGCGCCGGCCGAGGCGTAGAACCCGGGGTAGGAGATGCCGTACATGCCGACCTTGCCGTTGTTGCCGCCCACGTTCTTGACCAGCCAGTCGATCGTGTCGTACGCGTCGGTCGACTCGTTGACGCCTCCCGGCGGCGGCGGGCTCTCCGGGCGCATGTTGACGAACTGCCCTTCGGAGAGGAACCGCCCGCGCACGTCCTGCTCGACGAAGATGAACCCCTCTCGCGCATAGGCCGGGGCGGGTCCCAACACCGGGGGGTATTCGTCCGCGCCGTAGGGGCCCGCCCGGTACGGCGTGCGGTGGAGGAGGATCGGGTAGGTCTTCCCCGCGCCGGCGTCGTTCGGCACGTAGATGGCGGTGAACAGCTTGACCCCGTCTCGCATCGGGATCCGCTTCTCGAACTTTGTGTAGTGGGCGCGGATGTAGGCGGCCGTGGGGTCGGCCTGATCCTGCGCACGGACGGGGAGGGCTCCCAGTGCGAGCACCGCCAGGGAAACGATGGTGGCGGAGACCGGGACACACCGCAGCCGGGACCAACGAAAACTGCAAGATGTATAGAGCATGCGGGCAAGCTTATCTCCTTCGTGCCTGACGGCGGATGCCGGAGGTAGACTCGGCGGCCGTGGAGCCCCAGAGCCTGCTGCACTCGCTGGATCTGCTGGATCTGCTGAAGTGGGCACCCGCCGTCTGGGTCGCCGTGGTCGGAGCCGTGCTGCTCGTCGCCCTCGCCCGCTGGTACGACCGCGTGCCGGCACCGGTGGTGGCCGTCTACGCCTTGGCACTCGCCCTGTTCTACGGCCAGGTACTGGCGGGTGGCGCCGTGCTGCTGCCGCTCGACAACCTGCGCGGCCATCCGCCCTTCCTGGATCTGCCCCCGAGCCAGACCGCCGGGAACCGCTTGCAGTCGGACCTGCTCTACCTGGTCTTTCCCGAGCGGCGCGAGTGCCGGCGGGCGACGGCGGCCGGCGAGTGGCCGCTCCTGGCGCCGCGGATCGGCACCGGACTGCCGCTCCTGGCCGACCCCCAGTCCCAGGCCTTCCAGCCGATCGTTGCGGTCGGTGAGGGCTGGCTGGCGCCCACCGCGGGCCCGGGAGCGGTCGCCGCCTTGCGCACCTTCCTGGCGCTGGTCTTCACCTTCCTCTTCCTGCGGCGGCTCGGCGCGGGGCGCGGCCCGGCGCTCGCGGGAAGCCTGGCGTTCGGCCTGGGCGGATTCCTCCAGCTCTGGTTGGGCTGGCCGGTGGCGAACACCGCGGCGCTGCTGCCGGCGGTGCTCTACGCCCTGGTGCTCGCGGACGAGCGGGGGATGCGCCGGGACTGGGCCCTGCTGGTCCTGGCCCTGAGCGCCCTGCTGGTGGCCGGGCACCCAGAGACCGAGGTCTACGCACTGGCGGCGGTCGTCGCGTTCGGGGTCGCCCGCGTGCTCGGGCGACCCCGGGACCGCCGGCGGCGCTGGCTCGTCAAGGCGGCCGGCGCCCTGGCCCTGGCAGGGATGCTGGCCGCCCCGGCCCTGCTCTCGTTCGGAGAGCTTCTCCCCCACTCGCTGCGCTGGGCGCGGCTGGCGGAGGGCCGCTGGGCGGCGGGCCCCGGTGCGGGCAACCGAACCGGCGATCGGCCCGCCCGGGCACCGCTGACCCGCCTGGTCCAGGTCGCCGCGCCGAACGCCCTGGGCAACAGCCGCACCGAGCACTACTGGGGTCTCCGCAACACCAACGAAGACGCGGCCGGCTTCGTCGGCACGGTGACCCTGCTCGGCGCGCTGCTCGCCTTCCCCGGCTGGATGAGCGGTAGCCGGCCTCTCCGCCACGAGATCCTCGGCCTGGTCCTCGCCGAGGCCGCCGCCCTGGTCCTGGTGGTGCCGCCCGGCTTTCTCGGGCGGGTCCCGGAGCCGGGGATCTCCGGCCGGGTGGCCCTGCTGGTCGACCTCGGACTGGTGATCGCGGCCACGGGCACCTTCGAGCGGGCGCGCCGCGGTGAGCTTCCACCGTGGCTGCGACTGGTCGCCCTGCCGAGCCTGGTACTGGCGTTCATCGCCTTCCACACCTGGGCCTACGACGCCTTTCCCGACCCCCTGGACCCGCGAATCCTGGACACCCTGCGCCGGGGCTGGCTCCTGGGCCACATCGGTGTCGCCGTCCTGGGCGCCCTGGTGCTGTCGGCCGGAGCGGGCAGGCGCTGGGCCGGCCCGGCGCTGGCCCTGGTGATCGGCGCCGAGCTGCTCGCCGCCCACCGGGGCACCAATCCACCGATGCCGCGGGCGCTGGCCTTTCCCAGACCCGCGGTGGTCGCGGCGCTCGAAGACGCAGAGGGCGGTGTGACCCAGAGGGTCCGCCTGGTCGGCACGGGACGGACGCTGCTGCCCAACCTGGCCGCGGTCTACGGCCTCCTCGACGCCCGTGCCTTCTCGCCCATGGTCCCCATGCCCTACGTCCAGCTCTTGGAGCCGGCCATCGCCAGGTGGCGGGGGGAGAGCCCGTTGCTCGACGAGCGGGACCACCCGGAGATCTATGACCGGCTGGGGGTCGGCTGGATCGTTCTGCCGCCGGGCAAGCCGTGCCCGCCGGGCAACGCCCGCGCCTTCAGCGACGCGACAGGAACCCTCTGCCGACGGCCCGCCGCCGGCTCCACCCTGCGCGCCGGCGACCGGGAGCCGACCACCGTCTCGTCGTCGGCGGGCGGCGCCCACTGGCGCGGGCAATTCGTTCGAGGAACGGACGGACCGCTCCGCGCCGCCCTGGTCAACGTGCCCGGCTGGCGCCTGCTGGCAGACGGCCGTCCGGCGCCGGTCGCCGCCGCCACGCGCGCCCATCCGCTGGTGTCGGCCAGCCTGCCCTCCTCTGTCCACCGCATCGACCTGATCTACCGGCCCGGCGGACTGGTCGCCGGACTGCCGCTCGCGGCCCTGGGAGTCGCCCTCCTCATGGCGTGGACACTGCGGCCGCCACGCGCTCCCGAAACGCCGCCCAGGCATCCAATGAAGCCTCGCCGAGAGCCGACGAACGCCCGGGCGAGGGCGCCCCTGCCTCCCCGTGAGAGGAGGAAGCGGGTCGGAGGTTCGGAGGGGTGACCCAGAGGATCCCCCGGTTCCGATCAGGACCCGATCATTGTGTTACGATCGCCGCGTTCTTCATAAGCTACGTACCCGTTTCGTTCACGCGAATCGTGAGGAGAAGATCGTGAGAGATCGCAATGGAGGGCGGCGTCTCGGCAAGCAGTGGCCCGTGGCCGCCGTGGTGCTCTTCTTCCCGCTGGTCGGCGGCGTGGTCGCGCTGTCGGGCACCGGATCTACCCAGGCGGCCGAAGTGAGCGCGACGGCCAGGACCATTACTGGCACACCCGCCCCGAGCACAACGATCCGCGAGATCGGCCTGGTGACCCTGCCGCGGGACGCGACGCCCGATTCCTTCCAGATCGTCTCGTCCAAGGGCATCCAGGCCGCCGGCGTCATCCACTCGACCGTCGGCGGCTTCCGCTTCCCCGACGGCACGCTTCAGACGACGGCGGCGACGACCGCTCCGATCACCACCGGACCGACGGGCAGTCCCGACGCCTTCACCGCCCAGCTCCAGAGGCTGCACCCGGACATCGTGGTGGTGAACCGGTCCGGCGGCGGACATCCGACCATCGCCAGCGCGCTCCAGAGCATCTCGGACGCCGGCCCCGGCAAGCCCTACCTGGTCTACGTGGCTCCCGGCACCTACCGCGAACAGGTGCGGATGAAGCCCTACGTGGTTCTCGAAGGCGCCGGCAAGGAACGGACCACCATCGCCGCCCCGAGCGGCGGGACCGGTGCCGCGACGATCGTCGGCGCCGCCGGCGCCACCCTGCGCAACCTCACCGTCGAGAGCACCGGCGGCGGGGACCTGGCGGTCGCCGTCCGGTCGGCGGCGGGCCGGCTGACCCTCGACTCCGTGCGCGTGGTCGCCCACGACGGCAAGCGCACCACCATCGCCATCGCCAAGGACGCCGGCGCCCTCGATCTGCGCAACGTGACCGCCGAGGCGTCGGGTGGCGACGAGGCGTACGGCGTGCGCAGTCAGGGCGCGACGGCGCTCTCCCTGGCCAAGGCCGTGCTCCGCGCCACCGGTGCGGCGCGGCAGAACGTGGGCCTCTCCGTGGCCGGCGTCGCCGGCTCCAAGCTCGAGATGACCGACGTCGAGCTGGAGGCCAGCGGCGCGGCGAGCTTCAACACCGGTGCCCTGTGCGAGGGGATCCATGACCTCTTCCTCGACGGCGTCCGTGCCCGGGCCACTTCCGCCGCGGTGATCAATGAAGCGTTCGCCATCGGCCCGGCGGCCGAGGCGGACACGGCGCCCGCCCGGATCATCGGCCTGTGGGCGACGGCGACCGGCGGCGAGGTCGCGCGCGGCCTGAGCGTCGAGGCCCGTTCGGTGGTGGCGCGGAGCAGCCAGCTGGTCGCCGAGGGCGCGGGCAACAGCACGGGCCTGTGGATCCGCGACGGGATCGTGACCGGCGAGCAGCATACGATCCGCCTGTTGAGCTCGACCGTCGTCGCCGACGGGCAGACGGTCTGGTCGGAGGCGCCGGACGCCGCGGTGGTGATCGGCCAGTCCACGCTGGAAGGCGGACCGGTGCTCGCGGACCGCGGGGTGATCTCCTGCGCAGCGACCATCGACAAGGAGTGGGGGTTCCATCCCGAAGGATGCCCGTAGGCGGTTCCGGACGACGCTCGCAGTCGCAGTCCTCCGGCAGTGCGGGGGGTGAGACCGGAGAGGCCCCGAAGAGCCACATTCCGCTCTGGCCTCTCCTGGTCTTCCACCTGCTGCTGGCGATCAAGCTGGTACTGGTCTGGCGCCAGGCCGATTTCGTCTTCGAGAACGGGTTCTCGGCCCTGGCCATCCTCGGCTTCGTCGTGTTCGAAGACGGCGCGGTCCTGGGCGCGCTGGTGCTGCTGCTCCTCGGCCGCCGCTGGGTGCCGCGCCTGGCCACGGGGCTCGCCGCGGGCTTGCTGGTCGCCTACGGCCTGGACCTGGTCCTGCTCCACTCGCTGTTCGGCCGGCTGACGCTGCTCAACGTCACCTGGTACGCGGTCGACGTCCACCTGGCGTCCGCCTTCGTCACCCCACCCCTCCTCCTCGGCTCGGTGCTCGTCCTGCAGGCGGCCTGGTGGACCCGGAAGCGCCCGGCGCCGATCCCGGCGAGCCGCACGCTGGCGCTCAGCGCCGCTGTCCTGGTCGTGCTGCCCTCGGCGGTCTCCGGCCTCGGCTGGAACGACCCCTACCTCGATCTCACCCTGCCGAGCGTCTTGCGGCTGAACGCCCAGCAGGTGCTCCGCCGGGGCGTCTCGGAGGCGTCCTTCGAGCGGGCGAAGGCCCTCTATCCGCGGCTCTGGGCGCGCATGCTGGCGGAGGCGGGGCCCCGCACCCGCGGCGAGGACCGGGCTCGCGGCCTGGATCAGACCGGCGGCGAACGGCCGGCTCCGCCGGTGGCCGCGGCGCGCCCGAACCTGATCCTGGTGATCTCCGAGTCCCTGTCCCGTGTCGACTCCAAGCGCTCCGGTGGGCTGTTCGACCGCCTGCCCCACCTGGACGCCCTCGCCGCGGACGGCACCACGTTCACCAACCTGGTGGCCGACGGGGCCGACACCACCCAGGCCCTGGCCGCCCTGCTGGCCGGCGAGGAGCCGTTCACCACGCCGCTCCGCACCGCGTCCATGGGTGCGTACTACCCGACCGGCCGCCCAGGGGGTCTCGGCCCGCTCCGGCCCTCCCTCGTGACCCGCGCCCGCGAGCTGGGCTACGACACCTGGTTCCTGACCAACGCGCCGCTCCAGTTCCAGGGCAACGGCGCCTGGCTACGCTCCCTGGGGTTCGGCCTGGTCGAGGGCGGCGAAGATCCGCGCTACGCGGCGGTCCCGCGGTACTCGTTCGATTCCCCGGCCGACGGGGTGCTCTTCTCCCGCGCCGCGGAGCGCATCGGCCAGCGCTCGGCGCGCCCCTTCCTGCTGGTCCTGCTCACCGTCTCGCTCCACGCCCCGTACCAGACCCCGGGACCGTCCGCCGGCGACGGCCCGCTGCTCTCCGCGCTCCGCTACGTGGACGGGAGCACCGGCGCGTTCTACCAGCACCTGCGCGAGACGGGGTACTTCGACTCCGGCTACTTGCTGATCGTCGGCGACCACCGCCGGATGACGCCGCTCGAGCCCCAGGAGCGCCACGATCTGGGGATGGACAGCCTGGGGCGGGTGTTCGGCTGCCTGTTCGGCCCGAGCCTGCCGCCGGGCTCGGTGGTGGAGACGCCGCTCGACCAGAGCGACCTGTTCGAGCTCGCCGGCGACCTGCTGCGGGGCTCGTTCTCCTTCGCCGACGGGTTCGACCGCTACAACAAGGGGACCAGGAACCATCTGGGGACGGAGTTCACCACCCACCTGCTGAGCGCCGGCAGGGGGCTGGTGCTGGTCCGGCGGCCGGAGCGAGCGCCGTACACGGTGCAGATCGCCGCGTCCAGCGACCCGGTGGCCGCCGCCCCGTCCGAGGTCGACCGGCGGATCGCCGCCTACATCGTGCTGCGCACCCGGCTGCTCCAGGAGCGCCAGGAAGCGTCCCGGCCGTGAAGTGGTGCCGGTGGACCGGGTGGCTGCTGGCAGGCTCCGCCGTCGCGCTGGCGAGCCTCGCCGCCGAGCTCCCATCTCCACCGGCCGCGCCCGCCTCGGCCTCCGAGCCGGCGGCCGCCGCGCCAGCCTCTCCGCCCGCCTGTTTGCCCGTCCCCGGCACGGCCTCCTGCACGGCGGAAGCCGCCTACCGCTGCGAAGTCCTCTACCGGCTGCGCGCCACCCAGCGCTACCTGATCTCCCAGGCCCCGGCCGGGTTCGTCTACGACCCGGGGCAGGCGGCTCGGGCGATCGAGACGGTGCTCGACGGGCCGGCGGACCCGGCTCCGCCCCGGACACGTGAGGCCGGTGCGGACGAGATGAACCGGGCCGGCCGCGCCAGCCGCACCGGCCAGGTAGAGCGGGCCGACTGGTGGGACCCGGTGGCGGCGCGCATCCTGCTGCAGCTTTCGGAGGCGAGCGCCCTCGACCCGTCCGCGGGCCGTGCCGAGTGGCTGCAGACGCTGGACGACCTGATCGCCCTGGCCCAGGCCTTCGAGATCCTGCCCCAGGACCAGGAGGACTCACAGAAGGACGCGGTCGCCAGGTCCCTCCCGAACCTCGGCGATCCGGCGGAGCGCCCAGGGATCGTCTCCCTGTGGGCCGGGATCCGCCGCACCTTCCGGTCCCAGCTGGAGCGGCCGCGGACCGGCGAGCTCTGTGCCCTGGAGGCGCCGAAAGCAGCCGCGCCGACCGGACGGGCGAGCGCCGGCGCCGGGCGGGTGCTCGCCCACCAGGGCGGGCTTTCGCGCTGGCCGCCCAACTCGCTCGCGGCGCTCCGCTGGGCCCACGAGCTCGGCGCCGACGGCATCGAGTGCGATCTTCGCCTGTCGGCCGACGGCGAGGTCTTCGTGCTTCACGACGGGCACCTGGCCGATCCGGCGGGCGGCACCCTCCAGGTGGACAAGACGCCGCGCCGGGTCCTCGAAGGAATCTCCCTCTTCGACCCGTTCGGGCTCGACCGGGCGAGCGCCCAGACCCCGCTGCCGCTCCGCACCCTGCTGCACAGCCTGGGCGGCAAGACGCTCCTCTGGCTCGAGCTCAAGGCGGACGGCGGAGACGCGCTGCCGGAGCGCCTCGGCGACCTGCTGGCCGAGAGCGCCCTCGCCCCGGGCAGCGTGATCGTGTCGAGCCTCGCCGCCGCCGAGGTGGCACCGCTCCGCCGGCGCTTCCCCGACCTGCTGGTCGCCTACGAGATCGTCGACGTGCGGCCGGAGACCGTCGAAACCCTCGCGGCGGCCCCAGATTCCCGGCGCCTGATCGTCAGCGGCCTGCACTTCTCGACCCGCAGCCCGGCGGCCTTCCGGCGCGCGCGGGAGCTGGGCCTCCGCACCTCGTCGTTCACCGTCAACCGGTTCGACGCTCTCGAGCAGGTCCTGGATGCGGGGGTCGACTACATCCAGACGGACCGGCCCGACCGGGCGCTCTGGCTGCGTGCCCGGCGCGCGAGCGGCCGATGAGGGGCGAGAAGCTACTGCGCGGCGCCCTGGTGGCCCTCGCCACGCTGCCCGCCCTGGCCATCCTGCCGGGGTTCGAGGACGGCCGGCTGGTGTTCCTCGACTACCGGGAGCCGAAGCTGATCGTCGCGCTCCTCCTGGGCACCGTCTTCGTCGCCCTGTTCGTCTGGCTCCACGGCCTGCGGCGCGCCTCGAGAGCCCTCTGGAGCGGCCTGGCGGAGAGCCGGGAGCTGGCGCTCTTCGCCCTCCTGCTCGGCCTCATGGTGCTCTCCGGGCTGTGGGCCGCGGTGCCGGAGAACTGGTGGTACGAGGCCCGCCAGAGCGCCCTCTTCTTCCTCGTCGCCGTCCTGGTGCGCTGGTGGACTCGGCGGAGGCCGCCGGTCGCCGGCCTGCTCGCCGTCTCGATCTGCGGCGTGACCGCCCTCGTCGTGCTCCTCGGCGCCTTCCAGGCCGCGGGGCTCCTGCCCTGGCTGACGCCGATCGACCCCGGATACGGCGTCGGGTATCCGTCGCTCCTGGGCTACAAGAACCCCATGGCCCTGGCGGTGATCGGCCAGATCTTTCTCCTCCCCCTCGCTGCCGGAGCCGCCGAGCCGCTGCTCCGGAGGGTCGCCGGACCGCGGGGCCGGCGGCTCCTGGTGGCGAGCGTCACCGCCCTGTTCGTTCTCGAGTGCGTCTACGTGGCGTTCCTCAAGAGCCGCACGTCGTACCTCGCCCTGACCCTGGGTCTGCTGGTCGCCGCGGCGGTCCTGATGCTGTCGGCGCGGTCGCCGGCCCTCAAGCTCGCCCCGGTCGCGGCGCTGGCGGCCCTGGCGCTCACCTTCGCGCTCCACGGGGGGCTCCGGGACCGCCTCCTTTCGGCGAAGATCGACTACGTCGACTCCTGGTCCCACAGCGACCGCGCCACCTACCTGATGAACTCGATCGCCATGGCGCGCCACCGTCCCCTGGGGGTCGGGCTGGGGAACTGGCAGACGTTCTACCCCGTCTTCCGGCCCCACAACCCGGACGTGGCGTTCTCGGCCGCGGTCCAGCCCCGCCGCGCCCACGACGACCATGCCCAGCTCCTGGGCGAGCTCGGGTTTCCGGGGCTGGCGCTCTGGGCGGCGTTCTGGGCCGTGCTCCTCTGGCGCCGCTTCCGGGCGGCGGGTGGCGCCGACCCGTTGCGTTCCCGGGTGCTCGGCGTCCAGTCCCTGGTCTGGCTGGTGGCGATGACCGGTGACTTCGTCCTCGAGCACCCATACCTCAAGCTGCTGTTCTTCCTGGTGCTCGCCCTGCCGCCCGGTTTCTCGACGGAGGCCGGCGACGCCTTGGGCGCGGACAGCCGCGAAGAGAGCCGGATCCTCCGGCACGATCGGATGGATCGGCTCGTCCGCCCCCTGCTCCTGGTCCTGGTCCTGGCGGTGGCGTGGGAATCCGTGGCGTCGACCGCCCGGCTCTCCGCGGCCGGCCGGCTGCGGGTCCATTACCAGCGGATCGCCGCGGCGAGCGCCGCCGGACTGCCCCTGGAGGCCCTCTGGCCGGAGGTCCAACAGGCGCTTGCGGCGGGCGACCGGATGGTCCGGGGCCACGGCTTCACCAAGACCCTGTATCGCGACTACCTGGTCCTGGCAGAGACCGAACGCCTGGCCGGGCACCCGGCACGAGCCCAGAAGCTCGCCTGGATCTCGCTCCGCCTGCACCCGTACAACAGCCAGGCGCTGGAGCTGCTGGCGCGCCTCTGGGCACCGGTCGACACGGCCCGGAGCGAAGCCTTCGCGGCCGCCTCCCGGCGCATCCTGGAGGGACCCGCGGCGGGCTTCGACGGGGCCTACCCGCGGCGCGCGCCCCTGCCGCCCGGCTGAGTAGACGTCTACTCCAAGAACCGGATTCGTGACGCGTGAGTCAAGCTTGGTCGAGTTGTCGGTTTGAGGCGACGCTTCACTGGCGACAACTGACGGGGACCATGAATCGGGCGGGGCCGGGAACCCGGCCCCGCCCGAAGCAGGTGGACTGCCTGGTACCTCCGCCTAGTGCACGAAGTTGGCCGGCTGTTCCGCCTCGATCTGCGTGCAGCTCTCCGTGAGGAGGTTGCAGAAGTCGAGACGTCGACGCTCGAGGTCGCCGAAGTTGTGGCTGAGCCCGCAGATGTCGGTCACCGCGCTGCCAGCGCCGGTCAGGAAGTTGGCCAGGGTGGTCGCGTTCCCCGGCGAGCGGGGATGGACCATCAGGAAGTCGAAAGTGTTGGTCTCGCTCCCGTGGCATCCATTGCAGGTGTTCAAGGAGAAGTTGAACCGGGCCTCGGCGTTGTTGATGGTCGAGCAGGCGCTCCCCGGTCCATCCCAGTCCAGGTCCTGGTTGTTGGGCGCTGCGCCGCCGCGGAACGGCGTCGACTGGAACGACAACGGCACCACGTGCTGGTTGGCCAGGATGGCCGACTCGTTGGTGTTGATGTAGTCGGCGATGATCTGCTGGCCCTGGAGGCCCCTGTCCGGGGTCTGGGCGACGGTCGCCTGGGCCAGGTCGATGCGGTAGGTGGTGCCCGCAAGCTGGCTGTCGCCGACGGTCGTGCCGGCGCTCGTGAAGCCCGGCGTGACGCTCTGCGCCACCGGGATCGGCTCTTTGGTGGCGACCGCCACCTTCTTCAGGTGGAACTCGCGCAGCTCCCAGGGAAACGCGAGGGCGATCTCGTTGGTGCGCACCTGGTTGATGGCGCTGCCGTTGAGCTTGTTCGGGGACGCGCCGATGGCGGTGAACTGGTCGGTGATCGACTGAAGGGCCGCGTTGTAGTCGTCACCGAACGGCAGCGACCCGAGGCCGTGGGCCGCCTGGGCCCAGGCCTGGATGTCCGCGCACTCGCTCACGTCCAGGCCGTACTCGAAGATCACCGTGAACAGGGTGGAGCCGCCGTTGGCGTTCAGCACGCCGAAGACGAACCGGGCCTCGCCGGCCGTGTTGGTGCCGCTGTAACCGCCGGAAGCGTTCCGCAGATCGAAGCGGAAGACGATCGCCAGCAGCCGGAAAGGGGCCTTGGTCATGTCGAGGGTGGTCGAGCCGCTGGCGGTCTCCCACGGGCTGATCACCAGCGACTGGATGTTCGTCCGCTTCGGGACGAAGTCGGAGTTGATGGTCTGGTCGGCGTTCCACGTATTCAGCCAGCGACGGACGAACGCGCTCACGCTCGACGGATTGGACGTACCCGCGAGACCCTCGACCAGCTTGCCGAAGGTCCAGGCACCGCGGGTCGCCGGCAGAACGGGCGTGGGGCAGGTGCCGGTCCAGGTGGTACGGAAGCAGTCGTCAACCACCGAGGTGTCGGTGATGAACAGCTCCTTCGCCGTGGTGACCGTGCACGAAGGGATCGGCTCGAGCAGGCTCGGATCGCGCTCGATGTTGGCGCCTGCGGAGGCCGCGGAGGCCGGCGGCGCGGCCGTGAGGACGATGGTCGCTGCCACCAGCAGGGTGAGCAGAAGTGTGGAAGCCCCAGGGGGACTCCGGCGGCGGATAGAGAGACCTCGGGTCATGACACTCTCCTTTGTTCAAGGTTTTGGGGTCTGGTATCACCTTGAGTGCACCAACGTAGTAAAAGCGGGAAAACAGAGATTGAGGTCTGAAGCTCCCTTCGACCCTCCCACCCACCCGGGTGGCGCGCTGGAGCCCGCTTCCTCACTACCGTTGACCCACCATCACCGTGATCGCCGACTGTCCAGCACTCCCCCGATTCGCGCGCGGTGCGCTCGCGCTCGTGGCGCTCTGTTGCCTGCTCTTCCCGGGGGCTGTCCACGCCCAGGGGCACCCGCGGTGGGTCGAGGTGGAGATGACCGTCGACGGCGCCGGCCGGGCCGAGGTGACCTACCAGGCCCGCTGGCGGACGACCGGCTCCATGCACGGGTTCTACTTCGAGGGCACGGCCGCGCCCCCTGCCTTCACCGGCGGCAGTGCCGAGCTGCCCGACGGACACTCGGTGCCGCTCTCGATCGCACCCGCCGGCGCCGGCCGCTGGGACATCGTTCTCGCCGGTGGCGAAGCCTGGGGCCCGGGCGAGGCGACCTACACCTTCAGCTACCGCGCCGACCTCGCCGCCGCCGGCCGGGCCGCGCCGACCACCGCCCCGGACGGCACGAAGCTGGTGGTGCTCAACTGGGCACCGGTGCAGTGGGACGATCCGCTGGAGCACGAGACCCTGGTGGTCCACTTCCCCACCGTCGAAGCGCCCGGCGGCGGCGACATCGGCCTCGACGGCGCCACTGAAACCGGCCTCCGCACCGAGCCCTGGGTCAACGAGCGTTACCTGATCACCTACCGGGGGGAGGGCGACCCGCCGACCCTCTGGGTCCGCTTCCACCAGAACGCCGTCTCCAGCCGGGGCGATCACCGGATCCAGCTCTACCTGCCGGCGGCGGACTTCCCCGGCGTCACGGCGGCCGCCGAAGAGCGCGCGGTCGCCGCCGAGCGCACCGCCCGGTACCGTGAACAGCAACGCCAGCTCGCCGCCACGAAGGCGGCGCGGGCTCGGTTCGGCTGGGTCTTGCCGGCGCTCCTCGCCTGCACCGCACTGACCGTGCTGATCGCGGGCCGCAAGCTCAAGGGGCTGGCGCGCGCCTACGCCACGGCGCCGGACGTGCTCTGGGAACGGGACGACTGGGAGCCGCCCCGCCTCCGGCTGTCCAGCTTCCGCAAGCCGGGGAAGGTGGCCGACCTCTGGTACCTGGAGGCGCTGGTGCTGCTCGGGCTCCCGTTCCGGGTCGTGCTGGCGATGGTCCTCGACCTGTTGGAGCTGCGCGGGTTGATCCGCCGCGAGCTCCGGGGCGATCAGCTCCTGGTCGCGCGCCTGGATGAGCACGCGGACGAGGCCCCCGACGCGGAGGTCGAGCCGTACCAGGCGTTCGTCTGGGAGGCGCTGGGCCCCGAGCCGGCACCGTTGCCCAGCGACCTGGCCGCCCGGCTGGGCGAGCTGCTCGTCGGCACGATCCAGCGCAAGGCCTGGGACGCCGACCTGGACGCCACCCGCGAGCACTACCGGCACCTGTTCGAGGAGCTGTTCCCGGACGCCGCCTCGGTCGACGGGCGTACGTTCGACCGCGCGAGCGACCTGGCGGCCTACTACCCGTGGTGGATCAGCCGTCACTACGTCGCCGGGACGAACGCCTGGGGCGCCCCGGGCCAGCCATCGTTCGCTCCCGGCGGCGGGGCGCTGGGCGGAGCCGGCGCGACCGGCGCCTGGGACGTGAACCTCAACGCCCTGGGACCGGCCCCGGTTCGCTCGTCGATGACCGCCTTCGGCGCCGAAGACCTGCTGCCGGTCTACGAGCACGCCGCCTGCCACTCCGCGTGCCACAGCGCTTGTCACTCGGCGTGCCACAGTGCCTGTCACAGCGCGTGCCACTCGGCGTGCCACAGCGCCTGCCACTCCGCCTGTCACTCGGCCTGCGTCTCCGGGGGGTCCCATTGAGCAGCCGGCTCCTGCCGAGCGCCGCGGAGGGCGCCCTGCTCCAGTTCGCCGGCGGCTCCTGGGGTGCCCGTCGGCGCCTGCTCGTGGCCGCGGGGCTCTTCCTGGCCGGCGCCGTCGCCTGGGCCCTCCTGCCCGTGCCGATCGCACCGGTCGGCCTGTTCCTCGTGCTCGCCGGCCACGCGCTCCTCTGGGTGCGCTCCCAGACCACCGCGCCCGGCGGCGCGACGCCGCGCCACGAGGAGATCTGGGCGCCGGTCGAAGAGGGCTGGTTCGACCGGGTGCAGAGCCTCGAAGAGCGGGCCAGCCGGTGGGACGCGAGCCCCTTCGACCTGACCAGCCCGCGCGGGCTCGGCCTGCTGTTCCTGCTGCTGGCGACGATCGGCGCCGGGGCGATCGTCTGTCGGGTGGAGCTCGGTTTCGACGCCGGGTTCCGCCTGGCGGTCGGTGCGGCGGTCCTCCTGGTGCCGTTCTGGGTCAACGGCATCCGCACCACCTGGAACCCGAGCGAGCTCGAGAAGAAGGGGGCCTCCCTGGAGACGGCGCGCGCGGCGTTTGCGGACGACGGCGGCAGTGATTTCGACCCGGTGCCCATGCTCGCCCTGCGCGAGGGTCGCCGGGGCAAGTACCCGGTGGACGCCAAGCTCATGCTGCGCCCGGCGGCCGATGACGGCTCCGGGTTCCTGGGCGTCCAGATCCAGGTGGCGATGAACAGCGTCCAGGGCACCGACTACCCCTACCTCTACGCCGTCGTCCTGGGCAAGGACGACCCGGACCACCCCTTCCGCTTGCCGGCGCCGGCCGAAGAGAAGCGCTCCTCCATCCGCGGTGTCCGCCGCCTGGTCTACGAGAGCGGCCAGGGGGACGGCGCGCGCTACCTGGTGATCCGCCAGCACGCCGACACCCGGGGAGGCTGGCACACCGACGACGCGGCGATCGGCCGGATCGTCGCCCGGGCGCTCACGCTGGGCCGGGAGGCCCGAGAGGCGAACCGGACGTGAGGCTTCCCCTCCTCCATCGATGGCACTCCCGGCGGGCGCCAGGCCCCCGTCCCCTGCCGGTGGAGCTCCACGCCGGGCAGCCCCACCCGATCGACCTCCGCTGGGTCGACGAGCTGATGGCCGACGTCCGGCCGCGCCTGCGAGTGCGCCCGGAGGACGAGCTGCTGATCCTGGTGCCGAACACGCCGGTCAAGATCAACGGCACGGCGCTCCGGGTGCTCGGCGCCATGGTCGATGAAGGCGCCGGCATCGCCGAGGTGCTCTCGCGCGAGGGAGACGGACCGGGCAAGCGCCGGGAGCTCCACGCTTTCTTCACCGACCTCGCCGCCTGGCTCTCCGGCAGCCTGGGCGAGGGGGAGGGGCGGCGGGCCGTGGTCCGGGAGCCGTTCCGCGCAGACTTCTGCCGCTACCCGCTGCTCTCCGAGGTGGCCCTGACCTACCGCTGCAACCTCTCCTGCGCCTTCTGCTACGCCGGTTGCACCGCGGGCGGCCTGCCGGAGGGCTGGAGCGAAGAGCGGACGATGAACGACGAGGAGGTCTGCCGGGTGCTCGACCGGATCGCCGGCGAGGCCCGCTGCCCCAGCGTCTCGTTCACCGGCGGCGAGCCGACGGTGCGTCCGGGGCTCGGCCGCTTCGTCGCCCACGCCAAGAGGTTGGGTCTGGCGGTCAACCTGATCTCGAACGGCCAGCTTCTCGACCGCCGCCGGGTGGCCGAGCTGGCCGACGCCGGTCTCGACTCCGCCCAGCTCTCCCTCGAAGGGCCGACCCAGGTCATCCACGACGGCCTGGTCGGCCGGCCGGGCGCCTTCGGCCGGCTGTGGCGCGCCGTCGGCCTCCTGCGCGAGCGGGGTGTGCGCGTCCACACGAACACCACCGTCAGCCGGCGGAACCTGCCGCACCTCGAGGCGCTGGTCGACCACGTCGCCGCGCGGGGCATGGAGCGGATGACCATGAACCTGGTCATCCCCTGCGGCTCGGCCGGCGCCGCGCCGGACCTCAGCGTGCCCTACACCGAAGCGGGCGCCGCCGTGCTCCGCGCCCGGTCCAGGGCCGCCGAGCGGGGCCTCGAGCTGATCTGGTACTCGCCCCTGCCGCTCTGCCTGTTCAACACCGTCGCCCACGGCCTGGGCAACCGGGGCTGCGCCGCCGCCGACGGCCTGCTCCACGTCAACCCGGCCGGCGACGTCCTGCCGTGCTCGAGCTTCCGCCACGGCGAAAGCCTGGGCAACCTCCTGGAGCAGCCCTTCGAAGAGATCTGGAGCTCCCGCGCCGCGTGCTTCTTCAGGGACAAGCAGATGATGCCGCCCGGCTGCGCGGAGTGCGCCGACGCCGCCGTCTGCCAGGGGGCCTGCGTCCTCTACTGGCGGGAGATGGGCTGCGCCGAGCTCGGCCGTTCGGCCGGCGAGCGCCCGTCGCTGCCGGTTCTGCCGGCTCGGCCCGGGCGGTTGGGCTCGGGAGCGTCCCCGGCCCACTGAGACATTCTTCAGGGTCGGCCGAGCCAACCCTGAATCGACTGCCACAGGCCGGTGAAGTAGTCGACCGCAGCCGGATCGTGGCGGTCCGGGCTCCAGACGGCATCACCCCAACCGACCTGGGCGAGCACCAAGTGGCCGACGCCGACCTGGGCGATCACGACCCCTCCCGTAGCAACCTGCCCCAGACCGTAGGCGACCCCGAGGGCGACCTGGCCGACCGCCGTCCAGCCGCAGCACGCCTGGCCGAGACCGAAGAAGATCCCCAGGGCGAGCTGGCCGATCGCCGCCACACCGAAGGCGGCCTGACCGAGCGCCACGAGACCCATGGCGATCCGCCCGACGGCGACGACGCCCTTGGCCACCACCCGGCGCCCGGTCTCCGGCGAGCGGCCCCGGGTGTAGTGGAGCCACGGCATCCCGAGGAAGCTGCCGTGGCTCCGGAACTCGGTGAAACTCTGGCCGCTCTCGTAGAGGTACCGCCGCCAGACCCCGTAGCGGGTCCGCGTCACCTGGTACTCGGGAGTCTCCAGCAGCAGGTTGGCCACGGACCGATCGTACCGCGGTCGAGTCTCTTCCTACCTCCCCCCGCCCTTCTCCTTCTTCATCTTCTCGTCCATCGGCATCGGCTTCTTCTTCATCCGCATCATCTCCATGGCCGCGCGGTTGATCCGGACCATGCCGATGCGGATCTCGTCACCCGGCTGCCCTAAGACCACCTTGAGCGCCAGGGTGAGCGTCCCCTTCGGCGCAAAGCCGGCCTCGGTCTTGTAGCAGGTCGGCCCCGGGTCCTTGCGGTCCGTGGGGTCGTCCATGCGCACATGGGCGGCGTCCGGCGTGGTCATGTCGGTCAGACGGGTCTGGCTGATGTAGGTGGCGCCGCGCTCGGCCGACTTGACGGAGTAGCAGATCTCCACAGACTCGATGGTCGGCCCGAGCGGGGTGGGCAGACCGAGGTTCACCCACTGGAAATCGTCTTCCCCGACTTTCGACGACGCGGTGACCACGATCGCAGTCGAAGGGCAGCAATAGGGCTCTACCTTGATCTTGGCCGTCGCCGGGCCGCTCGGCCCGACGCCGACCGCCGTCAGCGGGCTGTAAGTCCAGGAGTGGGACTGCGCCGCCGCCGGTGCGGCAACGAGCAGCCCCAAGGCGAGGGCTGCAAGAACGGCCAGTGGAATGAGCTGCCTCGAGAACGCGTGGACCATGCTGATCCTCCTTGGAATGTAAGGGTCCGTACCGATCTCGGAGGCCCGCAGCGCGTTGGGAGGGCACAAGAACACCGTCAGGCTCCCCGGGCTGTCTATAGTGGACGTTGCCGCAGCCGGGCGAACCGGGACGCTGCCACCGCCTGGCAAGGAGGATGCGCCCCGAACCCGCCCGAGATGATCCTCTAGATCGCCCCTCCAAACCCCCGACCCCCTTCGGGAGAGCGCTGGGAACGAGGTCGCGGCTCTCGTGCGTCACAGGCGCCGGGAGGATTGTTGCGTCCCGATCGACCTGGATGATCCTCTGGATCGCCCCTCCAAACCCCCCGACCCCCTGCCTCCCCTCACGGGGAGGCTGGGGGCGCCCCCTCCCGACGCTCTCGTCGGTTTGAGGCGAAGCTTCACTGGGAGTCTGCGTCTCCCGCCAGGAACTCCCGGAAGGCCGGAACCAGGAACGCTCCCGCCGCGGTCGCGGCCGCCGCGGCACCGACTCCCATGTAGATTGCGGGGATAGCCTTTCCCGTGAGGTCGCCGAGGACACCTCCGACCGCCAGCCCGAGCGGCGTGGCCGCGCTGGCCAGCGCCACGACGAGCCCCATGACCCGTCCCCGAAGCTCCTGCGGCGTGGAGAGCTGAAGCAGCGTCAGCACCGTGACGTTGATGACCGCCGCCAGCAGACCGGCGGCGAACATCAGCGCCAGCGCCGCCGCCGACGCCCGCACCAATCCCAGCCCCCCCATGGACAGGGCGGTGAGGAACAGGGCGGCTCCGAGGATGCGGGCTCGGCCGTCACCGGCGAGTCGGATGCTTCCCGTGAGCAGAAGGCCGACGACTGAGCCCAGGCTCAATGCCGCCAGCAGGAAGCCGTACCACGTGGCGCCCTTGCCCAACACGTCGGTGACGTAGAACGGGAGGAGCACGACGATGGGCATGAAGAGGAAGTTGACGGCGGTGGTGGTGAAAATAAACGTCCGCATCCCCGTGCGCCGCCAGATCCAGCGCAGGCCCTCCCCGGTGTCCGCCAGGTACCCACGGGCCACGGCTTGCAGCCCGGGCCGAGCGGCAGGCAGGCGCTGGGGAATCTGGATGAACAGCTCGGACGCCGCGGACAGCACATAGGAGATGCCGTCGACGAGAAACAGCAGCGGTGCCCCGAGGACGCGGAACAGCACGCCACCGATCGCCTGACCGACGAACTGGGACCCCTGGGCGGAAAGCTGGGTCAGCGAGTTGGCCGCCTGGACCTGAGCGGTGGGCACGAGATCCGGAATCGCCGCGCCGACGGCCGGCCTGAAGGCGGCGCCCATGGCCCCGGAGACGACGGCCGTCACGAACAGCGCCGCGACGATGAGGTGCGTCTCGGAGCCGCGGGTGAACAGGAGCGCCGCGAGCAGCAGCACCACCACGCCGCGGACCAGGTCGGCGGCGACGAGGATGCCTTTGCGTGAGTGGCGGTCGGCGATCGCCCCACCGAGCGGGCTGAGCAGCACGCCGGGAAGAGCGGCGCTCATGCCCAACAGCCCCATGAGGCTCGCCGATCGGGTGGCCTGGAGCGTCCAGAACATGAGGGCAACCAGGTGGGCCTGATTACCGAGCTGGCTGACGAGCTGCCCCTGCCAGAGGAGCACGAAGTTCCGATTGAACAGGCGCCTGGCGGTCATGCCGCGTCTCCATCGGTGGGAGCAGCGCTGTCCGCCGCCGGCCCCAGCTCCGTGGGAAAGAACATCACGAGACCCCCGTACTCGATCCCCGAGCTCCCGTCACTCTCACGCGACAGGTCAAGCAGCCAGCGGCGGAGGCGGTCGCCGAGGTCGCGGAGCCGGTCCTCGGGCGCGCGAACCGTGATCCCCGCGAGCGACGGAGGAACCCGGTGGATCGCCTGGCTGAAGAGACCGCGCGCGACGCTGCTCGCGAACCGGTGCAGCGTGTCTTCCATCAAACCGCGCGCCGCGGCCACAATGTCGTCCTGCCCCGGCTGGTCGTCCGACATGGTGACGACGAGCTCCGGCTTGACCGTGAAGACCTTGGCCACCGCCTCGTAGTACTTCTCGACCGTGCCGCGCCGAGGCTCGGTGCGCACGAGCCGGATGAGCCCGGCCGACAGCAGCCGATGGACGTGGTAGTAGAGGTTGCTCGGGGCTTCTTCGCCCAGGGCATCCGCCAGGCCGGACGTGCTCATTTCGTTTGTTCCCA
>Ga0210074_1000029_pt1 | contig 64367 bp, 53 predicted proteins | sample China_Galinas_Co_FD_184860 | JGI IMG/M metagenome (GOLD analysis project Ga0210074, IMG submission 184860) | Wetland microbial communities from San Francisco Bay, California, USA, that impact long-term carbon sequestration -... | ecosystem: Environmental > Aquatic > Marine > Wetlands ... | reverse complement strand
CCGACCTGATGGGGGAGGCGGTGCTCTACGGGGTGCCGGAAGACGATCCCACGTGGCGGCGCGAGCGCCTGGAAGCGGTGACCGGCGAAGACCTGGCCGCAGCCGCGCGCCGCCACCTGGCCCCAGAGCACCTCGCAGTCACCGTCGGCCTACCCGACAGCCCACGCACCACCTCCGACTGACCAGCGCAGCTCAACCCCACCGGGAGGGGGCGTCCCTTTCCCCCCGCGAGGGTGGGAAAGGGACCGAGGGATTGGGGGGAGATCCAGTGGATCATCCAGGTCGATCGGAACGCAGCGAACCGTGCCGGCGCCTGCGGCCTCCGGGCATGCGAGCCCATGCCCAGCGCATTCCCGAAAGGGATCGAGGGATTGGGGGGAGATCCGGTCAGGCCGAGCGGCTCGACGTCGCGTCGGGGTCGTCCGAATCCCAGAGCTCTTCCAGGTCCTCGGGACCACCGGTGCCGGCCCCCGGCGTGCCGGAGAGGATCTTCCAGCCGATCACCTTCTCGTCGATCTCCCGCAGCCGATGGGCGATCAGCCGGCAGAGGAGCTGCAGGAACTCGAGCGACGCCTGGGAGTCCATGGACAGGACCTCGCGCACCGTCGGCTGGTCGAGGGCGAGCACGGTCAGCGGGCCGCCGTGGGCGCGGGCGTCGGCGGAGCGCGGCTCGCCGTCGATCAACGACATCTCACCGAAGAAGTCGCCGCGATCCAGGATCGCCAGCGCCTCCTCGCCGCCCCCCGGGATGAACTTGGAGATCCGGGCGCGGCCTTCCAGGACCACGTACATCTCGCCGCCCTCGTCGCCCTCCTGGAAGATGTAGGCGCCGCCTTCGAAGCGCTTCTCGGTGGAGAAGGTGGCGAGCGTCATCAGCTCGCTACGCGAGAGCCCCTGCTCTCGGAACAGGCGGATCTTGTCGCTCGGCTCCACCTTGATCCGGCGGCCGCCCTGGGCCTCCTCGGCCTTGCGCAGGGCGAGCACGTTCTCGGCGCTCCCCTCGTCGTCGAAGAAACCGCGGAGCTGCTCGTTGGTGGCACGGAGCTTCTTGGCCAGGCTGCGCCAGAAGGCCCAGTAGACCTGGACCGCCAGGTCCGAGTCGTCCTCCATGAGCCGTTCCAGCTCCTCGGCGTCCAGGCGGAGCAGGCGCACCGGCTCCAGGATCACCGCGTCAGCCGAGCGCTCCCGCAGGGTGATGAAGTTGACCTCGCCGATCAGGCCGCCGACCGGGATCTCGCCGAGGGAAAAGGTGCCGTAGTGGGTCGGCCGCTGGACGACGATGCGACCCTCTTCGAGCAGGTAGAGGTCGCGCCCGTGGTCCCGGTACTCGAACAGCATGCCGCCGGCTTCGTGCACCTCTTCGTTCACGGCGCGAGTCAGGTTGAACACCTGCTCGTCCGTCAGGTTGGCCCACAGGGGCATGCGCCGCAGCCGGCCGGCAAGCTCGATCTTGTTGCCGGCGGCCGGGGCCGTGGCGAGCGGTGCCTCCGGCAACGGCTCCGCCAGGATGCCCTCCTCCTCCATGAAGCGCTCGCGCTGCCACTCCAGGCGGTCGTAGGCGGTGTGTAGGAACTCCTGGCGCTCGTGGAAGACAGCGGTCAGCTCCCGCCGGCCCCAGCCGAGGATCTGGCGCAGGGTGCGGATGCGCCGCCGCAACCGTTCCGCACCCTCCCGGTCGCCGCCGTTGAGGAGCAGGTAGGCGTGGACCGACGAGGTCAGCGCGCCGGACAGCTCCTTGCACTCGTACTGGGTACGGCCCAGGAGCTCCGCCGCCTCGCGATCGAACGGGTTGAACAGGAGCGCCTTCTCCAGCTCCTCGGCGGCGCGCTGGAAACGCTTGCGGCGGAAGAGGATCCGCCCGTGGAGCTTGTGCGGCCCGGGGTTCGACGGTGCCTTGGCCTTGGCCACCTCGATGCACTCGCTGGCGCGGGCGTTCTCCCCCTTCTCGGCGTAGGCGTGGGCGAGGCCGAGGAAGTGGGATGCGTCCAGGGCGGCCCGCCGGTGCTGCTCGCGGAGCGACTCGCGCAGCCCCTTGGGCGCCGCGCCGCCGTGGTGCTGGCGCTGGCGCTTGCGCACGTCCGCCAGACCGAGCTTGATGCCGACGTTCTTCGGGTCGAATCGCCGAGCGATGAGGTAGAGCTCCGCTGCTTCCTCGAAGCGTTCGCGGCCGGCGAGCTTCTCGGCCAGGGAGACGAGCTCCTCGACGTCGATCGGAGGCGGCTTGGGGTCGCTCATGACGTCATCTGGTCGATCGATCGATGCCGGAGCTCCGGAACATTCGGCTTGTCCACGGGGTGTGCCGACGGATGAAGTAGGCGGCTATGCTACCACGCGATTCGCAATCCCAGAGCGGTCAGGTTAAGATCCGGAAATGCAAAGAAGGCTATCGGGAGCAGCCCGCGCGGAGGCGCGGGCAGGATCAGGGGAGGTCCATGCGATGAGCAGGCTTGAAGAACAGACCGAGCTCGACAGCACCGCCCGGGAGGGTATCGCCCTGTGCCGCGCCGGCGATTGGCGTCGGGGGGTCGACCTGCTCCGCACCGTCGCCTCCAAACAGCAGCGGAGCGGCGAGCTCTCCGGCCTCTTCTACTCCTATCTCGGCTACGGCATCGCCCGCTTCGACCACCGCTACCGGGAGGGCCTCAGGCTCTGCCGCCACGCGGTGAAGAAGGAGTTCTTCCACCCGGAGAACTTCCTCAACCTGGCGCGTACGCACCTGCTCGCCGGCGACCGCCGCGGCGCGATCCGGGCGATCGAAGAGGGCCTCCGGATCGACCCGGAGAACGAGGACCTGCGGGAGTATCACAAAGAGCTCGGGGTGCGGCGCCGGCCGGTGCTGCGGTTCCTGGCGCGGGACAACGTGCTGAACCGGATCCTGGGCAAGCTCCGCCACACCTTCAAGACCCCGCCGCCGTCCTGAGCGCGGCGCACCCCGTCCGCCCCTGCTCTGTCGATTCCGTCGGTTCCTCCAGCCCCTCCCGCGAGGACCGTGCCGGGGTGTTAACCTCCGCCCTTCCGGCGGCCGCGTCCGCGGCCGCGCGGCATCGACCCATGCTCATCGTGATCTGCAGGCATCATCTCCGGAGGAATCCGTGCGCACTCCCCAGCTGCCCGTCGTCAAGACCTCATCCCTCCCCATCCTCGCTCTGGCAGCCTTTCTGAGCAGCCAGGGCGCCCTCTCCGTGCGCGCGGCCGGCGCGGCTCAAGGTGATGAAAAAACGTTCGACGAGGCGATCACGGTCACCGGCACCCGCCTGGCGGTGCCCCTGGGGACCAGCGGCCGGTTCGTCGAGGTGTTGACCCACGACGAGATCGAGGACCACGGCGTCCACTCCCTGCCGGAGCTGCTCCAGCTCTTCCCGGGGCTCGACGTCCGGCGGCGCGGGGTCTACGGCGTCCAGGCCGACCTGTCGATCCGCGGCTCGTCGTTCGAGCAGGTGCAGGTGCTCGTCGACGGCGTCCCCATGAGCAACCCGCAGACCGGCCACCACACCCTGGACCTGCCGGTGCCGGTGGACGCCATCGAGCGGGTGGAGGTGCTCTACGGCCCGGGCTCGGCGCTCTACGGCGCCAATGCCGCCGGCGGCGTGGTGAACATCATCACCCGGAGCGGCGGCGAGCAGACCGGTGCCCACGCCTCGGCGGAGGTGTATGCCGGCGAGCACAGCCTGAGCGGCGGCAATGGGGATGTGACATGGTCGTCGGAGCGGGCCGGCAGCCACCGGCTGAGTGTCGAGCGGGCCGAGTCCTCCGGCTACCGGCCGGGGACCGCGTTCGACAACAGCGTGGCGTTCTACCAGGGGAAGGTCGGCGCGGTCGACCTCGCCGCGGGCACCTCGAACCGGGACTTCGGCGCCAACTCGTTCTACAGCACCCGCTTCCCGGACGAGATCGAGTCGACCGAGGCGCGGTTCGCGCGCGCCGCCTGGAGCGGCCGGGCCGCGGGGACGGCGCTCAGGGTCCAGGCGGCCGGGCGCTGGCACCACGACCTGTTCATCCTCGATCGCCACGACCCGTCTCTCCTGGCCAACCGCCACCGGGACCGCAGCCTCGACTTCCAGCTCCAGGCGCGGCGGGAAACGGCGGCCGGCACGGTGGAGGCCGGTACCGGCTGGATCGCGGAGGATCTGGACTCGACCAACCTGGGGCAGCGGAGCCGGGACCGGTTCGTCAGCTTCGCCGGGCTGGTGGGGGAGCGCGGCCGGCTGGGGTGGCGCGGCGCGCTCCATGCCGACCGGGTCGAGGGCTCCTGGGAGGTCCATCCGAGCCTGGCGCTCTCTTTCCTGGTCGGCGACGGCCACCTGCGGGCCTCCGCCGGGAGCGCCTACCGCCTGCCGAGCTTCACCGAGCTCTACTACCTGGACCCGGTGAGCGCGGGCAATGCCGCGCTCGAGCCGGAGCACTCCTGGACCTACGAGCTGGGCTACGACCGGGTGGAGAAGGCGGGCCGCCTCGGCGCCAGCGCCTTCGAGCGCCGTGGCCGGGACCTGATCGACTTCGTCCAGGCTCCCGGCGACACCCTCTTCCGGGCGGTCAACCTGCGGCGGGTGACCACCCGCGGGATCGAGCTGGTGGCCGCCCGCCGGCTGGGCTCCGCGGCGGCCGCGGGCGCGCCGACCCTGACCGCCAGCTACTCCTACCTCCGCTCCACCGGCGACGAGCCGCCGGGCGTGTCGGTCTACGTTTTCGACTACCTGGAGCACCGGGCGGTGGCCCGCCTGGAGGGCGGTGCCCCGGCCGGCGTGCGCTGGGGTGCGGTCGCCTCCTACAACCAGCGCCACGAAGGGGACTCCTGGGTGCGCCTCGACGGGCGCGTCAGCAAGCGGCTCCCAATCGTGCAGATCCTGCCGGTCGAGCTGTTCCTGGAGATCGACAACCTCACCGACGAGCACTACGTGGAGCGGGGCGAGATCGAGATGCCCGGCCGCTGGGCGGTCGTCGGGCTGCGGCTCGGCCGGGAGTAGGTCGCGACCGGGCACGCTCGGGGCGAGACTGCGTGGTAGCGTTTTGCCACCATGCGCAACCTCGTCCTCGTCTCGCTCGCCGTCCTCTCGATCTCCCTCCTGCCGGCCCAGCTCCGCGCCGAGGAGGCTCCCAAGACCGCTCCGGCGCCGCGCTGGGCCCTCGCCATCCACGGCGGCGCCGGCGTCATCTCCAAGGACATGCCGGCAGAGCAGCGCGCCCAGTACACCGCCGGGCTCGAAGCGGCGCTCACCGCCGGCAAGAAGGTCCTGGAAGGCGGTGGCACCTCCCTCGACGCCGTCCAGGCGGTGATCCTGACGCTCGAGGACAACCCCCTGTTCAACGCCGGCAAGGGTGCCGTCTACACCCACGAGGGCACCCACGAGCTGGATGCGGCGATCATGAACGGCCGGGATCGCTCGTGCGGCTCGGTGACCGGCATCAAGACGGTCAAGCACCCGATCCTCCTCGCCCGCGCGGTCATGGAGCGCACGCCCCACGTCTTCATGATGGGTGACGGCGCCGAGCAGCTGGCGGCCAAGCTCGGCCTCGAGCGGGTGGACAACTCCTACTTCGACACCGAGCGCCGCCGCGAGCAGCTCGACCGGGCGATCGAACGGGAAAAGGAGACCGGCTCCTGGTCGGACACCTTCGGTACCGTCGGCGCGGCCGCGTTCGACACCCACGGCGACCTGGCCGCAGCCACCTCCACCGGCGGTCTGACCAACAAGCGCTTCGGCCGCATCGGCGACGTGCCGGTGATCGGTGCCGGCACCTACGCAGACAACGACAGTTGCGCCCTGTCCGGCACCGGCTTCGGCGAGCAGTACATCCGGAACACGGTCACCCGCACCATCGCCGCCCTGGTGGAGTACAAGGGCATGACCTGCCAGCAGGCGGCCGACCACGTGATGCGAGAGCGCCTGAACCCGGGCGACGGTGGTGTCATCGGCGTCGGCCGGCACGGCGACATCGTCTGGTCATTCAACTCGACCGGCATGTTCCGCGGCGCGGCCGACTCCAACGGCCGCTTCGAGACCCGGATCTGGGAAGACGAGTAGCGAAGGGACGCCCCGCATCGACCAGACCGACCGACCCGGCCCGGCCCGGGTGTGGGGAGGGCTGGGAGACTTGACCGACTCGTCACGGAGCGGATTCACTCAGCAGTGGGGTTCCGGCGCCGGTCCGGTGTAGCGGGCCCGGGGCCGGATGAGCCGGCCGGGCTCCATCTCCTCGATCGCGTGGGCGATCCAGCCCGCCGTCCGGCCGGCGGCGAAGAGCTCCAGCGGCGCGCCCGCCGTCTCTCGTCCACGCTGCCCCTGCGATCTCTTGGCCCCCCCAGGTTCCCGCCAGCCGGGAGGCGGTCGGCCCGTCTCCGGGGTCGCCTGTCCAGAGCAGGGCCGCCACCTCCTCTCGAGGGACGTTCCGCGGGAGCTCTGAACAGGGAGTGGGTCCCGATCACCGATCGTGGATCGTGAGGAGGGCCGCTCAGGACGCGGCCTCGGCGAGTGACTGCGCGGCCCGTTCCGGCGCCAGCCGTTCCGCGACCTCCTCCACCGGACGGATCACCAGGGCGGCGTGAAGTGGTTCGAGGATCCGCTGCAGATTCTGGAGCGACAGCTCTGAGCGGCTCGAGAGTACCCGGCTCAGGTGACCCGGATCGACCCCGGTCTCCTTGCAGAAGCGATAGCGCGATCCGAACCGCTCCTCGATGAGGTCGGCCAGGCAGTCCCGGTAGTCCGGTCTGGCGACCTTCCCCTGCGCAATGCCGAGCCGCGCCTCGAGGTCCTGGCAGACCCGGTAGACCAGCGACTGTGACGACAGACCGCCTTGCCGGATCCGCGCGACCCACCAGGCGGCGAATCGCGACCATTCGGGCTGTTGCTCGTACTCCCCGAGGACAGCGGCCAAGAGCTCGGTCTCTGCCTCGTTCATCTTCCCGAGATCCAGCCGCCGGCCGGTGATGGTCTCGTAGCTGTGTCTCTTCATCGCGTTTCTCTCCGGTGCCCTCAGCGACTCAATCACCGAGGAAGCCGTCTTCCGATCTCACTTCGAGAATCTCCGCAAAGCCGGCCACCGCGAGGTACATGGCCTGCTGATCGAACGAGTTGCCCACCCTTCGCAACAGGTCCCGGAGCTCGGCCACGCGGTCAGAGGGAAGCGCCACCGTGTACCTCCGGCTCAGATCTGTCACCGTCTGCTCCCCCTGTCCCGGCGACCAGGCGCCGGAGATCGTCTCTCGGTCCCGATACCAGACGACCGTCTCAGGTCCCGTGGCCCCGCCGAAGCGTTCGATGAGCGCGTCCTGGAGCAATCGCCAGAGGACCGGCGGGTGGGGTCGTCGGTCCCCGTCCCGGACGAGGGGTACCAGAAAGACGCAGACCGGAAGCCCGGGGTCTCCTCCCATCTCGTTCTCCTCTCGAGCAGGCCCCGGGGCTCCGGAGCCATTGTACCGGTCTAGTTGACTGCCAGTCAACTATGAGCCTTTGGATGTCGCCACAGCGGGAGAGGTCCCGCATCGGCGATCTCAGTCGCCGCTGCTCAGGAGGACGGAAGACGCGGCCGAGATCGCACGCGCGAGGGCCCAGAAGTCTTCGGGCCAACGTGAAGCTGAGGGTTGACGCTGTGCCGGGGAGCCGGACGGACCGTCACTTCGTCGTCCGGCAACACTCCAGCCAACGCGACAAGATCTCTAGAACTAGACCACTGGGCGGTGGCGTCCCCTTCCCCCCGCGAGGGTAGGAAGGGGATCGAGGGGATGGGGGGAGATCCAGTGGATCATCCAGGTCGAACGGGGCGCAACGGACCACTCGGCGCCGATGACACTCGGAGTTGCGTCCCCTTTTCCCAGCGCTCTCCCGAAAGGGATCGAGGGATGGGGGGTGATCTGGCGGATCAGCCGCCGGGGCGCTCGTCGCCCTGATGGGCCGGGTGGCGCACGTCGCGGCCTTCGACGTAATAGATCACGTCCTCGGCGATGTTCGTGGCGTGGTCCGCGATCCGCTCCAGGTTGCGGGCGATGAGCAGCAGGTGGAGCGCCCGCGCCGTGGTCTTCGGGTCCTCGAGCATGAAGGTCAGCAGCTCTCGGAAGAGCTGGCGGTAGAGGGCGTCCACCTCATCGTCGGACTCGGTCACCCGGGTCGCCTGGGCAGAGTCCTTCTTGACGAATGCGTCCAGGCTCTCGCGGGTCATCTCCGCCACCAGCTTCGCCATCCGGGGCAGGTCGATGTAGGGCTTGAGCGGCGGCTCTTCGTTCAGCTTCTCGACCGACTGGCAGATGTTGACCGTCGAATCCCCCATGCGCTCGAGGTCGGTGACGATTTTCATCACCGCGATCAAGAGGCGGAGATCGCGGGCCGCCGGCTGGAAGCGGACCATGATGGTGTAGCACGCTTCGTCGATCTCGAGCTCCATGCGGTCGACGATCGAGTCCTCTTCCATTACCTCTTTGCCCAGCTCGGGGCGGCGTTCGGTGAGCGCGTCGAGAGCCTTGCCGATCATGCCCTCGACCCGCCCGCCCATTTCGAGCAGCTTCTGACGGACGCGATCGAGCTCTTGGTCGAAGTGTCTTTCCATGGTGTTCTCCTGGCAAACGCTCACGATACCACCTCCGTGGGTCCGCTCCCCGGGGTGCGCTCCTGGGCGCACCGGAGAGCCTGTCCGGGGGCGGAGAAGGCACCGTCACGACCGGGTGACCGCGGCGTGACAATTTCCCCCGGACCCTGCTACCGTACGGGCGGCTCGGGCGTTGCGCACGCCGAGCCGCAGGGATCTCTCGATACCGCGTCACTCCCAGCAACCGGCCCAGGACTCTCGCGTGAGCGCAACCGGACCGACTCCCTCGCAAGGCGCTGGCGCCCGCCGCCGCAGGATCGTGCGGGTGCTGCTGCTGTTCACCCTCCTCTTCGCCTTCTTCGTCGGCCTCGACATGATGGGGCTGTCGTTCAAGCTGTTCGGCAAGGGGTTCGCCCAGGCCATGATCGCGCGAACGGCGAACCCGTTCGTCGGCCTGCTGGTGGGCATCCTCGCCACCAGCCTGGTGCAGAGCTCGTCGACCACGACTTCGATGACGGTCGGCCTGGTCGCCGCCGGCGCCCTGACCATCGACGGCGCCATCCCGATCATCATGGGCGCGAACATCGGCACCTCGGTGACCAACACTCTGGTGTCGCTCGGCCACGTGACGAGGCGGGAGGAGTTCCGGCGGGCGTTCGCCGGCGCCACGGTGCACGACTTCTTCAATCTGATGACCGTGGCGATCCTGTTTCCATTGGAGCTCGGCTTCCACGTGCTCCGCAATTCCGCCGAGCTGCTCGAGCACGTGCTCGAGGGCAGTGGTGGCATCAAACTGTTCGATCCACTCAAGGCGGTCGTCCGGCCGACGGCCGAGTGGTTGAGCGGCCAGCTCGGTTCGAGCGGCGCGCTGACCCTCGTCGGCGGCATCCTGCTGCTCTTCCTGGCGCTCAAGTTCCTGGTCGACCTGCTCAAGGAGCTGGTGTCGTCCCGGGCCGAGCGGATCCTCGACCGCACCCTGTTCCGCTCGGCGATCGCGGCGATCGGCGCGGGTATGCTGATCACCGCCATGGTCCAGTCGAGCTCGATCACCACGTCGGTGATGGTGCCCCTGGTCGGCGCCGGGGTCGTGACCCTGGAGCAGCTCTTCCCGTTCACCATCGGCGCCAACCTGGGGACGACCATGACGGCGCTCCTCGCCGCCCTGGCCACCGGCAGCCCGGCGGCCGTAAGCGTGGCGCTGTCCCACCTGCTGTTCAACGCCATGGGCGCGCTGATCATCTATCCGCTACCGCCGATCCGCGCGGTGCCGTTGGGCCTGGCCCGCGGCCTCGGGAAGCTCGGCGCGCGCAACCGGCCGGCGGCGATCGCCTACATCGTCCTGGTCTTCTTCGGCCTGCCGATCCTGCTGCTCTTCCTCTCCGGGGGGTTCTAGTCATGTTCAAAGGCATCTTCAGCGGCACCCAACGCTCCCCGTTGATCGAAGCGGCGTTCGACGACATCTCGGACATGCTCCGCCAGTCGGCGCACATGCTCGACCTGGCGCTCGAGGCGCTGCTCGACAACGCCCCGCTCCAGGCCGACCTGGACGAGCTCGACGACCCGGTGGACGAGGCCGAGCGCATGGTGCGCCGGAGCGTTCTCGAGCACCTGTCGTTCAACCCGCAGCAGGACCTGGTGGCCAGCCTGGTGCTGGTCAGCATGGTTCAGGACGCGGAGCGGATCGGCGATTTCGCGCGCGGCATCGGCGAGCTGGTGCCGCTGGCCAAAAGCCCGCGCAGCGGCCCATTCAACGAGGGCCTGCGCACCGCCGCCCGGGACCTCCGTCCGCTCTTCGAGGTCACCGAGCGGGCCTTCCGCAAGGACGACCCGGAGGAGGCTCGCCGGGTCATGAGCCGTTGCTCCGGGCTCAAGGAGGAGCTCCAGGAGCTCACCCGGAAGGTGGCCGACAGCGACCTGACCGCCGACATGGCGGTGGTCTATGCCAACGCCGCCCGCATCCTGCGGCGGATCGGCTCTCACCTGTCGAACATCGCCTCCTCGGTGGCCCAGCCCTACGACCGCATCCGCCACGGCGACGAGGACGTGTAGGCGGGTGGCGACCCGTGACCGGTAAACGACCCACCCTCTGGGTCCGGACGGCGTCCGGCAGGCGCCACCCGTTCCTCCGCGGGATGGTCACCCACGACCTGATCCTCCGTGGGCTCTCCTTCGACGAGGCGTACGCCGCCGCTCACGCCCTGCGCGACCGGCTCGCCGGGCGCGAGGAGGTCACCACCGCCGAGCTCGAGGACCTGATCGAAGAGCAGCTCGAGGAGATGTTGCCGGAGGAGCGGCTCGCCCGGCTCGCGCCGCGGGAGCTCCGGCGGCGCGAGATCGCGGTCATCTACCACGGCGAGCCGCAGCCCTTCTCCCGCGGGTTGCTGGCCCGGAGCATCCACGCCGCCGGCGTCGACCTGGACCGCGCCTACCGGCTGGTCATGCGGCTCCAGGGGGACTTGCGGCGCGAAGGGGCCGGGGTGGTGGAGAGCGAGGAGATCGCCCAGCGGGTGGGCCTGCTGCTCGAGCGCTTCGAAGACGTGGAGACCGCTGCCCGTTACCGCCTGGTGCGGAGCATCCGCCGCCTGCCGCGGCCGCTGGTGATCTACCTGGGCGGCGCCACCGGCACCGGCAAGTCGACCCTGGCGCTCGACCTGGCACCCCTGCTGCGCATCTACCGGATCAACGCGACGGACACGATCCGCCAGGTCATGCGCATGGTGTTCGCGCCGACCATGCTGCCGGCGCTCCACCATTCGAGCTTCGAGCTGCCGCGGCGCGAGCGGCCCTGGCGGCGGCGGGCCGACGGCCGCCATCCGGTCACCGAGGCCTTCGAGGACCGCCTGGTGGAGGAGTTCGAGGAGCAGGCAACCCGGGTCTGCGTCGGGGTGCGGGCGGTGGTCGAGCGCGCGGTGATGGAGAACATGAGCGTGCTGGTGGAGGGGGTCCACCTGGTGCCGCCGTGGATCCCCTTCGCCGACCTCGAGGGCTCGGCCTACCAGATCGCTCTCCTGCTCACCACCCTCGACGAGGAGACCCACCGGGCCCGCTTCCTCGCCCGCGGCCGGCGGGAGGGCCGGAGCGCCGACCGCTACCTGGAGCACTTCGGGCCGATCCGGCGGCTCCAGGAGCACATGATCGAGCAGGCACGCGCCCACGGCATGGAGCTGCTGGAGACCACCCATCACGACACCACGCTCGACCGGGCCCTGCGCCTGGTGACCACCCTGCTCGAGGAGGAGGCGCCGGAGCTCCACGTGGGGCCCCCGGTGCCGGGCCGTGAGCCGATCCCGACCCTGCTGCTGTTCGTCGACGGCCTGGCGGACCGCCCGGTGCGCGCCCTCTCCGGCCGGACGCCGCTCGAGGCCGCCAACCTGCCGACCCTGGACCGCCTCGCCCGGGAGGGCGCCCTCGGTCTCTGCGACCCGGTGGAGCCGGGCGTCGTGCCGGACACGGCGGCCGGCAGCCTGGCGCTCTTCGGCCAGTCGCCGCGGGCGATTCGACGCGGTCCGGTGGAAGCACTGGGGGCGGGCATCGAGCTGGCCCCCGGCGACGTGGCCCTGCGCGGCAACTTCGCCACCCTCGACGGCCAGGGACGGGTGATCGACCGGCGGGCCGGCCGCATCCGGGAGGGGACCGAAGAGCTCGCCGCGGCGCTCGACCGCCTGCCCCTGGGCGACGCGGCTGGTGGCGAGGCGGAGTGGGCCGGCTACACGGTCCGGGTCCGGGTGGGCACCGAGCACCGCCTGGCGATCGTCCTCCAGGGGGAGGGGCTGTCGCCGGCGATCGCCGGCAGCGATCCCGGGGACGGCGCACCGCCCGGGCCGCCGCTCTCGCCCCGGGCGATCGATCCGGCGGAGACCGCGGCGGTGCACACCGCCCGGCTGCTTGCGGTGTTCGAGGCGCGCGCCCGGCAGGTGCTGGCCGGGCACCCGGTGAACCGGCGCCGCCGGGAGCTGGGCCTGGCGCCGGCCAGCGCCGTGCTCAGCCGCGGCGCCGGCCGCATCCACCGGCTGCTCCGGCTGGAGTCCGGCGGCGTGCCGCTCCAGATCTGCTGCATCTCGGGCGACCGGACCGTTCTCGGCCTCGCTTCCTGGCTGGGAGCGGAGACCCGGACGGCGCCCGGCATGACCGCCAACCTGGACACCGACCTGGAGCTCAAGTTCCGGGAGGCGGCCGATGCGCTGCGGCGGAGCCACCTGGTGGTCCTCCACCTCAAGGGCGCGGACATCGCCGCTCACGACGGTCGTCCGGACCTCGAGGTGGCCTATCTCGAAGCGCTCGACCGGCACCTCGGAGAGTTGCTCGCGGGATGGGGGGAGCGGCCGCTCCAGGTGGCGGTGGCGTCCGACCACGCGACCCTCTCGGAGTCCGGCCAGCACGCCGCCGATCCGGTGCCGGTGCTGGTCTGGGGGCCCGAGACAGAGGCCGACGGCGCCGTCCGCTTCACCGAAGGGGAGGCGGCCGAGGGCGGCTTCGGACGGTTCCCCCTCCAGGGGCTGCTCAGCCGTCTGTTCCGGGGGGACCGAGGGGCAGGCTGATCCGGAACGTGGTACCGGCCTCGAGCTCGCTCTCGACCTCGAGGTGGCCGCCGTGGCTCTGGACGATGTGCTTGACGATGGCCAGCCCGAGCCCGGTGCCTCCCTCGTCGCCGCCGGCGGACCGGGTGCGGCCCTTGTCGACCCGGTAGAAGCGCTCGAAGATCCGCCCCTGGTCGGCCTCCGGGATGCCGATGCCGGTATCCGCCACCTCGACCACCGCCCACTCTCCTTGGTCGTCGGTAGCGGAGGTCAGGAGGACGTCGACCGTGCCCTCCGGGCGGTTGTACTTGACCGCGTTCTCCACCAGGTTGAGGATCAAGCGCTCGAGGCTCTCCCGGTCGCCGTAGAGAGGCTGGGGCGGCATCTCGTCGGCGGTCAGGGTCACCGTGACGTTTCGGGCCGCCGCGCCCTCGACCACCGTCTCCACCGCCCGCCGCGCGACCGCGCGCAGATCGACCGGAGCATGCACCGGCACCCGCTCGGCGGACTCCAGCCGGGAGAGGATCAGCAGGTCGTCGAGCAGGTTCTGCAGACGGCGGCACTGGTCGAGGATCCGGCCGATGAACCGGTGGGCGGCCGGCGGGTCGTCCAGGGCGCCGTACTGGAGGGTCTCGGCGAACCCGCGGATCGCCGACAGCGGCGTCTTGAGCTCGTGGGAGACGTTGGCGACGAAGTCCCGGCGCATCTCGTCGATCCGCACCGCGCCGGTGATGTCGCGTGCGACGACGACGGCGCCGTGGGGGCCCGTGGGGTCGAACGGTTCGAGCAGCGCGCCGGGCGGGTGGGGCGCCGCGGCGGTGAGGGCGGCGCTGGTCAGGGAGAGGATGCGGCGCTCCGGGTCTCGCAGCTCGACCGTGACGGTGCCGCCCTCGCCCTCGGCCAGGGTCGTCTCGACCAGCCGGGCCAGCTCCGGCTGGCGGATGATCTCGAGCGGTGTGCGGCCGCGGGGGTCCCACGGCGCTTGTCCCGATGAGCTCGATCGATCCGCTCCGCCCGCTTCGCCCGGACGCCCCGGCCGGTCCAGGCGCTTCAGGCCGAAGAGCCTGCGGAACTCCGGGTTGACGAGCAGGGCGCGCCCTTCGCGGTCGGTCACCAGGACGCCGTCCGACATGCTCCGGACGATCGCCTCCAGGTGGTCGCGCTCGGCCCGCATGAGGTCGATCTGCTCTTCCACCCGCCCGGCCATGCGATTGAGCGCCTCGGCCAGGGGGGCCAGGTGGCGCTCCTCGGGTACCTCCAGGCGGGCCGAATAGCGCCCGGAGGCGATCGCCGCGGCACCGTCGGAGAGCTGGGCGACCGGCTGAATGACCCGCCGGGAGATCCAGAAGAAGATGAGCGCCGCGGCGGCCAGGCCGGCGGACAGGCCGAGCACCAGGCCGGCCACCAGGCGCAACTGGAGGGAGGCCAGGGTACCCAGGGGTTGGGAGACGCGGACCACGTACAGCCTTCCGTCCGCCGCGGTCACCGTCCGCGCCGCGTAGACGTACTGAGCGCCGATGGTGGCGCTGAGGCGGACCGACGAGCCGCTGCCGGTGGCCAGGGCCTGCTGGATCTCCGGCCGGGTCCGGTGGTTGTCCATCTGCGCCACCTGCTCGGAGGTCCGTGCGCTGTCGGCGAGGACGACGCCGTCGCTGCCCACCACGGTCAGCCGGAGGTGGCCGTCCCCGGTCAGCGCCTCGACCCGCCGCTGCAGCTCCGCGGGCGGGGCCGCCACCTCGCTCGCGAGCACCGGCGCGAGGATCTCCAGGGTGTCGAGCAGGTGGTCTGCCGCCGTCTCCTCGATCAGGTCGGGCAGGACGCTTCCCAGGATCGCCGCTGCCACCAAGACCGCGGCCAGGGCGGGCCAGATCGGCGAGAGCTCGAGCTTCGGCAGGCGGATCATCGTTACGGTACGCGCAGGCCGCGCAGACTCCTAGGCGCGCAGGCGGTAGCCGACGCCGATCACCGTTTCGATGTGGTCGGCTCCGGGGCCGAGCTTGCGGCGCAGGCGGCGGATGTGCGTGTCGACCGTCCGGCTGTCGATGTCGTCGGCGTAGCCCCAGACGTCCGACAGGAGCTGGTTGCGGGTCTGTACCCGGCCGACCCGCTCCATCAAGAGCTTGAGCAGCCGGAACTCGGTGGCGGTCAGGGCGATCTCCTCACCCTCGACCTCCAGCCGGTGCCCCGCCGGGTCGAGGCGCAGCGGTCCGACCGAGAGCACGTCGTCCTCCGCCACGGGCTGCGCGGCGCGCCGCAGCAGCGCCTTGACCCGGAGCACGACCTCGCGCGGGCTGAACGGCTTGGTGACGTAGTCATCCGCGCCGAGCTCGAGGCCGACGATCCGGTCGACCTCCTCCCCCTTGGCGGTGAGCATGATCAGGGGCACCGAGCGGGTGCGCGGATCGCGCTGGAGGATGCGGGCCACTTCCAGGCCGTCGAGCCCTGGCAGCATCAGGTCGAGCAACAGCAGGTCCGGAGCCTCGCGACGGATGCGTTCGAGAGCCGTGTCGCCACGCTCCTCGACCTCCACCTCGAAGCCCTCCTTCTCCAGGTTGTAGCGGAGGACCTCGGCGATGTCGGGCTCGTCTTCGACGAGCAGGATGCGCCCCTGTGCCATTGCAGCGGAGCTTAGCAGGCCGCGGCGCGCGGTGGCCGGTTCTCCATCCACAGATTCTGTGGAAAACACTGTGGAAAACGTCTGGACAGACCGCCCTTAGCGCTGCAAATCCAGGCCTTCCAGCGGATTGAACAATCCCTTGTGCACCGACGTAACCTCCATGGTTTCAGATACTTGAATAGGTTGATCGGAGAAGGGGCGGAATGCGTCCTCCGGCGAGGACGGTTTTCCACAGGCAGGAGGCGTAACGGCGGCGTGACGAACGCGCGGCAATCCGGAGGCGGCCGTTCAAACGGCTCAGCTTCAGTGGTTTGAGAGCCTCTGCCGCGAAAGCTCCCCTGCCGGCTGGATTGCCGGCAGGGGGCGTTCTTCGCTTCGGGGGAGCGGAGGTGGGGTGTGGGGCGCGCCGGGCTCAGGCGCCGGGGCCGCCCTGGCCGCCAGGACCCATGCCGCCGCCCCGGGGGCCGCCGTGGCGCGGGCCGAGGAAGGCGCGGACATCCTTGAGCAGCTCCCAGCGCTCCTTCTGGGCCGGAGTCAGCAGGGCCTCGAAGGCGGTCTCGAAGTCATCCCAGGCGGCGCGCATCTGCTCGCGCAGGCTGTGGCCCTCGATCACCCGCTGGCCGATCGCGGCGGCGTCCGGGGTGTCGGCGGCCAGCAGGTCCTCGATCTCGCCGCGGAGGGTCTGGGCCTGCTCGCGCAGCGGCTGGACCGTGGAGGCGAAGGTCTCGAGCAGCGCCTTGGACTGCTCGACCTGGGCGTCGGAGAGGTCGAGGGCGCGGGCCACCCGGCGCAGGAGGAAGCCGGGGCCACCCGGTCCCCCCGGTCCGTCACCGGCGCCCATGGCACCCGGCCCTCCGGGCGGCTGGGCGCGGAGCACCGAGGCGGGGCTGATCAGGAGCAGGAGCGCGGCGGCCAGGGCCAGGACGGGAAGCCGACGCAGCGTGCGCGAGCCGAGAGTGTTCATCAGAGCGTTCCTTTCACGTTCGTTCGGTTGCTTCGTCTCGCGGCCGGCGGCTCGTCCACCGGCCGTTCACAGCATGGAACCCACTCGCCGGGAGTTCATTGCGGGTGTCTCGCAAATCGGATCGAAACGGTTTCGGCGATCGCTCACGGGTCCATCCTGCTAGGCTTCAGCCGAGCACTTACCCGAGGAGCAGGCCATGCTGCGCGTGATCTACGACGACACATCCAGGTCGCCCCGGTACCGCGAGGTGGGCCGTCCGGCGGCCTTCGGCGAGGGGTTTCACGGCGAAGAGCTCGAAGATGCCCAGCCGTTCCATTGGACGGGACGCCAGGCGGTGCTCGATCTGACGCCGGCTGCCGACGGGGCGGACCGGACCGCGGCCGTTCTGCTCCGGTCGACGGTGGAGGCACCGGCCGAGCGCTTCCTGGAGATGGAGGTCTTCTCCCCCTTCTTCGACCTGTCGCAGACCGCCACCGTCGACGCCGGCGAGGCGAGCGCGGTTCTCGCTCTGGTCCATGGCTGGGCACCGGTCTCCGTGGCATTGCCCGCGTCCGCGACCGCCGCCACCCTCCGGGTCTCGAAGCTCCTGCCCGCCGCACGCCACCCGGGCGACAGTCGCGACCTGGGCGTCGGGGTCCGGGGACCCCGGGTCCACACCGCACGGTCGCGCCACGAGGCGATCGAGCGCCAGCACGCCAACGCGGTGCTCAACTGGGGAGAGATGCTCGCGGGCCGCTCCGACCTCCGGTCGACGCCGCCGGTCCTGGGGATCGACCTCCACGGCGTCTGCAACGTCAAGCCGCCCTGCGTCTACTGCGAATGGGACGAGGCCAAGACCCTCGAGGGCGACGCGGCCGAGACGCCGTTCACGCGCGCCACCCTGGAGGAGTGGGGGGACCTCTTCGACCACGCGACGCACCTGATCAATTGCTCGATCGGCGAGCCCTTCATGATGAAGGAGACCCTGGACGATCTGCTCGACGCGTTCGGCGAGCAGGGCAAGACGCTGGAGATGACCACCAACGGCCAGATCCTCACCGACAAGAACATCGAGAAGCTCCTCGGTCGCAAGATCCACCTGTACGTGTCGCTCGACGCGGGGACCGCCGAAACCTACGCCAAGCTACGCAATGACTCGTTCGACCGCATCCTGGCGAACCTGCGCCGGCTGATCGACGCCAAGGGCGGGCGCGCGGGGTTTCCCAAGGTGCATCTGGTCTTCATGCCGATGCGGGTCAACGTGCACGAGCTCGAGGACTTCGTCCGCCTGTGCGCTCTGCTCGAGGCCGACCGGATGGTGCTGCGGCCGCTCAACTACACCGAGAGCTCCGCGCTCGACTGGGTGCGCAACGGCCACCACTTCCGCTACGTCGACGAGCTCCTGCCGTGGTCCGAGCTGGTCAGGGTCAGCGGCCGTGCGGCCGAGCTGGCCCGACGCCATGGCGTGCAGCTCGCCGACCAGCTCGGTTTCGGCGGGGACCTGGCGGAGGAGTTTCCCGAGGAGCTCGCAGAGGGTCGGCGGGAGGTGGACCCGCCGGACAGGGTGCCGACCGCGATGGACGGAGCACCGAAGGGTTCCGCCGATGCCGAAGTCCGCCCGGCCGCGGGGCAGGGGCAGACGCCGCCACTGTCTCTGGGCGAGGAACGCCTCCCCCGGTGCATCGAGCCGTGGAAGAGCCTGTACATCCTGCGCCGTGGTGTCCTGCCCTGCTGCTACGGCGGTGCGCCGATCGCGCCGATGGAGGAGTACCGGCGGGCCTGGGGCTCGCCGAGGCTCCAGGGCATCCGAAGTGAGCTCGCCGCCGGCCGTTTTCACGACTACTGTTTGCGCTCCGACTCCTGCCCGGTGGTCCGGAGGGCCGTCGAGGACGGTAGTGTCGGTCGCGGCGCGCGGGCCCTCCTCGCCGCACGGTCGTCCTGGCGCCGGCTCGACCGTCTGGCCCTGGGGTTGCCTGGGAGGATCCTTCGGCCGATCCTGGCACCGGCCAAGGCTCCGCTCGGCCGCCTGATCCGCCGGCTCGGGCGCCTGCTCGGGGACTGATCTCGGTCCTCCCGAGGCGGCCGGTCGGCCGCGGGTCCGGGGCCGTTTCGGAACCGGTCCCCTGTGATAGCGTTTCCGAAAGCTTGTGGAGGGTCTTCCACAGGCGTCCCCTCGCAGGCCGGATCCGCCCCCCGCTCGGCGGGCGCGCGCGCCACGGCGCAGGACGCATTCGACTGTTCCACCACCGATCGGAGCGAGCCATGACCGACGACTCCACCACCCAGAAGTCCATCGCCAAGACACCGTTGTACGACCGCCATCGAGCCGCCGGCGCGAAGCTGGTGGAGTTCGCCGGCTGGGAGATGCCGGTCCAGTACAGCGGCGTGATCGAAGAGCACCGGGCCGTTCGCTCCGCCGCCGGCCTGTTCGACGTCTGCCACATGGGCGAGATCCGGGTCTGGGGACCCGGCTCCGAAGCCTTCCTGCAGTCGCTGACGCCCAACGACGTCAGCAAGCTCGCCCTCGGCCAGGCGCACTACAGCGCACTCCTCACCGAGCGCGGCACCTACATCGACGACCTCCTGATCTACCGGCTGGCCGAGGCGGAGTACATGGTGGTGGTCAACGCGTCCAACGCGGCGAAGGACTTCGCCTGGGTCGCCCAGCACGCGGAGGCGGCCGACGGCGTCGAGGTGGAGGACATCTCGGCGACGACGGCGCTGATCGCCCTCCAGGGGCCGAAGGCGGTGGAGATCCTGCGGCCGCTCGCCACGCCGGGCATCGGCGGCTCGATCGAGGACATCGGCTTTTACCACTTCGCCCCGGGCACGGTCGACGGGGCGGACGCGATCCTGTCGCGCACCGGCTACACCGGGGAGGACGGCTTCGAGCTCTACGTGGACCCGGCCGACGCGCCGCGCCTCTGGGACCGGCTGCTCGACGCGGGAGCCGGCCACGGCCTGGTGCCGGCCGGACTGGGCGCGCGGGACACCCTGCGGCTCGAAGCCGGCATGGCGCTCTACGGCCACGAGATCGACGACACGGTCACGCCGTGGGAGGCGGGGCTCGCGTGGACGGTGAAGCTCGACGCCGGCGACTTCATCGGCCGCGACGCGCTCGTCCGCCAGAAGGAGGGCGGCATCGAGCGCAAGCTGATCGGTTTCGAGGTCGTGGGGCGCGGCATCGCTCGCCAGGGGCACCGGGTGCTCGACGGCGACGAGCCGGTCGGTGCGGTCGCCAGCGGCACCTGGAGCCCGACCTTCGAGAAGGCTCTGGGCACCTGCTACGTGCCGGTCGACCTGGCCGAGGCCGGCCGCGGCGTGGTACTCGAGGTGCGCAACCGCCGGCTCGACGGACGGCTGGCGAAGCTACCTTTCTACAAGCGCTCGAAGTAGCCTGGAGCCCGCCCGGAGGAACGGCGCGTGGGCTCCGTGCTCCGGTATGATCTGTGCCGGCGAGCCCGGCGGTCTGGGTGGCGCCGCCATCATCCCTTCGGTGAACCGGAGGAGGAGAGAGGAGATGAGCATGTCCTATCCGAGTGACTACCTCTATTCGAAGGACCACGAGTGGCTGCGGGTCGACGGCGACACCTGCGTCCTCGGCATCACCGAGTACGCCCAGGAAGAGCTGGGCGAGATCGTCTTCGTCGACCTGCCCGAAGAGGGTGATCGGTTCAGCGCAGCCGACGAGGTCGGCACCATCGAGTCCGTCAAGGCGGTGGCCGAGGTCTACACCCCGGTCTCCGGCGAGGTGGTCGAGGTCAACTCCGCTCTGGAGGACGAGCCGGAGCTGGTCAACGACGATCCCCACGGCGACGGCTGGCTGGTCAAGCTCCGCATGGGAGACAAGGGTGAGCTCGATGGCCTGATGAGCGCCGAGAAATACGAGGAGTTCCTCTCCAGTGGCGAAGAATGATTCCAGCAAAGGCCCCGACGGCCTGACCCACCGCCTGCTCTCGACCGGCGCGCTCGACCTCCAGGAGATGCTGGAGGCGATCGGAGTCGACTCCGTCGACCGGCTGTTCGAGTGTCTCGGCGACCTCGCCCTGGACCGTCCCTTCGACCTGCCCGGGCCGCTCTCGGACGGCGAGCTGCGTGAGTACTTCCAGCGCCTGGACGCCATGAACCGGGTGCCCGGACGGGACATGGTGAGCTTCCTCGGCGCCGGCGCCTACCGCCACGACGTCCCGTCGGCGGTAGATCACCTGCTGCTCCGCGGGGAGTTCCTCACCGTCTACACGCCCTACCAGCCGGAGGTCACCCAGGGCACGCTCCAGGCGATCTTCGAGTTCCAGACCCTGGTCAGCCTGCTGACCGGCCTCGACGTGGCCAACGCTTCCCTCTACGAGGGGGCGAGCGCCTTCACCGAGGCGGTGCTGATGGCTGACCGGATCCAGAAGAAACGCAAGAAGGTGGTCGTCTCCCGGACGATCCACCCCCAGTACCGGGCGGTGCTCCGCTCCTACGCCAAGAACCTGGACCTCGAGATCGTCGAGATCGGCTGGGACGCGCGCGGGGCCACGGACGCCGAGGCCCTGGCCGCGGCGGTCGACGAGGAGACCATCTGCGTGGCCGTCCAGTCGCCCAACTACTTCGGTGTCGTCGAGGGCTGGCAGACGGCGGCGGAGGTCGCCCACGAGCACGGCGCCCTGTCGATCGCCGTGGTCGCCGAGGCCCTGTCGCTGGCGCTCCTCGAGAGCCCCGGCGCGGCCGGCTGCGACATCGCCGTCGGCGAAGGCCAGTCGTTCGGCCTGCCGCTCTCCTTCGGCGGTCCGTACCTCGGCTTCCTGGCGACCCGCGACAAGCACAAGCGGGCGATGCCCGGCCGCCTGGCCGGCCAGACGGTGGACTCCGAGGGGGAGCGCGCCTGGGTGTTGACGCTTTCCACCCGGGAGCAGCACATCCGACGGGAGAAGGCGACCTCCAACATCTGCACCAACCAGGCCCTGTGCGCCCTCGGCGCGACCATCTACCTGTCCCTCTACGGCAAGCGCGGCTTGCGGCGGCTGGCGGAGGTCAACCTCCAGCGGGCCGCGGCGCTCCGGCGGCGCTTGGTGGAGACCGACGGCCTGTCCGCCGCGTTCGACGGGCCGGTGTTCAACGAGCTGACGGTCCGCTCGGCGGAGCCGGTGGCGCGCGTGCTTCGCGACCTGGAAGAGGCGGGGGTCCTGGCCGGCGTGCCGCTGGGTCCGGACTACCCGGAGTTGGAGGACTGCTTCTTGATGGCGGTCACCGAGGCCAACCCGCCGGCGGACGTCGACCGGTTGCTGCGCGCGCTCGAGGAGCGTACCCACCACCAGGAGCCGGCGGCGGTCTGACCGCGGCCGGCCGGCCCCACGGATCGGGCGAGGCGCTTGCCGCGCGGCGACCGATCCGTCCAGGCAACGGCGAGACGAGGGATTCGACATGACTGACAGAGAGACACAGACCGCGCCGGCGGGCGCGGACCGCCGGGTGCCCGACGTGGCGTGGCGCAACGAGGGCCTGATCTTCGAGCGCAGCCGCCCCGGGCGGATCGGCGTCACCGTGGCGGACTCGGGGGTCGACGAGCGTCCCCTGGACGAGCTGCTTCCGGCCGGGCTCGTGCGCGACGAGATCGAAGGCATGCCCGAGGTCTCCGAGGTCGACGTGATGCGCCATTTCACGCGCATCTCGCGCAAGAACTACGCCCTCGACCTGGGGCTCTATCCGCTGGGCAGCTGCACCATGAAGTACAACCCGCGGATCAACGAGGACATGGCGCGCCTGCCCGGCCTGGCCGGCAGCCACCCGCTCCAGCCGGCGTCCACGGTGCAGGGCAACCTGGCCCTGTTCTGGGCGCTGGAGAAGGCGCTGATCGAGCTCACCGGCCTGGCCCGCGTGTCGCTCCACCCGGCGGCCGGGGCCCACGGCGAGTTCGCGGGGATCTTGATGGCGCGCGCCGCGGTCGACGCCCGCGGCGAGAATCGCAAGTACGTGCTGATCCCGGACTCGGCCCACGGCACCAACCCGGCGTCGGCCCACTTCGCCGGCTTCGAGGTCCAGGAGCTCCTCTCCAACGAGCGGGGCACCCTCGATCTCGGGGACCTGGAGCGGGCGATGACCGAGGACGTGGCGGCGCTGATGCTGACCGTGCCCAACACCCTCGGCGTGTTCGAGGACCACATCCGGGAGATCGCCGAGATCGTCCACGGCAAGGGCGGCTTCCTCTACTGCGACGGCGCCAATTTCAACGCCTTCGTCGGCAAGGCGCGCCCGGGCGACATGGGGGTGGATGTCCTGCACATGAACCTGCACAAGACCTTCACCACCCCCCACGGCGGTGGCGGCCCCGGGGCCGGTCCGGTGGGCGTGGCCCCGGAGCTGGTGCCGTTCCTGCCGGTGCCGACGGTGGAGAAGGACGAGAACGGCTTCTACCTGAGCCACGACCGTCCCCAGTCGATCGGCCGCATCCGCTCGTTCCACGGCCAGTTCGGCATGCTGGTGCGGGCGCTCTCCTACATCATGGCCATGGGGCCGGAGGGGCTGAAGCGGGTCGCCGAGTACGCGGTGCTGAACGCCAACTACATCCGCAAGGGGCTGGAGCCTCACTACCACCTGCCCTACGACGCCCCGTCCATGCACGAGGTCGTCTTCTCGGACAAGCTCCAGCACGACCTGGGTGTTTCCACCATGGACATCGCCAAGCGGCTGATGGACTACGGCTTCCACCCGCCGACGGTCTACTTCCCGCTGATCGTCTCCGGCGCGCTGATGATCGAGCCCACCGAGACGGCGGGCAAGGAGGAGCTCGACCACTTCATCGAGGCGATGGTGGCGATCGCCAAGGAGGCGGAGGAGGACCCGGAGCTGGTCAAGGGCGCTCCTTACACCACCCCGGTCCGCCGCTGCGACGAAGCCCAAGCCGCGCGCAAGCCGGTGCTCCGGTGGCGCCCGGAAGGGGAGGAAGAATGAGTCCACGCACCGGCTCCGCCCGGTCGGCCCGAGGAGTGGGTCGCCGGGGATGAGGCGGCTAGAGGTCCCGCTCTTCGGTCTCTTTTTCGCCTGCTGGGTGTTGGCCGTGGCCAACGGGCTGGGTCTGGTGTCCCTCGGCGGGGCGCTCCGCCTGGGGCTCTATCCCCTCTTCGCCGTGGCCGCCGCGGTCGGCTGGCTGTCGGGCAACGTATACGTCTGGCGCCGGCGTCATCTGCCGCCGGAGCACCGGCGCCGGGCGGCGGCGCTCTGGCTGATCGGCCCCCAGGGCATCCCCGCCCTGCTCCGGGCGATGGCGCCGGTGGCGGACCAGGTGATGGCGCCGGCGGTGCCGCTTTACGCCTTCGGGGTCGGCGCGGTGCTGTTCACCGTGCCGCTGCTGTTCGGGCCGAAGTAGGCTGGATCCACAGGATCACCCCTCCAAACCCCCCGACCCCCTTTGGGTATCCGCAGGGGACCGAATTGGAGCATCGCCGAGTGCCTCGCGGGGGCGCGGTTCGATGGGCGCCGATCAACCTGGATGATCCACTGGATCACCCCTCCAAACCCCCCGACCCCCTATCCTCCCCTCACGGGGAGGCAGGGGGCGCCCCCTCCCGGAGGCTGTTGTTGTGGCTGGGAGGATCAGTGCCTGGCTGTGCGTTCGCGGAGCACCTGGTGGACCAGCTCCGGCGCCGCCTTGCCGCCGGTCAGCCGCATCACCTGGCCGACGAAGAAGCCGTGCAGCTTGGTCTCGCCGCCCCTGAGGCGCGCCGCCTCGTCGGGGTGGGCGGCGAGGGCGTCTTCGACGGCGGTCTCGATCGATCCCGTGTCGGTCACCTGTTCGAGGCCCCGCTCCCGGACGATCTCCTCGGGCGATCCGCCCCGCTCGACCAGCTCGTCGAGCACCTGCTTACCGATCGCGGTCGAGATCGTGCCGTCGTCGATCAGGACGACGAGCTCGGCCAGGGCGGCGCCGCGGAAGGGCAGCGCACCGGCGGGCGCGTCCGCCTCGCCCTGGGCGCCCAGGCGGCCGAGGAGCTCGTTGACCGTCCAGTTGGCCAGGGCCCGTGGATCGCCTCCCTCGGCGACCGCCTCCTCGAACAGGGTCCGGAGCGCACCGTTCTCGAGCAGCACCCGGGCGTCCTCGGCGGGGATGCCGTGGTCGGCGGCGAAGCCCTGGACCTCGGCGCGGCGCGCGGCCGGCAGCCCGGCGAGCGGGTCCCGCGGTGCCTCCGCTGCCGCCTTCCGCGGCGTCTCCCGTCCGGGGACCGGCTCCCTCTTCTCCCGCGGCGCCGCCTTGGGGGCGGTCGCCTCCGTCCGCTTGGACCAGGTGTCGCGCAGAGTCACCGTCCGGTTGAACACCGGGTGGTCGCCGCCGGCGCTCGCCGGGTCGAGGAAGAAGTAGCCCTGGCGCTCGAACTGGAACCGCCCCCCGGCGATCTCGAGCAGCGCGGCGTCGAGGGCCGCCGGCTCGAGCTTGGCGGCGGGTAGGGTGACCAGAGAGTCCGGGTTCAGCTCCTCGACGAACGGGACGTCGCCGGCCCCGGGGCGCTCGACGGTGAACAGCCGGTCGTAGAGCCGGGCCTCCACCGCCCGGGCGTGCGCCGCCGACACCCAGTGGATCGTCCCCGAGGGCTTGCGGCCGTCGGGCGCGGCACCGCCCCGGGTCTCCGGGTCGTAGGTGCACCGCAGCTCGGTCACCTCGCCGGTCGCCTCGTCCTTGATCACCTCGTCACAGCGGAGGAAGTAGGCGTAGCGTAGCCGGACCTCGCGCCCCGGGGCGAGCCGCCGGAAGCCCTTCGGCGGGTGCTCGGCGAAGTCCTCGCGCTCGATCCAGAGCTCGCGGGAGAAGGGCAGGATGCGGGTGCCGGGCTTGCCCACGTCGTGGGGGAAGAGCGGCGCCTCCAGCTCCTCGGACGCGCCCTCCGGGTAGTTGGTGATCACCACCTTCAAGGGGCGGAGCACGCAGAGCACCCGCGGGGCGACCTGGTTGAGGTCGGCGCGGATCGAGTGCTCCAGCAACGCCAGGTCGACCACGTTGTCGGCCCGGGCGACGCCGATCCGGTCGCAGAAGTCCCGGACCGCCGCCGCGGTCACGCCGCTCCGGCGGAGTGCCGACAGGGTGGGCATGCGCGGATCGTCCCAGCCGGCGACGTGACCCTCGGTGACGAGCTGGAGCAGGCGGCGCTTGGAGAGCGTGGTGTAGGAGAGGTTGAGCCGGGCGAACTCGATCTGCTGCGGGTGGGGCTCGGGCAGGAGCTGGTTGAGGACCCAGTCGTAGAGCTCCCGGTTGTTCTCGAACTCCAGCGTGCAGAGCGAGTGGGTGATGCCCTCGAACGCGTCCGACAGGCAGTGGGTGAAGTCGTACATCGGGTAGATGCACCAGGCGTCGCCGGTCCGGTAGTGCTCGGCGTGGCGGATGCGGTAGAGCAACGGGTCGCGCATCTTCATGTTGGGCGACGCGAGATCGATCTTGGCCCGCAGGACGTGGGCGCCGTCCTCGAATTCGCCGGCCCGCATGCGGCGGAAGAGGTCCAGGTTCTCCTCGACCGAGCGGTCGCGGTAGGGGCTGGGCCGGCCGGGCTCGGTGACGGTGCCGCGGCCGGCGCGGATCTCCTCCTCGGACGAGCTGTCGACATAGGCCTTGCCGTCCTGGATCAGGCGCTCGGCGCACTCGTAGAGGAGCTCGAAGTAGTCGGAGGCGAAGCGCTGCTCGGTCCAGGAGTAGCCGAGCCACCGGACGTCCTCCTCGATGGCGTGGGCGTACTCCATGTCCTCGGTGAGCGGGTTGGTGTCGTCGAACCGGAGGTTGCAGGTGCCGCTCCACTCGCGGGCGACGCCGAAGTTGAGGACGATCGACTTGGCGTGGCCGATGTGGAGGTAGCCGTTGGGCTCGGGGGGGAAGCGCGTGGCGACGCGGCCGCCGTGCTTGCCGGCGGCGACGTCGTCGGCGACGATCGTGCGGATGAAGTCTTTGGAGTCGGTGTCGGGGCGGTCGGTCATCGGACGTGAAGCGTAGCGGAAGGCGGGGGGGGAATGAAACTGCGAGAGGTCTGTCGGGAGCGGCTCGGGAGGCCCCGCCTCCGGGACGGCGCGCGAGCTGGACGGTTGGGGAATCAACGCGCGCCTCGGGGCTCGGAGCGCGCCGGGCCTGGCTTCCAGCTCAAAGGACTTCGCGCGCGCGCTCCTCGACGCCCTCCAGCGGGGCCTCCCGACCCGCTCCATCCTCGCAACGTTCGCCGATTGTCGCGGTGGCGGGGAGTCTGCCGGGAGCGTCCGGGAGGGAGGGACTCCAGGGGCCGGCTCGGACGGAAGGCCTTCGGGGAGGATTCCTCGCCTGCCCGGCGACCGCGACAAGCCGTCCTGCCCTCCGGACGGACCCCGTGGGCGCGGTCGCCGAGCACCCCGTGGAGTCCCTCCCTCCCGGACGCTCCACCCGTGAACCGTATGTCCCCCCACCCCGGATGACGGGATGCTGGGAGAAGACGAGAGGGTACTGGTGTTCCCGACGCGCCCGCGCGGAACTACGAGTGACTGGAGAAGCTCCGTTGAATCCATCGCTTTCGCTGATGAGCCGGCGGGAGGGGGCCGGCGGTTGTAGGGGTGATCCGGGGGATCGTCCAGGTCGGTCGAAGTGGCATTGTGCCTCGGGAGGACGAGCTTGATCCGGCGTTGCGAGGCTGGTTCCTAAGACTCTCCCCGTTCGGCCAGCATGGCATCCCCATAGGAATAGAACCGATACTTCTCGCGCACGGCCTCCTCGTACGCCTCCAGTACCCGCTCCTTGCCGGCGAATGCGCTGACGAGCATCAGGAGGGTGGAGCGGGGGAGGTGGAAGTTGGTGAGCAGGACGTCGACGACGCGGAAGCGGTAGCCGGGGACGATGAAGAGCTCGGTGCGGCCGGGGCCCGAGGGGAGGGTGCCGTCGTCGCGGGCGGCGGATTCTAAGGTGCGGACGACGGTGGTGCCGACGGCGACGATCCGGCCGCCGCGGGCGCGGGTGCGGGCGATGGCGTCTGCGGTCGCTTCCGGGATGTCGTAGCGCTCGGCGTCCATCTGGTGCTCGTGGACCAGCTCGGCGGTGACCGGCTTGAAGGTGCCGATGCCGACGTGGAGGGTGACGGCGGCGCGCTCGATGCCGCGCTCTTCGAGGTGGTCGAGGAGCTCGGGGGTGAAGTGGAGGCCGGCGGTGGGAGCGGCGATGGCGCCGGGGTTTTCGGCGTAGACGGTCTGGTAGCGCTCCCGGTCCGCGGGGCGGTCGGCGCGCTTGATGTAGGGCGGCAGGGGGACGTGGCCCAGGCGTTCCAGGTGGGGCTCGATCGGCGCGGAGAAGCGCACCCGGTGGCGGCCGTCACCGGCCTTGGCGAGCACTTCGGCCCGGAGCAGGGTCTCGTCGCCCTCGCGGAAGACGATCTCGGTGCCGGGGCGCGCCTTGCGGCCGGGGCGGACGAGGGCGTCCCAGACGAGCCCCGGGCGGCTGGCGGAGGCGCCCTCCGGGGTCTCGGCCGCGATCGGCTCGACCAGCAGCAGCTCGATCCGCGCGCCCTCGGTGCCGTCGGGGAGCACCCGGTGGCCGAAGATGCGCGCCGGGATGACCCGGGTGTCATTGACCACCAGAAGGTCTCCCGGCCGCAGCAGGTCGGGCAGGTCGGCGATCCGCCGGTGGCGCTTCGGGGTGCCGGGCGGGGCGGCGAGCACCAGCAGGCGGCTCGTCCCCCGAGGGGCGGCCTCCTGGGCGATCCGCTCCTCCGGAAGATGGAAGTCGAACTCCCTGGTCAACATCGTGAAGTCACCCTGTCAGCCCCCCACCCCCTCCCTCGGGAACCGCGGGAGGGGGCGTCCCTTTCCCCCCGGAGGGCGGGAAAGGGAACGAGGGATTGGGGGGAGATCCAGTGGATCATCTAGGTAGATCGCGTCTCGGCAAGCCGTTCCCCCGCGAGGAACCTTCTGAGGCGAGGTCCGGGTTCCCGCGGGCTCCCGAAAGGGATCGAGGGATTGGGGGGAGATCCAGTGGATCGTCAAGATTGATCGGAGCGGCGGTGCCGGTGGTCCAGGAAGGCCTGCCGCAGTCGTCACGAGGCGGGTTCTGGTCAGTCCTCAGGACAGATTGCGCACGGCGCTCACCGCCAAGACCAGGGCGCAGGCCATCAGGGCGGCGGCGGACCAGAACGGCCACGCCGGGCCGAGGGCGCCGAACGCCCAGCCGCCCCAGAGCGGGCCGACGCCGCGGGCCAGGGCGCCCAGGGAGCGGGTGACGCCGAGCGTTCCGCCCTGGCGGTGCTCGTCGGTCAGTCGGCTGATCAGCGACAGGGTCGACGGGTTGTGCAGGCCCATACCGGTGGCCAGGAGCGCCGTCGTCACGCCGAGCAGGGCGACCACCTTGCCCATGGGCAGCAGGAGGAGCCCGGCGGTCATGCACGCGATGCCGGTGACCATCAGACGGCGCTCGCCGAAGCGTTTGGCCAGCCGGCCCAGGAGGCCGCCCTGGATGATCACCATGATGACGCCGAGGAAGGTGAACAGCATGGCGGTCTCGAAGAAGCCGAAGCCGTAGCGCTTCTCGACGAACAGGCCGATGGTCGACTCCATGCTGGCGAACGACAGGATGACCAGGAAGAAGAGCACCATCAAGAGGGCGACCTGCCGGTTGCCGGCCGCCCGGCGGACGTCCTCGCTGCCCGCCCAGCGCCCCGAGACTTCCTTGCCCCGGCGGTCCGCCGGCAGCGACTCGGGCAGGAGGAACAGGGCGAGGCCCAGGTTGATCACGGCGAGGATCCCGGCCGCGGCCGGCACTGCGGCGTAGCCGAGCTTGCCGGCGAGGCCGCCCAGGACCGGCCCCAGGACGAAGCCGAGGCCGAAGGCGGCGCCCAGCATGCCCATCCCCTTGGCCCGCTCTTCGGGCGGTGTGACGTCGGCCACGTAGGCCTGGCCGATCGAGTAGTTGGCGGCGGCGACGCCGGACGCCGTGCGGGCGATCAGCAGGATCGGGAAGGACCAGGCGAAGGCGAACAGGGTGTAGGCGGCGATCGCGCCGAGGATCGACACCAGCAGCACCGGCCGCCGGCCGACCCGGTCGGAGAGCCGTCCCCAAAGCGGTGCGAAGACGAACTGGGCGAGGCTGAACGAGGCGAAGAGCAGGGTCACGCCGAACGGGCCGGCGCCGAACTCCTGGGCGTAGAAAGGCAGCAGCGGGAGCACCATCCCGAACCCGAGCAGGTCGAGGAGGACGGTGAAGAAGACGACCAGCAGCGGCCCGCGACGGGACGGCGATCTCGGGGTGGAGGCAGGCTCGGCCATAGGTGGCGGAGTGTACCAACGCTGGCCGCCCGGCGACGACCTCCGAGTCTTCAGCCCTCGGTGGCGGTGCGCGGGTCGAGGATGTCGCGCAGCCGGTCGCCCAGCAGGTTGAAGGCCAGCACCGCCACCACGATCGCCAGGCCCGGGAAGGTCGCGACCCACCAGGCGGTGACCAGCACGTCCCGGCCATCGGCCACCATGTTGCCCCAGCTCGCGGTCGGCGGCTGGACCCCGAGGCCGAGGTACGACAGGGCGGACTCGGCCAGGATCACGTCGCCGATCGCCAGGGAGGCCTGGACGAGCACCGGCGTCAGCGCATTGGGCAGCAGGTGGCGCCACAGGATGCGCAGGGGGTGGAGGCCGACGCTCTTGGCGGCGAGGATGAACTGGCGCTCGCGCAGGCCGAGGATCTCCGCCCTGACGAGGCGGCTCAGGCTCATCCAGGAGGTGGTGCCCAGGACCAGGATCACCAGCGCCGTGGAGGGCCGGAAAAGCGCCGTCAGCGTCAGGACCAGGAACAGCCAGGGAAACGCCAGCAGCGCGTCGACGCCGCGCATCAGGGTGGCGTCCAGCCAGCGCGGCCCGGTCGCCGCCGCCGAGCCCACGGTCAACCCGACGGTGAGGGCCAGGGCGACGGCCAAGAGGCCGACCATCAGCGAGATCCGGGTGCCGTAGATCATCCGCGAGAGGATGTCCCGGCCGTAGCCGTCCGTCCCCAGGAGGAACCGCCGACGGTCGGCGACGCCATCGGCCGTCAGGTTGGCCACCTCCGCCGCGGGGATCACCCGGTGGTCGCCCAGGCGGTCGATCGCCAGGCCGTCCGGAACGCGCTCGACCCGGTCCGCCAGCAGCGACCGGCCGCCGGTCAGCCGGACCAGGGCGAGCACCGTCCCCGGCGGCCGGTAGCGGGCCGCCGGTGGGTCGACCTGCCGGTTGGGGCTGTGGGGCGCGAGGATCGGGGCGGCGAGGGCGACCAGCAGGAGCAGGCCGACCAGCATGCCGGCAGCGGTGCGGAGCAGCCGCGGCGAGCCTTTCCGGCCGGGCGGCGCCGGCGGATCGAGCGTCTCCGTCCGCCCCGTCGGCTGCGGGCGCTCAACCACGGCGGCCTCCTGCAGCGCGCCCGCCCGACGGGGACCGGTCGCCGCCGCCGGTGCTCCTGCGGACCCGCGGGTCGACGGCCGCGTGGAGCAGGTCGGCGAGCAGGTTGCCGGCGACCACGGCGGAGGCGGTGAAGGCGGTGGCGGCAAGGATCACCGGATAGTCCCGCGCCAGGATCGCCTGGTACGTGGTGCGGCCCAGCCCGGGCCAGGAGAAGACCACTTCGAGGACCAGCGAGCCGTTGAGCAGGAAGGGCAGGGACAGGCCGAAGAGCTGGACGATCGGCACCAGCACGTTGCGCATGGCATGGACCCAGACCACCCGTCGCTCGGAGAGGCCCTTGGCGCGCGCGGTACGAATGTAGTCCTCCTCGAGGACTTCGATCATCCGGTTGCGCACGAAGCGCACGGTGGCGCCGGAGAGGCCGAGGCCCAGGGTGAGCGCCGGCAGGGCCAGGTGCCGGAGGACGTCGAGCGACCGCGCCGCGCCCGAGAGCTGGTCGGCGTCGACGGAGCGCATGTGCCCGGTCGGCAGCAGGGAGAGCTCGTGGCTGAACAGCAGGATGGCCATCAAGCCGACCCAGAAGAGCGGCATGGAGTAGAGCAGCAGCGAGAAGATGCGGATGGCGCCGTCGGCGGGCCGTCCCCGGCGGCGGGCCGCGGCGACGCCGAGCGGCACACCGACGGAGTACTGGACCGCCATGGCGGTCAGCCCGAGGAGCGCGGTCGGGGCGAGAACGTCGGCGAGCAGGGTGGTCACCGGACGGCCGAAGGTGAGCGAGGTTCCCCAGTCGAAGTCGACGACGACCGCGCGGAGCCAGGCGAAGTACTGGACCGGGAGGGAGCGGTCCAGGCCGTAGACCGTGTGCAGCCGCTGGACGGCCTCCGCCGACGACCGCTCACCGAGCAGGACGTTGGCCGGGTCGCCGGGCGCGAGGTGGATCAGGAAGAAGGTGGCGGTGAGGACCAGGTAGAGGAGCAGGAGGGCTGCGGCCAGTCGCCGGACGGTGAAGGAGAGCATCGGGCCGCGTGGCTCAGGCCCGGGAGCCCGAAGGCTCCGGGCGGATCGCCGTCACTCCTCCGCTGGAGCCAGCCACCAGGTCTGGAGATCGCGGAAGGTGCCGAGGACGTTCGGGTGGACGCTCCGCAGCCGGGAGTTCATACCGTTGATCCGCTGGGACTCCCAGAGGAAGGTCATCGGCTGGTCCTGGTGAATGATCTCCTGGAGCCGGATCAGGATCGGTTTGGCGTCCGCGATGTTGGACATCGCCTCCATGCGGTCGATCAGGCGGTCGACCTCGGGATTCGAGTAGCCGGAGAAGTTGTCGCCGCCGTCGATCTCGCTGGTGTGGAAGGCGTAGCGCATCTCGAGGGTGGTGGGCATTCCCCAGGCGCTGAACGCGGCTTCGAAGTCGCGTCCGATCAACCGGCCCATCATGGAGTTGAACTCGACCACCCGCGGGTGTGCTTCGATGCCCACCTTCCGGAGCTGCTCCTGGATCATCACGGTGGCGTCGATCCGCGCCTGGTTTCCCTGGTTGGTCATCAGGTCGAAGGCGAACGGCTTGCCGTCCCGGTCGAGGATGCCGTCGCCGTCGGTGTCCTTCCAGCCGGCGTCGGCGAGGATCTCCCGCGCCCGGTCCGGATCGTACGGCCACGGCTCCAGGTCCTTGTCGAACGCCCAGACGTCGTGGACGATCGGCGAGACGGCCAGCCGCGCGTACGGTCCCCAGAGGGTCTCGATGATCAGCTTGCGGTCCATCGCCATGGTCAGGGCGCGGCGCACCGACGCCTCGGCGAAGAGCGGCGAGCCCATGTTCCAGGCCACGTAGGTGTAGAGGCGGTGCCAGAACGACTCGATCCGCGTGTTCGGTGCGTCCTGGACCCGCTGCACGTCGGTGACCGGAACCTGTTCGACGAAGTCCAGGTCCCCGGACAGGAGCTGGGTGACTTGGTTCGCCTTCTCCGGGATCTGGCGGAAGACCACCCGGTCGAGATAGGGCTCGTCGGGCTTGAAGTAGCGCGGATTGCGCTCCAGCACGACCTCTTGCTGCGGCACCCAGTGGTCGAGGGTGAACGGCCCGTCGACCACCAGGTTGTCGAGGAAGAAGTCGGCGTTCTGCCGCCATTGGTCGAACGGCAGCTTGCCCCAGGCGTGCTCAGGCAGGATCACGCCTTCGATCGCGGCGTTGAGCTGGTAAGGCGAGACCTTCGAATAGTGAAAGACGACGGTGTGGGGGTCGACCACCTCGACGTCGGAGATGTTGTCTTTCAGATAAGCCTGGTCATAGGCGACCGCGTGATTGGTCTGGGCCTGCCAGGTGAACCGCACGTCGTCGGCCGTCACCGGCACGCCGTCGCTCCACACAACGTCGTCGCGCAGGTGGAAGGTCAGCTGCAGGTGATCGTCGGAAAAGGAATAGGACGCGGCCAGCTCCGGGGCGAAGGTCGGTGGGTGCTCCTTGAAGTCCGGCTGCTCGTCGAGCAGGTGCAGGAACATCAGGAAGATCACGTCGTCCGTGGCGCGAGTGCCGGAGGAAATCACCTCGTTGACACCGTCGATGTCGGCGATCGTACCCGCCACCAACGTACCGCCCCGCTGGGGGCTGAGGGTGTCCTCGCTCTGCGGCTGGCTCGCCGGCCCGGTCGCCGCGGGCTCGGGTCCGCTGCACGGCCCGCAGGAGCCGGCGAGGACAAGGGTGACGGCCAGGGCGAACAGCCCGAAAACGCTGGAGGGAATCTTCCGGCGGCGGCGGAGGGATGGGGCTTCTCTCATGAGGGGCTTTCGCGCAGATCGCGTCGGAATCGTACTCGGCCGGCCCGAAGGTGGTCAAACCGGCGGGTTTGCGGCGGGAGTGGCCTCGCCCGATACACGACGACCCCGCTCGTCCGCGGCGGAGGAGCGGGGTCGTGGTCGCCGGGGGGCGTTTCACCTTCTCTGGCGGTCAGGAGATCGCAATCTTCCGCGGCTTGGCCTCTTCCTGCTTCGGGATGTCGATCCGCAGCACGCCGTTGTCGAAGCGCGCCTGGACCTTGTCCGAGCGGACGTTCGACGGCAGGTGGAAGGAGCGGTGGAACACGCCGTACGCGCGCTCGATCCGGTGATAGCTCTCCTTGGACTCTTCGCGGGCGAACTTCCGCTCGCCCTTGATCGTGAGGACGTTGTCCTCGAGGGTGATCTCCACGTCCTCTTTCGCCAGGCCGGGGAGCTCCGCGTACAGCGTCAGCGCCTCGTCGCTCTCGGCGATGTCGACCGCCGGCATCCAGCTCCGGCTGGCCACGTCTTCGCTCTCCTCGGTTCCGGTGTAGGCGTCACCGAAGGTCTGCTCGAACAGCCGGCTCAAGCGGTCGCGCAGCGGGTCGGTTCCCGGGGTCCAGCGGGTGATTCCTCGCGCCATGATCTGTCTCCTCGTAGCGGTCGATCTCGATTGCAGTGGCTCCGGCGGCGCCCGGGAGGTGCGAGGCCCTTCGCCTCGTCGCTTTCGGGACGCGCCTGATCCGGTACGCACTAGGGCAGTGACTCGATCGGTCGGGTCGGCCGGGCGCGGCCGCCTTGCCCGAATCATTATCCTTTAACACTCAGATCCTGGCGCAAGATTCCCGGATCTGGTGAAATCTTAGTAGGACATGCTCAGGTAAAGGGTCTTTTCAGCGGGGCTGCAGGTGGTACTCTTTGTTGGTGATCCGGCCCCGCCTCAGGACCCCCACCACCTTCCGCCGGCTGCTCTTCATCCTGATCGCCTTCGGGGTGATCATGATCTTCGACGTCGCCCTGTTCGGCTGGCTGATCTTCCGCTCGCTCTCCCAGCGTGAGATCGAGGACGTGCTCCTCGAAACCCGACAGGAGGCGGCCCAGATCGCCCAGAGGCTCGCCGGCCGGGCTGCCGAAGAGGGTGCCGACCTCTACACCGTGATCGCGGTCGAGCGGGATACCAGGACCTACATCGACAACGTCCCGAAGCAGAAGGACGTGGTCAGCTCGGTCCGGGTACTGGACGCCGATGGCGCGCTGGTCTACGAGGCCACAGGGAAGGTCAAGAAGCCGCTCGGGGATCAGGGTCGTCTGGACATGGATGCCTCCGGCGACCTCAACGGCGAGATCCCGCCCGAGATCCCCGGGGACATCCCCAGCGACGGCAACGGCGACGTCCGGACGGAAGAGACGGTCGAAACGTCCCAGTACCAGGTGGACGAGCCGATCGGCGACTTCGGGACACTCCGTATCGGGATCAGCGAGGAGGACCTCCAGGCGCGGATCGGCAAGCTGCGCCGGGACCTGATCGGCCAGGCGTCGGTGATCGGCGCGGTGACCACCGCCCTGCTGCTGGCCGCCCTGGTGCTGATCTGGGTGTTGCTGCGGCGCGGGCACCGGTTGGAGGAGCAGGCGGCGGAGGCGGAGCGCATGGCCTACATCGGGACGCTGGCGTCCGGTCTCGCCCACGAGATCCGCAATCCGCTCAACTCGCTCAACCTCAACATGCAGATGCTCGAAGAGGAGATCGACCTGGAGGCAGGCGGCAGGGTCTCCTCCGGCCGCCGGCTGCTGACCATCACGCGGGCAGAGATCGCCCGTCTCGAGCGGCTGGTGACCGACTTCCTCTCGTACGCGCGGCCACGGGCGATCGAGGTCGAGGCGGTGGCGGTGGAGGATCTGCTGGAGGAGGTGCGGGCGCTGCTGGCGGGCGAGGCGCGCAGCCGGGGGGTGTCGCTCCTGGTCGGCGACCGGACGGGCGGCATGACCGTCGAGGTGGACCCGGCCCAGATCCGGCAGCTCCTGCTCAACCTGGCGCAGAACGCGCTCGCCGCCGTCGAGGGGCGTCCGGACGCCCAGGTCATCCTGGCGGCGGAGCCGCGGGACCTGCGGGAGGGGCTGGTCGAGCTGATCGTGGAGGACAACGGCGGCGGCATCCCCGCCGGCGACCTGGAGAGGATCTTCGACGTCTTCTACTCCACCCGCAAGGGGGGCACCGGCCTCGGCCTGGCGATCGTCGACCGGATCGCCAGGCGCCACGACGGCTCGGTCGAGGTCGAGAGCGCGCCGGGCGAAGGGACCGTCTTCCGGATCGTCCTGCCGCGGGCGTCGCTGGCTCAGGCGCCGCTCAGCTCGTCGAGCTCGGCGGGGGAGATGAACTCCTCCGGGTCATCGTTGCCGCAGACCTCGCAGAGCGCCTCCTTGACCACGCCTTCCTTCCATTCGAAGACGTAGCAGGGGCTCTCGCAGTTGAGGCAGACCAGGTAGTCGGGCGCGGACATCGGCACCTCCGAGGGTGGTTCCTGGAGGGGAAGATATCACCGGATCGCTCCCATCCCCTCGATCCCTTTCCGGGGGATCGGGTGGCCGCAGGCGAGTGTCTTGACGGGGGCGTGGGGCGATGGTACCGTACGCGATCCGGGCCCTTCGCGGGCCGTAACGACGAGTGCGTTCACACGAGGGAGTTCCGTCACATGCAGGCTGTCATCGAAACGGGTGGAAAACAGTACCGAGTCGCGCCCGGCGACGTGATCGACGTGGAGCTCGTCGACGGCGCCGAGGAGGGCTCTGAGATCACGTTCGACACCGTCCTCATGGTCCGCGACGACGCCGGCGTGAAGGCCGGAGCGGACGTTTCCGGCGCGACGGTGCGCGGCGTGCTGGTGGACGGGAGCCGGGGTCCCAAGATCCGCGTCTTCAAGTTCAAGCGGCGCAAGGGCTATCGCCGGACCACCGGCCATCGCCAGAGCTACCACCGCGTGCGCATCGAGGGCGTGGATCTCTAGGCCGCGCCCAAGCGCCGGTAGACCGCGATCAGGCCGCGCGTAGGCCGCAAGCAGGCAAGTCCAGGCAACGAAACCCCCGGCCTCCATGCGCCGGTGTCCAATCGAGAGGTAGTTCCAAGATGGCTCACAAGAAAGGTCAAGGCTCCAGCCGCAACGGCCGCGATTCGAACCCCCAGCACCTGGGCGTCAAGGCCTACGGCGGCGAGCGGGTCACGGGCGGTGCGATCATCGTCCGACAGCGCGGCACCAAGTTCTTCCCGGGCCAGAACGTCGGCCGGGGCGGCGACGACACCCTGTTCGCCAAGGCGGACGGCATCGTGCAGTTCCGGCGGCGTGGCCACCGCGGCACGTTCGTCAACGTGCTTCCGGCTGAGTAGCTCCCCCACACTCTCCAAACCGTCCCGACAGAGCGCTGTCCGGGAGGGGGCGTTCTCTTCCCCCCACGAGGGCGGGAAGGGGATCGAGGGGATGGGGGGCGATCCGGTGGAACGCTCTCTCTCCCCCTCGAGGCCTTCATGATCTTCCTCGACGAAGCGGTCATCCAGGTCCGGGGCGGCAACGGCGGCAACGGGTGCGTCGCCTTCCGCCGTGAGAAGTACGTCCCCAAGGGCGGCCCCTCCGGCGGCGACGGCGGTGACGGCGGTACCGTCCGCCTGGTCGGCGACGAGTCGATCAACACCCTGCACCACCTCCGGTTTCGTCAGCTCTACGCGGCCGAGCGCGGCCGCCACGGCGAGGGCTCGAACCGCACCGGCCGGAGCGGTGCCGACCTCGATGTCTCGGTGCCCCTGGGCACCCAGGTGCGCGACGAGGAGAACGGCGAGCCCCTCGGCGAGATCCTCCATCACGGTGAGGTCCTGGTGGTCGCCGCGGGAGGCCGCGGCGGCCGCGGCAACGCCCGCTTCAAGAGCTCCACCAACCAGGCACCCCGGCGCGCCGACCCGGGCGGTGAGGGCGAGGAGCGGCGCCTGCGCCTGGAGCTCAAGCTGCTCGCGGACGTCGGCCTCGTGGGCCTGCCCAACGCCGGCAAGTCGACCCTCATCAGCCGCCTGTCCGCGGCGCGGCCGAAGATCGCCGACTATCCGTTCACCACCCTGGTGCCCCAGCTCGGCGTGGTCGACCGCGGGCCCACGGAGGAGCCGTTCGTGCTCGCCGACCTGCCCGGCCTGATCGCCGGTGCCGCCGACGGCGCCGGGCTGGGCCACCAGTTCCTGCGCCACGTGGAGCGTTGCCGCGTGCTGGTGCACCTGGTCGATCTGGCCGCCGAGGGCGATCCGGCCGAGGACCTGGCGACGATCGAGGCCGAGCTCGCCGCCTTCGATCTGGAGCTGATGGAGCGCGCGCGCCTGGTCGTCGGGAGCAAGCTGGACGCGGCCCGGGACGAGCGGCGCCGGCGTCTCCAGGGCGCGGCGGCCGAACGGGGGCTCGCCTACTACGAGGTCAGCGCCGTCTCCGGCGAGGGGCTCGAAGAGCTCGTGGGCGCCGTCGCCCGGCGGCTCGACGAGGCCCGTGCGACCGTGGGTGAGGTCCCGTGAAGCTCGGCGTCTTCGGCGGCAGCTTCGATCCGCCCCACGCGGGGCATGTGCGCACCGTCCAGGAGGTGCGCCGGCGCCTGGCCCTCGACCGGGTGCTCTACGTGCCCACGGCGCGCCCGCCGCACAAGGCCGCGACCGGCAGGGTGCCGGAGGCGCCGGCCGCCTGCCGCTATGCCATGGTGGAGATGGCGCTGCTCGACGAACCGGGGCTCTTCGCCTCGCCCTTCGAGCTGCGCCCGGACCGGACCACCTACACGGTGGAGACCCTGGAGCACTTCCGGGAGGTCGATCCGCAGGCGGACCTCCACCTGATCATCGGCTCCGATTCCCTGGCCGAGCTCCACACCTGGAAGCGATGGCAGGAGATCCCGCGTCTGGCGCGTCTGGCGGTGCTGGTCCGTCCGGGGGCCGAGCCCGCGGCAATCCGGTCCTCGCTGCCCGACGCGCTCGGCGCGCTGCTGGACGAAGGCGGCCTCGACCTGCTCACCGACCTGACGATCGATGTCTCCTCGAGCGAGATCCGCCGCCGGCTGGCGGTCGGCGAGCCCCTCGGCGAGGACTGGCTGCACCCCCGGGTGCTAAACTACCTCCAGAAGTACCGCTTCTATCGATGACCTCAGCTTTGGAAACAGCCGCTGACACCGCTGCCCGCGTCCGCGTGGCCGTGGCGTCCGCCCTCGACCTCAAGGCCCAGGACCTGAAGGTGCTCCGCCTGGGTCCGGTGTCCGACTTCACCGACTATTTCGTGATCTGTAGCGGCACGAGCCAGCGACAGGTCCAGGCCATCTCCGATGCCATCCTGGAGCGTCTGAAGAAGGAGGGCGTCCGGCCGTTCCACGTGGAAGGGCAGCAGGGAGGCAACTGGGTCCTGATCGATTACGGAGACCTGGTGGTCCACGTCTTCCAGCCCGAGCCCCGGGAGTTCTACGGCCTGGAACGCCTCTGGGCGGACGCGCCGGACGAGACCGCCCAGTTCGCCGACGCGGCGGCCGATCCGCCGAGCGACTGATCGATTGATCACCCCCCTCGCCCGCCTGCTCGCCGACCAGCCCGCGCTCGCCCGCCGGCTTGCGGGGATCGAGCGGGCGGCGGCGAGCGACGCTCCCTTGCTGATCGTGGGCGAGCCGGGCTCCGGCCGCACGTCGCTCGCCCGGGCCCTCCACGCGGCGAGCTCCCGGAGCGCCGGGCCGCTGGTGGAGGTGGACCCCGGAGCCATCCCGAGCCCGCTGTTCGAAGCGGAGCTCTTCGGTCACCGCAAGGGCGCCTTCACCGGCGCCGCGCAGGACCAACCCGGCCGGGTCGAGCGGGCGGCGGGCGGCAGCCTGCTCCTGGACCACGTCGAGGACCTTCCCCTGGGCGCGCAGCCCAAGCTCCTGCGACTGGTGGCCGAGGGCGTCTACGCCCCGCTCGGCGGCCGGGAGCAGCGGGCGGACAGCCGGTTTCTCACCATCGGCGGCGAGGACCTGCCGGAGCGGGTCCGTCGCGGTGCCTTCCGGGACGACCTCTTCTACCGCCTGGAGGTCCTCGCCTTCCGGGTGCCGCCCCTCCGCGAGCGCCCCGAAGATCTGCCCGGGCTGCTGGAGCGTCTGCTCGCCGACCTGGCGGAGCGCTTCGAGCGCCCCGGTGCGGCGCTGACCGACCGCGCCCGCGAGTGGATGCTGCGCCATCCCTGGCCGGGGAACCTGCGCCAGCTCCGGAACGTCCTGGAGCGAGAGCTGATCCTGGCCGGCGAGACCGGCGGCGCGGCCCGCCTCGACCCGGCGCCGCCCGCGGGCGCCGGCGCGCCGCCCCGGCCGCTCGCCGCGGTGGAAGCGGAGGAGATCCGCCGCGCCCTGGCCTACACGCGGGGCCACCAGGGCCGGGCGGCGGAGCTCTTGGGGATCAGCAGGAAGGCGCTGTGGGAGAAGCGCAAGCGCTACGGCCTGCCCTGAAGGGGGGGCCGGCTCAGCTCCGGGAGACCGCGTCGCCGGCCGGCAGCTCGGTGATCGCGTCCGGCATCCGGACAGAGAGGTCCAGGCGCTCGGAGCGCTCCCGCAGGCGCCGGAGCTCGACCTCGGAGATGCGGATGAACGCCTCCACGACCTCGGGGTCGAGCTGGGTGCCGGCGACCCGGCACAGCTCGGTGATCGCCTCGGCGTGGCTACGGGCCCGCCGGTACGGGCGATCGGAGGTGATCGAGTCGTAGGTGTCGACCACCGCGAAGATCCGGGCGGCGAGGGGGATCTCCCGGCGGCGCAGGCCCCGCGGGTAGCCGCCGCCGTCCCAGCGCTCGTGGTGGCTGTAGACGATCTCGAGCGCCGGCTCCAGGAACTTGACGTCCGCCAGCATCTCGAACCCCCAGTTCGGGTGCTGGCGCATGACGTGCCACTCCTCCTCGGTCAAGCGGTCCGCCTTGCGCAGGATGGCGTCCGGAACGGCGATCTTGCCCACGTCGTGGAGCAGCGCCCCCCACTCGATCGCCTGCAGGCGCTCGCCCTCCACCGCCAGTTGCTTGGCGAGGGTGAGGGCGTAGTGCGCGACACGGAACGAGTGGCCGGTGGTCTCGTGGTCCCGGGCGTCGATCGCGGCTACCACTGCCCCGACCGCTTCGACGTAAGAGCGCTCGCGGTCGCGCAGGCTCTCCTCGACCGTGTGCATCAGGCTGTGGAAGGACGAAGCCAACCGGCCGACCTCGGGAGCGGCCCAGCGGTCGACCAGAGAGTGGGCGGAGAGGTCCCGCTCCAGGCGGCCGGTGACCGCGGTCTCTGCCATCGCCTCGCTCAGTTTGGTCAGCGCCCGCTGGAGCCGCTGGCCGCCGAGCCAGAGCAACGGGCAGACGAGCAGAGCGCCTGCCAGGCCGATCACCAGGACGAGACCGCCGCCGACAGCCGGGGACGGCTGGAGGCTGAGGTTGTAGAGGAACAGGCGGCTGGTGCCGTCCGGGCGGAGTGCCTGGAGACGGGCCAGATAGGGCTTGCCCCGGACCTCGACCTCGGTCGGGATACCGGCCGGGAGCGTCGGGATCAGGTGGCTCACCTCCGCGGTCGTGCCGAGGGGGAGGCTGCTCGCCACCGGTGTCCCACCGGCCAGGAGCACCACCTCGGAGCCGGTCAGCCGGGCCAGGCTGGCCGCGTCGTCCACCCCGACCTCCTCGGCGACGACGAGGGTGCCGAGCGTCGCGCGCGTGGTCGGGTCGCCGAGCCGGCGGGCGAGGACGCCGTAGAGGTGGCCGCTCGTCGCCACCAGGTGCCCCTCGCGCAGGGACGTCGGCAGGGTCGGCGCCGCCGTCTCCTCCGGCGAGAGGACGGCGCCCAGGGGGCCGCTCGTCCCGGCGGTGGCGAACGGCCGTCCGGCGGGGTCCAAGACCAGGATCGCGTCCGCGGTGCGGGGCCGGGCCGAGAACTCGTCGAGCAGCCGCCCGATCGCCTGGCGGTCGCCGGTGGCGACGGTTTCGGGGAGTGGCAGGAGGTTGGTCAGGAGGTCGGCCTGGAGCGCCAGCCGTGCGTCCCGCTCGGACTCGAGCTGGCGTGCGGTCTCCATCGCCGCGTCGAGCTCGGCCGCAGCCCGTGCACGGATCTCTCGGTCTACCCGTCGGTCGACGATCCACGCGGTCACCAGGGTGACCGAGAGCAGGACGCCCAAGGCGATCAAGACAGTACGGCTACGAATGCTCACGATGTTCGGCTCATCGGGGACGGACGTCCCCATTCAACCCTCGGTCCACACACGATCCAAAGACACAAGCTTCCCCTATCTAGGACAGTGCTCTGGGGCTTCGAGACGGGACGCTGGAGCGTGCGATCGCCGCACGCGGGATCGCTCGGCGGCCGGTGCACGCTGCTAGACTTCGGGGCCGGCGCCGGGGCCACCAGCCCCCGGAACCTCCGGCCAACCCCCACCTCGAGCCGCAACAGGAGGCACCGATGACCGCGACCCCGCAAAGTGTTCGCGCTTTCCTGGACCAGCACTTCCTCCATTTCAACGCCCGCGAGACCGTCGACGCGGCGCGCGCTTACGAGGCCCACCTGGAGGCGGGTGGTGCCATGCTGGTGAGCCTGGCAGGCGCCATGTCCACCGGGGAGCTGGGGGTGATCCTCGCGCGCATGATTCGTGCTGGGAAGGTCCATGCGATCTCGTGTACGGGCGCCAACCTCGAAGAGGATCTTTTCAACCTCGTGGCCCACGACGAGTACCGGGTCGTGCGCAACTGGCGAGCGCTGTCCGCACAGGACGAGAAGCGCCTGTACGACCAGGGGTTCAACCGGGTGACCGATACCTGCATCCCGGAGACGGTGATGCGCGAGCTCGAGCAGCGCCTGGTCGCGCGCTGGTCGGCGGCCGCCGAGCGGGGAGAGCGCTGGTTCCCCTCCGAGTACCTCTTCGACCTGCTCCGCTCCGGCGAGCTGGAGCCCCACTACCAGGTCGATCCGGCGCGCTCCTGGATGCTGGCGGCCATGGAGGAGGGCATCCCGGTCTGGAGCCCGGGGTGGGAGGACTCGACCACCGGCAACATCTTCGCCGCCGCGGTGATGAGCGGCAGGGTGGCGCACCACCAGGTGGTGAAGACGGGGACGGAGCAGTTCCAGGCGGTGATGGAGTGGTACGAGGAGCACGACGGGCGGAGGAGCGGTGCGCCGTCGGTGGGGTTCTTCCAGGTCGGCGGTGGCATCGCGGGGGACTTCGCGATCTGTGCGGTGCCGTGCCTGATCCAGGACCTGAAGCGCGAGGAGACACCGTACTGGGGCTACTTCGCCCAGATCGGCGACGCCCCGGCGAGCTACGGCGGCTACTCCGGCGCGGTGCCCAACGAGAAGATCACCTGGGGGAAGCTGGACGTGGACACCCCGAAGTTCATGATCCAGTCCGACGCGTCGATCGTCGCGCCGCTGATCTTCGGCTACGTGCTCGGGGACTAGATGGATAAGAAAGAGCCCGCCCCCGGAGGGACGGGCTCGCAGAACGCAGTCGAGTGTTCTGGAAGTCGTTCAGCGGAGCTTCGGGCCTACCACTTGAACTGGGCCCAGACGCCGAGCTCGTCCGACTTGCCCTTCTCGCCGGCCACCGAGCTGCCCACGCCGTTGATCTTGCCGCCCAGCCCGGAGTCGACCTCCTGGTGCTTGTAGGCGATGGCGACGAGCAACGGCTTCAAGGGGTGGAGCTGGACGCCCGCGTTGTAGTAGGTGTCCTCGAGGTCGGGGTTCAGGTCCTTGCTGGTGTTGGCCGTGTCGTAGCGACCGAAGATCTCGACCTTCTCGCCCACCGGCACCGAGAACCAGCCGGAGAAACCGTCGGCCGAGTCCTTGGCCACGGTGGTCACGGCGGTCCAGTTGTCGGCGCTGAAGTACTCGCCGCCCAGACGGAAGCTGCCGTTGTACGCCACGACGACGTCGTAGCGGGTCGCGGTGTGCTCGGCCGGGGAGACCTCGGTGTCCTGGCCCAGCTTGCCGTTGTAGGCGCCGACGCCGATGGTCAGGTCCTTGACCGGCTCGAAGGCGATGCGGGCGGTGAGGTCCGGCTGCTTGGACCGGCTCGGGTCGCTGTAACCGTGGCCGTTGACGACGCCGGCGGCGTAGCTCACCATGCCCGACTTGCCGAGGAAGTGGACGCCCCAGTCGGCCGAGTTGCCGAACTTCAGGCGGTCGATCAGGGTGTTCTCCAGGTACCGGTAGCCGTACAGGCCCTCGACGAACGGAATCCACGGGGTGTCGGCCGAGCCGAAGCGGAAGGCGGCGGCGTCGGAGAGCTTGGCCTGGATGTACGCCTTCTTGACGAACAGGTCGTACCGCTTGGTGCCCTTGTCGCCGATGTCCGACGTGAAGTTGGCCGACCAGACGTCGTCGTACTTGTAGTCGACCGTCACGTAGAAGCGCTTGACGTCGGTCCCCAAGCCGGTGTCGGAGGACTTCTGGCCGGTGCCGTCGTCCTTGTTGGTCTTGTAGGTCGTGTCCACGTACATCTTGCCGTGGATGCTGAGGTCGTCGGCGTGGCTGGCACCCGTGGCGCCGAAGAGCAGCCCGATGCCCAGCACCCCCGCGAGGGTGGCGATCTTCTTCCTCGACCTCCGGTCATTCGCTTGACGCATCTGTTCTCTCCCTCTAGTCGTCTGGCGGCCGGCGTCTGCCGGAGCCATGGAATTCAAGATCCTCGCTTCCCACACCTTCGCAGGAGCGAGGGAATCCTGGCCCGCCGGCATGGCAGCACAGTGACGGCCGAATGACTCTCTGGTGAACCTGGCCCGGCCGGACCGGGGAGAGGATCTGCGGCGGTTCCGGGGCTCAGCGGCCCTTCCAGTCCGCCTTGCGCTTGTTGATGAACGCGTCCACGCCCTCGGCCATGTCCTCGGTGGAGAAGCACAGGCAGAAGAGATCGCGCTCGTAGAGGATGCCCTCCTCGATCGCCAGCCGCTCGCTGGCGCGGAGCGCCTCCTTCGCCACCCGCAATGTGATCGGGCTCATGGACGCGATCTTCGCTGCCAGCGCGAGCGTCGTCTCGCGCAGCTCGTCGGCCGGCACTACCATCTCCACCAGGCCGATCTCCTTGGCCTCCGCCGCCGGGATCATGTCGCCGGTCAGGATGAGGCGCATGGCATGGCCCATGCCGACCAGCCGGGGCAGGCGCTGGGTGCCGCCGCCGCCCGGGATGAGCCCCAGGTTGATCTCCGGCTGGCCGAGGCGGGCATTGTCCGAGGCGATGCGGATGTCGCACGACATAGACAGCTCGCAGCCGCCGCCCAGGCAGTAGCCGTTGATCATGGCGATCACCGGCTTCGGGAAGGTGGCCATCACGTCGAACACGCGCGGGCTCGCCATCGCCTCGCGCTGGTCGAACGGGCTCCGGCCCTCGAACTCCTTGATGTCGGCGCCGGCGATGAACGCCTTCTCGCCCTGGCCGGTGACGACCACAGCGCCGATCGAGTCGTCGGTCTCGATCGCCTCCAGGTGCTCGAGCATGCGGTCGCGCACCTGCTCGTTGAGGGCGTTCATCGCCTCGGGACGGTTGACGGTGAGGATGGCGACGCGGCCCTGATCCTCGCGCAGTACGACGTCGGTCATGATGTGGTTCCTCCAGTTGGTGTTGGATCTAGTGGTCCATGCGTTCCACCAGGACCGCGGCGCCGAGGCCGCCGGACACACACAGGGTGGCGATGCCCCGGCGCTGCTTGCGCTGCTCCATGCCGTGGAGCAGGGTGACCAGGATGCGGGTGCCGGTGCAGCCGATCGGGTGGCCGAGGGCGATGGCACCGCCGTCCGGGTTGACACGCTCGCGATCGAAGGCGAGGCCGAGCTCGTCGAGCGCGTCGAGGCAGGCGAGCACCTGGGTGGCGAAGGCCTCGTTGAGCTCGACGGCGTCGATGTCCTTCGGTCCGAGGCCGGTCTTCTCGAACAGTTGCTGGACCGCGGGCACCGGCCCGATGCCCATGATCCGGGGCTCGACCCCGACCACCTGCCAGTCGACCAGCCGGGCGACCACCGGCAGACCGAGCCCGCGGGCCGCCTCCTCGGAGGCGACCAGTACCGCCGCGGCGCCGTCGGTGATGCCGGAGGCGTTGCCGGGGGTGACCGAGCCGCCGTCGCGGAAGACGGTGGGCAGCTTGGCGAGCTGCTCCGGCGTGACGCCGTCGCGCGGGTGCTCGTCGGCGGAGACGGTCGTGGTGCCCTTGCGTCCCGGGACGTCGACCGGCGCGATCTCGCTGGTGAAACGCCCCGCCTTGCGCGCCCGCTCGCAACGGTGCTGGCTCTCCACGGCGTAGGCGTCCGCCTGGGCGCGGGTGATGCCCCGCTCGGCGCCCAGCTCCTCGGCCGTGACGCCCATGACCAGCCCGGAGAGCGGGTCGTCGAAGCCGTCCCGGTACATGCCGTCGACGATCTGCTCCTGGCCCAACCGGTAGCCCCAGCGGGCGCGGGGCAGCAAGTACGGGGTGTTCGACATGCTCTCGACGCCGCCGGCCAGTACCACCCGGGCCTCGCCCAGCAGGATGTGGCGGGCGGCGGAGAGGACGGTCTGGATACCGGACGCGCAGGCCTGGTTGATGGTGTAGGCGGGCCGTTCGACCGGCACGCCGGCGCGGTAGGCGATCTGGCGGGCGGTGTTCGGGCCGCAGCCCGCCTGGCGGCCGTGACCGAAGAGGGTCTGGTCGATCGCTTCCGGCTCGACACCGGCCCGGGCCAGGCACGCCTCGGCGGCGGCGGTTCCCAGGTCGGCGGCCGTCAGCGGGGAGAGGCCGCCGCCGAACTTCCCGATGGGGGTCCGAACGGGGGCTGCCATTACGATGGACTTGTCTGCCATGGGACCTCGGGTGTGCGGGCGGGGCGGGGCACGGCGGCCCCACCCCGTGGGTTTGGGTTGGCTCGGTGTGCCGGAGCCCGGCTCAGCAGCCGCTGAACTCTGGCTTGCGCTTGGCGTTGTACGCGGTCAGCCCTTCGTGGGCGTCGTCCGACTCGAAGAGTTGCTGCTGGAGCTCGCGCTCGATGGCGAGGCCGCTCTCGAAGGGTACCTCCCAGCCGCTCTGGACGGCACGCTTGATCCGGCCGACCGCCTTCGCAGCCTTGTTCGGCGGGCAGAACTGCTTGGCGAACTCGTGGAGCGTCTCGTCGAAACCGTCGGCGTCGAAGATCTTGTTGACGATGCCCATCTCCTGGGCCTGCTCGAAGGAGAGCAGGTCGCCGGTGACCATGAGCTCGATCGACTTCGCCTTGCCGACGATCCGCGACAGGCGCTGGGTGCCGCCGGTGCCGGGGAGAACACCGAGGGTGACCTCGGGCAGGCCGACCTTGCCGGCGCCCCGCTTGGCGATCCGCAGGTCGGCCGCCATGGCGATCTCGAGTCCGCCGCCGACCGTGTGGCCGTTCATCGCGGAGATCACCAGCTTCGGCGTCTGCTCCAGGCGGTTGAGCGTCTCGTTGGCATGCAGGCAGAAGTAGTACTTGAACCGGGGCTCGGCGTTCTCGAGCATGCGGATGTCGGCGCCGGCGCAGAAGAACTTCTCGCCCTCGCCCTGCAGCACGATCACGTGCACGTCGTTGTCGAACCGGGCCTTCAGGATGGCCTCGTCGAGCTGGCGCATCATCTGGTGGGTGTAGGTGTTGGCCGGCGGGTCGTCGAGGGTGATGTACGCGACGCCGTCGCGGCACGCGAAATGGACCAGCTTGTTTTCCGTCGCGGTCGAGTCAGCCATGGTCTCTCCTTACGGATGGGATTCTTCGTCTGGGTTCGGTCGGGCTTGGTCGGGTACCGTCTGCTTCGGTCCGGGTCCACCGGGGCCGGCGGGGCCCGGGAGGCCGTTCCGGCCGGGCCCGAGGGGGGCGCCCGGCGTGCTTCCCGATGTCGAGTCCAAGGATTGGAGCGGCCCCTGAAGAAGCTCAGGTCGCCCGAAATTCTTACACGAGGCGGACCGACGGGCAAGGACGGCGGCCGTTCCCGGGCGAACCGAGTCTTGACCCGCGCCGGTGCCCTTCCTAGAATTGGTGGGTTAGACTTCCAGTTGATGTCAATCCCCGTCCGAAGGTTCCACGCCGCCCGATGATCACCGGCTACAACACCGACGTGCGTCACAACGACGTGGTCTTCCACGTCCAGACGGAAGACAAGGGGACCGACAACCCCTTCATCGAGAGCCTGGTCTACGTCGGCGGCCAGGTGCTGGCGGCGAAGCGGGCGAGCTACGCCAACCTGCTCGCCAACGGGACGGAGGACAAGGCGGTGGTGGAGCTGATGGAGCGCCAGCACCGCACGGTGATCGCCGCGATCAGGAACGGGCGCTTCGACGCCAAGCTCGCGGAGCGGACCGGAGCCAGGAACGCGGCCTCTGAGACCGCCGTGTCCGGCACGTCCCAGGTGCCTGTGCCGGGACCGGCCGCTTCCGCCGAGCCCGAGCTGGAGCCGATCACCGAGCGCACGCTGGACCAGGTCATCCTGGAGTACCTGACCAACGAGGCGGACCAGGAGCAGCTCCTCCTGACGGTGGACAGCGACGCCCAGTTCTCCCTCGGTGCGCCGGCGGAGATCGTCCTCCGCACCTCGTCGAGCAAGAGCGGCAAGCCGATCTCCGGGGCGCGGGTGCAGGTGCGGATGATCTCGACCGTTTCCGATCCGCGGATCCTGGCCTCGGGCGAGACCGACGGCGGTGGCGGTCTGTCGCTGGCGTTCAAGATCCCGTCGCTCGACCGGGGCACGGCGGCGCTGATCATCACGGCCGCGAGCGCGGTCGGGAACGCGGAAATCAAGCATTTACTGTGAATGTCGGCTGGATGCCCTCGGGGATGCTCGCTGCTCTTGGCGGACTCTTTCGACCAGCGAAGCGACTCTTGATGATCCACTGGATCGCCCCCCATCCCCTCGATCCCCTTCCCACCCTCGCGGGGGGAAGGGGACGCCTCCACCCGGTGGCTTGATGGCTTCGGTGTTTGTCAATGGAGAGGCTCGGGACGTACGGGACGGGGCAACCGTGCAGGACCTCCTGGACGACCTGGGCCGCCACCCGCGCACCGTCGCCATCGAGTACAACGGCACCATCCTCCCCCGCGACCGCTACCCCGCCACCGTCCTCTCTGAGGACGACCGGCTGGAGATCGTCGGCTTCGTCCAAGGGGGCTGAGGTCCCCCGGCGTGGCCCCGTCCGCTCGACCCGGGCAACCAACCTCTCGGAGCCTGGAATAGCCGTCCGCCGCCCGGGGTTGTCCCGGTCGGAACGCGAGGCCCGGGTGCCGGTCGGCGGGGTGTTGCCACCGGCCGGTGGACGGGTTAAGATCGCGCTCCCCGCGTGGGCCGCTAGCTCAATTGGCAGAGCAGCAGACTCTTAATCTGCGGGTTCGGGGTTCGATTCCCTGGCGGCTCACCATTTCTCGACCAATTTTCTTCCCCCCATCCCGGGTCGAGTGGATCGACTGGATCGATTCGGATCGTTCGCAGTCGACCGACCGGGCGGAGACCCCCGGCGTCTCACGCGACGACCGGACGGCCGGCCCGGCGGACCGAGGGGGGTTCGATACAATCCGGCGCGGCGGCCTCGACGCGCGCCGATCCGTGCGAAAGTGGCGGAATTGGTATACGCGCTAGACTTAGGATCTAGTCCCGAGTGATCGGGTTGGGGGTTCGAGTCCCCCCTTTCGCACACAGCCCGTCACGCTCCGGGCGCTCCGGAAGCTCCCCCCGAACGATTTCCTCCAGACCGCCCTTCGAACCAGTCGACACGAGGTCTACACACAGGACGATATGAGCGTCGTACGAACTGTCGAAGAGATCGGCCCCTGCCGCAAGGAGCTCGTCATCGAGGTCCCGGCCCCGGCGGTCGATGCCGAAACCGAGCGCGTCGTCCGCGAGTACGGGCGGCGGGCGAAGATCCCCGGCTTCCGGCCGGGCAAGGTGCCGCCGAAGGTGGTCCGCCAGCGCTTCCGCCAGGAGATCGACCAGGAGGTGGTCGATCGGCTGGTGCCCCGCTACTGGCGCCAGGCCGAAGCCGAGAAGGAGCTCCGGCCCCTGACCCAGCCGGAGCTGGCGGGCGTCGAGGAGCGCGAGGACGGCGGCCCCCTGGTGTTCACCGCCCACGTCGAAGTGCGGCCGGAGATCGAGCTCGGCAACATCGAGGACTTCGACCTGCCCGACCTGTCGGCGGAGCCGACCGACGAAGAGGTGGACAAGACCGTCGAGGAGCTGCGCCAGCGGGCCGGAGACTGGGTGCCGGTCGAGCGGGCGGCGGCCCAGGGCGACCTGGTGTCGATCGGCATCCGCGAGGTCACCGCCGACCAGGCGAAGGAAGAGGGCAAGCCCGAGAAGCAGCCCGAGGACGAAGAGCTCCAGGCGATCGACGTGGAGGTCGGCTCGCCGAACGTCTGGGAGGAGCTCTCGTTGGCGCTCACCGGACGGACCGAGGGCCACAAGGGCGACTTCTCCCGCATGGACGAGAACGACGGGGAGGTCCGGGAGCGGAGCTTCCAGTTCGAGGTCCACGGGGTCAAGGAGCGGGAGCTGCCGGAGCTCGACGACGAGCTGGCCGAGCAGCTCGGTGGCTTCGAGAGCGTGGACGCCCTGCGCACCGCCGTCCGGGAACGGCTCGGCGCCGAGAAGGCGAGCGCCCGGAGCGAGCAGCGCGAGAAGGCGCTCCTCGATCAGCTCCGGGAGCGCAACCCGCTGGCCCTGCCGGCCGGCGTGGTCGAAATCGAGGTCCAGGGGATGGTCCGTGAGTACGCCGAGGGCCTGGCCCGCCAGGGCGTCGACCTGGAGCACGCGGAGATCGACTGGCGGGCCATGGGCGAGCAGGCCCGGCCGGCGGCCGAGAAGCGGGTGCATGCCCGGCTGCTGCTCGACGCCGTCGCCGACAAGCTCGGCATCGAGGTGACCGAAGAGGAGCTGGAGCGAGCCCTGTCTCAGATCGCCCGCGGTCAGAAGGCGTCGACCGGCGCCGTGCGCCGGGCGCTCGACCAGGACGGCCGGCTGACCGAGCTCCAGGGGCAGATGCGGCGCAGCAAGACCGTGCGGCGGCTGCTCGGCGAGGAGCCGGAAGCGACCGAGGCCGAGGCGGTGGAGAGCGCGGAGGCCGGAGAGACGGAGGGCGAGGGCGAGGCCGCGGCGGACGAGCCGGGCGCCGACCCGGCGGCGGGGGCCGACGAAGGGGCGGACGAGGAGACGGACGGGTGAGGCTCGAAGGCCGTAGAATCGATGGAACTGATCTCACGAATGACCGCCGCCCGCGCGCGGGCGGCATGGAGCGAGAGCCACAGATGCTGATCCCGATGGTGGTGGAGCAGTCGAACCGGGGCGAGCGCGCCTATGACATCTACTCGCGCCTGCTCAAGGACAACATCATCTTTCTCGGCCGGCCGATCGACGACGACCTGTCGAGTCTGCTGATCGCCCAGATGCTGTTTCTCGAAGCCGAAAATCCCGAGAAAGACATCGCGCTTTACATCAACTCGCCCGGCGGCTCGGTGACCGCGGGCCTCGCCGTCTACGACACCATGCAGTACATCAAGCCGGACGTGGCCACGTACTGCGTCGGCCAGGCGTCGTCCATGGCGGCGGTGCTGTTCGCGGCGGGTGCCCAGGGCAAGCGGGTGATCCTGCCCAACAGCCGGATCCTGATCCACCAGCCGTGGGCCTCGGGTCTCGGCGGCCAGCAGACGGATATCGAGATCCACGCCCGCGACCTCCTGAAGATGCGCGAGCGGCTCGACAACATCCTGGCCCACCACACCGGCCGGACGCAGAAGCAGGTGCACGAGGACACCGAACGGGACCGCATCCTGTCGGCGGAGGACGCCGTCGACTACGGCCTCGCGGACCGGGTGATGAACCAGCGCCGGACGTCGTCCGGGAGCCCGGAAGGCGCCTGATCGGGTCCCCCTGCGGCCCGCTGGTGCACTAAGGTGGGAGAAAGCTCCCGAGGAATAGCTCCCCGACAGGGGCCTGTTGTTCAGGTGGTAAGGTTGACTGCGAAACGGGGCCGTACCTAGCATCGGCGGCGTACCGTTGCACCCAATTCGCGACCCGGAGGTCAGATGCCCAAGAAAGACAGCGGCGACGAAGTGCTCAGGTGCTCGTTCTGTAACAAGAGCCAGCGCGAGGTCAAGAAGCTGATCGCCGGGCCGACGGTCTTCATCTGCGACGAGTGTGTCGACATCTGTCTCGACATCATCGCCGAGGACCGGATGCTCGAGCAGCAGCAGGATGCGTCGCTGCCGAAGCCGCGTGAGATCAAGGCCATGCTGGACGACTACGTGGTCGACCAGGAGCAGGCCAAGAAGAAGCTCGCGGTCGCCGTCTACAACCACTACAAGCGGATCGACTTCGTGGAGAAGGCGCGCGGGGACGTGGAGCTCCAGAAGTCGAACATCATGCTGATCGGCCCGACGGGCACGGGCAAGACCCTCCTGGCGCAGACCCTGGCGAAGCTTCTCTCGGTCCCCTTCACCATCGCCGACGCGACCACGCTGACCGAGGCGGGGTACGTGGGCGAGGACGTCGAGAACATCATCCTGAAGCTCTACCAGGCGTCCGGGAACGACAAGGAGAAGACTCAGCGCGGCATCGTCTATATCGACGAGATCGACAAGATCTGCCGCAAGAGCGACAACCCCTCGATCACCCGGGACGTCTCCGGTGAAGGCGTCCAGCAGGCCCTGCTCAAGATCCTGGAGGGTACTCAGTGCAACGTGCCGCCCCAGGGCGGGCGCAAGCACCCTCACCAGGAGTTCTTGCAGATCGACACCACCAACATCCTCTTCATTTGCGGCGGCGCTTTCGTCGGCCTCGAAGAGGTCATCGAGAAGCGCCTCAACCAGAAGAGCCTCGGGTTCGGCGCCGAGATCGGTGACAAGAAGACCCGCCGCAAGGGGGAGATCCTGGAGAAGGCCCTCCCGGAGGACCTGATCAAGTACGGCCTCATTCCGGAGTTCGTCGGCCGGCTGCCGGTGGTGGCCACGCTCGACGAGCTCGACGAGTCGGCGCTGGTGCGGATCCTCAAGGAGCCCAAGAACAGCCTGATCCGCCAGTACCAGACGATCCTGGAGTTCGAGGGCGTCGATCTGTCGTTCACGGATGAGGCCATGCACATGATCGCCAAGGAGGCGCTGACCCGCGCCGTCGGCGCCCGGGGCTTGAGGATCATCCTCGAAGAGTTGATGCTCGATTTGATGTACAACGTGCCGTCTCAGCGTGACATCAAGCAGTGCGTCATCAACGAGGAGGCGGTGCGGCGTCACATGGAGCCGATCGCGTTCTACAAAAAGGCCGGCTGAGCCCGAAGCGAGACCCGACCGCCGCCCCGGGGCCTTCGTGGCTCAGCGAGAACGGCCTCGACCGGTAGAGCGTGATGGCAAGTATCGATCGGGGGCGGTCTCGAAGAGGGCAGTGCAGGCGAGCACCGAGTGTTCGCCGTCGAGATTCCACCGCAGGACCGAGGTACCCAGAGAAACGATGAGCTCCTCTTTCGTCAAGACCGCGCGCGAGATCCTCCCCCTCGTCCCCCTGCGGGACATGGTGGTGTTCCCCCACATGATGGCCCCGTTCATCGTCGGCCGGGAGAGCTCCGTGCACGCGCTCGAGCAGACCCTGAGCACGCCGGAGAAGCGGATCTTCCTGGTCGCCCAGAAGGACCCGAAGATCGACGACCCGGGGCGCGACGACATCCACGACATGGGCGTGATCGCCACCGTCATCCAGAACCTCAAGCTGCCGAACGGCAACGTCAAGGTGATGGTGGAGGGCGTCCAGCGGGGCCGGGTGCTCGAGGTGATCGACGAGGGCGACCAGGGAAAGGGCGCGGTCAGCGCCGAGGTGGAGGCGCTCACCATCGAGTACCCGCTCTCCGAAGAGCTCCAGATGTACATGTCCAAGGTGCTGTCGATCTTCGAGCAGTACGCGAAGATGTCGCACCACCTGGCTTTCGAGGGCCTGATGTCGACCCTCAAGGTGGACGATCCGGACCGCTTCGCCGACACCCTGGCGGCCCACCTGATGATCTCCACCCCCGACAAGCAGGCCCTGCTGGAGCTGCTCAACCCCTACGAGCGGCTGCAGCGGCTGCACGACCTGATCGATGTGGAAGTCGAGAAGATCAACATCGACAAGCGCATCAACGTCAAGGTCAAGAAGCAGATGGAGAAGGCCCAGAAGGAGTACTACCTCAACGAGAAGATCAAGGCGATCCACCAGGAGCTGGGCAGGAAGGACGACCGCTCCGACGAGGTCGCCGAGCTCAAGGAGAAGATCGAAGAGGCGGGCCTGCCCGAGGAGGTCCAGGAGAAGGCGGAGCAGGAGCTCAAGCGCCTCGAAGCCATGCCGCCGGTCTCCGCCGAGGCGACGGTGTCGCGCAACTACATCGACTGGCTGGTCAGCGTGCCGTGGCAGAAGGCGAGCGAGGAGCAGACCGACCTGGAGCAGGCCCAGGAGATCTTGAACGCCGATCACTACGGCCTGGACAAGATCAAGGAGCGGATCCTCGAGTTCCTGGCCGTGCGCCAGCTCGTCGGCCAGACCCAGAGCTCGATCATCTGCTTCGTCGGCCCGCCCGGCGTGGGCAAGTCGTCCCTCGCCAAGTCGATCGCCCGCGCCACCGGCCGCGAGTTCGTCCGCCTATCGCTCGGCGGCGTGCGCGACGAGGCCGAGATCCGGGGCCACCGGCGCACCTACATCGGCGCCTTCCCGGGCCAGATCATCCAGATGATGAAGAAGGCCGGCACGGTCAACCCGGTCTTCCTGCTGGACGAGATCGACAAGATGTCGATGGACTTCCGCGGCGACCCCTCGTCGGCTCTGCTCGAGGTGCTCGACCCGGAGCAGAACGACTCCTTCGTCGATCACTACCTGGACGTGGAGTACAACCTCTCGAAGGTGATGTTCATCGCCACCGCCAACGTGGCCCACACCATCCCGCCGGCGCTCCGCGACCGGATGGAGGTCATCGAGCTCCACGGCTACACGCCGAACGAGAAGCTGGCGATCGCCAAGCAGTTCCTGGTCCCGAAGCAGCTCGAGAAGCACGGGCTGGACGGCGACCACGTCGCCTACGAGGACGAGGCGATCCGCGTGCTCATCGACCACTACACCCGCGAGGCCGGCGTCCGCAACCTGGAGCGCGAGATCGCCTCGGTCGCCCGCAAGGTCGCGCGCAAGGTGGTCAGCCACGAGGAGGAAGAGGCCCTGTCCATGGAGATCGCGGGTGAGACCGTGGTCGACCTCCTCGGCAAGCACAAGTTCCGCAAGCGGCGCAAGAACGAGACCTCCGAGGTGGGGCTCGCCACCGGCATGGCCTGGACCGAGGCCGGAGGCGAGATCCTGGAGACGGAGGTCGGCCTGATGAAGGGCAAGGGCAAGCTGACCCTCACCGGCAAGCTCGGCGAGGTGATGCAGGAGTCGGCCCGCGCCGCGGTCTCTTATCTCCGCAGCCGGGCCGAGGTGCTCGGCATCGACCCGGAGTTCAACGACGAGATCGATCTCCACATCCACGTGCCCGAGGGGGCGATTCCCAAGGACGGCCCCTCGGCCGGGATCACCATGGCCACGGCCCTGGTCTCGGCGGTCACCGCGCTGCCGGTGCGCAAGGACGTCGCGATGACCGGCGAGATCACGCTGCGCGGCAAGGTCTTGCCAGTCGGCGGGATCAAGGATAAGGTTTTGGCTGCGTTCCGAGCTGGAATCAACGAGGTGATCCTGCCGCAGGAGAACGAGAAGGACCTGGAGGATATCCCGGACGAGGTGCGTGACGTCCTGGAGGTCCACTTGGTCGAGTCGATGGACGACGTGTTGCGCCTGGCCCTGGACGGCGAGCTGACCCGGGTCGGGAAGGCGGACACCAAGTTCAAGGAGGCTTCGTCCAAGCCTCCTGTGGGGCAGGACTCACTGGCCCATTGACCCCCGAGCGTTTCGCGCTCCGGCCCGGCGACGGGCGGAGCGGGGAGCGTTCGAGACGGCCACCGGGCGTGCGGTGACGCGCACCCGGCGGTCGGCGTGGCGCCCGCAGCCGGAGGTTCGGCGCGCAGGGCCCGGTGCCGGACCGAGTCGGTCCGGGGTCTCTCGCTGACAGCACGAAGACGCGCGTCCGCGCGCTCGGCCCGTTGTCCGGCCGGTGCGACGGGCCCCCACTCCGGGTTTCCGCCGAGAGAGCCCCCGACCAGAACTGGATCAGGACCGGGTCGTGAAGATCGACAGTGCCGAGCACGTGGAGGCCGCCCATCACGCCAGGCAGTTCCGGCGGGACGACCGGCCGCAGATCGCTTTCGTCGGCAGGTCGAACGTCGGCAAGTCGAGCCTGATGAACCGGTTGCTCGGCCGCAAGAAGCTGGCGCGGACGAGCGCCAGGCCGGGAAGGACCCGGGCGGTTCATTACTACCTGATCGATCGTCGGTTCTACTTCGTCGACCTTCCCGGTTACGGGTACGCGAAGGTTTCCGCCGAGGAGCGACGGAACTGGGCCGCGTTGGTCGACCGGTATTTCCGGGAGACCCCGGTGCCGCCCCTGGTGATTCAGGTGGTGGACGCCAAGGTCGGGGCCACGCCGCTCGACGTCCAGGCGTCGGAGTACCTGGCGTCCCTGGCCACGTCCGCCGTCGTGGCGGCGACCAAGATCGACCGCCTGGCGCGTGGCAAGCGGCAGGCCCGGATGGCAGACATCGCCCGCACCTTAGGGATTGCGGACCGATCGAGAATCGTCCCCGTCTCGGCACAATCGGGCGAAGGGATCAAAGAGCTCTGGAAGGAGATCACGAGCTTTCTTCAGGCGAGGCCTGATGGCCTTGACAGAACACCTGACGAGGAACACCACGATGGGTAAACCAGCACAGAACGTCAAAAAAGACCGCAACCACCGCAACCGCAGCCGGGACCCGCAGCGGGACGATCGCAACCGCGATAACCGGGAGACCCGGGAACCGAAGGTCAAGGGCGGCCGCGGTGGCGGGGGCGGCGGCCGGGGCAAGACCCTCGACATCCGGGCGCTCAAGGAGATGTCGATCTCCGAGCTGACCACGATCGCCAACGAGCTCGGCGTGGAGGGGGCCGCCGGCATGCGCAAGCAGGAGCTGATCTTCAAGATCCTCCAGGCGCAGACGGAGAAGAGCGGCCTGATCTTCGCCGAAGGTGTGCTCGAGTGCCTGCCGGACGGCTTCGGCTTCCTGCGTGCGCCCGAATACAACTACCTGCCGGGCCCGGACGACATCTACGTCTCTCCGTCCCAGATCCGGCGCTTCGACCTGCGCACCGGCGACACCGTCTCCGGCCAGGTGCGCCAGCCCAAGGAGGGCGAGCGCTACTTCGCCCTGATCAAGGTCGAGGCGGTCAACTTCGAGCACCCGGAGGTGTCGAAGAGCAAGATCTTCTTCGACAACCTGACCCCCCTCTACCCGGAGGAGCGGCTGCACCTCGAGGTCCCCGGGGACATGTCCTCGCGGGTCATGGACCTGGTGACCCCCATGGGCAAGGGCCAGCGCGCCCTGATCGTGGCGCCGCCACGGACCGGCAAGACCATGCTGCTCCAGTCGATCGCCCACTCGGTGGAGAAGAACCATCCGGAGGTGGTGCTGATCGTGCTGCTGATCGACGAGCGGCCCGAGGAGGTCACCGACATGCAGCGCTCGGTCCAGGGCGAGGTCGTGTCGTCGACCTTCGACGAGCCGGCAACCCGCCACGTCCAGGTCGCCGAGATGGTGATCGAGAAGGCCAAGCGCCTGGTCGAGCACAAGAAGGACGTGGTCATCCTGCTGGACTCGATCACCCGTCTGGCGCGGGCCTACAACACGGTCCAGCCGCCCTCGGGCAAGGTGCTCTCCGGCGGTATCGACGCCAACGCCCTGCACCGGCCGAAGCGCTTCTTCGGCGCCGCCCGGAACATCGAAGAGGGTGGCTCGCTGACCATCATCTCGACCGCGCTGGTCGACACCGGCAGCCGCATGGACGACGTTATCTTCGAGGAGTTCAAGGGCACCGGCAACTGCGAGATCCACCTGGACAGGAAGCTGGTCGACAAGCGCGTCTTCCCGTCGATCGACATCAACAAGTCCGGCACCCGGAAGGAAGAGCTGCTGATGCCGGCCAACGAGCTGCACCGGGTCTGGGTCCTGCGCAAGGTGCTCAACCCCCTGTCGACCGTCGAGTCGATGGAGCTGCTGCTGGACAAGCTGTCGAAGACCAAGACCAATGCAGACTTCCTGAACGCCATGTCCAAGTGACCGGGGGGCCACGGACCGGTCCGCCCCCGGGCGGCCCGTGATCTGTCCTCCCGTCTCGCCCCTTCGTCGTCCACCATGTCCACCCACTGAACCCGACAGGTCGCTGTTTGCCCAAGCTCCGCGTCGGAATCGCTGACACGCTGGAGGCCCGGACCCTCGCCTGGGGCCTCCTGAAGGGGCACCACGCCGACCTGTTCGAAACCGTGAGCCACCCGGTCGCACTGATCGGGCGCCTGCTCGAGCAGGGGAGCGTCGACGTCGCCCTGGCCTCGTCGATCGAAGCCGCCCGCCTGGACGGGCTCGAGGTGCTGCCCGATCTGTGTCTGGCGTTCCCCGGCCAGGCCGCCAGCCTGCTGCTGGTGTCGCGCTCGCCCCTGGAGGAAGTGGACCGGGTGGTGCGGACATGGGGTGGGCCCACCGCCTCGGCCGCCCTGTCGATCGTGCTCGCGGAGCGCTACGGCACCCGCCCGGAGGAGGTGGCGAGCGAGCCCTCCGGCCTGTCGCCCCGCGGCGCGATCCCGCGCCTCGCCGACCTGGCCGTGGGGGAAGCGGTGCTGCTCGGCGGGGGGGACGCCTTGCGCACCGGGACCGCCGGCTACCGGGTTCTCGACCTGGGCGCCGCCTGGCACGAGCTCACCGGCCTGCCGCTGGTGGTGGGAGTGTGGGCGGTCCGGCAGGGCGTCCACCTGCCCGAGCTCCCTTTCTACTTCAAGAGCAGCCTGCGCTACGGCCTCTCGTCCCTGGGCGCCATCGCCCGGGAAGCGGCGGCCGAGCTGGCGGTGGACTCGGTGGCCCTCGAACGCTACCTGCGCGACGCGGTGAGCTACTTCCTGCGGGACCAGGAGCGGCGGGGCCTGGAGGATCTGTTCCGCCGGGCGGCGCGCCTCGGCCTGGTGCCGGAGCGGAGGTTGAGGCTGTATGAGCCGTAGGGATGCCCCCGCCCGGTGGCGGCGAGCTGGTCCGGGTGGCGTCGCCCGATAGACTCCGTCCCGTGTCCGAGGAGCGCACACCGAAGCTGGCCGGCTGGGGCCGCCTGGCGGTGCCCGGCCGGGAGATCTGTTCCGAGGACCTCCGGGCCATCACCGGCGGGGCGGTCGTCACCCGCGGCCTCGGCCGCTCCTACGGCGATTCGGCGCTGCCGCCGCCCGGGGTGATCGACATCCCCACCTCGCCGCTCGCCGACCGGATCCTCTCCTTCGCACCCGAGCGCGATGGGCAGAGCGCCCTGCTCCACGCCGAGGCCGGCCTGTCGCTCGACCGGATCGTCCGCACCTTCCTCCCGCGCGGCTGGTTCGTCCCGGTCACCCCCGGCACCCGCTTCGTCACCCTGGGCGGCATGGTCGCCGCCGACGTCCATGGCAAGAACCACCACGTCGCCGGGACCATCGGCCGCCACGTGGAACGCCTGACCCTGCGCCTGGCGTCCGGCGAAGAGGTCACCTGCTCGCGTGCCGAGCGGCCGGACCTCTTCCGCGCCACACTCGGCGGCATGGGGCTGACCGGCCACGTCCTGGAGGTGTCGCTCCGCATGGTGCGGGTGCCGTCCCCCTGGATCCATGCCGAGAGCTTTCCGGTGCCGGACGTGGTCGCCTTCGTCGAGGCGCTCAAGGAGTCGGGCCGGGAGTGGCCGTTCACGGTCGGGTGGATCGACTGCCTGACGCCGGGCCGGCGGGGCCGGCCGCCCGGGCGGGGGATCGTCAACCGGGGCCGCTGGGCGGAGCCGGCCGAGGCGCCGGCCGCACCGCCGGCCTTTCGCCAGGCGCTGAGCGTGCCGATCGTCGCCCCCGGCTGGCTGCTCAACCCGCTCACGGTGCGCGCCTTCAACGCCCTCTACTACCACCGGTCGCGCCTGTGGCCGTGCGACGCGCGTCACCGGCACCTGCGGCGGGGCGTGGTCCACCCCGGGTCCTTCTTCTACCCGCTGGACGCCATCGGCCACTGGAACCGGCTCTACGGTCCGCGCGGGTTCACCCAGTACCAGTGCGTGCTGCCGGAGGAGGCGGCGGGCGGGCCGGCCGCCGCGGCGGCCCGGTTCCTGGAGGTCCTCACCGCGAAGGGCGGCGCCTCCTTCCTGTGCGTGATCAAGGACTGCGGGGAGGAGGGCGAGGGCGTCCTGTCCTTCCCCCGGCCCGGAATCTCGATCGCGGTCGACCTGCCGGTGCGCGCCGGTACCCGCGACCTGGTCGCCGCCCTCGACGAGCGCGTGCTCGCCGAGGGCGGCCGGATCTACCTGGCCAAGGAGGCCTTCACCGCGCCGGAGCGCTTCCGCGCCATGGAGGGCGAGCGGCTCGACGAGCTGGCGGCGATCCGCCGCCGCTACGACCCGGCGGGGCGCCTCGAGAGCGCCCAGTCGGTGCGGTTGCTCGGCGGAAGGCGTGGCGCTCGGTCTACTCAGCGTCCCGGCTCGGCCAGGTGATGAAGTAGCCGTCGATCCAGACCAGGTCCCGGTCGGTGTCCTGGGCCGGGAACGCCCCGGGCTGGTAGACCGTGCCCTCGAACGAGCCGTCCCGCCCCGAGCTCCGGATGCCCGCGACGAGATGGTGGGACGTGGTCGGCTTCCGGTCCAGGCAGAACTCCAGGGGGCGGCCCCACGCGTCGGTGGACGGCAGCTCCTTGATGTAGTGGGGCACCAGGAGCGCCGCGAGCTCGTCGTGGCTGATCGCCGGGCACCGGCTCCAGTCGTAGTCCTCCGGCGTGGTGGCGGTGGGACGGGCCTTGTCCTCTGGGCTGACCGCGTCGGTGACCCACGAGAACATCGCCGTGCCGGCGTCGCGGATCTGCTGCATCGTCTCCTTGACCCGCGCGTTGTCGTCCGGCTTCGGGGCCGTGACAGCAGAGGTGGCAGAAGGCGAGGCCGGTCGGGGGCGGGCGGTCGCCGGGGCGTCGGTCAGGGCGACGACGGCCAAGGCCGCGAAGAGCAGCGCCCAGGCCAGGATGCGACGGGGGGAGGTGGGGCGGTAGCGGGAAATCATCAGGACTCTCCTCTTGAGATGCTGTTTCCGGGAGAGTCCCAGGACGGGGACTCCCCCAGGGTTCCAGTCGGCGTTCGGGTCGAGGCGCGGCCGCGCCGCGATCTCGATCAGGGTGCGGCCGTATCCCGCGCGAAGCCTCTCCGGCAGGCGCGCCAGGACGGTCGCGTCGCAGGCGGTCTCACACTCCGCGTCGAGGCGCCGGAGGGTGAGCCAGACCAAGGGGTTGAACCAGTGGGCCGCCGCCGCCAGGCCGGCCAGCGACCGGAGTGGCCCGTCGAGCCGCCGCACGTGGGCGACCTCGTGGCAGAGGACGTGGCGCAGGGCCTCTCCGTCGAGCTGCTGGACGAGCCCACTGGGCAGGACGACCCGCGGCCGGAGCCAGCCGACGACGGCCGGTCCGTCCAGGCGATCGACCTCGAGCAGCTCCACGGTGCGGTGGATTCCCAGGCTCCGCCGGGCGTCGTCGAGGAGCTGTCGGGCGCGCGCGTCGGTCACCGGCCGGGCGCGCTGGAGGCACCTGCGGAGCCGGACGGACGCGGTCAGGCGGCGGGTCAGGAGGGCACCGAAGACGAGCAGCCAGACGGCGACGCCGACGGCGCCCCAGCCCGGGGCGATCGCCCCGCCCTCCGCCGCCCGGGTCACGACCGGAGCGGGCGCCTCGCCAGGGGGGCGCGGCGCCGCGGGCTCCGGGTTGAGGCCGGGGAGCAGGTGCCCCTCGGACGGTGTGAGGAATGCCAGGCTCGCCGGGCTGGTCGGTGCCACCGGCAGCAGCAGGCGAAGGACCACCAGCAGCAGGAGACCGTGCCGGAACGCCGGCGGCAGGCGGCGACCTCCCACGCCCAGGACCAGGGTCACCAGGACCGCTACCAGGGCGCCCTTGAAGGAGAGGGCCAGGAGACCGGTCAGAAAGGCGCTCATGGCTCCTCCCCCTCGTCCAGCAACCGGCGCAGCTCCTCGACCTCCTCCGGCGGCAGATCGACCAGGTCGGCGAAGTGGAGCAGCGCCATCTTCGGATCGCCGCCGAAGACGCGGTCGACGAACGACCGTCCTTCCGCCCGGATCGCTGCGTCGCGGGCGATCGCCGGCGAGTAGAGGTAGCGGTTGCCCTGCTCGTCGTAGGTCAGGGCACCCTTGCGCACCAGCCGTCCGAGCAGGGTCTTGATGGTCTTCGGGCTCCAGTCCGTGCGGCCGGCCAGGCGCTCCACCACCTCGCGCGAGGTCAGCGGCTCCTCGTGCCAGAGGATTTCCATCACTTCCCACTCCGCGTCTGAAATGCCTGATCCTTCGGTGGTCGTCGTCATGTCGTCTCCGGTTTTCGATTACGAGCGTAGTCATTATGACTACAGACGTGAGCGATGTCAAGCCGGCGCGTGCTAGCCTTCGCGGCGAGCCGATGAAGATCGCGATTCTTGGAGCCACCAAGGGCATGGGGAGGGCGCTCGCCCGGCGTCTGATCGAGAGAGGGGGCGAGCGCGGGGACGAGCTCGTCCTGCTCGGCCGGGATGGGGAGGATCTCGAGCGGAGCGCCCGCGACCTGGAGGTGCGCGGCGACCGGGAGAGCGGGTCGGTTGGCACCGCCGTCTGTGACCTGGCCGATCGGTCCACCTTCGGGCCGGCCCTGGACCGGACGGTGGAGTTTCTCGGGGGTCTGGACGCCGTGGTGGTCACGGCGGCCGCCTTTGCGCTCCAGGACGCGCTCGAGGCCGACCCGGAGCGGACCGAGCGGCTGCTCGACACCAATGTCACCGGCACCATCCTGTTCTGCGAGGCGGCGCGCCGGCGGCTGCTCGAGCAGCGGGAGGCTCAGGGTGGCCGCGGCGTGCTCTGCGTCTTCTCGTCGGTGGCCGGCGACCGGGCGAGGAAGCCCGTGGTCCTCTACGGCGCCAGCAAGGCGGCGCTCAGCTACTACCTGGAGGGGCTCGACCGCCGGTTCTGGGACCGGGGCCTGCGGGTGGTGACCGTCAAGCCGGGGTTCGTCAAGACCTCGATGACCGCGGGGATCGACCCGCCCCCCTTCGCCGGCGAGCCGGAGCAGGTCGCCGGCGACGTCCTGGCGGCGATCGATCGGGCCGCGCGAGGGCGGACCTCGAGGTGGGGGTCCGGCGTCGTCTACACGCCCTGGCCCTGGCGGTGGATCCTGCTGGTCATCCGCAACCTGCCGGGCGCGGTGATGCGCCGGATCGGCTTCTGACAGCGTAGCCGGTCATGACTCGTGCATTCCTCGCACGAGCTGTCCGTCACGAGGCATGAGCTGTACGAACAGCGTACGGCCCGTCAGCCCTTCTTGAGTGTCCGGTCCAGGTACTCGCGGATGTGCTGGTGGATCTCCGGCCGGGCCCAGAGGGCGTCGACCTCCGGGTCGATCTCCTTCTCCAGGGCGGCGATCCTTTCCAGGGTCGGACGGCGGAGCTGGCGCTTGCTGAGCTGGAAGGTGCCGGTCGGGATGGCGGCGAGGCTCCGGGCCGCCTCCAGGGCCCGCTCGATCAGGGCGTCGGGATCGACCAGCTCGTCGACCAGGCCGCGGGCGAGGGCGTCGTCGGGGCTGAACGTCCGCCCGACGTAGGCCACCTCCTGGAGATGCTGGCGTGGGATGGCGAAGCGGAGGATTTCGAGCGCCGCGGTCGGGAAGGGGACGCCGACGCGGAGCTCCGGCACGCCGATCCTGCCGCCCGAGCCGTCGGACCCCTGGGCCATCAGCCGCAGGTCGCAGGCGGCCGCCAGGATGCAGCCGCCGGCGATGGCGTGGCCGTTCAGGGCCGCGACCACCGGCCGGGGGAAGGTGAACAGGTCCTTGAGCGCCCGGGAGAGGGCGGGGAGGAAGCGTCCCAGGTACTCGGCGCCGCCGTCGAGCACCCGGAAGAGGTCGACGCCGGCGGAGAAGATGCGGCCGGTGCCGGTGAGGACGAGGGCTTCGGCGTCGGAGGTTTCGGCTTCTGAAAGGGCGTCGGAGAGGCCGTCGAGGAGCTCGACGTCCATGGCGTTGGCCTTGCCGTGGTCCATGCGCAGGACGGTGATCGGGCCGTGGGGTTCGCGGTGGATCATGGGGGCGAGTCTACCGTGGGGAAGGGGCTGGGGTTGGGTGGGTTGGGTGGGTTGGGTGGGTTGTTGAGTGGTCGTGGTTGGGGAAGGGTCTGCCGGGAGCGGGCCGGGAGGCCGAGCCTCCGGGACGGCGACCGAGCTGGGGGGTTGGGAGACAATCGGTCGCCTCGGTTCGGGTCGCGCCGGGCCGCCCAGTCTGCTCAGGCTTTCCCGCGGGCGCGCCCCTCAACGCCCTCCGGTCTCGGCCTCCCGCCCCGCTCCGCCCGCGAGCCGTTCGTCCTCCGAGCCCGAACCGGTGGGCGTCGCTGGGTGGTGGCGTCCCCTGTCCCCCGCGTGGGGGACGGGGGATCGAGGGGGTCAGGGGGCGATCTTGTGGACTGCGCCCCTCAACGCCCTCCGGTCTCGGCCTCCCGCCCCGCTCCGCCCGCGAGCCGTTCGTCCTCCGAGCCCGAACCGGTGGGCGTCGCTGGGTGGTGGCGTCCCCTGTCCCCCGCGTGGGGGACGGG
>Ga0210074_1000028_pt1 | contig 65378 bp, 53 predicted proteins | sample China_Galinas_Co_FD_184860 | JGI IMG/M metagenome (GOLD analysis project Ga0210074, IMG submission 184860) | Wetland microbial communities from San Francisco Bay, California, USA, that impact long-term carbon sequestration -... | ecosystem: Environmental > Aquatic > Marine > Wetlands ... | reverse complement strand
CAAGTTTGGGTTGATCTTACAGTTCTGGAAAATCAGGACTTTATCGAAGACTGCGAAATATGCTGCAGACCAAATAGAATTTTGATCAAGCACAACAAAGAAGATGAAGAGTATATCTTTGTCGAGTCACGTATGGCGGATGAATAATTTTTAAAATCCCGGGCCGCAATAGAGAAAAATCAGTAAAAAAAGGAACTCGATTTGTTCAATTCTAAATGTTCTATTTCATCTCCATCCGGACCTTCTACAGATACGATATTTAATTTTGCTTCATCATACGTCTTTACTAGCATGAAAATAAGGACCAAGTTTAGTACGATAGACAAAAGCAATAAGATTAACAGAAGCATCATATATTCCTCCTTTAATAAAAAAGAGTTAACTTGCTAATTTCGCATCCTCATTACCCTAAAAGTATTAAATTCTATGAATAATTGCTAATCCATAATCATCCGTAGAAAGGATGAGCTTTCATCATCATCGTCATTAGAATTTTTATTTGGCTCTTTTTGTTCCATTTTCTCTTTAGCCCAGCTATAGCGTGACGCATTTTCAGTCAATGATGTTTCGGGTTCCTCATCTTCGGGTTCTTCAATCTGTGAAGAAGGACTTTTCACTCTAAGAATTGTAGGAACATCCAGATCTTCTTTGTCTATATTGGCCGTATCCAAAAAATTAAATCCACCTCTGAAGCTAAGTTGTTCACCGGTTTTCTTTGTTTGAGATTTAAAACTACTTTGTGCAAAAGTTTTCCTGGCACTGTCAAACCCGGTAGCAATTACTGTGTAAGAAACATAATCATTCATATCTTCTTTTCTAACACAACCGAAAATTACATTGGCTTCTTCCCCAGCTGCTTCGAAGATTACGTTATTACCCTCATTTATTTCCTGAAGTGTTAAGTTACTTGAACCGGAAATATTGAGAAGTACACTCTTAGCACCACGAATATTTACGCCTTCAAGCAAAGGACTTGAAATAGCTTTTTGTGCTGCTTCGATAGCTCTGTTTTCACCGCTTGCAATACCACAACCCATTAGAGCTTCACCACTCTGATTCATCACAGCACGAACATCTGCGAAGTCAACATTAATTAATCCTTCAACAGTGATAATGTCAGCAATTCCTCTTGTTGCTTCATAAAGAACTTCATTAGGTTTATCGAATGCTGCAAATGCATTAATGTTTCCATCGAGTATATTTAGTATTCTCTCATTCGGAATTACAATCAGACTATCAACATGCTTCCTAAATTCCAGAATCCCTTGCTCGGCATTCATCATTCTGGTTTTACCTTCCCACTTAAACGGCTTGGTAACAATTCCAACAACCAATGCTCCGATACTTTGTGCGACTGAAGCAATAATTGGGGCACCACCAGTTCCAGTACCACCGCCCATACCGGCAGTTATGAATACCATATCACTTCCTGCGAGAACTTCTGATATCTTTTCCCTGTCCTCTTCAACAGCTTTCCTGCCGATGTTAGGATCAGCGCCTGCACCCAATCCACGGGTAATATTTGTTCCAACCTGAATCTTGTGATGAGCTTTGCTGCTTTCTAATACCTGTGAATCGGTATTAACTGCTACGTACTCAACACCCTGTAAACCTCTGGCAATCATACTTCCCAGAGCATTGCAACCTCCGCCGCCGACACCAACTACTTTTAGAACAGCAGACATTGGTTTTTCGCGATCGAGTGTGGCGAATTTTATCATGGACCCTCCTGTGTTAGATTTTTTATAATTCATCAAAAAATTCCTGTACTCTTTTTACAAATAGTTTAATTGTGTTCTTTGCTTCTGTTTTCTTCTTGATTAATTGATATTCACTGGATTTGCCGCCAGGTATTCCCCGAACTAATCCTGCCACAGTAGCAAATTCAGGACTCTCAATTTCGTTCGACAACCCTTCCCCTAATTCCTGGGGGACACCAATCCTTGCAGGTAAGCCGAAAACTTCTTCTGCAAGTTCAGGACAACCGCGCAGCAGCGAACCACCACCTGTAAGAACGATTCCTGCTTTGACTTTGTTTTTGTATCCGGCACTTCTAAGTTCATTATCAATCAAGGTAAATAATTCTTTCATCCTTAAACTTATGATCTGCGTAAGCAGGCTGATTGGAATCTTTGTGTTCCCTCTTGCACCTACTCCTTTAATTAATATGTCTTCATCCTTTATAATCGCAGATTCAATCGCATAGCCATGTTCTCTTTTCAATTTTTCGGCTTCTTCGGTTACTACACCAAGAGATTCTCTAATATCATTCGTAACCTGGTTACCTGCAATTCCAATAACCTTTGTATGCTTGATTGCTTTTTTATGATAGATTGCAATGTCAGTTGTTCCACCTCCAATATCCAAAAGAACAACACCAAGATCTTTTTCGCTGTCTTCCAGAACTGATGTACTCGATGCAATCGGCTGAAGTATATAATCTTTTACTTTTAATCCAGCACGTTCAACAGATTTTTTTATATTCTGCATTGCCGGTATTGATGCAAGCACAACATGGTTACTCGCTTCAAGTCGTGAACCTGACATCCCGATTGGATTTTCAATTCCGGGTTGATGGTCTACGGAAAACTCTTCAGGAATTATATGCAGTATCTGTCTGTCCGATGGTATTCTTATTGTTCTTACATCAGCCTCTAATCTTTCAAGATCTTTTTTAGTGATCTCTTTTTCTTCACTGCTGATCGTTACGTAATTCCTGTGTCTTATGCTTGTTATGTGTTCACCTGCAACGCCAACATTTATCGAAGTAATATTTATACCAGCCCGATTTGTAGCAATCGACATAGCTTCTTTAATTGCTTCTGCTGTTTTACCAATATTTGCAACTAGTCCTTTATGCAATCCTTCAGAAGGTGCAATACCAAAACCGAGGACATTAAAAGTTTGCTTACCTTCTTCACGCTCTGCTATTACCGCGCAAACTTTGGTGGTGCCTAAATCTATACCGGCTATAATTTCTTTTTTCATCCGCTTGCTAAATCTGTTTTTCTTTTACCAATAAATACTTTGTTTTTAAAACGCAGGTCGATGTATTCTGTGTTGCTCAAAGAAATTTTATTTTTATTTATTTCCTGACATAAATCTTTAAGTACTAGTGATTTTTTTACTTCATCACTTTTACCAAATAAAACCGGAAACGGTATTCCTGAAAAAGTAAGGATCGCATCTCCGTTCTTTCTTAAATTAATTTCTGCAAGATTTTTTCTTAAACTCGTATCGCAGACGCTTAGTGCATCGATTATCCTGAATGCAAATTCCATATCTTCCTCTTTATATGAAGACTTTCCTTTGAAATTCATATTAGAAATCACAGGTAAATATTCAATTGAAGAGGGAGGGAAAAGCGGAAGCGTTTCAAAATCACTGGTAATGAGCTCTAATTCATTCTTTTGAAGCAGGGCAGCTTTTACGTCTTTCTCTTGAACCTCAACCAGGATTGTGCTTACACCATCGAATTCAACTTCCGCTTTTCTCAGGTAGGGATGTTTTTCAATTCTTGTTTTTACATCTAAAAGAGTCATATCATTATATTTTGTTGAATCGTTCAAACCCACATACTTCAAATACTCTTCTGCCGGTAGCAATGAGTTTTCACTAATAATGATACGGTTATAAACTTGTTTTTGATTTGCCTTTGATCCTGTAATCATCAGATAACTAAAACCAATAATCAAGATTAAAAACAGGATCAGACCAAAAAATTTACTTTTTCGTTCGCTCAATGTCTTTCCTCCTTAACAAGTTCAACAAACTTTTCTCCATATTTCCAGATATCACCTGCGCCCATTGTAACTATAATATCACCTTTCTTTTTCAGACTCATTAATTTTTCGGGCACATCTTTTTTATCGGGTACATATTGAACATTTTTATGACCATATTTTTTGGTAATACTTGCAATCATTTCTCCTGAAACACCTTCAATGGGTTTCTCTCTTGCCGGATAAACATCCGTGCAAATGAATACATCTGAATTCAAAAATGATCGACCGAAATCTTGAAAAAAATCTTTTGTTCTTGAATACAAATGCGGTTGAAATACAACAATTAGTCTTCTGTCCCACGCTGCCCTGATTCCGGCAAGCGTTGCTGAAGTTTCCGTGGGGTGATGCGCATAATCGTCTAAAACAAGTATATCATTATTATATTTTTTTTCGAATCTTCTGTAAACACCTGTAAACTTCTCGAGTGCACTCTTAATAACATTGAAATCTAGTCCCAATTCCATCCCTATTGTAACAGCCACGAGAGAATTTTTGACGTAATGAACGCCGGGAATATTTAATTTGATCGTTCCAAGCTCATTGCCTTTATAGATTACATTATACTTGCTGCTGAACCCTTCGAACTCAAGATCAACTGCTCTAACATCTGCCTGTGCAGTTGTTCCATAAGTAAAAATTGTTTTGTTAATCGAAGGAATAATATCTTGTAGCGCTGGTTCATCAAGACAAATAACAACAAAACCGTAGAATGGGACTTTATTTGCAAACTCAATGAATGCCGTTTTTATATCATCAAGATCTTTGTAAGTATCAAGATGTTCACTCTCCAGTGTTGTAATTGCTGCAATAGTTGGAGTAAGCTTTAAGAAAGTTCTGTCGAATTCATCTGCTTCAACAACTATAAATTCGCCATTACCAAGACGTGCATTCGTTCCGCCAAGTCCACTTAATTTTCCTCCTACTATTATAGTAGGATCAATTTCACCTTCAGTAAGTGTTAAACCAACCATAGAGGTAGTTGTAGTTTTACCATGTGTGCCGGCAATGCCTATTCCGTAATGCATACGCATAGTTTCTGCCAACATTTCTGCACGTTTGATAATGGGAATATTTCTATCTGCGGCTGCTCTTACCTCATCATTATCTGGAATAACGGCAGAAGAGTAAACTAGCACATCCACATCTTTAACATTTTCAGGAGAATGCCCTTTATAAATTTTTGCTCCGAGTTCCTGAAGTCGGTTTGTAACTTCAGTAAGCTGAAGATCGGAGCCGGAGACTTCGAAACCCTGATTGATGAGTATCTCAGCAATACCGCTCATTCCGATACCGCCGATTCCCACAAAATGTATTTTCTTAATGCTTTTAAACACTAGTCTTATCTATTTTTGATTTTAATTCTTCAACTCTTAAGATTAATTCATCCTGATTTTCATAATCTGAAAATCTTATCATTACCGGTCTTACTTTGGAAATAATTTTTATTCTCGCTGTTCTGAATGCCGGTGAATTACTTGTTCTTAGCTGTCTTGAAAATTTTATTCTTTGTAACTGATCAAATGAATAAGATTTTGATTTGAACCGATCTGAAAAAACAATTCCTTCATCCGAAATTTCGATGTACATATTCCTTATTAAATTATAAACAAGTGCCGCAACTGAGATAATTAAAATTATTGCAAGAACGTACAGAATTGGATCACGTGTAATTAGCCTGAATGAACCTTCTATAAATTCTCCTCTGATGAAGCCATAAAGTATTAACACGATGAAATAAATAATTGTTGATTTATAATAAAAGGATAGATTGTATTTAAATATTCTTCTTTTGTTTTCACCGTTATTCATATCGTCTCCGCATATTTTATTGCATTTTGTGCAATAACTTTTGCCGCATCGGGTTTAGCCAACTTGCGGGCATTAGTTCGAAGTTCATTTAGTCTCGAATCAGATTTTATAATATCAATAACTTTACTTGTCAATTCACTTTTCAGATTGTTATCATCAATCATAATTGCAGCTTCATTATCAACCAGAGATTTCGCATTGTAATACTGATGATTCTCAGCAACATTCGGTGAAGGGACTAGTATTGCTGGTAAACCAAGATTCAACAGCTCAGCAATTGTTGTTGCACCGGCTCTTGCTACGAGTAAATCACAGACTGAGTAGGCTGCATTCATATCTTCCATAAAATCATATACTTTAACATCTTTTGAGTTCATTTCATCATACTGTTCGAAATTATTTTTTCCTGTTTGCCATATCAACTGTATATTTTTTTCTTCAAACATATTCACATTTACTGCAACTGCTTCATTAATTGTTTTTGCTCCAAGACTTCCACCCAAAACGAGCAAAGTTTTTTTTTCATCTGAAAGCCCGAACATTTTTAAAGCTTCTGATTTAGGCATTAAGCCAAGATTTTTTCTTACCGGGTTACCCGTTAAATGATGAACACTTTCTTTTCTCAAATATTTTTTTGATTCCTGAAAGCTAAGGTGAACTTCATCGGCGTATCTTTCAAGTAATCGTGTCGTTAGACCTGGATAACTGTTCTGCTCCAACAGAATAATTTTAGCACCCATAACCGAAGCAGCCCAAATAGCTGGTCCAGCAACATATCCACCTGACCCGATCGCAACCTTTGGCTTGAAAGACATATTAACAATCATAGATTGAAATATTGAAACCATCAGTTTTAAAGGGAACAATAGATTTTCGAAATTTATTTTCCTTGTAATTCCTTTTATCCAAATTGATTTAAATTTAAATCCAAGTTTAGGAACAACCATTCCCTCGATTTTATTTTTAGTGCCGATAAATAAAATATCTGCCTCTGGTTTCATTTCTTTAATTTGTTCTGCAACTGCAACAGCTGGGAAAAGGTGACCACCTGTTCCGCCACCGGCAAATAGAAATCTGTATTTTGCTGGTTCATTGCTCAACCTTTCATTCCTTCAATTGAGTTCTGGTCCGGAACGTGCACAATTCCATTTTGCCGCATATGATTAGTAAATGCAATATTGATTAAAATGCCGACGCTTATACAAAGAAAAATCAGAGATGTGCCACCGTAACTTATAAATGGCAGTGGCAAACCGGTTGTTGGAAAAACTCCTGTTGTAACTGCAACATTAACAAATGCGTAAAGCACAATTGAGATTGTAATTCCAAATGCAAGAAGTTGTCCGAAAACATCTTTTGATTTTTTTGCAACAAGAATTCCGCAAACCAATAAAAGAAGGTATGCAACCAAAACTATTATTGCTCCAATCAGTCCGAATTCTTCACCAAGAATTGCAAAGATAAAATCTCCATAAGCTTCAGGAAGAAAAAGATTACTTTGCATACTGTTGCCAACTCCAACACCAAAGATTCCCCCGCTTCCAAGACTATAAAGTGCCTGCTTAACCTGAAAATTCATAGCACCGCCGCTTGAAAATGAGTCGACATAAGTAAATATTCTTGACCTCGAATGAGGAAAAATCATTGCTGCTGCACCGATAACAAATCCGCTCATTAAGAAGGATATAAAAATATGTTTGAACTTCGCTCCACCAGCATAAATCACTGCAAGTGAAATTATTATCAGCATAATACCACTACTTATGTTTGGCTGAAGCATGATTAATCCTGAAATAATCATTATCCATATGAAGAAATAAAGAAAACCATTTTTGAAATCATCAATTAAATTGGCTTTTGATTCGAGTAGTGCAGCAAGATGAATTACTAATACTAATTTTGCTATGTCGGCTGGTTGAATTGTAACAATACCAAGATCAAGCCATCTTCCTGCGCCTTTAATATCCGGCGCAAAGAATAATGTTATAACCAGAAGTATTGTTGTAATAATAATTACGGGTTTGCTCAGTCTTCTGTAATATTCATATGGAATAAATGCAAAAAGAATTATAGCTCCGATTCCCAAGAACACTTTAAATAGATGCGAATTAAATAAGTAGAATACACTGTCAAACTTAAATACGCTGTACGTGCTGCTTGCACTCATGACCATGGTTAATCCTAGCAGCATAAGCGCAAAAACATTAAAGAAAATTGTAAGTCCTAATTTTTTCATTATAAATTATTTACTGCATCCTTAAATACTTGACCACGGTGTTCGTAGTTTTTAAACATGTCAAAGCTTGCACATGCGGGTGAAAGTAATACAACATCTCCAGATGATGCTTCCTTACTTGAGCTTTTTACAGCATCTTCAAGAGATTTTACAATTTCTACTTTTACATCCTGGTGAAAAAAATTAAACACCTTTTCAGCCGATGAACCAATAGCATAAATCTTTTTTACTTTTCCAAGTACAAGGTCCTTAATTTGATTATAGTCATTTCCTTTGTCCTGTCCGCCAAGTATCAAAAGAGTTGGTTCATCAAAACTCTTTAAAGCATACCAAACCGAATCGACATTTGTAGCTTTGGAATCATTCACATACTTGACCCCATCAATCTGCCTGACTAACTCTAAGCGGTGTTCAACATTCTCAAATGTTTGTAAACCTTTTATGATTCCTGAGTTATCAAGATTAAAAACTTTTGCTGCGCATATAACCGACATTGCATTTGCCAGATTATGTTCACCACGAATATTGATATCTTTTCTCGAGCACCGGAAAGTTTCATTTCCGTTCATCCTGAAAATCACTTCACCATCAGAATAAAAACAACCATCGTTCTGCTCTTCTGTTAGAGAGAAGAAATATGATTTACTTTTAAGCTCCGTCAGAGAATCAGTTACAGCTTTATTATCTCTGTTCAAAATCAGAATATCCTTTTCATCCTGGTTCTTATATATTCTCTGTTTCGATTGTGCATATTTTTCAACGCTGTTTTCATACCTGTTCAAATGATCGGGTGTGATGTTAAGTATCATTGCTGCAGCAGGTTTAAAATTTTCTGTTAAGTCGAGCTGAAAGCTTGATACTTCAAGCGATACATATTCACCTTCTTTAATATCAAGCGCAATTTCACTGAATGGCAATCCAATATTGCCGGCAACATGAGTTTTGTATCCGCAAGTATTGAATACGTGCCCACATAAACTAGTGGTTGTAGTTTTGCCATTCGTTCCAGTAATCGCAATAATTTTTCCTTTGCAATAATGATACGCAAACTCAACTTCGCTAATTAGTTTTATGTTCTTTGCTCTTGCATTCTGTAAAACTTGTGAATCGTTGGGGACACCCGGACTGATAATCATAAGTGCAGACTCATATACTCTGTCCGAGTGTCCCCCGAACTCAAAATCGATTTTTTCTTTTTCAAGTTGATTCACTGCATCAAAAATTTTTTCCTTCGCACTGAAATCACTGACAAATGGAATTCCTCCAAGCTTTTTTACAAGTTTGGCAGCACCAATTCCGCTCCTTGCAGCACCAATAACAGATATATTTTTTCCTTTTATGTCCATTATCTAATCTTAAATGAAACAAGACTTACAATCGCAAGTATTATCGCAATTATGTAAAACCGAACAACAATTTTTGGTTCCGGCCAACCAATCATTTCAAAGTGATGATGGATAGGCGCCATTTTAAAAACTCGTTTACCTGCACCATATTTTTTTTTGGTGTATTTGAAGTAAACTTTTTGAATGATGACAGAAATGGTCTCCATAAAAAAAATTCCACCGAGAATAGGAATAAATAATTCCTTTTTTATAAGCACAGCTAAAATTCCGAATGCACCACCAAGAGCAAGTGAACCTGTATCTCCCATGAAAACCTGAGCCGGGTATGAGTTGTACCATAGGAACCCAAGTGAAGCACCAACTAACGCAGCAACGAAAACTGTCAATTCACCAGAGCCGGGCAGATAAATAATATTCAGGTAATCTGCAAAAATAACGTTACCACTTACATAACTGAGAAGTGCAAGTGCTATCATTACAATTGCTATTACACCAATTGCAAGTCCATCTAATCCGTCAGTTAAGTTTACAGCATTGGAAGTTGCGGTTACAATAAATATCACTACAGGTATATAAAAAATTGAAAGATCCAGATTTACGTTCTTTAAAAATGGAACGGTTGTGAGTGTATTAAACCCATCAAACTGTGGTGAAAAATAAATCACTGCACCAACCACTAAACCTATCATAAATTGACCAAGCAGCTTGTATCTTCCAATCAATCCGTTGGGCAATTTTTTAACGACTTTTAAATAATCATCAAGGAACCCAACTAGACTTAGCCAAACAGTTCCGCCAAGTATCAATAAGATATAAATGCTAGTTAAATCACCCCAAAGCAAGACCGGAGTAACAGCAGAAAGGATAATTATTATTCCACCCATAGTCGGAGTTCCGGCTTTTGACCAGTGCGTTTGTGGGGCATCTTCTTTTTTTGCTTCGCCGATCTGATTCTTTTGCAACCCGCGAATAATTTTTGGACCTAAATAAAAAGCCATGAACAACCCGGTAATCGCCGCTAATGCAGATCTGAATGTTAGAAACCGGAAGATATCGAATCCGGGAGGAGCATAAATTCTATTTATGTAGTCAAATAGATAGTAAAGCATCAGTTCATGGTTTTCTTTTTTATTTCTAAAACAAACTCTTCCATCTTCATTCCCCGGGATCCTTTCACGAGAATAACTGAGTTATCAAAATTCATTTTCTTGATTTGATTCATCAGGGAATTTCTATTGGTAAAATGTTTTACATTAGATTTAGTTTTTCCTAAAACATTATTAAGATATTTCATTTTCGGACCAATGGTATACACCTCATCAATACAAGATTTTTTTATCACACCGCTCAAACTCTGATGAAGTTTAACACTGTTCTTACCAAGTTCAAGCATATCTCCAAGGATTAATATTTTTCTGCTGAACGTTTTTATTGTTTCCACCAATTTAATTGCTGATTTAGCTGAGTCAGGATTTGCATTGTACGAATCATCAATCAACACAAAATTTTTATATCGCTGAACATTCAACCTTCCCGATACAGATTTTAATTTTGTCACTGCAGCTTTAATCTGCCTTGTTGTTAATCCAATCTCAAGTGAAACGGCACAGCAAGCAACAAAGTTTTTTGCATTTTGTTCACCATAAATGGGAAGAGCGAATTTATTTTGCTTTCCTTTATAATTAATTTCAACAACAGATCTTCCATCATTTTTTAATTCTCTTATTTTTCCTTTAACATCAACATTACCTGAAAGGCCATAGCTAACGCTATTTCGATATCCTTTATGTTTAGTTTTGATAATCGGATCATCGTAATTAAGAAATACTTTTCCGCCGTTTTTCATAGTCTCGTCAAACAGATAAGATTTTTCCCTCCAAACACCACTTTTTGTTTTTAGAAACTCTAAATGCGAATCGCCGATGTTTGTGATCAATCCGTAATCTGGTGAAAGTATACTGGCAGTGTATGGGATTTCACCAAAATGATTAGTTCCCAATTCTGCAACTAACACTTCATGTTTTTCATTTGTATTTAAAATCGTTAACGGCACACCAATGTGATTATTATTGTTAGCTCTCGTTTTATTCACTCTATATTTTTCAGACAGCGTTTCAGCAAGCATATTTTTGATCGTTGTTTTTCCGGAACTACCTGTAATACCAATTACCATTGCGTTTATTTTATTTCTCCAAATTCTGGCAACATCACCCAAAGCCTGAATCGTGTTTTCAACAGTTATAATAGGAACATTTATATCGTCATATTGCCGGAGTTGTCTTTTATTTATCAGAACAGCTTTTGCACCGTTTCTAATTGCGCTCCTGACAAAATCATGTCCATTAAACCGATCACCTTTTACTGCAATGAACAAAGTATTTTTTTTAATGATCCTTGAATCAATCGAGACATAATCAATATTTTTTAATTTATCCGGATCATAGATTTTAGATCCCGGGATATCAAAAATATCCTCAATATTCAAAAGAACTTTTTTCAAATCCCTAATATTTTTTTAGCGACTTCCCTATCTGAAAAATGATGCCTTACACCATTTATTTCCTGATAATCTTCGTGACCTTTTCCTGCAATCAGAATCACAGAGTTTTTTCCACTTTTCTTAATTGCTTCTTCAATGGCAGTTGATCTTTCTTCAATAACAGAATAATTATTTTTTGTAATACCTTCTTTAATCTCATCAATAATTACAGATGGATTTTCATTTCTCGGATTGTCACTCGTAACAATAACTTCATCACTTAATTCAGTAGCAATTTTACCCATCAACGGTCGTTTTAGCTTATCCCTGTTTCCACCACATCCAAAAACAGTATAAACCAGATTTTTCTTATCTGTAATGTTTCTAATTACCATTAAAGTTTTTTCAAGACTGTCAGGAGTGTGTGAATAATCAATCACAACTTTTCTTGTACCGTTTGACAGAACTTCAAATCTTCCTGGAACCTGTGGTGCAGTTAATATCCCTTCAGTAATTATTTTATCTTTTATTCCGGATAACTTTGCGACTGCAAATGCCCCGGCAGCATTAAAAGCATTAAAATCACCAACAAGAGTTGTCCCTAGTTCATATTCTTTATTATTATAATTGATTTTAAAAGTGGTTCCATTAATATCACAACGAATATTATAGATATTAAAATCTGAATTCTCTTTATTTCCAAATGAATATTTCAGGGCATTACAATCTTTCATAACATCAACACTATGAACGTCATCAGCATTATAAATAGCAGACGACGAAACAGGCAGGTTATCGAAAAGAATTTTTTTGGCGTTAAGGTAACTTTCAAAATCGGAATGAAAATCAAGATGCTCCGCTGTAATATTAGTGAACAAGGCAAAAGCAAAATGTAATCCATTAACTCTTTTTAAAACTAGAGAATGGGATGAGACTTCCATCACAGCAAAATCGCAGCCTTTGGAATACATCTTAGCCAACATTTTATTTAAATCATTTGATTCTGGCGTTGTTAATTTAGAGTCTAATTTTTCATTTGCAATGATGTTCGAAATCGTCCCGATCAATCCAACTTTATAGCCTGAAGTCTCGTATATATTTTTTAAGATGTACGAAGTTGTTGTTTTTCCGTTTGTGCCTGTAATTCCAACAAGTCTCAATTTGCCTGAAGGCTCATTAAAAAATATGTTTGAAATTTCAGCAAGTGCCCGCCTACTATCATTCACAATTATTTTAACCGCATTTAGATGAGTTATCATCGAATCTGGCACTGAATCTGTATTTTCGACAACGACTGCAATTGCTTTGTTGTTTAATGCATCTTGAATAAAAAGATGTCCATCTGTTTTATATCCTTTTATTGCCACGAAGACTGAACCATCAATAACTTTGCGGGAATCATACTCGATACCAGATACTTCACGTGGAAGCGGCGTTCCGATTACCTGGATTCCTTTTACTTTATTTAATAATTCAGCTAAGAGCATTAATAAATCCTTGCACCTGCGGTGTTAATCTGTGAACACTTAAGCACACAGGTTTTTCTTTTATTTATCACTTCACCCGGTTTGATACTTTGTTCAACTATTACTCCTGATCCGGAGATACTCCATTTGATTCCCATTTCATTCAAAGTAAGAACTGCTTCTTTAATAGTCATACCATGCAGATCGGGCATCGCATTTGCATTACTACTAAATGCAAAAACATTTTCCGTTGTAGTCAAATCTTGTTCAACCTGACTATTGTTTTGAGCAAGATTGAATTCAACTGACTGAACTGAATTTTCAGCTATCTTTATTTCACTATCTTGTACCCGAGGAACAACTTTACTTTCCTCCAAAGAGTGTATTCTTTTAATGATATTTTTGAAAATCGGGGCAGATACTAAACCACCATAATATTGACCTTTTGGTTTGTTGATTAGCACATAACAAACAAGTTTAGGATTTTCAGTAGGATAAAATCCAACAAATGAGGAATAATATTGATCGTTTGAATATTTACCATTTATCACAAGCTTGGAGGTTCCCGTTTTTCCTCCAACTTTTATTGAATCGATTCGGGCCTGCTTACCTGTACCGTGATCAACAACACCTTGCAAAATGTTTCTCATCTTATCAGAAGTATTTTTTGAAATAACTCTTCGAACCTCAACCGGAGAATTTTCCTGAATCACGTTGCCATTTTTATCAACAAGTCTCTTTACAATTTGCGGCTGATATAGAATACCTCCGTTTACAATAGCACAAAATGCGCTGGTAAGCTGTAACGGTGTTACCGAAATACTATAACCGAATGACATATAGGTTTTAGTCTGACTTGTCCACTTTGAAAGGTCTACCAGTTTGCCTGTTACTTCACCCGGTAATGCAATAGAAGTGTAGGTCCCAAAGCCAAAACTTCTGACATACTGATAATACTTTTCATCATTAATCCGTTGAATTAGTTTAGCAGTTCCAATATTACTCGACTCCTCTATTACTCCACGTACCGTAAGCCATTCGAACTTGTGTGAATCTTTTATGTAGTTATTTTTAAACTTATAAACACCGTTTTCAGTATTTACTTTTTCACTTTCGCTGCAAAGTTGCTCCTCAAAAAGTGCAGCAAATGAAAATACTTTAAAAGTAGACCCGGGCTCATAAGAATCGGTTATTGCCCTGTTCTTTCTTTTAAAGTCGTCATACTTCCAGAAGTAGTTTGGGTCATAATCTTCAATGTTAGCCATTGCAAGAATTTCGCCCGAGTTCGGATCCATGATAATGCAGGTTGCAGACTCGCCTGAAGTTTGTCTAAGACAATTTTTTAATTCTTCCTCAACAATTGCCTGATATCTTTTATCGATTGTAAGATAAATATCGTTCCCCGGTTGTGATGCCCTTGTCTGTGTTTCGGATATCGAAATTATTTCACCCATAGCATCCCGTTCAACCATTCTGTAGCCATCTTTTCCTTTCAAAACATCATTAAAACTTTTTGATATTCCATTCATACCTTTATAATCAGTACCAACATATCCAAGAACATGGGCGGCAAGCGAACCATAATGAAATACGCATACAGGTTCTTCCACATAAAAGAATGCAGGATTCTTAAATTCAAACAGGTTTAAAGACTTTTCAAAGGGAACTTTCTTTTCAAGACTAATTGTTTTGCCAGATGATTTCAGCATATTCAAATAATGCTTCTTACTTTTTCCCAAAGTTTCAGAAAAAATGGAAGCTAGTTTTGGTTTATCTGATTTGGGAAGCATTCTTAAATCAACATAAAATGAATAATCATTTCTGTTATAGACAAGTAAAACCTCATTTCTATCATAAATGAATCCACGTTCTGCTTTTACTATTTGAGAGTTCATCTGCTGGCGTTTGGCGAAATAACTTAATTCATCGCTTTTAACTACTTGCAGATTGATCAACCTATAAACGAGCGCTCCAAAACCAAGGACAACCAGAATCAGAATCAGGAGCACCCGTGAGTTATTCATTTATGCTCTCCACAGTTTCGGAAACACTGGCAATATCTTTCCTGGAGATAAATAATTTTTCTTTGTCATCTTCATTTGTATCAATTAATCCCAGTTGTTTTGTGGCAAACGGCTTAACTATCTCCTCCGAAGTCAGCATCTGGTAGTTTGCTTTTAAAGCGACAGATTGAGTTTTTTCCTTTTTGATAGTGTTCTCGATTTCGGTTAATTGCCGTTGCAATTCTTCGTATTTCAATCTGAGACCCTGTGATAAAAGGATTATGATGGTTATTAAAACCAGAAAAGAAGCAACAACAATTATTAAAGGTTTAGAACTTTTTTTCATGTCCGCTCTGCAACTCTCATTTTAGCACTATGGGCTCTTTTATTTATTTCTATTTCCGATTGAGAAGGAGTTATAGGTTTCTTCGTAATAATATTTAGTCGGCTTACCTTACCACACGTACAGATTGGCGCATCCGGCGGACAAACACAGCTAAGGTTTTCATATTTGAAAAATTCTTTAACTATCCTGTCTTCCAGAGAATGGTAACTAATAACGACTAACCTACTTCCCTTTTTTAGTACTGACATCGAATTTTCAAGAAAAGACCTTAACTCACCAAGTTCATCATTTACATAAATTCTCAGTGCCTGAAATACGCGTGACAAAGTTTTAGTTAAATATCTTGGATTAGTCACTGATGCAATAATTTTTTTTAGTTCATCAGTTGTTTCAATTTTTTTATTTATTCTAAAATCGGAAATCCGGCGTGCAATTTTCCTGGAGTTTTTTTCTTCGCCGAATTCAAATATTACATCAGCAATCATTTTTTCTGTTTCCAGATTAATAAAATCCGCAGCAGTTTTTCGCAAGCTTTTATTTAATCGGAGGTCCAGTTCTGTATTGACCTTATAGGAAAAACCTGCTGCGGCATTATCAAGTTGATATGAAGAAACGCCAAGATCTGCCAAGACCCCGTCAAAGAACTCAATTGATTCAATCTTCGCAATTACATCGATTAACGAAAAATTATAATTGTATAGACTTACTCTTTTTTCTCCATCAAACAATTTCTTACAATAATCAAAAGCTGTTGAATCAACATCTGTTGAGACTACTCTACCTGTTCCACTAAGTCTGGTGAGTATTTCCTGAGTATGACCACCGAATCCCAAGGTCCCTTCGAAATAAACGCCACTTTTTTTTGCTACCAAATAGTCAATACTTTCCCTGAGTAAAACAGGAGTATGAGATAGACCCATTAGCCAGTCATAACTTTTGCAGCAATCTCTTCGTAAGTAAGTGCTGATTGCTTCAGATATTCATCATAAATTTTTGGGTTCCAGACTTCAACCTTTCTCAATGCTCCAATTATCAGAACTTCCTTCTCAATCTTTGCATATTCAGTTAACATCTGAGGGATAAGAATTCTGGATTGTCCATCCATTGTATCTTCATGTGCATATTGAACAAACATCCTGATAAATCTAAGATCATCTGGTTGGAACTGATTTAACTTTAAAAGTTTTTCTTCTATTTTCTGCCATTCATCGAGGGGGTACAAATCAATGCAACTGGACAGACCTTTGGTCATCACAATTGTATCATTTGCATCAGGCGAAATGTGCTTACGTATCTTTGCCGGAATGCTGATTCTGCTTTTTGAATCTATTGAATATGTAAACTGTCCTTTAAACAATCTTTTCCATTATTTGGGAATGTTCACCACTTTTCCCCACTACACTCCGAAAATAATGGAAAATTTAGACGAAAGTCAAGAAGTATTTTAAAAATATTACACTTTAGACCACTTTACTTCCTGAGATACTTTCCGATGGATCAGTTTAAAAAGAACGAAAGGATTGTTGATTGTTTGAGCCAACTGGGAGATTCGAACTCCCGACCTGCTCATTACGAATGAGCTGCTCTACCAGCTGAGCTAAGTTGGCGGAAACAAAACCTGAATTCATCAATTTCAATTTAAGTTTAAATTAAAATCAATTTATTAATTCAAAATTAACTAAGAGTTATCTTATCTTCTTTTTATGTCTATTTTTTCTTAATCTCTTTTTTCTTTTATGTGTAGACATTTTATGTCGTTTTCTTTTTTTTCCACAAGGCATTCGATTTTCCTTTTGATATAATTAATGAGAGTTTAATAATTCCTTTGCCCTTTTTCCGGCTTCAGAATTTGGATTAAGTTCAATTGTTTTTTTAAACCATGTTTTGGATGCATCAACATTTTGAGCAGCCAGGTTTACAATCCCCAGATTCAGATAAGCTAACTGATGAGAAGGTTGATATTTAATTGCTGTTTCCATCTCAGTGATAGCATTATCATAATCGTTAATATTGTAATAACATATTGCCATATCTACTCTTGCATCTGCATTTTCCGGATGCACAGAAAGATATTTTCTATAATTAGTTATTGCCTTTTCATAAAATCCCGAATCCTGAAGTATATGCGACAGATGTAATGTGGCATCCATATCTTCCGGGTTAGATTTTACTTTTTCTTCAAACTTATTTATTTCATCCATGTTACCAAGATCAATTCCACTGCTAGTTGATTGTTCATTAACAGGAGAAAAAGTTATATTATCTTTAATTCCCGTATCAAATACACCTGAAGCAACCAATGCAAAAATGAAGACGGCAACTATTGTCAGAGAATATATCATAATTTTTTTATTGTCAAGAACTTTATCTTCTTTAACTGTTTTTTCATTTCCACCAGGACTTTTCCTCGCTCCAATATTTTTTCTGTGGTATGCTTGTTTATTTACTTGTTTTATATTTTTACCATTGCCAAGCTTAACGCCACAACTAAAACATACTTCATTTTGAAGCGGGTTTTCCTCCCCACAATTTTTACAAGTGATTACATCTTCAGTTATTTTTGCAGATTCCTGTACAGTTCTATTTTCGGAACTGATATTACTTCCACAATTAGGGCAAAATTTAAATTCTCCGTCCAGTTTGAATCCACATTCAGAACAATAATTCACTATTCACCTATCTCCTGTTTTTTTCAAGCATTCCTGTATTTACAATCTCTTTAAAGTCCTTCGAGAATTTAAAAGTCGGGACAAAATGTTCAGGAACGAAAACAGATTCGCCCGATTTTGGATTTCTCGCCTGTCTGGCATTTTTCTTTTTTACCCGGTAGCTTCCAAATCCTCTTATTTCAATTCCTTTTCCTTCTTTTAACGCCTCAATCACAGTTTTTAAGAATCCCTCAACAATGGCTTCCGTCTCTAGCTTAGTAAGACCGGTTCCGGCTGCAACTTTATCAACAATATCAGCCTTCGTCATTTTATCACCTAAATGTTATTAATAGCTCAATTATTTCTAAAAATCAGGATGCTAAAGTAAAGAAGTTTTCCTGTAAAATCAATTAAAATAGTCAGTTACGGAAATTGCTCAATTTTGATAAGATGAATTTAGTTTTAGAGTGATCTATAAGGCATTTTTAAAAAATAGACTAGATACTTAACTTTTTGCATAAAGAGATAATTATTATGGAATCTACACTTTATATAAAAAATATGGTCTGCGACAGATGTATTAAAGTAGTAAGGGATGAACTTGCAAAGCTCGGCTATGAAACTCAAAGTGTAAATTTAGGTGAAGCAAAAATTAAATCTAAAGACTCACCGGATCTATCTGCTATAAGAGAAGTTTTAACACAGAACGGATTTGATTTGGTTGATAATAGAAACTTAAAAGTTATCGAAAAAATTAAAGCTTTGATAATCGAAAAGATTCATCATCAATCGTCTGATCTCGGTAAGTTTAACTTTACAAAATATTTGTCAAAAGAAATTGGAATGAATTACAACCAGCTTAGTTCGCTCTTCTCATCATTTGCAGGTTCTACCATAGAAAAATATATTATCCGACAGAAGATTGAAAAAGTAAAAGAACTTTTAACTTATAACGAATTGACATTGAGTGAAATTTCTTATATGCTTGGTTATAGCAGCGTTCAGCATCTCTCCAATCAATTCAGACAAATAACTGGTCTCAATCCTTCCTATTTTAAAAAACTTAAAGAAAACAGAAGACAGCCGCTGGATCACCTCGATTAGTAATTAATTATTTATAACAATTACTCTAAATTGTGTAACATCTCACCTTTAATACTTTGCTAAGTTAGGAACACATATTTAATAATTTGTGAAGGGAAGTTCATGAAGAAATCATTTAAAATAGAAGGAATGAGTTGTAACCATTGTGTGATGAGTGTTCAGAAATCACTTTCAACATTGCCCATTAATAACTTTATAGTTGAAATTGGTTCTGCTGAAGTTGATTTCGATGAAAATAAAATTGATGAAAAATTAATAATAGAAGCTGTGGGGAAAGCTGGATACAAGGTTATTCAATAAAGTAATTTTTATCTCAAATGAGTGAAATCGAAATACAAAAAGTTAAGTTTAGAAAAATCAGTGCGCCCGTGAGTGGGATGACCTGTGCAAGCTGTATTGCAAGAGTTGAAAAATCAATCCGCCATATAAAAGGTGTTAAAGATGTCTCTGTTAATCTGGCAACAGAAAAAGCAACATTTCAAATTGACGAAAACCAGTCCTCACTTTCTCAGATAAAAAAAGCGGTAGAGGAAGCAGGTTATAAAATTGACTTTTCGTCACTTGATTCAAATAGAAAAAGAGAAGTGACCGGGTCTGAGATACAATCCCATGATGACTATTACAGAGAATTGAAACAGGATTTTATTATTGCTCTTGTGTTAACAATTCCAATTTTCATTTTAAGTATGGGAATGATGTGGGAGTCGTTTGGTAATTATTTTGAACTGCAGCCTGAATCGATAAATAAAATACTCTTCTTATTGACTATTCCTGTGATTTTTATTCCGGGTAAAAGATTTTACAAAGTTTTTTTTAAAAATCTTAAACATTTCACTGCGGATATGAATTCACTTGTGGCGATAGGAACAGGCAGTGCATTCATTTATAGCACAATGTTAACATTGTTTCCCGGACTTTTTAACGATTCCAGTTTAACTTTTCACACTTATTTTGAAACAGCAGCTGTAATCATCACATTAATTTTAATGGGTAGATTGCTTGAGAGCCGTGCAAAGTCAAAAACAAGTTTAGCGATAAAAAATCTGATTAAGCTTAAACCAGAAACTGTTTTGGTAAAGCGAAACGATGTTGAAGAGAAAATATCTCTGGAAGAATTGTCAATAGGAGATGTTGCAATCATAAAACCTGGTTCAAGCATACCTGCAGATGGGAATGTGCTAAAAGGATTTTCATTAGTGGATGAATCTATGATAACCGGAGAATCAATACCTGTGGAAAAGAACATTGGTTCAAAGGTTATAGGTGGAACGATAAATCAAAATGGTTCCTTCGAGTTTGAGGTGACCTCAATTGGTGATAGCTCAATTCTTGGCCAGATTATAAAATTGGTTGAAGACGCACAGGGTTCTAAAGCACCAATTCAAAAATTGGCGGATAAAATTGCTAGCATCTTTGTTCCGGTAATAATTCTTATATCGCTGGTTACATTTTTGGGTTGGCTATTTTTCAGTTCAACAGGATTCAATACAGCGTTGATAAATTTTGTAGCAGTATTAATTATTGCTTGCCCTTGTGCCCTCGGTCTTGCTACGCCTACTGCCATAATTGTAGGTACAGGTAAAGGAGCTCAAAATGGAATTTTAATCAGGAATGCCGAAAGCCTTGAACTCGCACATAAAATAGATACAATTATATTCGATAAGACTGGAACGATTACCACCGGCAAATTAAAAGTATCTTCAATCTTCACTAATACAGTTGAGGAAAAAGAATTAATTAAAATTGTCGGTTCGATTGAAAATCATTCTGAACATCCGATAGCTAAGACTATAGTACAACTTGCTAAAGATAATGGGCTTAAATTAGAGGATGTTGAAGGATTTGAAAGCTTGACTGGACTTGGATTACGAGGAAGGATTCGCGGTAAAGAGATTCTAGTAGGAAATAAATTGTTTATGAGTACTAATTCTGTAGAAATGAATTTATCTGAATCTCTGGATAAAAAAGATACCCTATTCGGTAATTCAGTAATATTTGTTTCAGTTGAGAATGTGTTACAAGGGATCATTGTTCTTGGGGATGAAATAAAAAGTAGTTCGGCTTCAGTTATTTCAAAACTAAAGTCGATGAAATTAAAAACAATTTTATTAACGGGTGACAATAATCAGGCTGCAAAAAGTATTTCACAAAAAACCGGCTTTGATGATTACATCGCTGAAGTTCTTCCGGAAGATAAAATGAATGTTATTTCGGAATATCAGAAAAAGGGGGAAATTGTTGCGATGGTGGGTGATGGAATAAATGATGCACCTGCTCTGGTTAAAAGTGATGTTGGAATAGCAATGGGAACTGGCACTGACGTGGCAATCGAGTCGGGAGACATTATTTTGTTAAGTGGGGATTTGAATGGAGTAGCAAAAGCTATTGAACTTTCCCGAATGACATTGGCTACTATCAAACAAAATCTTTTTTGGGCTTTTATTTACAATATAATCGGAGTCCCACTCGCAGCACTTGGATTACTTAATCCAATGTTTGCTGCACTTGCCATGTCATTTAGTTCAGTATCTGTTGTGGCAAATTCACTAAGGTTAAAAGGTAAGAAAATTTAGAGCTACAAAATTATTTGATCCCCTGGAGATGTACGAGGTCAAAATAAGATCTACCGGATAACAACTGGTTCATACCTCCGCTAAACTTAATTTGAAATGAATCACCTGCCGCAACTGTGAATGTATCCTGTATGCTGAATGATTGCCAGTTTATCTGATCAATTTGTATGCTTTTTGATCGAAGTTCAGCTCCATTTCTGATCAGTGATAAAACGGCGGTACCGTAAACACCACTTGTAACTCCAGATGCTTTAGACCAAAATGTTAGTCGGTTTATCGTATATTGAGTTTTAGCTACCACTTTGATAGATGAATAAATCTGCGGAGGGTCGGATGCTTCAATTGCAAGTGAAAAACTCCCACCGCCCGGTGGAGTGCTATTGGAGGAACTGCTAAGTGCCGAAAGAGACCAATCATCAGTAAAAAATAATCCGTTCTCTTCAAAAGAAGTTTCGTAAACTAAATTATCTTCAGTTGGTTCAGTGCTATCTTCCCCTGCACAACTGAAAAATATCAGCAAAAGAATCGGAGTAAATAAATATTTATTTGATGATATTCGTTTCATAAAAATTCTCTCCTTTAATACTAAAAGAAAAATCAGAAAACTCCGGTAAAATAAAAAGGTCGGAAAAACCGACCCCTTGAAATCTAGTGTTATGTTACTCTGAAGCTGGTCCTCGTGCAGAAACAACTTTACTTCTTTCTATTGCTTGTAGAGCAAAATAATTTTCACCAAATTTTATCATATTCTCCATTTCTGTATCAAACTGATCAAAATGAGTTTCTTCTTCCATTACGAGGTTTTCAAAAATTTTCTTCGAAACAGCATCGGCATTTTTAGCACATTCGTTTGCCCATTCATTATACTCCCTTGCACTATTGTCTTCCATATCGGCTGCACACTTTAGCATCTCTTGAGGATCATGAATCTTTTTTACTTCACCGAGAACTTTCATTTCAACATCACCTTTTAAAAAAAGAATTCTCTCAGATAATAATTCTACGTGACCCATTTCCTGGATGGAAGTTTTTTTGAACAGATTTGCAAGCAAATCATATCCCATATCATCACAATGGAAATGAAAATACATATACTGGTGAATAGCGAGTAGTTCGTCTCCAACTGCTTTGTTCAGAAGTTCAATACTCATGTCAAAATTCTTTTTACTCATATTTCAATCTCCCATAATTTTTATTTTGAATATATAAAATTAACAAAATAAATTAAGGTTTGGGAAGACGCTCGAGGTAAGATGAGTTGCTTAGCACAGCGAATGTTTCTGTTTTTCTTAATTCTTCAATTGATTTACAATTCATATAACTCATTGAGCTTCGAAGTCCATCAGAAATAGCATTTACTACGTTCGCAACCGCGCCTTTGTAAGAAACCATTGTTTCTTCGCCTTCGATAAATTCATTTTTCATTTTAACTCCAAATGATGCTGAACCACGATATTTTTTCCAGAGCTGATCATTATATCGTATAACTTCACCGGGAGTTTCTCTCGTTCCAGCAAGAAGTCTGCCTAGCATTACCGCATCAGCACCTAGCGCAATTGCTTTTGCAACATCGCCCGCACCTTTTATTCCGCCGTCTGCAATAATTGCTATTTCAGATTTTAATTTTTCTCTGGCAAAATATACATCCAGTATCGATGAAACCTGACCGATTCCAATACCGGTTTGAATACTTGTTGAGCAAACACTTCCGCTTCCAATACCAACTCTTACTCCATCAGCTCCGGCATCAACTAACTCTTTAAGAGAAGCTCCATGAGCAATGTTCCCAACAATAACTTTGATTTCGATCTTTGATTTTATTTGTTCTGTTTTTTTCAAAACCTGTTTGTTAGCTGCATTCGCAGTATCAATACAGATTACCTTTCTCTTTTCAGCCAGCTTTTTAAGTGTGTCCAGAGGTGTGGTCAGTGCAATTGAAATTGCATTAATTTTTCTTCTACCATTGCTATTATTCATGATTTCGTTCAATGAAGAATCAAACCGGTTTACAATTCCAATACAACCGAGTGATTGTAGCTCAATTGCCATCTCAATTCCGGTAACCGATTCCATCGGACTGGAGATAACCGGAAGTGTAAGATTTAGATCAAGAATCTTTGAAGATGTTTCAACTTCTTTTCTAGATTTTATTCGTGATACTTCTGTGGGGATGAGACTTATGTCATCATAAGTCAATGACTGATGAAATTCATTCAACGAATGTTTATCGTAGACTTTCATAATAGATTTTCCATTTCATTTAGAACCTGAGTCATTCTGTCGCTTACAGCCTGAACCGGTTCGGGTGAATTCATATCTACACCTGCAGACTTTAGAATATTTATTGGATAATCAGAACTACCCGCTTTCAAAAACTTCAGATATTTATTCACAGCATCAGTTCCTTCTGTTTTAACTTTTTTAGCAAGAACTTCAGAAGCTGCAAATCCAGTAGCATATTGATAGACATAAAAGTTATAATAAAAGTGAGGTATTCTTGTCCATGTGTATTGTTCTTCTTCTGGTACATACAATTCGGGTCCCCAATATTTTTGATAAATATTTTTATAAAGTTCGCACAATATATCTGCCGTAAGCGATTCTCCGCTTTCCGTCCTTTGATATACCATCATTTCAAACTCTGCAAACATTATTTGCCTGTAAAATGTAGCAGTAAGATTATTAAGATATCTTTCCAGTAAAAAAAGTTTTTCTTCTTTAGTTTCAGCAATTTCCAAAAGATGATCCTGAAGCAATGATTCATTAAAAGTTGAAGCAACTTCAGCAAGGAAAATTGAATAGTTTGCATATGGATAAGGCTGATTATTGCCCGTGTAGTAAGAATGCATATTGTGACCCATTTCATGGGAGAGTGTAAAAACATCATTTAGTAAATCAGTCCAGTTCAACAATACGTAGGGATGAACCCCGAAAGTTGTGCCCGAAGAGTATGCACCGCTTCTCTTCGCCTTAGTTTCAAAGACATCTATCCATCTATTGTTGAAAGCTGTCTGCAAAGAACCAAGATAATCATTACCCATTATCTTTAATGATTTTAGAACTATTTCAACTCCTTCTTCATATGAATACTTTTTTTCGCTTTGAGAATTGAACATAGTAACATAAACATCGTAAGGATGAAGTTTTTCCACATTAAGTAATTTTTTCTTTAACCCGGTCCATCTGTACATCGGTTCTAGATTTTTACCAGCTGATTCAATAAGATTATGATAAACTGAGACGGGAATATTATTCGTATGCAGCGAAGCTTCGAGTGCAGAATTGAAATTTCTTGCCCGTGCATTAAATATATTCGTTTTAAGATTTCCGTTGAACAATACTGTTAGCGTATTAGCGTAACTTTTGTAAGATCCGAGATATGCTTTAAATACTCTTTCTCTGAATTCACGGTTTTTGGAGTACATTGCAGAATAATATCTGCCGTGAGAAAGTTCTGCTTCATTTCCTTCTTCATCTTTAATTATTGGCAGTTTGAGATCAGCGTTGGTAAAAATTGAAAATGTATTGTAAGCAGTTAAAGTTATCTCGGAAGCCATGGCTAGAATTTTTTCTTCCTGGTTCGACAAAGTATGTTTTTTAGATCGAAGTAAATCTTCAATACTATGCTTGTAGATTTTCAGTTGATCAAGAGCTTCAATCATTTCCAATAATTTTGAATCAGGGATTTGCAATAGTTCCGGACGAATGAATGAGCTTGCTGCTGCTACATTTGAGTACAATGATTTTATCCTGTCATCCATCGATTGATATTTACCTGACCTCATATCACTATCCTTGGACAACATTGCGTAAAGATGAAGGCGATCTAGTTTAATATTTATTTCTTCATCGAAACGGAAACACTCCAAAAGTAATTTTGAACTTTCCGCAAGTTTGCCTTCAAACTTTTTATATCCGGGAATTTTTTCAGATACAGATTTAAATTCATTTTCCCATTTTTCATCACTTTTGAAAATATCTGAAAGATTCCATTTATGATCATCACTGATTTCTGTTCTTTCCGGTATGGTTCGGTTAACAACTTCTACTTGTCTTAATTTTTTGGCATAAATAGTCATAGAAAAAGGTACTTGATTAGGTTTATTGATAAATTTCTAATTTCCGAAGAAAAGGCACTAAAAGATAAGAATAATTAAAATTAAATGTTTCTTGTGCCGAAATTTAGAACGTCTTTCTGAACTCGATTTTAAGTTTACCACTGAAATTGTAGGTGCGTATTTGAATATTTATCGGAATATATCCATCGAGTAGTTCGGAATGATATGCGACTTCATCAGCAGCAAAATATCTGAATCTTTCCACCGAATTATAATCCTGAACGCTCACAATCGCATAACCAGATTGGTAATCGATTAATTTAATATTGAACCTTGTTTTAATTGAAGCGAATATGGATGGGACGTTTAAATTCATCGTAAAATCTTCGGCGTTCAGTAAAAAAATAAAGGAGTTAAAATCTCTAATCTGAACTGGATCATTTAAGTTTTCAACGAAATTGTCTGGCGGTATAATTTCCTCTCTGCATGAAATACAGAAAAGTAGAAATATAAGGAACAGAAAAATTTTGTTTAAATATTTAATCATGTTAGAATAAATACTGAGAGAAACACATACAGAAACATATTATAAATTCGAAGCTTAAATAGCAATCCCGGATAAAAGTATTATTTTGACAACAAGGAATAAACTGATCGTGAGGCTTTAAACTTACCGGAAAATTTACTTTTATGCTTCAATTGTAATCTCGATGCCTCGGTTTCTGTAAACTTTTTATAATCATCAATTGACTGAGCAAAATAATCAATTCGATAAGTAGTTTCCTTTGAGTTCCCTTCAGGTAATAACTCTTTTTTAATTTGCCATTTAGAAAAATAGCCTGTACTAACTACATCGGGAATGTGGATTTCCTGCATCCATTTTAGCCATTCTGTTTCAATTGCTTTTACTATAGTTATTGTTACACTGTAAACTATCATTTTATTCGGAAATAACTTATGGATTAGCCCAGGCTGGAAAAATATCCAAATTAAAAATGTAAGTGCCAACAAAGTAAACTATCAGACTAACAATTAGTACTCCTAATATATTTAGAACAAAACCTGTTCTCGCCATTTCTATTGTTTTAATTTTTCCTCCAGCAAATATTATTGTATTTGGAGGTGTTGCAACAGGCAACATAAATGCCATAGAAGCTGAAATTGTAACTGTGATCATCAGCAGTAGTGGATTTATTCCGATAGCAACTGAAACAGAAGCCGCAACAGGCAGTATCATTTGTGCAACTGCGGTGTTTGAAGTTAGTTCTGTTAAAAAACTTACTACGAATGCTGATAAAATTATTATCAATAAAGGTGAAATATTTTGTAATGATTTTAATTGTTCTCCGATAAATACAGAGAGTCCGGTTGAAGTAAATCCTTTTGCAAGTGCAAAACCACCGCCGAATAAAAGAATGATACCCCAGGGTACTTTAGAAAAAGCAGTGTGATCCAGTAAATTTCTTTTTTTTGTTTTTGAGGGAATCAGAAAAAGAATAAATGCCATTGAAATTGCAATAGTACCGTCATCAATAAATTCCGGCGCAGGCAATAGATTTGACCAACCGGGCACGATTATAAATCCAAAGAAAATATCACCTCTGAAAATCCAAAGTAATGCTGTTACCATGAATATGAAGCTTATAAATTTTTCTTCATACGATAATTTTCCAAGTTGGTTATATTCTTCCCTGATAAAATTTTTATCAAGTTCTAACTCACGGTCAATTTTATAAATAACTTTTGTAAGAATAATTGCAACTAAACATAACATCAAAAGAGAAATCGGTAAAGCCAGTAGCATCCAGTTTCCAAAAGTCAACTCCGGTGCTTCCGGAAAAAGCACGTTTAACATTTTAACCATGACAAGGTTGGGCGGAGTTCCAATCAAAGTCACTACTCCGCCAAGAGTGCACGAATAAGCTATTGAGAGCATTAAGATCATTGAGAATTTTTGGGTTTTGTAAGTGCCAAAAGAATTTTCCAGTTTACTTATTACAGATAATCCAATTGGTAATAACATCAAAGCAGTTGCTGTGTTGGATATCCACATTGAAAGCAAGGCTCCGGAAGCCATGAATCCAAATATTATAGAACGTGGTGTTCCACCGAATATTGAAATAATTTTTAACGCAATCCTTTTGTGGAGTGACCATTCTTCCATTGCAATTGCTATTAAAAATCCTCCAAGAAACAGAAAGATTATGGAATTCATATACGAGGTTGAAATGTCTTCCGCGGGGAGAATTTCTGTAAGTGGAAAGAGTATAAGAGGAATAAGTGAGGTTACTGCCAACGGAATGGCTTCAGAAATCCAGAAGATTGCCATTAGTATAGCTATAGCTGCCATTATATTTAATTGGGGTCTGGTAGGATCAAGATTATCGATAAAGAGAAATACAAAAAACGCCAGAATACCAACCAGCAATCCAATCTTTTTACTTGCCTGCATAACCGGATAAATAAATTTACTTCAAGTTAAAAAAATATTGTTAAAAGAAAGAGTCGTGATCAGTAAAAATTGATCCATAATTCAGAATTTAATTGCATAATTTTAGAATAAAATATAAGTTTGTCCAAAATTTTTTTATAAATTGTTATTGAGTGAGAACAGGAAATATTAAAACCAAAATTTTCAGATTAACTTATATATTAATAAGCATTATCGCGCTATCATCTCTCCTGTCAGCATTAGTATCCTGCACAAACCAAAATGAGAATGATTCGAACATTCAGACTGAAGAAATCCAGCTAAACAGTTTCGGATTTTATTCAGATTCACTTGATCATCAAAAATTTTCCGTTGAAAGAAATGAAACTCTTTCCGATATACTTTTAAATCTGGGGGTTAATGGAAATGAAATTTTAACTATAGTTGAAGAAGCCAAAGATGTTTTAGACGTTCGAAAAATTGTTGCGGGAAACATATATCATGTCTATACCAATGGTGACTCACTAAACACACTGGTTTATTTTGTTTACGAAAAAACTCCAAGACATTTTGTTGTGTTTAACTTGAAAGACACAATAAATGTTTACGAAAGTGAGAAGGAAGTTGTAGTAAAAGAAAATCAAAAATCAGCTGTCATAGATCAATCTCTTTACGTTTCATTGATGCAATCTGATGCCTCACCGGAACTGGCAATTAAGCTTTCTCAGATATTTGCCTGGCAAATTGATTTTTATCACATTCAAAAGGGAGATAACTTCAAAGTAATTTATGAAGAGTTATACGTTGATGATAAATTTTTTGCCATTGGTCAGATTAAAGCTGCATACTTTCAACATTACGGAAAAGATTTTTATGCTATTCCTTTTGTGCAAGACAGCGTGTTGCAATATTTTGATGAAGAAGGCAACAGCCTTAGAAAAGCATTTTTAAAAGCTCCACTTGAGTTTGGCAGAATAAGTTCCAGATACAGTAAAAGCCGACTTCATCCCGTACTTAAAACTAGAAGACCTCATCTTGGAGTTGACTACGCTGCACCCACCGGAACTCCGATAAGAAGTACTGGTGATGGAATTATTATTGGAATTGGTTACAATAGCGGAGCTGGCAGATACATTAAAATAAAGCATAACTCTGTTTACAGTACAATGTATCTTCATATGTCAAAATATGCAAAGGGGATGAAAAAGGGAGTCAAAGTAAGGCAAGGTCAGGTTATTGGATATGTTGGTAGCACAGGTTTAGCAACCGGCCCACACGTAGATTATAGATTTTTTATCAATGGCAGTCCGGTAAATCCACTAAAGGTAGAATTACCTCCATCAGAACCAGTTAAAAAGGAGCTAAGAGCTAAATACGAAATACAGAAAGATAGTTTGATCAACCTGCTCAATCCAATCGAAATTATTAACAACGAAAAGCCTGTTTAATCTTAATTGATCCCCATTTATCATTTTTCTCACTAAACTAAACATTTAATAAATTTTAGACTTTATATTATGATTAAAGGCTTTATATTTCTAACCACTTTTTTGAATTATTCGAATTATCAAAATTGGCTATTCAAAATTATACACTAAGTTGCGGGAAAAATGGCAGAGAGTAACACTAATCAAGAGACAGAATTAAAATCAAAAAAAATTTTATTTTGGAAAAAGAAAGAAAGAAAAAAACCTGAAACCTTTATTGAGAAAATAACTGAGTTTTTCAGGCAACTTTTCTGGGCAGCAATTGCCGCATTTTTTATCATTACGTTCGTTATACAAAATACACGTATCCCAACCGGTTCTATGGAAGATACCATATTGGTTGGAGATTTTGTTCTGGTTAATAAGTTTATCTACGGTTCATCTTCTCCAAAGTATATACCCTTCACAGAAATAGAAATTCCTTTTTTCCAGCTGCCTGCTTTAAAAGATCCAAAAAGAAAAGATATCGTGGTATTCGAATTTCCCGGAGACAGAGATAGATTGTTTGCATCAGAACGTGGTGTAAATTATGTTAAAAGATGTATTGGAATTCCCGGTGATACAATAGAAATAAAAGATAAGGTGGTATTTGTAAACGGAGAAGAATTCTGGCGACCGCCATTTATAAAATATTATAAAGGAAGATACGGGAACTATCTAAAGCCAATTCCAAAAGGTGTTACAGAGCCTCGTATTTTTCCAAAAGGTATGCCCTGGAACGAAGATAATTATGGTCCGTTAGTGATTCCCAAAAAAGGTTCTACAATTCCTCTCAATAAATACAATGTTGAACAATGGCGAACGATCATTGACCGTGAGTATGGCGAAAGAGTTGTTGATTTAAGAAATGATGTTGTTACAATTAATGGTGTTCCTGTTTCTTCCTATACTTTTAAGAAAGATTATTATTTTATGATGGGAGATAACAGAGATGATAGTTTGGATAGCAGATTCTGGGGTCTAGTAGCAAGAGATATGGTTGTTGGTGAAGCATTTATAGTTTTGTTTTCCTGGGATAGAGAAATTCCATTCTCACAACTCTTCAAACTTATAGGTTCAGTAAGAACTGATAGAATTTTATTCTTACTTCACTAAAATAAAAAAAGGCTGCCATTTCTGACAGCCTTTTACTTCATCGTTTATATTCTAGAATTCAAAAGTAAAACTTGCTACATAATTTCTTTCCTGTCCGTACCACACCCTTGCTGTAGAAGCATTGTGAGTCGATCCATCTGTAGCGTCTGTTATATAATTTGTTGTGTTTAGTACGTTATATACATTGAAACCAAACGTAAACTGCTTAACGAAGAAATTAGTTAACAATATCTTGTAAGCTGTATAAACATTAAAGATATAATAGTCTGGCATTCTCCAGGATTGAGTGTCATCAGTCTCATCAGTTCTCGAATCAGGATTAAACACAGCGTAGTATCTGCTAAATAGACTGTAGACCGGATTGAATATCAAAGTAGATCCTGAGCTTAGTTCATATTGATAGTTCATATTAAGTGATGCTGTTGTCATTGGAAAATCACTTACATACAATCCATTGACATATGAATTGACTTCCGTGACTTGCGATGGATCTTCTTCAGGATAGAGACGTGATTCAACATCATTTTTGAATTTATTCTCTGACCAGGAAAACATTCCACCGAATGAAAGATTTCTTAGAGGCTGCCACTTTCCTTCAAACTCAACGCCTATGTGTCCTTGTTCAGCACCAGAAATGTTTGCTTGATAATCTGTCTCATTCCCTAATGAATCAGTATACGTATAATTAACGCTTATCGCTCTGTTACTCCAATTGGTGTAAAAACCATTTATATTAAATGCAACAACTGGTGTAGCAAATCCATACCCGAGTTCAAGGCCAAGTATAGTTTCATTTTCAATATCGTCAAAAACGTTGTTTGCAAAATCAAATACGTTATCAAAAATCGGAGCTTTTGAGAAATAGCCAGCATTTACGAAAATGTTATTATGATTATCAAGATTATAATTTATTCCACCTTTAACAGTATATCCCCAGAATTTTTGCCAATCTGTTGTCTGGCCTGGGCTACCATCTTCAAAATTGAAATAGTCTATCCTCTGATATTGAGTGTTAGATCCTGAAAAATTAAGAAAGACACTGTATTTATCTTTTTTATATTCAACTTGTGCAAATCCACCGTATAAAATCACCTTACCATCGTTATAATAATCTACTTTGTTTCCTGTCATAGCAAGATTTACAGGATTATTAACATCTTTGGTGTCTAAATAATAGTCACCACCTAATAGATCTCTAACTTCTCTATAATGTTCACCAAGATAATATCTTGCATCAATTCCGGCAGTTAATTTCCAGCTATCTGTCAGGTTTACATTATACGTAGATAAAAGACCGGTCCAAAAGTGATTATTAACAGAATTTCTTAAAATCCTCGTAGATCTTTTCATTGTAGCAGAGTATGTAGTGTCAATGGATTGATTACCTAGCCACGCAGCATCAAAATTAGTATAACCTGAAGGCGTAGTAGCAAAGAAAGAGCCCAATGGACCGGATCCATATCCATTCCCCCAGGAAAAATATGCGATTGTGGACAGAACTGACTTTTGATTTATTTGCCAGTTCCAATTTAAATTCCATTGGGGTTTATGATATTTGTTTACTCTTTCATTTAAAGGTTGATCAAATAAATATCCATAATTAAAATTATGTGTTAAACCATAAGAATTCCATCTGTTTATTGTTTGCTGTGAAGTTCTTTGACCATGAGTCTGTGGTGAACCAACACCCGTTAATTCTAGCGAATGTTTTCCAAATACACCACCAACAGATAAAAAGTAAGTGTATTCATCAAGCCATAATCCTTCAGCATATCCATCTGTGGTTCTTCTTGCAACGAGAGCGGTTAAACCTATTTTATCGGTTAGCATAGAAGAAAATGAAAACGAAGTCCTGGTGAAATTATTGGAACCGATTTCCTGACTTAATCGTGAAAATTCTTGTCTGCCAGCAGCACCATATGTCTGGATGTTAACAACACCGCCAATTGCACTAACTGAATAGGGAGAAGCACCAAGTCCTCTCTGAATCTGAATGTCTTTTGAAACAGAACCTAAACCAGCCCAGTTGGACCAATAAACCCAACCACTTTCCATATCGTTCACAGGAACACCATTGATCATTATAGCAATGTTCCTCTGGTTAAATCCTCTAACAACAAGATTTGCATCACCTGAACCACCACCTTGAGCAGAGGAGTAAAGACTAGGTGTAACATTTAAAACCTGGGGCAGATCTCTGGCACCAAGTTTAGTTTGTATTTCTTCACCCTTAACTTCTGTAAAAGCAACAGGTGTTTCTCTTAGTGTTGCACGGGTGCTTTGTACAACAGCTTCCTGCAATAATACAGGGCTCTCTTTTAACGTGAAATTCTGAATAAGATCTGCATTGAAATTCAAGTTTGTTGATTGTGGAAGATAGCCAACAAAACTTATGGTTATTTCATAAGTTCCTTTTGGAATATTTGTAATCTCGTACTTACCGTTCATATCTGATACGGCACCCAAATTTAAAGATTTGATATATACATTTGCACCTATCAAAGCTTCGCCTGAATACTCGTCCGTTATTTTACCTGACAGCTTGTAGGGCTGTGAAAAGGCAGTAAATACAACGGAAAAAACAATTGCAACGATTGTAATGAATTTACTCATAGGTCCTCTCCTATAAATGTGAATGAATGATGAATATATGAATTGTATTTAGAAATTTGTGAAGACATAAATTTGCAACTATCTATTTCCTCCCACCCGGATGAAAAAGTTTAAATTTATATCAGTAAATATTTATTATATTCGTGATGAATACAAGTTTTTTTTGAAAATTAATAAATTTTTAACAGAAGCCGTTAAATAACTGTTTTTAATCTTATTTGCAGCTCTAAAATATCTGCATGATTCTGGTTTGTTCAACATACAGTTATTGATTTTCCTTATTCGAATAAACTTTTGCCGATGATTGATCTTCTTAATATTCCCTATGAAAAATACAGTCTTAACAATGGTCTGGAAGTAATTCTTTATCAAAACACCAAAATTCCTTTTGTTGCAATTAACCTATGGTACAGAGTTGGTTCTGCAAATGAAATAAAAGGTAAATCAGGACTGGCACATTTGTTCGAACATATGATGTTCCAGGGTTCTAAAAATATTCCGAAAGAAATGCACTTCAAATATGTTCAGGAAGCTGGCGGGACTTTAAATGCTTCCACCAGTTTTGACAGAACTAACTATTATGAAAAATTACCTTCCAATGAACTTGAGCTTGGATTGTGGTTGGAATCCGACAGGATGGGATTTTTTATTGATACTCTTGACCAGGTTAAACTAGATAATCAGAAAAGTGTTGTTCTTAATGAAAGATTAGAAAGATATGACAATCAACCCTATGGTTTGGCGTGGGAAAAATTATTAGCCAATCTCTATCCACAAAATCATCCTTATAACTGGCCAACTATTGGTTATTACAAAGACATCGAAAGCTATAGTCTTGAAGATGTAAAATCTTTTTTTCATAAATACTATTCTCCATCTAATGCGAATATAGTAATTGCAGGCAATTTCGATACTGAAAATGCAAAAGAGCTTATTGATAAGTATTTTGGTGAGATAAAAAATACAGGAAACCCTGCACAAATATTTTCTCCTGCAGCGGCAATTGAAGAAACAAAACTGGAGATATTCGAAGACAGAGTAAATCTTGAAAGAATATATCTCGCCTGGCCAACTCAGAGTGCTTTTGGCGAAGGTGATGCAGCGCTGGACATATTATCCGATGTCTTAACCGGATCGAAAAATGCCAGACTAACCAGTAAACTAATTTACGAACTTCAGCTTGTACAGGATGTAAATTCAATGCAATTCTCCGGGAAATATGGCGGACATTTCATGATTGTTTCAACCGCAAAGCCGGGCAATTCCTTGGAAAAAATAAAGCAGTTAATTTTTGAAGAGATTAAATCAATTGCAGAAGAAGGAATATCTCAAAATGATTTAACAAGATCTAAAAATGTTATTAAATCCAATTTCATTTACTCCTTACAAAACATAGATACTGTTGCTGATCTTATGAATCTATATAATTTCTATCTTGGTAATCCTAGTTCCTTTAATATTGATCTTAACCGCTATAATACTATTGAAACACCTATACTTAAAAATATAGCATTAAAATATTTACTAAATAATTACGTAGAGTTTAGAGTAGTCCCGGGTAAACCAAATGCAAATTGATAGAGCTAAACGACCATCGGGTTCCGCTGAAATTAATTTTAGCCCTCCTGTAGTTTACACTTTTAGGCTGAGTAATGGTTTGAATATTCATTTCTCTGAGAAAAATGATTTACCTATTGTGAGAATAAATTTCCTGATAAATAGCGGAAGTAGAATTGATGATCAGGATAAAAAAGGTTTATGTAATTTACTCGCGATGTGTATTGATGAAGGAGCAGGAGATTTCAGTGCTCTCCAGCTTGCAGATGAATTTGAAATGTTGGGTGCCAATTTTGCAGTCTCTTGCGATAATGATATAAGTATAATTTCACTTCAGGTATTAACTGAAAATTTTAGCGCGGCGTTAAAACTTCTTGGTGATGTTTTAATGAAGCCTCACTTTAATGAAAAAGATTTTGAACGCGAGAAACACAAAATACTTATCAAATTGCATCAGGCAAAAGCTGAGCCCGATTATATAGCCGACGTGTCATTTGAATATTTTATTTTTGGGAAAGATTCCCCTTATGCTTATCCTTCAATCGGTACTGAGCTCAGTATCCCAAATATTCAGAACAAAAACATAAAAAACCTCTACGAGAGAAACTTTGTCCCTTCGAATGCTTCGATGGTTATTGTAGGAAATTTAAAACAAGACCAACTGATAAGTGAGCTTGAATCAGTTTTTAGAGATTGGAATGGAACAATAGTTACAGAAGATGAAAAAATAAATTCAGTTCAACCTGAAAGAAAAGTATTAATAATAAATAAACCCGGTGCTGTTCAAACGGAAATCAGGACGGGACATTTGTCATCAAAGCGAAATGAGAATGATTTTTTTCAAAAACAAATTATCAACCTGATTCTCGGTGGTCAATTCTCAAGCAGACTAAATCTCAATTTGCGAGAAAAAAACGGATATACATACGGGGTTCATTCTCGTTTTAATTATTTAAAAGATGCTGGTTATTTTGCCGTTTCAACTTCAGTGGATGTGGGTAATACTGTTTATGCCTTGCAGGAAATTTTTTCGGAGATTGAAAAGATAAAAGCAGGAATTACTCAAGATGAACTGACTTTTTCAAAATCCTCACTAACAAAAAGATATCCGTCAAACTTTGAAACATTCAGACAGATTGCAGCGAATATAAGTGCGATGACAATGCATAACCTTCCCAAAAACTATTTTGAGACCTACATCGATAGGGTAACTGCTCTTACTCAGGATAACATAAACTCGATTGCATATTCTACAATTTATCCAGAGCAATTAATTTCGGTACTAGTTGGTGACGCTAACAAAATATTAAATCTAACTAAAGAAAATGTTTTTGGTAAGATTGACGTTCTTGAGTTTGATGAGGTGTTTAAAAGTTAATAAAATATTATTATAGTGCCAGACTACTTGTAATTACCCTGTAACCCCTCTTTTCAAACTTTAATAATTCTGGTAGCAAGGCATTATAGGTTTCCTCATTCAATAAAAATACTTTCGAACCGCCGTCCTCAAGAGAACTTATTTTTTCATCGAAGTCGTAAATCAGATTTTCATCGTTGTTAAGCTGAATAAAAAAAGATGCTGTAAAAAATTTGATCTTACGTTTTGTAAGTTCTCTTTTAAAAACTTCATAGTTATCCGATCTATAAAATTCTGAATTATTGTCAACCACAAAACAGACCGACTTTTCGAATTCTGAAACAAGAGTTTTTATTACAGTTACAATCCGTTGTTCGGAAAAATTTGGACCAAGCTTGTACTTTTGCTCGCTAATATCATCATCAATTAGAACTGAATACTGCTGATTGTTTCTCAAAATTAGATCAATATCCTGTCGAATATCTGATTTGGGTCGAACAAGAAAATTTAGTTTCATGGGTGATTCAATTAGTGAAATAGTTTCAGGTTTATCAAACTCAGAATCATAAATAATAAATGAAATAAATCCTTTATTCCTTGTCAAACTTTTTAAATACTCAAATTCAGCTGAAAGAAGAGTTGAGCCACCAAATTTCAGTGTTAGAATTGTTTTACCTCCTTTAGTTTTCTCAATTGAACTTATCGAGAGACTATCTTTACGAAATGAATTGTACACATCAAGTAATATTTCCGGTATTGACAAATCTTTTGGGACTTGGATTTTATATTTTGAAATCTCAATATCAGCTTTATCATCAAAAGATTTTGTTTCTTTTATGAATTTATCATCGATTCCAAAATTGCTCAAGATGTTCTTAAATCTATTTGCAATATCTACTTCAGTTAAATTTATTTCATCAATATCAGGTTCAGTCGAACCATATTGAAGCACAATATTTGCAGCTAGTAAAATAACGGCAAGGGTAAGTAGAAAAATGAGTGATTTTTTTTTGAAGTTGAAAGAGAACATCGATAATTATTGATTATCGATGCTTGAAATCTGGTTTTCGCTTTTCAAGAAATGCTTTTGTCCCTTCTTGAAAATCTTCGGTTCCGCAGACCAGTGCAAAGAGGCTTGCTTCGTAAGCCAGACCTTCAGTCAGAGACATATTGTCTGAAGCCTTCACAGCTTTAAGTGCAAAGCGAACGGCCTGCTGACCTTTTGAACAAATCTTATCAGCAAGTTCTATTGTTTTTTTTAGGAGTTCTGTGCTGGGATAAATTTTATTAATAAGCCCTATTTTTAGAGCCTCTTCAGCTGAAACCAAGTCACCGGTTAAAATCATTTCTAGAGCTAATGCATTGTTGACCAGCCGAGAAAGCCTTTGTGTTCCACCGTAACCCGGAATAATGCCAAGATTAACTTCTGGTTGACCGAATTTTGCATTGTCACTTGCAATTCTGATATGACAAGCAAGAGCCAACTCGCACCCACCACCGAGAGCAAAGCCATTAACTGCAGCAATAACCGGTTTATCCAATATTTCTATTGATCTAAATACTCTGTTTCCTTTTTCTGAAAATTCTTTCGCTGAAAGAACATCGAGTTTATTTAGCTCACTTATATCTGCTCCTGCAACAAATGCTTTCTCACCGCTGCCTGTTAAAATCGCTACAAAGATATCGGAATTATTTTTTATCGAATTTAGTACATCATCAAGTTCATCAATTGTTTTCCCGTTAAGAGCGTTAAGCTTATCAGGTCTGTTAATTGTAACAATTGCAATATGATTTTTTATTTCAAATAAGATATTTTCATATTTCATTTATTCACCTTAAAAATTTATATACAAAGGAAGTCTGACATTTAAATTGATTGATACGTATTGATTGGATTCATAATAACTATAGCTGCCCATAATTTCTAGAATAAACATCGATATTCCTAAACTGAAAGTGCCTCCAAATTTCCAAAGATCTTCTTCGTAGTTACTCTCGTTAGCATCTGATTTAAATTGATTTAAGATGTGAAAATAAGAATAGGATGCAGATGCTTCGACAACCGGAATGAGTAACACAGCACTCTCAACTAATGGAGCAAAATAATATCTGACCCCAAGTGAAACTGGGACAACTGTTGTTGAGTAGTTCGAGTAATCACTCTCCTGATAATAATCCTGCGAACCGGGGAACTGCTCATATCCGAAACGTGCAAAAAGAAAAAGTGGAAGATTGTCACTATCGGTATAAGAGAAATCAATCATCAATCCATATCCAAGATTCGAAGAATTGGCGAATTGACCAACAGGAATACGTGCGCCAACACCGGTGGCAAAAAAAAGACCGACTGCTTTACTTGCTGGTGGATCACTTGCGAAAGTGCTCTGGCTTACTAATACTATAAGTAGAAAAATATATCCAACGAATTTTCTTTTCATTCTAATACAAACTTAAATAAAATTTCGGTCTAGTTAGGAAAATCATTCTACTTCATAATTTTGGTATAGGTCGGTTCCTATTCCATATTTCGTGACCAGGTCACCACCATAAAGTCCGGTTCTGATCACCAGAAAAAGAATAATCACTGCAAGAATCAGAAATCCATACCTGATATATCCAGCAAATTTTTTCGTTAGAAGTGCATACAAACGTATTCCACAAGTTATTGCTGAGAGCCATAGCAAATAAGTAGCGTTCGCCTGATGTTGACTTAAAAGTGCTGAACTTTCTTCGGACCAGTAAAGAAAATCTGTTGCCGCCTGATTTCCTGTCAAAACTGCCAGGAATGCAGTAATAACTCCCAGGCATAAAATTAATAAAGCTGATTTTGATAGAAATTCTTTTTTAAAAATGATCCCAACAATTTCCAGTACCGAGTAAGTCGTAAGGAGTGCCACCGGAAAATGAACTACCTTCGGATGTATTTCTGCCAGGAAACTGGTTTCCAATTATTGATTTCTTTCGATATTAAATTTTAACCGCATAATACTGATCCGCCATTTACGTTTAGGATTTCACCGGTTATGTGTGAAGCCATGTTCGATGCAAGAAATAAAACCGGTCCAGCTACTTCTTCCGGTCGGGCTATTTTTTTAAGAGGAATATCACCTGTAACTTTTTTTAAAGTTTCAGGGTCAGACAAAGAATCTGTAGTCATATCCGTTATAACCCAGCCCGGAGCAACACAATTTACAGTAATGTTGTACTCTCCCAATTCGGAAGCAAGAGATTTAGTAAGAGAAATAATTCCACCTTTTGAAGCTGCATAATGAGAATGCAAAGCTTCTCCTCTTTGCCCAGCTGTGGATGCAATATTTACAATCTTTCCGAATTTATTTTTTTTCATGGAAGGAACAATCAATCCAGTCAATAAATAAATACTTGTCAGGTTTATGCTCATCATTTCATTCCATTCATCAAGACTCATTTTATCAATTGCTGCTTCTTTCCAGATTCCGGCATTGTTCACAAGAATATCAATTGATCCGAAATCCTTGATTATAGATTGAACTGCATCTTTTATTTGAGCTACATCAGATAAATCTACTTTGTAATTTTTAAGCATTGCAGAACCGTTGTATGCCAATAAAATTTTTTCAGCTTCATCTTTTGCTGATTGAAAAGTGAAAGCAACATTTGCTCCTGCATTAAGGAATTGTTCAACACATGCTTTACCAATTCCCCGAGAACCTCCGGTTATCAATACAATTTTGTTTTCAAGGTTTATCATAATCAATATTTAACTTTGTATAAAAATAATCCACTCGCCGGTACTGCATCCGCGGCAGCATTCCGGTCTTGTCTGTTCAAAATATTTTTAATGTAATCAATTCCCTCTCCTTTTTGATGTGCTTTCAGCAAAGTTCCAACAATTGCCCGCACCATTCCATACAAAAATCTGTTTGCTTCAATATAAAAAATAAAAAAGTTTTTATGTCTTCTCCACCGTGCTTCAATAATTTCACAAACTTTATTTTGCACTTCAGGATTTATTTTGCTGAACGATGTAAAATCCAGCTCACCCAATAATCCTTTTGCCAATGTATTTAATTTATCCGGATTGAGTTCAGAAAACAAAGTATAGGAGTAACGATCAAAAAAAGGTGACTTTTTATTACAAATCAAATAAACGTAAGATCTTCTCTTTGCACTAAATCTTGAATGAAAATGTTCATCGACGGATTCGATTTTGTCAATAGAAATATCGTCAGGTAAAACAGAGTTTAGTGAATATTTAAATTTATTCGCATCCAATGCACTATCAATGCTAAAGTTGGCAACTTGCCCAAGTGCGTGAACCCCTGCATCTGTTCTACCGGAACCAATTAGGTTTATTTCCTTCCTTAATATTTGTGCAATTGCATTGCTGATTGTTTCCTGAACAGTAATTGCGTTGACTTGTATTTGCCATCCGGCATAGTTCTTACCATCATATTGTATTGTCAATTTATAATTGAACATCAGATGCAAAATTAGCAATTTTATCCCTATTTCTGATGTTATTTTACTTTTTTACATGCCTATCTGTTATTTGCGAAATAAAGGATTAAAACTGATTGAATTTCAACAGGTGAGTTTCTGAAAAATGGCATTCATATTGTCAATATTTGTTCAAAAAAGTAGATCATTTTAAGATGCCGGAAAAGGGAATCAAGTCAATTATCAATTCGAAGAAAATCAAGTTTATTGTAAAGCAGAATAATCTTGAGGTTATTTCTTTAAGTAATCCTGCGAAGAGTCTCTTCACAAAAACCGGAGCACACTCTCATAAATTTTATTTGACAGATCTGTTAAACCTTTCGAAGAATGGCGACACACTAAATAAGCTTAATCGAGCTTCCAATCAGAAAAATTATAAAGTTGAAACAGTAAAACTCAAAAGTGAAATAAGTAGTAAAGAGAATTACTGTATTAAATTCAAGGTGCAGCTATCCGGTAAAGAAAAATTATTAGAATGCACACTTGAAGAGTTAAAAACAAAATCGAAAAGAAATAAAACTATTTCTAAAAAAAAGAGCAACTACACTCAAGATACTAGTGTAACATCAACGAAATTCCAAGTCATCTTTGATAATAATCCTTCAATGTTATTTATTTCAGATGAGAATGGAAAAATTCTGCAAGCTAATAATTGTGGATTGAAAACACTTGGTTATAAAATCAGCGAGCTCAAAGGTATTCCTGTTTCGAACATCTATCCTGCAAAAGAGAAAGATGGCGTAAAGCAAAAAATTGATAAATGCCTGAAACACCCGGGCAGAATATTTTCTAATGAAGTTCAAATTATCGGTAAAAATAAGAAGTTAATTAATGTAAAAGAAACTTTTCAACTGCTTCATTCAAATGGAAATGGTTCTGAATTACTTTATATATACGAAAAAATTAATAATCTAAAAAAAGCGGATACTGCTCTTAATTATACCTCAAAAAAAATTAGTCAGATCGTTGAAAGTTCGCCGAATGGTATTCATATTTATCAACTCAACGAAAACGATGAATTGATATTTTCCGGGTTTAATAAATCCGCAAACAAAATTTTAGGAATACAGCATTCTGAATTAGTAGGAAAGAAAATTGAAGAGGCCTTTCCACAATTAAGAAAAAATAGAGTTCCTAACCTCTACAAGAATATTGCAAAAAATGGTGGCCAAATAGAGAACGAAATTGTTAATTACGATGAGCATGGCATAAGCGGATCGTTTGATGTATATGCATTTCAACTTGAACCGGGAAAAGTTGCGGTCTCATTCTCCGATGTAACTGAAAAAAACAAGGCCTATAAAGAACTTGAAAAAAGTGAATTAAAATTTAAATCTTTATTCGATCTTGCTAATGATTCTATATTCTTAATGAATGAAGATATATTTGTCGACTGCAATCAAAAAACTCTTGATCTGTTCGAATGCCAAAAAGAAGATATAATTGGTAAGCCACCCTACGAGTTTTCACCTGAAGTTCAGCCAGATAACAGATCATCAAAAGAAAAAGCACTTGAGAAAATTACTTTGGCACTAGATGGAACACCTCAAAGATTTGAATGGCAACACAAAAAACTAAACGGTGAATTATTTGATACTGAAGTAAGTTTAAACAGAATTATTCTTGGCGAGAAAATCCTCCTTCAAGCTATCGTAAGAGATATTACTACGCGAAAAAAGACCGAGCAGCAAATTGCAATGCTTGCACATGCTATAAAAAGTATTTCTGAATCGATCTGCATAACTGATATGAACGGGAATATTATTTTTGTCAACAATTCTTTCTGCAATACATATGACTATACAGATGAGGAGGTAATTGGTAAACACATTTCCATATTAATTTCATCTAAAAAGACAGACAATCTTCTAAACAAAATTCTATTTGCTACTTTAAAAGAGGGCTGGAGCGGTGAATTAGTCAGCAGCAAAAAGGATGGCAATGAGTTTTTGACTTCCATATCTACCTCTGTTATCAGAAATGATATTGGAGATCCGGTGGCATTGATCACTGTAGCTCTTGATATCAGTGATAGAAAGAACGCTGAAAATGAACTACGGCACTCCAAGCAAATGCTGCAACTTATTCTTGATAATATTCCACAAAGAATATTCTGGAAAGATGTTAATTCAGTTTATCTCGGTTGCAATAAAAATTTTGCAGAAGATGCTGGATTTGCTAACCCAGAGGAGATTCTCGGTGCTAGTGACTACGAAATGCCATGGAAATCTACTGAAGCTGATTATTACAGGTTAGTAGATGGTGAAGTAATGGAAACAGGTAAACCTGTTTTTCATATAATTGAACCTCAAACTCATCAGGATGGAACGATAGCATGGTTGGAGACAAATAAGGTTCCATTATATGACGAACATGGACGAGTAGTAGGTATTTTAGGAACATACGAAGATATTTCCGAACGTAAAAAATCTGAAGAAGCATTAAAGGAAAGTGAAGAGAGATTCCGTTCCTTAATTGATAATATGATTGAAGCAGCATTAATAATTAACTGGAATGGTGAAATTACCTTTGCAAATAATAGTGCTGCCAGGCTCGTTGGGCTTGACAAGCCCGAACAAAGTATAGGTAAAACTGTCTTTGATTTTCTAAATCCAGATGACACGAAACGTGTAATGAGTTCTATTCTGGAAGTTAAGGATTCAACTTCACCATTTGTAGATGAATATCAAATAAAAACTATTAGGGGTGAGGACAGATGGGTAGAAAGTCTGGGCACAAAAATAAGCTTTGCCAACAAACAGAGTATACTTGTAACATTAAGAGATATTACTGAACGAAAGTTTGCTGAAATTGAACTTAGAGATGCAAAAGAAAAAGCTGAGGAAATGAATAGGGTAAAATCCAATTTCCTTGCTAATATGAGTCACGAACTTAGAACGCCACTTGTTGGCATACTAGGATTTGCAGAATTGTTGAAAGACAGAATTAAAGAAAAACAAACAATGGAAATGGCAGAAAGAATTCTTTCAAGTGCCAATAGGTTAATGGACACGCTGAACTTAGTTCTGGACCTCTCCCGAATTGAAGCAAAGAAAGTTGATTTCAATATAAAACCGAATCGCATTTCAGAAATGGTTGAGTCACAAATTCAGTTATTTGATGCCGTTGCAGAAAGAAAAAATCTTTTCCTCGAAATTAAAGTCGCTGATCAGAATTTGTATGCAAGTGTTGATGAGCAGATATTCAGACAAATAATAAACAACCTCGTTAACAATGCATTAAAATACACCTATACCGGCGGGGTCACTGTAACTGTCGATTCTTTTTCGGAACGCTCAAATCAATGTGTCCGGATAATGGTTAAAGATTCCGGAATAGGAATACCTGAAGAAAGTCTTGGATTAATATTTCAGGAATTCAGACAGGTAAGTGAAGGATTTAACCGACATTTTGAAGGTACAGGTTTAGGTCTGACTATAACTAAAAATTTTATCGAGATGATGAACGGTGAGATAAAAGTTAAGAGTAAAGTTGGTGCAGGATCCACTTTTACTGTATTATTTCCATTACTTACAGATTTTGAAATTGTTGAAGATCAAAAGACAAATGAAGCTGAAAAGCCAAGTGTTTCTCAAAATTTATTATTATCGGGAGTTAAACCTAACCTCTTGATTGTCGATAATGATGAATCGAGCAGAGATATTATAAAATTGTTTCTTAAAGATCATTGTGAAATGGACTTTGCTGACAGCGGTGAAAAAGCCTTCAGATTAGTGAATGATAAAAAATTTGATATTATTCTAATGGATATAAATCTTGGCAAGGGAATGAGTGGTGTGGATACTACAAAGGCAATTAAGAAGATTGAGAGTTATAATAATGTTCCAATCGTTGCAATAACAGGTTTTGCCATGCGGGGAGATAAGGAAGAATTTATTCAGGCAGGTTGCACTCACTATCTATCAAAACCTTTTTCAAGAGCAAAACTGATTAAGCTCATAAGTGAAATAACTTCTGGCAAAGAAGCGTGATTATTTAATATAAACAGTTTTAATATTTACAAATTCCTGGATGCCAATTGATGAAAGTTCTCTTCCATATCCAGACTCTTTTACCCCTCCAAATGGTAATCGTGGATCAGATTTTACGAAAGCATTAACAAAACAACAACCGGCGTGAATTTTTTCTTTAGCAATCTTCTCTCCCCTTTCAACATCTTTTGTGAATACAGCAGCACCTAAACCAAAAATAGAATCATTGGCAACTTTAATTGCTTCTTCTTCGTCTTTCACTTTAATCAATGCTGCTACAGGTCCAAATAACTCCTCATCATATGCAGGCATTCCTTTTTTTATATTTGTCAGGATTGTCGGCGGATACCATGCTCCTTCGCTTGCAGGAATTTCTCCACCAAGAAGAAGTTTTGCTCCAAGTTTAACACTTCTCTCAACTTGATGGTGTAGTTCATCCCTTAGGAAGACACTTGCCTGCGGACCAATATCAACGGAATCGTCAAATGGATCACCCATTTTTTTTAATTTCATTTTATCAAGAAAAAGTTTTTCAAACTGATTATAAATTTTTTCTACAATTATAAATCTTTTTGCCGCGATACAGCTTTGTCCTCCATTAATCAGTCTTGCAGTTATACAAGTATCAGCTGCTGATTCCAGATCTGCATCTTCAAGGATTAAATATGGATCACTGCCACCCAATTCCATAACAGTTTTCTTCAATAGAGAACCGGCTGTCTCTGCAACTGCTTTTCCAGCTGGAACGCTTCCAGTTAAGGTTACAGCTTTTATATTTTCATTTTTTATCACCTCTTTCATTTGAGATGAAGGAAATAATATGGTTCTAAAAAGATTTTCAGGAAATCCTGCCTCACGGAAAACTTCTTCGATAGCAAGTGCACATCCGGAAACATTTGAGGCATGTTTCAGAATACCTGCATTACCTGCCATTAAAGTAGGTGCTGCAAATCTGAATACCTGCCAGAATGGAAAATTCCATGGCATAACCGCAAGCACTACACCTAAAGGTTGAAACGAAACAAAACTTTTTGAAGCATCAGTTCCAATTATTTTATCAATTAAAAACTTTTCAGCGTTATCTGAGTAATATTCGCAAACCCATGCACACTTTTCTACTTCTGCTTTCGATTGAGCAATTGGTTTTCCCATTTCCAAAGTCATTAATTTTGAGTGCTCATCTCTCTTTTTTCTTAAAACGTCGGCCGCGTTTCGCATTAATTTTGCGCGATGGTTAAAAGTAGTTTCTTTCCAGGATTCAAATGCTTTAGCTGTTGAATCTATTACTTTATTCACATCAGAAGATGTCATTGGCTGGTAGGTAGATAAAACTTTGAGGTCGGCAGGATTGACTGAGTTGTGCATAATCACTCCTCACAAAATTTCTAATATCATTTTACTTTTTTTATAACGACGATAGTCATATCATCAGAATATTTTCCGTTCTTAGAAAATTTAATAACATCTTCCAGAATTGAAAGTGCTATTTCCTTTGGTGACAAATGAACTAAAGTATTAAGTTTATTTAAAAGTTTTTCATCACCGTATTGCTCAAATTTATTATCGGCAGATTCTGTAATTCCGTCCGAATATAACAGAAGAACATCATCTTTTGCAAAATTCACACTATCAATTTGGTATTTTGCATCAGGCGCGGGACCAAGCACCGGCCCAGTTGGCTGAAGATATTCGGTTTTCCGAGTTTTTGATTTGAAAAAGATCGGAGGATTGTGTCCTGCATTTGCATAAAGAAATAATCCCGTACGGTGGGTTGATAATTCACCATAGAAAAGTGATGCAAATTTATCATCTTCAAAAATTCTGTTTACAAGTTGATTTAATCTTCGCATAAGTGCAACGATTTTAATTTCGAAACCGCTTGCCATCCTTAATGCTCCAGCTATATACATGGCTTCTGCAGCGGCTCCAACTCCTTTGCTTGCAGCATCGCCAATCGTTACACCCAGTCTGTCCTTCTCATCGCCGTGTTCCAGATAATCAAAAAAATCTCCACCTATTATTTCGGCTGGATTGGTTACTCCATATATTTCATAATCGTTGAATATAAATTCGTGTTCAGGAAGTATACTTCTTTGCAATTGTCGAGCTTTATCAATGTCAGCTTTGAGATGATTAACACTTGCCGCAGATCTTCTCTGTTTTATTTGTGATGTCAGAGTAGTTGCTATCAAGTTTAGATTTATCCTGAAATCTTCATCAATTATTTCACTATTCATTGCTAGCAAGTATTCGTAATAAAATTTATCCTTTATTTTTTTTCTACCACCAACACCTGAAGCCGAATACTTAAATATCCCTTTCTTGCGTAAAGTACTGATTGTTTCCTTACCAAGAATCGTTCTTTGCTTCGCTATTAAATCCAGAATTTGATAACGATAAATATCTATTTGAAATTTGGTGTCGATCTTTTCAATCTTTCCCGTTTGATAAAGAAGTGAGTATGTTTCTGTTTCCTCATTCAATTTCCAGATTCTACCACCGGTTATATCAATTTGTTCATTCCCGACAATTTCATTAACCGCAGCAATAAGCATTTCTTCTTCAGTTTTAAATTTTACTGAAGTGATTGACTCAACTAGTCTATGTAATTTTTTTTGATCTAACGCCATTGTTTATTCCGAATAAAAATCTATCATTTGTTGAATTGCTATTTTACATACAGGACAAAAATTATCGACCTTTATCGATTTCATTGTACAATCTTCAGCAGGTCTGTAAATTCCTTTTTCAATATAACCTCCTCCTTCAAAGGCACCAACCTTATCTTTAAACTCTTCTGTATCGGGTGTAGGGATTGGTGTTCCATCAGCAACCAGATCCTTCCATTTAGATTCAAAATCAACCAACGTGGTTAAGTTAGGATCAGTCGGTTCAACATCGAGAGCATAAAAATCCTGATAAGCAACATCAGATGTATAGTACTCATCAGCAAGAGATGCAAATCCGTGCCCGAATTCGTGTGTTACTATAAATTCAAAATATTTATTCTTAGTTACAGACATGGAATAATGATTGTAAATGGAACCGCCTCCATATTTATCTGAATTCACAATAATATATATCTGATCGTAAGGGGCATTTGCTGCAACATTTCTAATAGTTTTGTTATCATAGCTCATTACATAGCGTTCAAGATCAAAAGTGTAAAACGAAGAATTGATTAAAGTTTTTTTCCAGATATCTTCTTTTGGAATATCGGTTCCTGATTCTATTGAAGGAGCTTCAATCCCCCAAATATTGAATTTATCCTTATTTTCCCTAAACGGTGAAGAGTTAAAAAGATATTCTGTAAATCTTTCACAATCATCTTTGAAGGAATCCATTTCATCTTCTGTGTAACCTTCAGGAATAATTACAATATCGACTTTTATTTCAGAATCTCCTGAATAAACAACTTCAAAATTTTTATACTCATCAATTCGTTCAGTCTTAATAAAATAATTTTCAGGATCAATTTTATATTCAAACTTTTGAACCCATTCATTCTTTCTGTTGGCTGCATAAAATTTTACAACTACAGGATTTTTTGGATAAGGAAAGACGACAGTTTCACTGAAAGTTTTTACAGTATGATTTGCTTCTTCAGTTGTTTGCCATTCATTGAAAAGAGTGGAGTATCCTCTTGAATAAATCAAGGTATTTGTGTCTTCATCATAAACTTCAAATTTGTATCTGCCGTAATTGAATTTATCAATCAGATTTACTTTTGAACCTCCCCAATAAGGTTCCTCTATCAATTCGTCGAATGAGTAGAAATTATTTACGCTATCTCCAGTGTGAAAATAATCCAATCGTAGGGTTTTGTCCTCAAAGTATTCATCAAAATCAATTTGTGAATTCGTTATTGAAATAAATAGAAGAAGAAAGAAAATTAACTTCATTAGCTTCCTTAATTAGCATTTTTAAAATTTATAACACAAAGATAGGATTTTTGCTTGACAGAGTTATACTTCGACAACCTCATTCCGACAGAAAAAATTAAAGGCTCCATTGTCATCCTGAGCCTGACGAAGGATGACGGTTGTTTTTGGATTTTGTGTTGGAAAGTTTTATCAATAAATCAAAATCGGAGTTTATAAGCGCTTCTTTCTTTTTTCTACTCCAGCCCTTTACTTGTTTTTCAAAGCTTATTGCTTCATTTATGTCAGCGAATCTGGCAGAGAACACTAATGTCACTGGTAGTTTATTAATTGTATAACCTTTGATAAAACCTGATTGATGTTCATTTATACGACGCTCTAAATTATTTGTGACGCCAGTATAATAACTGTCATCTGAACACTCCAGTATATAAACAAAATAATCCTTCATAAGAATATCGTCACACTTCGACAAGCTCAGTGTAACAATCAAAGTTACTTTATCTTCCTTGAACCTGGCTTTACAAGTTCAATATCTTCTCTACACAACGGACACTCATCAGGTTGATAAGAAACCACTTCCATTTTTAATGTTGAAAACTGCCGATAACCAAAATCTACTTTGCCATTGCTTCTGTCGACTATAAATCCAACTCCAACTATCTTTGCATTATTGCTTTTTACGATGTCCATCACTTCAAAGACAGAACCACCAGTTGTTACAACATCTTCACATACAAGTACTTTTTCGTTTTCATCAAGCAAAAATCCCCTTCGCAAAGAAAGCTTTTTTTCTTCTCGCTCTGCAAAGATGAATCGTTTATTTAATTGACGAGCAACTTCCTGCCCGACTACAAGTCCACCAATGGCTGGGCTTATAACCGTATCAATCTCTTTCATTCTAAAATTATCAGCAATCATTTTGCATAGTGCTTGCGTGTATTCAGGGTACTGCAATACTTTTGCACATTGAAAATACCGGTCGCTGTGTCTTCCTGATGTTAATTGGAAATGCCCTGTAAGAAGTGCACCAGATTTTTTGAAAATATCCAGAATTTCCGGTTCGGTCATACTTATTCTAGTCCTTCAATTTTTTGTGCAAGCTGAAAGTCATTTTTTGTAATTCCACCTTCACTATGAGTTGAGATTGTTATCTTAACTTTATTCCAGGAATGAATGAAGATATCCGGGTGATGGTTCATCTTTTCTGCTTCAGTTCCTACTTTATTTACAAAAGCAAGCGCCTCTATAAAATCTTTGAACTGATATTGTTTTGCAATTTGTTTTTCTTCCTGCAACCAGCCAGATAAGGAAGAAAGGTTTTTTGTTATTTCGTCATTATTTAGTATTGACATAGTGCCTCCATAAGTTTGTCGTTTGTATACAAAAAAGCGTATCGCAAAGATACGCCTTTTGAAAATAATTTTAGATTACTTTTAATTTTCCAATTGACCCCGTGTTTTTGATTCTTCGCCAGGTTTGGTAAGCTCCAATGCTTCATCATAGTAAACAAGTTCATCTGAACCCTCCACATGCTTTGCGACGATCTTTGTTCCTTCTTTAAACGAACCGCGAAGAATTTCTTCTGCGAGCGGATCTTCCACATATTTCTGAATTGCTCTTCGCAACGGTCTTGCACCGTACTTCTCATCATATCCTTTGTTCACCAGAAATTCTTTTGCTGAAGTATCAAGAATCAGATCCATCTTGTTTTCTTCAAGATTCTTGTAGAGACTTTTTATTTCTATGTTGATAATCTGCATAATGTCTTCTTTATCAAGATTTCTGAAGACAATAGTGTCATCAATTCTATTCAGGAATTCCGGATTGAACAATTTCTTCATCGCATCTTCAACTGTATCCTTCATCTTATCATAGTGATCTTTAGGCTTTGCATCAGCAAATCCAAATGAGCTGAGCTCTTTAATATCTCTTGTTCCAATGTTGGAAGTCATAATTATAATTGTATTTCTGAAATCTACCTTTCGACCAAGACTATCAGTTAAAATACCATCATCTAATACCTGAAGCAAAATACTAAAAATATCCGGATGAGCTTTTTCTATTTCATCGAATAGAACAACAGAGTAAGGTTTTCTTCTAACTTTTTCTGTAAGCTGTCCGCCTTCTTCATATCCAACGTATCCCGGAGGTGCACCTACGAGCCGCGAGACAGAAAATTTTTCCATATATTCACTCATATCAATTCTGACGAGCGAATCTTCTGAATCAAAAAGATATCTTGCAAGAGCTTTGCACAGTTCAGTTTTTCCAACACCTGTTGGTCCTAAGAAAATGAAACTCCCAATCGGACGGTTAGGATTTTTCAATCCCGCTCTTGTTCTTCTGATTGCTTTGGTGAGTTTTGAAATAGCTTCATCCTGACCAACGATAAATTGCTTTAACGCTTCGTCCATTTTCAAGAGTTTTTCAGATTCAGTCTGTGCAATTCTATTTACGGGAATACCTGTCATCATAGCAACAACTGTAGCGATATCTTCATCATTTACATCGTGGACTATATCTCTCGTTTTAGCATCCCATTCTCTTTTAGTTGATTCAAGATCTGCCTGAAGATTTCTTTCTTTGTCTCTTAGTCTTGCGGCCTCTTCATAATCCTGTCTTTTGACAACTGCAGCTTTTTCTCTTCTAACCTGTTCAATTTCTTCTTCAAGATCAAGAATCTCTTCAGGGACTTCAAAGTTTCCCATATGAACTCTTGAACCGGCTTCATCAATAACATCAATTGCTTTATCCGGAAGGTGACGGTCTGTTATGTACCTATTGCTAAGCTTCACTGCTGAATCGATTGCAGCATCAGAATATTTTACGTGATGATGTTCCTCATATTTGAATTTTATCTTTTCAAGAATTTGTCTTGTTTCATCATACGTAGGTGGATCGACCATAACTTTCTGAAAACGTCTATCCAACGCGCCATCTGTTTCAATGTGTTTGCGATACTCATCAAGCGTTGTTGCACCAATGCATTGAATATCTCCTCGTGAAAGTGCTGGTTTAAACATATTTGAAGCATCAAGTGAACCCGAAGCTCCACCGGCACCAACGATTGTATGCAATTCATCAATAAATAAAATTACTTCTCTTGCTTTCTCCAGTTCGTTCATTAAAGCTTTCATTCTCTCTTCAAACTGTCCACGGTATTTTGTCCCGGCAACAAGCCCGGCAAGATCAAGTGTAACTACTCTTTTGTCCTGCAGAATTCTCGGTACTTTTTTCTGAATTATTCTGAGAGCGAGTCCTTCGGCTATTGCTGTTTTGCCCACACCGGGTTCGCCAATTAAAACGGGATTATTTTTCTTTCTTCTGCTGAGTATCTGAGCAACTCTTTCAATTTCTTTTTCTCTACCGACAACCGGATCAAGTTTATCTTCATTAGCCAGCTTTGTTAAATCTCTCCCAAAATTATCAAGCACAGGTGTTTTAGTTTTTTCAGTCTTTCGATCAAGTGGCGTGGATTTGGATTGTCCTGAATCCTTGTTTTCTTTGTTACTCAATAATGAATTCAGTTCTGAACGAGCAGTATCATAAGTAACATTAAACTGATGTAAAATCTGCGTGGCGATATTATCTTCATCTCTTAAAAGTGAAAGAAGCAAATGCTCAGATCCTATCACATCGGCTTTATAAATTTTAGATTCGATCTGTGTTATCTTTAATACTTTTTCTGCCTGCTTTGTAAGCGGAATATTTCCAATAGTAAGTGTACCACCGGAAGTTCTAACAGTATCCTCAATGGCTTTCTTCAGTTTCAATAAATCACAATCAAGATTACGTAAAATTTTAACTGCAACGCCCTGCCCTTCACGTATTATTCCGAGCAAGAGATGTTCAGTTCCGATATAATCGTGTCCTAATCTCAGAGCCTCTTCACGGCTTAACCTAATTACATCCTGCAATCTATCTGAGAAATTTCCATCCATTTATAGCTATCCTCTCTTGTTTTTATTATAAAAACCACATTATTACACTAAAAGTTCATCTAATATAAACATAAAATTTAAGATTATTTCAAGCCCTACTTTAATTCACGGTCAATATTATTTTAGTTCACATATAATTGCAATGCATTATTTGCGCCAGAACTAGACTGAATGGACAAATTGAGTGCCACAGGACTGCAAAGAAATATTGGAGTTATCATCAGTATGACGCTATTATTTTTAGACAATGATTTAATTCTGGATATTCTTGCCGTTATTTGGACAGTTAGACAGATTATGAAACTCATTCAGACAAGACTGTGTCATTCAGTCGTATCCACTCAACCGGGGAATTGATGCCCGAAAGAACTATATTACTACTGTAAAAGAATAAAATATTTGGAGTAAAAATGGAAGCTGTAACGGGTCTATCTTTAATAATTATAATAGCTGTAGTACTTTTTCTAATACTTATTATGTATTTCGTTCCAATACGACTTTACATTGCAGCAATTTCATCAGGAGTAAAAATCAGGATATTTCGTGACCTTATAGGAATGAGATTAAGAAGAGTCCCACCCAGTAGAATTGTTGACAGTATGATCAATGCTACCAAAGCAGGTTTGACTATGCAGATGGGAATGCTTGAAGCACATTACCTTGCTGGTGGTAACGTTAAAAATGTTGTAGCCGCATTAATTTCTGCAGATAAGGCAAGCATAAAATTACCATTTGAACTTGCCACTGCAATTGATCTGGCAGGAAGAGATGTTTTTGAAGCAGTTAAAATGTCAGTACTACCTAAAGTAATTGAAACACCACTTGTTGCAGCAGTCGCAAAGGATGGTATTCAATTGAAAGCTATTGCAAGAGTAACAGTAAGAGCAAACATTGATAGATTAGTTGGCGGTGCAGGAGAGGCAACAGTTCTTGCAAGAGTCGGTGAAGGAATCGTTTCTACGATTGGTTCAAGTAATTCACATAAAGAAGTGCTTGAAAATCCTGACAAAATTTCTAAAAGTGTTCTAGCAAAAGGGTTAGATTCTGGAACTGCTTTTGAAATTCTTTCAATCGATATTGCTGATGTTGATATTGGTCAGAATATTGGAGCAATGCTGCAGACTGATCAAGCAGAAGCCGATTTAAAAGTTGCTCGAGCAAAAGCTGAAGAAAGAAGAGCAGCTGCAGTTGCAACAGAGCAAGAAAATATTGCTGAAGTTGCCAAACAAAGAGCCCGTGTGGTTGAAGCTGAAGCGGAAGTGCCGAGAGCTATGGCCGAAGCATTTAGATCTGGCAGACTTGGAGTAATGGATTATTACCAGCTTAAAAATATCCAGGCTGATACTGATATGAGAGATTCAATTGCAAAACCGGATGATAAGAAGAAACAGAGCTAATGGACAATTTATTTGAAATACTGATCTATGTGATAATTATCATAAGCTTTCTGAGCAGCATTTTCAAAAAAAAGAAGCAGCAACAACAGAAACCTCCCACCAGACAATCTCAATCTGATGAATATTCTCAAGCTGAGGTTTCGGTTCCTCAAGCACAACCAAAAGAAGAATATGACGTTCTAAAAGAACTCGAAGATTTCTTTAAGGTTGGGAATGAACCAACTAATCAACAAATACCAGTACCTGTCCCGCAAAAACAACCGAAGATTCCTAATATGGAAGAACACGTTCGTACAGATAGCTGGCATGCAAGAACAGAATCAGAGCATTATGTAGATGAGTGGGAACAAAAAAAGTTAGAAGTAAAAAAAATGATGTCAAGTGTTGATGCATCTATTGAAAAAAAAGCTGCAAAATTTGAAGAATCATTAGTAAAACAACAAGCTGTTTACAGCAGTATTGCATTGGCTGTTAAATCGAAAATGAAAAATCCGTCAACACTGAAAGAATATATTATTTTTTCAGAAATTCTAGGAAAGCCAAAAGCCTTTCGAAGATGAATCAAAAAAAATATAAGCTTACAAGAGTTGGAAAAGCGGGATTCGAAAAAACTATTGACGAATCCCGTTTTAGTATCAACTACCAGCAGGAATTAAACCCGTCACAATACGAAGCTGTAGCTGCAGTTAAAGGTGCGTACCTGATAATCGCTGGAGCAGGTACAGGTAAAACAAGAACGCTTGTATTTCGTGTAGCAAGACTGATAGAGCTTGGTTATGATCCAGGTTCAATTTTACTTCTAACATTTACTCGTAAAGCTGCCAACGAAATGTTAAAACGCGCTTCAGTACTACTGGATGATCGTTGTTCTAAAATCAGAGGTGGAACTTTTCATTCGTTTGCAAATATTACACTTAGAAGATATTCCAAAGCCGCGGGACTTGACTCAAACTTTACAATCCTTGACCAAGGTGATAGTGGAGATATAATTAATTTAATTCGTTCTCAATCCGGGTTGATAAGCAAAGAAAGAAGATTCCCAAAGAAAGAAACTTTAAATAAAATTTTTAGTCTTTCAGCAAACACGGAAAGACCGGTCGAGTTAATAATTGAAGAAGAATACCCACACTTCCTGCTTGAACTTGATGAAATTCTGAAAGTAAAGAAAATCTATCTTGATTATAAAAGAAGAAACAATCTTCTTGATTATGATGATCTACTGATTTACCTGAGAGATTTTCTTACTAGCGGAAATGCTGCAGCAAAAAATCTACTTTCAACAATAAATTTTGTAATGGTTGATGAATACCAGGATACAAACAAACTTCAGTCAGATATTGTTAAAGGTCTGGTTCAGCACAATGGAAATGTGATGGTTGTGGGTGATGACGCTCAGTCAATTTATTCTTTCCGTGGAGCAAATTTCAAAAATATTATGGAGTTCCCAAAGCTGTTTCCGAATGCAGAGATCATTAAGATTGAAGAGAATTACCGAAGCGTTCAAAGTATTCTGGATTTTGCAAATCATATTTATGAAGGCGCGGTTGAAAAATACACCAAAGCACTTTACACTAGAAGACAGGGCGGAGACTTGCCTTTTATTGTAGCTGCAGCAAACGAAAATATGCAATCAAAATTTATCGTTGAAAAAATTCTGGAACTAAATGAAGAAGGGGTTTCTCTACAAGATATGGCTGTGCTTTTCCGCTCATCTTTTTTTTCATTCGATTTAGAGATTGAATTAGCAAAAGCAGGAATTCCTTTTCAGAAATTCGGCGGTATAAAATTTATCGAGACTGCTCATGTAAAAGATATTTTAGCTTTTCTCCGAATTGCTGCAAATCCAAAAGATATTGTAAGCTGGTACCGGGTGCTTTTGCTTCATGATGGAATTGGACCGAAGACAGCACAAAAAATTCTTGATGAGCTTGCTAGTGCACGGATATCAATAGAGGAAAATCCGGGTACTCAAAAGAAATTCGCCTACGAAAAAATAAAAGAGTTATTTGTTTTTCTTTACAAGTTGAGAACAACCCATGCACCTCCGACTGAATTGATTGGTATGGTGTTGGATTATTACCAGCCAATATTCAAATTAAAATTTGATGATTTTAACAAAAGAAGTAAGGACCTGGAAACTTTGTTGAATATATCAGGCAACTACAGATCACTGGATTCATTCCTCGCTGACATGGCAATTGAACCGGTTATTGACAGCGTAGTCGATATTGGGGAAACTGACAAAGAAGATGAATTCCTGACTCTTTCAACAATACACTCAGCAAAAGGTTTGGAATGGCATTCGGTTTTTGTAATTCATGCAGTAGAAGGTTACTTCCCTTCTGTTAGAGCTGCAGAAAGTCTTGAGTCACTTGAAGAGGAAAGAAGATTGATGTATGTTGCTTCAACAAGAGCAAAGCAAAATCTTTTTGTTACATATCCAATGCATATGTATAACAGGATTGATGGAATAACTTTATCTAAACCTTCCCGATTCATATCAGAAATGTCAACAGACAAAGCTCAAGGTTGGCTTGTTGAAGATGATTTTTAGTTCGCACTCTTTGGAGTGGCGTCCTGGGAATAGGTGAGTTTGTCATAAAAGATTCTATTTCAACAATATCATCTTTCTTGTGACTGATCTACTTCCCGATTGTAGTGTATAAAAATAAACCCCGCTTGGTATTTGTGATGCGTCGAATTCAATATCATATTTTCCTGATAGTTTTTCTTCAGTAACCAAAACTGCAACCTCATTCCCGAGAACATCAAATACTTTCAAGCTGACATATCCTATTTCTGAAAGCTGAAACTTTATTTTGGTTGATGGATTAAATGGATTTGGTGAATTTTGGTAGAGATAAAATTCATTCGGAGAGATGGGTTTCTCATTTACTGAAACCGGATTATCATAAATAACTATGGCTTTCTGAAAAATTGAAACCGTATCCGTCCCGGAAACAACATTTGCGGAAATAGTGTCGGCGCTTATTGCGACAGGTGCTGTAATAGTTGCTTCATAAATTCCATTTCCTAAATCTGTAACCGGACTTAATGTTCCAACTCCGGTGTTGGAAAGTAAAACAGTTAAACCCGATGCGAGAAGTGTATCAGAATTATTTTTTGGAGAAATCAAAATTGTTGCCTCTGACGTTCCATTGGCAGGAAGTGTATCGGGATCAACTGAAATTTGTGAGAGAAATGGATCAAATACTGTATACAAATCCTGCTTCCAGCTGTCAAATAAAGTCTGAAGTGAATCAATCGGATCTTTGCCTATTGGAGTGTCAGGAACCACAATCTGAAGGTAAGGACTATTACCATCACCAATTCTAACAACTTTAACAAAACCGGATTGCGATGAGGTACCTCTAACAGCACAACGAGTATCTGCACCAATAATTTTAGCTGCTTGTAAAGTTGCCATTAACCTATCAGCAAGGGATCCGTCAGTATTAAGAAAAGTAGTTCGCATAGTATCAATAATCAGCTGACCCATCAAAATATTTCCTTGAACTGAGTATCCAGGACCAGTGACATGATTTTTATAATCAAGACAATTTGTTCCAGTATATGCGGCACTTTCCCCATTTCTTGTAAGATCAACAATTCCATATTGACGGATAAGTGGATTGTTTTGCACATCATTAGCAACGAGCCAGTCGATAATTTCCTGAGGGGAAAGTCCTTCCAGCATCTTGTTATGTGCATTTTGTTGATTAGTTGAATTCCATGAAGCTTGAGTGTGAATACCTCCAATCCCCTCAATAACATCACTTAATATAAAGGCACCAACCCCACCAATCGGTCCGACACAAGATGCACCCGCACTTCCTATTTCACCGGTAATTGTATCAACTGCAACAATTGAAAATGTATCTTGTGAACGAATGCTCGTTATTGGTACGTATATAATTAAAACTAGCAAAAAGATTTTACATTGAAATAATAATTTCATCCTTCTCTCCTATTTTCTTTTTAAAACTACTAATGTGAAATCATCACGGTAATGTTTTTTGCCTGAGTAGTTTCTTGTTGACTCTACCACGCTATTGATTATTTCTCCCGCTGATTTATTCCTTGTCTCAAGTAAAATTCCACGCAGTCTTTCAAGCCCAAACTCTTTTGAGTCTTTGCCGAATATTTCTGTAACACCATCAGTATAAAAAACGATTTGATCGCCGCTATCAATTTTAATTGAATCTGATTCAAAGCGAGCATCTTTAATAATATTTAGTGATGGACCTCCTTTTTCCAATAAAATCATCTTACCATCAGACTTTATCAAAATAGGCGGGTTGTGGCCGCAGTTAACAAAATTAAAAAAGTGCTCTTTAAAATTTAATTCACCGCAGAAGGTGGTAATAAAATCTCTTTTTCTACTTACATCGGGTATCTGCAGATTTAGTTGATTCATCATTTCTGCGAGATCCTTTGTTGACTTCAGTTGATTACGCAACATCGCACGGAATGAAGCCATAATTAATGCGGCCGGTATTCCATCTCCTGAAACATCAGCGATGACAATTGCGATTCTGTTTTCATCGAGAGGGATATAATCATAGTAGTCTCCTCCAATATCAAAAGTTGGAATACAAATTCCAGCAATATCATAATCAATGACATCCGGTGATTGAGCAGGCAGCAAACTGGACTGAACATCCTTCGCCATCTGCATTTGCTCTTCAAGTTTTTTCTTTTCAAGAATCTGATGGTGAAGTATTGCTTTCTCCAGTGAGATTGCAGCAGCATCAGCGAAGAATTCCAAAATTTCAAGATGGTGATTATCAAATGCTGCAAGATTATCACTTTCCACATCCAGTGCACCAATTGCTTTATCATCCTTTATTATCGGGACAGCGATCTCAGAGAGAGTTTCCGATCTTCCAATTACATAACGAGCATCAAGTCTTACATCTTCAATAATCAAACTCTTTTTTGATTTTATTACGTGGCCAATTATACCCTTACCTTCGCTTAACATTTCATCCGATTCAATGGGATGATTTCCATAACCTCTCTTTGCAATTCCGGCAATTTTCTGGTTCGGGAAATGATAATCAGGATGTTCAATATCTTCGCTTAAAACAAAAATACCGGCAGCATGGTAGTCAATCACAGTTTTTAACGAATCAAGTAAATGATTAAGAATCACATTTAGGTCAAGCGTATCTTTTACCTTGAATGATAATTCTCTAAGCAGCTGATATTTTTTTTCGGTGGAGAGTTCCGGAACGATTCCCATGTTCACATTGTGACTTTATAATTTTAGAATTTTAATCACAAAATATCAATAATATTTTATGTTTACACTAACTGACCCATTTCTACCTTTATCATCAAGACAGGTAATGTTTAATTCTTTCTCTTGCGGTTTGAAAAATATTTTTTCACCGGGCTTACTCTTGTTAAAATATTTTCCATTCACGTACCAGTAATGGGTCTTAACTCGACTGTCTGATGCCGCAAGCAGCAAAATCTCTTGCCCGGACTTCTCCTCCACAAAATATTCATAGTCATCTGAAGGTGAAAGAATTTTTGGACCTTCTTCAGCAAATTTTGCGGTGCATTCTGGATTGTGAGTTGGAGGTATCTTAAAGTCTAGTTTATTTTGTGATAGCCATACTGTTAGTTCTGGTTGGTAAACAGGATAAACTACTTTTTTATAATCAGCTGATGGCAAGCACCCAGTACAATATTGAATAGTTTCACTGGCATTTACATAAACAGGTTTATGAATAGTACAGAATTCATTATGGGATTTGTCCTTTATCGCAAAATCAACAATCACGCTCGGACAATATTTTGATGGAACCAAACCGCTTTCACTGCAAACTTCCCTTTTATATAAATTTTCCGGAGGTTCAAACCACTTTAGATCTGAGTTGTAATCAATTGCATTATACAGTTCAAAAAGTAAAGGAACCGCCACTTCAGAACCGGATAAGTTTGGAGAACCAACTCCGTTAAAATTTCCCATCCACACTCCAATTGTATAGTTCGGATTGAAACCAATTGCCCAGGCATCTCTTTTTCCGTATGATGTTCCCGTCTTCCATGCGAATTTTGGAAGTTTTGAATAATTATTCAGATCAGCTACATCGGTTCTATTCATCCCTGATAAAATACTTGCAACCAGATATGAAGACTCTTCAGAAAAAATTTGTTCTCCATTTTCTCGATCATCGGCCTGAATAAAATTCAGCGGATATAATTTTCCCTGTCTTGCAAATGCAGTGAAAAGTCTGGTTAACTCCTGAAGATTAGTTCCACATCCTCCAAGTATCATCGACAGACCAAGTTTATTTTTCTGCTTTTCAATTTGATTGAAACCGCAACCCTCAAGGAAGTTTATAAAATTATTTAATCCGACTTCTTCAAGAAGTTTTACTGCCGGAATATTTAAAGAATTAACCAAGGCAAACTCTGTTGAAACATTACCATAAAATTTCAAATCATAGTTCTCAGGTTGATAACCATGAAAATCTGTGGGAATATCTGCAAACTTCATTTGTGGAGTTAAATTTCCATCATCAAAAGCGTAAGCATATAGTGCAGCTTTCAAAGTAGAGCCAGGCGAACGGATCGCCGTTATTCCATTTACTTGACCAAAAGATCCCTCATCAAAAAAATCTGCTGAACCACAATAGGCAACAACAGATGAGTTTTTATTATCAACTACTAGGACGGCACCATTTGTTATTCCCTTATAAAAAACTTTCCTAATATTTCTGAGTAGAATATTTTCGGCAGTCTGCTGGATTGAGGGATCAAGACTGGTTTTAATAATATCGCCATTAATATTTTCTTTGACTAAATAACTGAAGTGAGGTGCTGAAATTGGTATGGAAAATCTATTTCTTTCTATAGACTCACTTAGTGCATCATTCAAATCTGATAGCGGAAATATTTTCTCTTGTTTGAATTTATTTATCTGGTAATTCCTTTTAGAAATCAACTCTTCAATTGACCTATCCAATCTTAAATTATTTGGATCATTAGGTATTACCGCAAGAATGATTGATTGAGAAAGACTAAGTTTGTCGGGGGGTCTGTCAAAATAAATGTATGAAGCAGACTTCACACCTTCAATATTTCCGCCAAATGGGAGAAGACTTAAGTAGAGTTCAAGTATTTCCTTTTTAGAATATTTTATCTCAAGCTGCAATGCCCGAAACATCTCTACAATTTTGTTGAGATATGTTCTTTGTTTTGGCTCGAGTAATCGTGCGACTTGCATCGTAATTGTTGAAGCACCAGATTCAACCTCACCATTAAAAATATTATCAATAGTTGCACGAATTACTGAAACCGGATTTACACCGATGTGTAAGTAAAACCAGCTGTCCTCTTTTTCAATTATGGCTTTGATCAATTCTGGTGAAACTTCATCCAGTTCTGTTCTTAATCTCCACTTATCATCGCTGGTCAGATATGCTGAGAGTAAACTTCCATCTTTAGCATGAATCTCTTTTGAAAATTCTTTTGACCCGGGAAGAGGAAACAGTAAATCCAGTAATGCAAAAAGTAACAAGATTGTAAAAACAATCTTTACTGTTCTGGAATATTTTTTTATTATTTCAAAATGCATAATATTATTTAGTATTGTCATTGCAAGGAGCAGTGCTACGAAGCAATCCATCAATTTTAAAAGATTGCTTCTTCCGGCTAACGTCGGGCTCGCAATGACATTATAATTAATTATTCTCCAAGTCTTGGCAACACCTTAACAACACCAGCACCGTGATACGAATGATACTCTTGGTCGTACATTGCTTCAGCACCTATCACTGGGAGCTGGTATGTTCCCTGGTTGACTACTCGAAGCAGGTAATAAAATTCGTTGGTTTTATTCCGGTTGAGGTTTGTGAATAATAATAATCTATCATCGCGTATATCCATATACTGAACATTCATTGGGTTTTTAAGTACCCACTTTATTTCAGTTGCTGGATTCAGTCTTGGATTTTCAATTTCAAATCCTGCAGGAATTAAATCTGTGATAACAATATTCTCAGCATTCCTCTCGAATCCCGTTAACTCAATTTTACAAACGATTAATTCGCCCTGATAAAATTTTCTGTCAGGGATCTGTCTGCCTGTTCGATAACTAAAAAATGATCTCCTTATCTGCATGTAGGAATCTTCTTCTTTCACTTTCTCATTTACCTTCACACCTTCAGCACTCCAGAAATAATAAACTTCGCCTTTACCAGTTGCCTTTAGTATTAAATCTGCACCATTAAGTTTTATATCACTAAGACTCATATCCTTTCCCGAAAACTTGTTCATTGAACTTCCATTAACAAGAATGTCGACCGTCACATCAGCATCTGCATTAAGACTGGCAGCTTTACCTAATCCAAGAAATGCAAATGATCTATCCTGCGTTGAATACATCCGGTTAGAATTATCAGCAAGGTATTTTACAATTAATGGTATCTGTTTATTTGAGGGTTCAACCTCAAGTAGTACATCAAGCATAATTGCATTTGCACGGATATCAGAATCGAAACATCCACCAGTTAAACGTTCTGTCTTTACCGGATCGAATACATTTGGTACAATCTCATAATATGAATTCCATCTTCCCATAAGTGCGTATGAACCTGCCAGCATATAAAGCATATCTCTTGAAATCAAATGAGGTCTTGCTTTGTAGTAGTTCATTGTGGCAATATCTCCCTGACCTGCAATGGCAAGAACATACATCGAATAAATAATTTCTTTTTTAGCAATTTTTTTAATTGTTTGTCCTGTAGCTGAATAAGTAACGTAATCATAAGTACTGTGTTCTTTTGCTCTTTTTGATATGTATTTCAAAAGTTTATTTAAAACATTTTCCGAGACATTAAATCCGGCTTTATTTGCTTCAAGCAAAAAATGTGCGGCATACACTGAACCCCACCAACTTGTTTCAGTTCCTCCCTGCCAATAAGCAAGTGAGCCATCATACAACTGCATCGATTCAATCTTTCTTATTCCTTCCCTCACATAATAAACAGGATTGTTTGTCCTGTATAGTTCAGGAGCAACAAGTTTTGCGAGTTCTTCAAAATAAATTTGTGGGAATAATTTTGAAACGGTTTGCTCAACGCATCCGTACGGATAACCAACTAAATATTTTAATTGCTTAGAAAACTTTACCGCGGGAAACTTGCTGATTGTCAATGAGGTTGATTGTGTACCTTGCAAGAAGTTTTTGGGGATACCAATTTTAATTTCTTTCCCGGCAGAAATTATTCCCGAACCTGTTTCAACAATTAATGGAGAAACAGGTCTGACCGCAATATCGATTTCTTCTTTTATATTAGCCAGGCCAGATGTTTCAAAAATAATTTTTCCCGCACCAACCTTATTTTCCGTAACGATTCCAAATGTTACATTGCCAGTTGAATTCGGATTTATCTTCAAAGATTTTTTTTGTGAGGAAGTAATCTTTAACGGACCTTCCACTCTCAATGAAACATCAACACTAGCAGTTTTATCAGTTGTATTAATGATTGAAACAGGTGTGATGAGAGAATCGTTTACCGCAAGAAACCTAGGCAACTGAGGTTCGATAATAAGATCATCCGAAACTTTCATTCTCTGCTCTGCTGAACCGAATCTTGAATCAGTATAAGCAACAGCCATTAAACGAACTTCACCATTAAACTGTGGAATGTTTAATGAAACGGTAACAATACCATCATTATTGGTTTTCTTAATTCCACTCCAATACGAAAGAAGTTTAAATCTTTTCACAGAAATCGGATTAGTTCTTTTCTTTAGCTGTTGTTCCATCATATCACCACCACCGGGAGAAGAGCTTATAGATGCAATTTCAGGAAGTAGAAGTTTGTAAAGGTCATAACTCTCAACCATCAATGGACGTTTTGAATACATAAATCCAAATGGATCGGGCGTTGAGTAATCTGTAATTTGTAATATTCCCTCATCAACTGCTGCAACTGTTACATAGATATCTTTTTGAGGTTCAGTTTTTATTATTATCTGTTGAGTAGTTTGTGGTTTTATTTTTTGTGGTGAAGATATTGATACCGCAAGTTTGTTGCTGCTCTTTACTACTTTAATGGAAGCAAAACCATGACCGACCAGAAACAATGCGTTATCATCTTTACTATGTTTTTTAAATAATGTTGCTGTCACATAAACATTCGGCATATAGTCTTCATTTAGCGGTATTTCAAGTTCAGCTGATCTGCTATTTACATCGATATATTGATAAGAATAGATACCTCCCCTTTCAAGTGTGACTAAAAGCTTCCCTGAGAAAGGACTGGTAAAGAGTGCTTTCACTTTTTCACCCGGTTGGTATTGTTCTTTATCAAATACTATTTCCACTCTTCCTTCTTTATCAACTTCAAATGAACCGGCAGTAGAAGATGCCCATCCATAAGCATAGAAAATGTTTTTCTCGTAATCATTGCTTCCATTTTTAAATATTCTCAGTTCATACTTACCTGATTTGCTAACCATAAAATTAAATTTGGTGGGACCGTTGATTGTAACATCCTTTTCCCATTCATTTACTTCTTTTTCTTCCGAAGCATAATAGTATCTGTCGTTATAATCTTTTTTAAGAACTGTCTGCCATTCGTAACGAACAAGTTTTGCTTTTGCTGAGAAATTATTTATCTGCTGATCATTCTTATCGACAGCAATGAGATTGAAATTGATATTTTCATTTACACCGAAGTAATAATCCGTCGATTTAATTCCAATAAAATAATCTTTGGGATAAACATCAAAGTTTGCAGTGCGGGTAATTGTGCGGCCTGTAAGATCAAATATACTTACATAAGCAGTTCCAACTAATATTCCTTTACTTTTAATTTCTTTCAGGATGGTATAATTGATTTTTGCTTTGCCTTCAGAATCCAGTTGTCCTTCTAGAAAAGTATTATTGATTGTCGAATTAGTTATCGATGAGTTTGAAAAGGTGAAACCGGGGAAATTTTTACTCCTAAATAATCTGTGATTCAATTGAATATCGGTTTCGTATCTCATTTCAGCAGCAGGTGCACCAAATAGAAATTCTGCGGCTACATCGATGATTACCTTTTCTCCCGGTTCGGTTTTTTCTTTATCTGATTTTACATTGACCCGTATTTTATCAGGAACAAATTCTTCAACTTTAAATTTATACGAACCAATTAGCTGCTTGATTCCGGTATAAACATCCGCTGAGTAGCTTCCTGTCTGAGCATATTCCGGAATTGTGAATGCAAGATCGAATGAACCCTGGGCATTCAGTTCAGTTTTAAATTCTTCAAAAGTTTTACCGGT
>Ga0210074_1000027_pt1 | contig 65856 bp, 67 predicted proteins | sample China_Galinas_Co_FD_184860 | JGI IMG/M metagenome (GOLD analysis project Ga0210074, IMG submission 184860) | Wetland microbial communities from San Francisco Bay, California, USA, that impact long-term carbon sequestration -... | ecosystem: Environmental > Aquatic > Marine > Wetlands ... | reverse complement strand
CTAGGGCCCCGTCAAACGTTATCCTGATCCAGAAGGCGAACCAGCCAGTCACGCACGTCACTAACCTCTTGCGGGCACAGTGCATGCTGCATCGGGTAGTTGTGCCAGTCCACGCCATAGCCAAGCTCCTGCAGCCTGTCGCGTGACTGCAATGCCAGCTCAACCGGGACCACCGGGTCCTGCATGCCATGCGCCATCATGATGGGTATCCGGCTGTTGGCAACCGCTGCCTCGGACGCCAGATTATCAGCCAGCGGGAGATAGGTGGACAAGGCCAGGATACCGGCCAGTGGCTGCGGGTAGCGCAGCCCGGTATGCAACACGATGGCACCGCCTTGCGAGAAACCTGCCAGGACGATCCGTGCAGCCGGGATGCCGGCTTCGACTTCCCGCTGGATCAGGCTGCGCAGTTGTTGTTCGGATTCGCGAATGCCCTCACTGTCCTCTCCCCGGCTGAAATCAGCGGCCTTGATGTCGTACCATGCCCGCATCACCATGCCGCCGTTGATGGTCACCGGCCGACGTCGCGCATGCGGCAGGACCACGCGCACTCCCAGCGCATCGACGATACCCAGAGACGGGATCAGCGGCTCGAAATCGTGGCCATCCGCGCCCAGACCATGGAGCCAGACCAGGCAGGCACGCGGGGTGCCGCGTGGATTGATTTCAACAGCTTCCGGATTTGAATTGTTCATGATGCCTAGTATGCCGGGTTGGCATTGGGTTTGCTGCATTCTCACCGTATACTGGCGTTACCCTATCAGGATATACGCCATGAAAAGCCGTCTTCCACTCCGCTTGCTGTTGCTGGTCTGTACTGTCTGGCTGCTTGGCTGCGGGCAGAAAGGTCCTTTGTACCTGCCCGACAAACCCGAACAACCGGCAGAGAGCGATACCAGCAATTCTCCCGACACCTGATACACCTCCCGGCATGGATTACTTCAACTACCACGATGGCCGTTTGCGGGCGGAAGCGGTCGATCTTGGCGAAATTGCCGAGCGCTTTGGCACGCCCTGCTATGTCTATTCACGCGCGACACTTGAACACCACTGGCATGTCTTCGACGATGCGCTTGGCGCCCATCCTCACCTGATTTGTTACGCCGTAAAAGCCAACTCAAGCCTCGCTGTACTGCAGGTGCTGGCTGCTCTCGGCTCGGGTTTCGACATCGTATCGGCAGGGGAACTGGAACGCGTCTTGCGGGCCGGCGGTGACCCGGCGCGCATCGTATTTTCCGGCGTTGGCAAACGCGCCACCGAGATGCAGCGCGCACTGGAGGCAGGCATACGCTGTTTCAACGTGGAATCGGAGCCCGAACTCATGCGCCTTGAGAGTATCGCCGCTGCCACAGGACACGTCGCGCCGGTCTCGCTGCGCGTCAACCCGGATGTCGACGCACGCACACATCCCTATATTTCCACGGGTCTGCGTGACAACAAGTTTGGCATTGATGCTGGCCATGCACTGCAGGTGTATCGCCGTGCAAGCGATCTGCCGCACCTGCGGGTCACCGGAATTGACTGCCATATCGGTTCGCAGCTGACCGATACGGCACCGTTTGTGGATGCCCTTGAGCGGGTATTACAACTGCTGGATCAATTGCAGTCAGAGGGCATCGAACTGGCGCATATCGACCTCGGTGGCGGTCTCGGTATTCCCTATCGCGCCGGTGACAATCCGCCGCTGCCGGCTGACTATGCACATGAACTGCTGGCCCGTCTCTCGGGCCGTGCACAGGAACTGCTGCTGGAACCGGGACGCGCCATTGCCGGTAATGCCGGGATTTTACTGACGAGCGTGGAATACCTGAAACATACCGCGCACAAGAATTTCGCCATTGTCGATGCCGCCATGAACGACCTGCAGCGCCCGGCGCTGTACAACGCCTGGCACGACATCGTGCCGGCCCGGCCACGCGAGGGGCCTGCGACGCGCTATGATATCGTGGGCCCGGTGTGCGAAACCGGTGACTTTCTTGGCAAGGATCGTGAGTTGCTGCTGGCCGCTGGCGATCTGCTGGCCGTACGTTCAGCCGGTGCCTACGGATTCAGCATGAGCTCAAATTACAATTCCCGACCGCGTGCAGCCGAGATCATGGTGGACGGTGAACAGGTGCATGTCATCCGCGAACGGGAAACTCTGGATGATCTCTATCGCCATGAACGACTGCTGCCCGCCTGAGACATGACGATGAAGTTCACCAAAATGCACGGCCTTGGCAACGACTTCGTCGTCATTGACGCTATCAGCCAGTCGCTGTCACTGACGCCACAGCAAATTCGGCACTGGTCAGACCGCCACTTCGGCATTGGTTTTGACCAGTTGCTGCTGGTGGAGGCCGCCACCGCCCCGGAGGCCGACTTCCGCTACCGGATCTACAATGCCGATGGCGGAGAAGTCGAACAGTGCGGCAACGGTGCGCGCTGTTTTATGCAGTTCGTTCGAGACCAGGGCCTGACAGAGAAATCGCAGTTGCTGGTAGAAACACTCGGCGGGCCGCTGCGGCTTGTACAACAGGCAGACGGCCTGGTGAGCGTCGACATGGGGGTACCCCGGCTGGAACCGGCTGACATCCCCTTTGTCGCACCCGTTCGCGAGAGCAGCTACACGCTGGAGGTGCTTGACCAGCAGCTGCAGATCGCGGCCGTGTCGCTGGGAAATCCGCACGCCATACTACGGGTCGATGATGTCGAAAGCGCTCCTGTCGCCAGTATCGGCCCGGCCATCGAGACCCATCCCCGCTTTCCCGCGCGTGCCAATGTCAGCTTCATGCAAATTTTGGATGCCGAAAACATTCGTTTGCGGGTATTTGAACGCGGTGCCGGAGAAACGCTGGCCTGCGGCAGCGGTGCCTGCGCCGCCGTCGTTGCCGGCAGGCTGTGGGGGCACCTCTCAGGAACGGTCAAAGTAGTCCTGACAGGTGGTGAACTTGTGGTAAGCTGGGCGGGAGAAGGGCGGCCGCTGCTGATGACCGGGCCGGCCACCACGGTCTACCAAGGACGTATTGAACTATGACGACATCTCAGCAGACTCAATCACCGGCACTGCCTCTGGAAGAAAAAACGGTAGCCGATTATCTGCGGGACAATCCCGAGTTCTTTCAAAACAACGTCAGCCTGCTGGCCTCCCTGCAAATTCCGCATGCCATCAGTCCTGCCGTTTCACTGGTTGAATACCAGGTCAAGGTACTGCGCGACCAGAACAGCCAGTTAAAACGCAAGCTCATGGACCTGGTACAGGTTGCCCGTGACAACAATCGTCTCAATGAGCGCATGCACCAGCTGACGCTGGGCCTGATCAAGGCGAATTCGCTGGAAGCACTGCTGGATACCCTGCGTGTAAACCTGCTTGGTGAGTTCAAGGCTGATACTGTCATACTGCGTCTGGCTGGCATGACCGAGGCACAGACACGTGAATGCGGCATTGATTACTATGATCCGAACGCTGCCGAGCTACAGCATTTTGATGTCTTCCTGAAGAACTCACGGCCACAGTGCGGGCGATTCAAACGGGACCAGTTGCAATACCTGTTTGGCGACCAGACACAGGCAATTGAATCGGCGGCCCTGATACCGCTGGGTCATCACTGCAAGCTCGGCCTGATGGCAATCGGCAGCCAGGAAGCCAGTCGCTTCCATCCCGGTATGGGTACACTGTTCCTGACTCATCTGGGCGAGTTGATGGAGCTGTGTCTGACCGGGCATCTCGTTACCGACACCCCTCACACCGACTGAGCCCGGGCCGGACAACCCCGGATTGCGACCGCAGCGCGAGGTGAACCCTACCCGGCACTGGATCGACCGGTTCCTGCATCACCTGCATACCGAGCGGCGGCTGTCTGACAATACCCGCAAGCACTATCTGCGTGATCTGCTTGAGTTGCAGGCATGGTGTGAAAACGCCGGTATCAACCACTGGCATGCGCTTGATACCCGGCAGGTACGGCACTATGCAGCCCACTGCCACCGGCGCGGCTTGAGCGGACGCAGCATCCAGAGACGCCTCTCGGCACTGCGCAGCTTCTTCAACTACCTGCTGCGCGAGCAGGCCGTTACCCTGAATCCGGGACTGGATGTACCCGCGCCGAAAGCTCAACAGCACCTGCCGGATACCTTGAGCGTGGATGACATCGCAAGACTCCTGCAGGTCGACACCGGGGACATGCTGCTGGTGCGTGACCTCGCCATGCTGGAGTTGATGTATTCATCCGGACTGCGGCTATCCGAACTGGTCGGCCTTAATCACGGCGACGTGGATTTTAATGACCGCACCGTGCGGGTCACCGGCAAGGGCGCGAAGACCCGGGTGTTGCCGGTGGGCGCCAAAGCCATTGGCGCCTTGCAGGCCTGGCAACAACTGCGCCCGCAACGGGGGAGCGAGACCGCGGTCTTTACCGGTCGCAGTGGCAAGCGTCTGGGAGTCCGTGCCGTGCAACAACGCGTCAAATTTATGGCGCGTCGTCAGGGTATCCCGGGCAACATTCATCCGCACACCCTGCGGCACTCCTTTGCCAGCCATTTGCTGGAATCCAGCGGCGACCTGCGGGCCGTACAGGAATTGCTCGGGCACGCGGATATCAGCACCACGCAGGTCTATACACACCTTGATTTCCAGCACCTTGCACAGGTCTACGACAAGGCGCACCCGCGCGCGCGCAAATCAAAATAACCCCGTATTTATTTATTAAAACCGCTTTCTGTTCAGCCTCATTGCCCCAATCCTATGGTGTACAATCGTACGCCCTTTTGCGGAGGCTCACTGTGGATCAATTTCGCGGCACAACCATCCTGTCCGTTCGACGCGGCGCGGCCGTCGCCATCGGTGGCGACGGCCAGGTCACCATGGGCAACACCGTCATGAAAGGCAATGCCCGCAAGGTACGGCGCCTGTACAACGACCGGGTAATCGCCGGTTTCGCCGGCGGTACCGCCGATGCGTTTACCCTGTTCGAACTCTTTGAAGGCAAGCTGGAGAAGCACAGCGGCCAACTGACGCGCGCAGCGGTTGAGCTGGCCAAGGACTGGCGTACCAACAAGATGCTGCGCAATCTTGAGGCGCTGCTGGCCGTGGCTGACAAGGAAACCTCGCTGATTATCAGCGGTAACGGAGATGTGATCGAACCGGAAAACTCGCTCATGGCGATTGGCTCGGGTGGACCCTATGCGCAGGCCGCTGCGCGTGCGCTGCTGGAAAATACCGCTATGGACGCACGTGCCATCACGGAAGCGGCCCTGAATATCGCTGCTGATATCTGCATCTACACGAACCGGCAGCTGACACTCGAGGAATTAAGCGTCTGACTGTCAAACCTCTTCAACCTTCGAATTACAGAATCAGAATATGTCCGAAATGACCCCCAGAGAAATTGTTCAGGAGCTGGACAAACATATTATTGGCCAGGATGCCGCCAAGCGCGCGGTCGCCATTGCCTTGCGCAATCGCTGGCGGCGCATGCAGGTCGGTGAGCAGCTGCGCGGCGAGATTACCCCGAAGAATATCCTGATGATCGGTCCCACGGGTGTCGGGAAAACAGAGATTGCCCGCCGCCTGGCGCGACTCGCCAATGCCCCCTTCATCAAGGTCGAGGCTACCAAGTTCACCGAAGTGGGCTATGTCGGTCGCGACGTCGAGTCTATCGTACGTGACCTGGTCGATGCCGCCATCAAGCTGGCGCGTGAGACCGCCATGGACAAGGTGCGCCATCGCGCCGAGGATGCCGCGGAAGAGCGCATCCTTGATACCCTGTTACCAGCACCCAAAAGCATTACTACGGATTCGGCAGACAGCAGCGCATCCGAAACCCGACAGAAATTTCGCAAGCGTCTGCGCGAGGGCGAACTCAACGACAGGGAAATCGAGATCGAGCTCTCGGTCACTCCCATGGGTGTGGAAATCATGGCACCTCCCGGCATGGAAGAGATGACCAGTCAGCTGCAGGGCATGTTTCAGAATCTCGGCGGCAATCGCACCAGGACCCGCAAGCTGCGCATCAAGGAAGCCCGCAAGCTGCTGTGCGACGAAGAGGCCGCCAGAATGATCAACGAGGATGATCTGAAACACAGCGCGCTCGAAAATGTAGAACAAAACGGTATCGTGTTTATCGACGAAATTGACAAGGTCACGCGGCGTGGCGAATCCACGGGTCCGGATGTCTCGCGTGAAGGTGTGCAGCGGGACCTGTTGCCACTGGTCGAGGGCAGCACTGTTTCGACCAAGCACGGCATGGTGAAAACCGACCATATCCTGTTCATCGCCTCCGGTGCCTTTCACCTTTCCAAGCCCTCCGACCTGATACCGGAACTGCAGGGACGACTGCCCATCCGGGTTGAGCTTGAGTCACTGGGCGCCGCTGAATTTACCCGCATCCTGACCGAACCGGATGCCTCCCTGACAGAACAATACAGTGCACTCATGGCCACCGAGGACGTCACCTTGGAGTTTTCCGAAAACGGCATTGCACGGATTGCGGAGATCGCCAGCCTGATTAATGATCGAACTGAAAATATCGGGGCGCGCCGCCTGCATACGGTCATGGAGCGCTTGCTGGAAAGGATTTCGTTCGAGGCCACAGATTGTGCAGGCCATTCACTGGTTATCGACGCAGCCTACGTCAATGAACATCTGGAGGCACTGGTCAAGGATGAAGACCTGAGCCGCTATATACTGTAAACAGTCGAGAGCCATTCCAGCACTGCCTACACACAGAGGACACCATGACAGAAGCGCCCAAACCCGTTGAGATCAACCTGCATCAAAAATCCCGGACACTGGAAATCAGCTATTCCGACGGCGAACGCTTCGAACTCAGCTATGAATTTCTGCGTGTGCATTCACCTTCCGCCGAGGTACAGGGCCATGGACCGGGCCAGGGAGTCCTGCAGGTGGGCAAACAGGATGTCATCATCACACATCTGGAACCGGTCGGCAGATATGCCATCCAGCCAACTTTTGACGACGGCCATGATACCGGCATCTACTCCTGGGAAACGCTCTATGATCTGGGCAAGAACAGGGACAGATACTGGAAAGAGTATCTGGAAAAGCTCGCAAAAGCCGGTCACACCCACCAGCCAGAAGGCTAAGCGGCTACTGCGGCGATTCAAATCAGCGGGCTGCTTTGCGAATGTTTCCCGGTTCAGGCCATAATGAAAATGACTATGCCAGACAAAACCACACATTTCGGCTTTCGCAGTGTGCCGGTCTCCGAAAAGACACGGCATGTACGGCAGGTATTCGATTCAGTTGCAGATAATTATGACTTGATGAACGACCTGATGTCGTTCGGCATCCACCGCCTGTGGAAGCGTTTTGCGATCAACATGGCCGCGCTGCAGCCGGGGCAACAGGTACTGGACCTCGCCGGCGGTACCGGCGACCTGGTGCGGCTGATGGCGCCCCTTGTCGGCCCCACCGGACATATTGTGCTGGCAGATATCAATGCCGCCATGCTTGAAAACGGTCGCCGGCGCCTGCTCGACAGGGGCATCTCCGGGAATGTTACCTTTGCACTGGCCAACGCCGAGGCATTACCGTTTGCGGATAACCGCTTCGATCTGGCGACCATGGCGTTTGGACTGCGCAATGTTACCGATAAACAACGCGCACTGGATTCCCTGTTTCGCGTGCTCAAACCGGGAGGACGGCTGCTGCTGCTGGAGTTTTCCAGGCCAGTCGCCGCATTGAAGCCCGCCTATGACTTTTACTCGTTTAAATTGCTGCCAAAACTCGGACAATTGATTGCCAACGATGCCGACAGCTACCGCTATCTGGCAGAATCCATACGCATGCACCCCGACCAGCAGACACTGCAAGGCATGCTGGAGCAAGCCGGCTTTGAACGTTGTGACTACCACAACCTGACGGGGGGTATCGTGGCGATTCACCGCGGCTACAAATTATGAAGCTGACATACCGACTGGCCCTGAGGCAGGCTGCGCCTCGAGGAAACATTTGATGCAATTGCCTGCCAGCGCCATCGCGGGACTGGAAGCAGTTATTAACCGCTATCTGCGGCTCGATCCGATGACTGGATCGCGCATGGTTACCCTGAGCGGACGCTGCATTGGCATTGAGCTACGCGGACTCGACCTGACCCTGTATGTGTTCCCCGACGAACACGGCATACAGCTCAGGGAACATACAGACAGCGAACCGGATACGGTACTGCGCGGCACCCCGCTGGGTATGGTGCGCCTCGGACTCGGCGGTAATACAGAAAAAACCCTGTTTTCCGGGGCCGTGGCCATCGAGGGTGATGTCGAGACCGGGCAGGCCTTCAAGGCTGTTCTGGATGACCTCGATATAGACTGGGAAGAACAGCTGTCAAGACTGACCGGCGATATCATCGCACATCAGCTCGGTCATGCGGCACGCCGTGGCCGCCGTGCCTTCCGGCTTGGCCTTGGCACCCTTGGAAATGACCTCGGCGAGTACCTGCAGGAAGAACTGCGGGTACTGCCGACTCGCGTTGAAGCGGCAAACTTCAGCACCGACGTTACCCGCATCAGCATGGATGTCGATCGACTTGGTGCCCGGCTGAAACGCCTGCAGATGCAGGCAGACAGGGATAGCAACACCTGACATGATACGGCCGGCTCAAATCATTCGACTGGTACATATCAATTTCGTACTGGCGCACCACGGACTGGATGAGATCATCCTCGCGACGCATCTGTTCCGTCCTTTCCGGTTTCTCTACTACCTGGCGCCTTGGAACTGGATTCCACGCACACGCGGCCCGCGTGGGGTGCGCATCCGGCGCGCCCTGGAGGACCTGGGACCCATCTATGTAAAGTTTGGACAAATCCTGTCAACCCGCCGCGATCTGTTACCGGACGATATCGCACAGGAACTGGCGCACCTGCAGGATGATGTTCCGCCTTTTCCCGGCGCTCAGGCACGCGCTGTGATCGAGGCTGCACTGGGTGCGCCAGTTGCAGAAGTATTCAAGCAATTCGACGAGTCACCGCTGGCATCCGCCTCCATCGCGCAGGTCCACGCGGCACAACTCAAGGATGGCACCGCCGTCGTCATCAAGGTTCTGCGCCCCCAAATCCGCCAGCAAATCAGACGTGATGTAAATCTGTTGTACACGCTTGCACGACTGGCAGAGCGCTACTGGCAGCATGGTCGCCGCTTGCGACCGTGCGAAGTGATTGCCGAATTCGAAAAGATTCTCTACGACGAACTCGACCTGTTGCGCGAGGCCGCCAATGCCTCGCAGCTGAGGCGCAATTTCAGCAGCACCGACCTGCTCTACGTTCCGGAAGTGTACTGGCCGTGGTGCCGTCCCGACGTCATGGTGATGGAGCGCATTTATGGCATACAAGTCAGTGATATCGGCGAACTGCGTGCACAGGGTATCGACCTGAAAACACTCTCGGAGCGTGGTGTTGAAATCTTTTTCACACAGGTATTCGTCCACAATTTCTTCCATGCCGACATGCATCCCGGCAATATCTTTGTCGGTGCTGACGGTCGCTATATGGCCGTTGATTTCGGCATCATGGGCACCCTTAATCCCGTCGATCAGCGCTACCTCGCCGAGAACTTTCTGGCCTTCTTTAACCGTGACTACCGGCGTGTGGCCGAGCTGCATGTCGAATCGGAATGGGTTCCCGAAGGGACCCGTGTTGATGAATTCGAGGCCGCTATTCGCACCGTTTGCGAGCCGATATTCGAAAAACCCCTGAATGAAATATCCTTCGGCAATGTACTGCTGAGGCTGTTTCAGACAGCACGCCGCTTTAACATGGAAGTGCAGCCACAGCTGGTACTGCTGCAAAAAACCCTGTTGAATATCGAGGGACTGGGCAGGCAGCTGTATCCGGAACTGGACCTCTGGAAAACCGCCAAACCGTTTCTGGAACGCACCATGAGTGAACAGCTTGGCGCACGTTCGTTACTGCGCAATCTGAAAGCAGGCTTCCCCGACTGGAGCAACACCTTGCCGGAGATGCCAGTACTGGCTCACCGCTTCCTGGAGCAGGCAACCAGCGGCAAGCTGCAGGTAGAATGGACTTCGCGTGACCTTAAACGCCTGCGAGTAGAACTGCGCCGGGCCAACCGGCGCAGTTTCAACGCCATCATTGGCACCGGGCTTATTGTGTCAGCAGCCATCATATATGGCCTGGATGGCCATGCGCCGTACATGGTCATGGACGCCCCCCTGCTCAGCTGGCTCTGTGGAGGCCTTGGGTTATTCCTGCTGATTTTAAACTGGCCGGATAGCAGTGACCTGTAAGTAGTGCGACTGAAAGCAATGCTCGTGAAAGCCGATTTCAGGCGCGCTGCAGGCCCGCTTCGACTTCGTCACGCTTTTGTTTGCCGACCAGCAGCTCAATCAAGGTCAGCGTGAAATCCATCGCGGTGCCTGGACCGCGTGATGTGATGACGGTGCCGTCCGTGACGACCGGCGCCTCGCGGTAATCAAGCCCCGGAACGGTGAAGCTATCCAGTGCACCGGGATAGCTGGTAGCGCACTTGCCCTGGAGTATTCCCGCCTCTGCCAGCACCCGGGGCGCAGCACAAATCGCTGCCGTGTATTTACCCGCGGCAGACATGCTCCGCAGGCATTCAATAATACGCACATCTTCCCTCAAATTGTCTGCACCCGGCTGGCCGCCAGGCAGCACAATCATGTCGTATTCCTGTTCTAATGCACTCTCAAGGGTCATATCAGGCAGCAGTACCATGCCACGGGATGCACGCACCGGCGTTGCATCCAGCCCGGCTGACACAACCGTGATACCTGCCCGGCGTAACAGGTCAACCACGGTCACCGCTTCCAGCTCCTCGCAGCCCTGCGCTAGCGGGACAAGGACGTTTGCCATGCAAGCCTCCGTTCATTCTGCAGATCAATCAGGCGTGATACCGGCAGCAACTGTACACCATAGTGATGCAGATTTCCGAGCTCTTCCCTCAGGACATTCAGCGTACCCGGCAGCGGATGCCCGATGCCCAACGCGGTGCCATCACGCCTCGCAATCGCAATCAACTTACGGAACTGCACACGTACTGCCTCAGTGTCAGGGTCGTTATCGAGAAATACATTGCGGGAAATGTTCGGCACACCATACTCCCCGGCAAGCTGACTCGCGACCGTCTCCTTGGTGGTACGGCTGTCTACAAAAAACAGGTCGCCACGCAGGTTAATGGCCTGCATCAGCCACGCCATGTTACCGGGGTGCCGTGTCAGCAGACTGCCCTTGTGATTATTCAACCCGCTGACATAGGGAACCGCCGCAAGCTCGTCAGCGATTGCCTTCAGGAATTGCCGCTCCGTCATGTCAAGCGTCAGCGTGCCTTGTTCCACACGCTTGTTACCCTGATCAACCGCCTGCATCGGCAGGTGCAACATGATTTCCTTGCGATGCGCATGCGCCTGGCTTGCAAGGGCCTCAGTGAACGGCCCGTAGGGCAGGAAGGCGCAGGCAACCGGCCCTGGCAACGAGACGGCACGCATGCCAAGGTCACGCTGATTACCAAGGTCATCGATAATCAGTGCGATACCCGGCAAATTTCTTCCAGCATCGCCAGAAAAGGCATTTGCGGCGACTGTCACCGCAGACTGAAAAAACAGCCACATGGTAAGCGGAAGACACCATGTGGCTGTTTTTAATTTCATTTGCTGGCTGACTACTGCATGCGGTCCTGTAGTATCACCAGACCCTTCAACAGATTCAGCGCTTCATACAGATTGTAGTCTTCCATCGCTGACAAGCCGGCCCCGTCATCTTCGTCGTCGTCGGACTCGAGTTTGTCTTCTTTTTTGCCATTTTCGAGGTGCCCCGTCAGGTTAGCTTCTTTCAGTGGCTCGAATTTACTATCGATGGCGGCAACTTCAATACTCTCCAGTTCAATATCAGGTGTAATGCCTTCTGCCTGTATTGATCGTCCCGAAGGTGTGTAATACCGTGCTGTGGTTAACTTCAGCGCTGAATCACTACTGAGCGGCAGTATCGTCTGCACCGAACCCTTGCCGAATGTTTTAACACCCATGATGATGGCGCGCTTGTGATCCTGCAACGCACCAGCAACGATTTCAGAGGCGGAGGCCGAACCCTGGTTGACCAGCACAACAATCGGCGCACCATCAAGAACGTCGTCGGGTGTCGCATTGAAGCGCAGCCTGGAGTCAGCAATACGTCCCTCGGTATAGACGATCATGCCCTTTTTAAGAAAGGCGTCAGAAACGGCAACGGCGCCATTTAACACCCCGCCGGGGTTATTGCGCAGATCCAGCACCAGACCCTGCAACGGAGCCTTGTTCTCTTTGTTGAGTTTCTCGATAGCGTCAATCATGTTCTCTGCTGTCTTCGACTGAAACTGGGAAATGCGCACATAGCCGAATCCGGGCTCAAGCAGGCGTGCCCGGACACTCTTTACCTTGATGACATCACGCGTGATATTAATTTTCAGTGGCTGGTCCAGCCCTTCACGCACGATGGTTAGCTCGATATCAGACCCGGGTTTGCCACGCATGATTTTTACCGCATCATTGAGCGTCATTCCCTTGACCGGGGTATCGTCCAGACGGATTATCAGATCACCGGCCTTTACACCGGCACGCTGTGCAGGCGTGTCATCGATCGGTGCAATGACCTTGACGAAACCGTTCTCCATACCAACTTCGATACCGAGGCCTCCGAACTGGCCGGTGGTACCAACCTGCAGTTCGGTAAACTCTTCCGAATCCAGGTAGGCAGAATGCGGGTCCAGGCCGGATAACATGCCACGGATAGCATTTTCTATCAGTTCCTTGTCGTCCACATCGACGACATAGTCGTTCTTGATGCGTCCAAAAACATCACTGAATGTGCGCAATTCCTCAACCGGCAAGGTCGCCTGGGCAGCTTCACGTTCGGCAAATACGCCATGTCCGATTGATACCATCACACCGGTGGCAAGGCCGGCCAGCACCAGCAGATAATTCTGTATATTGGGTTTCATTTATTTATTCCATACATGGTCAACGGGCAGTATAAACTCGCTGCTGTTAATGGTTGAATACCACCGCTGACAAGACAACAGGACAATATCACAGCGCCGGTTACAGCGGTATCGGCGCCCGCACTGAAAGCTTTCATCCGCCGACAATTCGTCACTTACCGCTAATGAGACACTATCCCGGCGGGTAATACCACTCGAAAGGGATGATTTATTTTCGACCTGTCTGGAGTGGTAACGGCTGACCGCTAAACCAGCCTGTCGGGTTGAACGGCCGCCCATCCTTGCGCAATTCCAGATACAGCCCCTCCTGGTCACGCCCGCCGCTGCTTCCGGCAGCAGCCACCACCGCGCCACGTTTCACCCAGGTTCCGACATCCTCGTAGAGGCTTCGGTTCCGCCCGTAAAGAGACATATACCCGTTACCGTGATCAATAATCAGCAACAGCCCGAAACCTCTTAACCAGTCGGCAAAGGCAATCCGTCCATTGGCGACAGCATGTACATCCGCACCGGCAAGCGTCGCGATGACTACGCCACTGGACTGCAATTCCCCGGAAGCCTGTTTGGCGCCGTACGGTTGTATTATCTTCCCGGCCACAGGCCAGTGCAGTTTACCCTTGAGCTGACGCAGGGAGGTGTAATCACCGCTTTCCGGTGGAACCTCACGCAGTGCCTGCTGCAATGATTGCAGCAGCGCCTGCAGGCGCTGCTCGTCCTGCTGCAAGGTGGATAATTCGCTCGTTCTGGCCTGCAGATCGCGCTGTAGCTGTGCAAGTATATTACGCCGCTTGTCCTGCTCGACGCCGAGATGCGCTGATTTTTCACGCTGCTGTAATCGTAACTGGACAATTTCTGCCTGCTGCTCAACAAGGTCCTGCTCGATACCATCCAGTCTGGCAAGCGTGGCACGCAATACCTGAATACGGGAGGCGCGTGCGCGGGTGAAATAACCATGGTAGGTCATCATCCGTCCTACCATGGCCGGGTCTTGCTGGTTCAGCAACAGCTTGATCCGCTGTTGTCTTCCTGCGATATAGGCTGATTGCATATCCAGCCTCAGCGACTGACGCAGATCAGCCAGTGTCTGGCGTTCAGAGGCTCGATCCCTGTTCAGGGATTGTATTTTCTGGTCTGTCGCTGCTGCATCAACATCAAGCTGACGAAGTTGGGCGACGACTTTGCCGATTTCTGTTTCTGTCTTTTCCAGTGCGGCCTGCGTGGCCGTGTGCTGGCCGCGCATGGCTTCGACATCAGATTTGATGTCGTGAATGTGCTCACGCAGCTTCTGCAGCTTCTCACTCTGGGTGGCAATGTCATCAGCCACCGCACTCGCCGTCAGTAGCGCCAGTAATAGCGCGCCCGGCAGTGAAAGAAGCAGAGGCGAGGTCACTTTGACAGCGATAACAGGGAGACGCCGCAAGACTGACGGCCGGCGCACCTCAGCCACGCGCGTCGGCGACTGATTCCTGATCGCTGGCTTCGCTGGCTGCCGGCAGCAACTCCACCAGCGAGGAACCGGTCATATCCGGAGGTATCGGCATCTTCATCAACGCCAGCATTGTCGGAGCGATATCAGACAGGGCTCCGTTGTCCAGCATCTGTGCCGGACGCCCGACGTAAATCAGCGGCACCAGATTTGTCGTGTGTGCGGTATGCGCCTGGCCGGAGTGCTTGTCCAGCATCAGTTCAGCATTACCGTGATCGGCGGTCACCAGCATTTCACCGCCATGGTTGTTCATCGCCTCCACGATCCGTCCGAGGCAGACGTCAATGGCCTCGATTGCCTTCGCAGCCGCATCAAATTTACCGGTATGTCCCACCATATCCGGGTTGGCGTAGTTGCAGATTATCACGTCATAGCTGCCTCCCTCGATTGCAGCAACCAGTTTGTCTGTAACTTCCGGTGCACTCATCTCCGGCTTCATGTCATAGGTGGCAACCATGGGCGACTTCACCAGTATCCGGTCTTCTCCTTCAAATGGCTTTTCCTGGCCACCGTTGAAGAAAAAAGTCACGTGCGCATATTTCTCGGTTTCAGCAAGCCGTAACTGGCGCAGACCGTTTTTTGCGACATACTCACCAAAGACATCCTTGAGACGCTCCGCCGGATAGGCGACCGGTACATCAAAGTCAGCCTTATATTCGGTCAGGCTCACAAAACTCCCGAGCCTTGGCTTGCGCTCCCGGACAAAACCGTGAAAATCAGGCTCAATAAAAGGTCGTGTGATCTGGCGCGCCCGATCTGATCGAAAGTTCATGAAGACGATGACATCGCCGTCCTCGACAGTGACCGGACTCCCGCCTGCCGGAACAATTGCGGTCGCCCTGACGAATTCATCACCCTCGTCACGCACATAAGCCATTTCCAGCGCACTCAGGGCATCCTCTGCCTGATATTCGGCTTTCCCCTGTGTGATCAGGTCATATGCGGCCTGAATACGCGGCCAGCGGTGGTCGCGGTCCATGGCGTAGTAACGACCGATTATCGAGGCAAATCGGCCGCCGCCCAGTGTGTCAAACAGATGTTGCGTAGACTCGATGGATGCGGCAGCACTGCGTGGCGCCGTATCCCGTCCATCCAGAAAGGCATGCAGGTAGACCTTTTTCGCTCCGCGCTGCAACGCCAGTTCCAGCATGGCATGAATGTGCTCTTCATGGCTGTGCACTCCACCGGGGGACAACAGCCCAAGCACATGGATCGCCTTGTCATGTTCTATCGCAAGATCAACCGCGTCGGTCAACGTGTGGTTCCTGAAAAATGAACCGGTTTTAATGGCACGACTGACGCGGGTAAATTCCTGGTACACAACGCGACCGGCGCCAAGGTTCAGGTGACCAACCTCGGAGTTGCCCATCTGGTCCGCAGGCAGCCCAACGGCGGCGCCCGAAGTACGTATCAAGGTGTGGGGATAATTGTTCCAGAGAGAATCCCAGACAGGCTTGTTCGCTGCAGCAATGGCATTGTGTTGTGATGTCTCGCTGTATCCCCACCCATCGAGGATAAGCAGCAGCATGGGCCTGGCGGTAGCGGTTTTGGATGTCTTTAGCTGCTTTTGTCTCATTTACCTAGAAAGAGTCTAAATCAGATTCCTGCGTGTTTTCCAGTGTTGCTGGCCGACAATTGACAAAAATTGTCCGGGCCAGCTGCTTATGTCAGCGTTTCAGCTTCTACTCTCTAGCCGAAACGGCTTATTATTGTATAATGTTTTAGTAATGAATGCAGTAAGCTATAATTAAATCAGTTATTTGAGGGGCAGCAGAATGGTTGTAAGCAGTGAAGCACTCATCACGCGCGATGAAGACATCGACCGCGCCTCGCGCTCTCTCAAGGCCATGTCGCACCCGTTACGGCTGAAAATTCTCTGTACCCTGGGCGACCAGGAACACAGTGTGCAGGATATCGTAGAACGTGTCGGTACCTCGCAAAGCAACATTTCACAGCACCTGGCTATTCTGAGAGACAAGGGAATTCTCGCCTCTCGCAAGGACGCCAACCGGGTTTACTACCGTGTCGGTGATGCACGTACCTTGCAGTTGATTGGCATGATGCGCGAAGTGTTTTGCCATAACCCATAATAAAAACCGCTTTATCACGACCCGCATTATCCTTGTCTTGCAACCTGATCCCCGAAACACCGATGGATACTCACCAGCTCATTGAATTTATCAGTAACCATCTTCTCCTGGTACTGGCGCTCGTCGCCATTCTCCTGATGCTGATTGTGTCCGAGGCGCAACAGCGCCTGAGTCGGGTCAAAGACGTCAGTCCCGGGGAGGCAACCCGCCTGCTCAACCATGAGCAGGCCATGCTGATTGATATGCGCGCTGACAAGGATTATCGTGATGGCCATATTATGAATGCCGTTAACGTACCGGAAAGCAAGGACGAAATCCCTGCCGCCCTTGACAAGCACCGTGATCGTCCGCTGATTGTTTATTGCCAGCGAGGACAGCGCTCAAAGGCGCTATGCAACAGGCTCAGCAAACAGGGTTTTGCCTCGGTATATAACCTGCAAGGCGGTGTTCTGGCCTGGCAAAAAGCAGAACTGCCATTAACCAAAAACAGCTAACCCGTTTTACAGATCAGTAGCAACGACAAGGAATCACTACATGGCGGATGAACAACAGGCAGCACCTCAGAGTGATGGAGAACAGAAATCCATTCAACCCCGTAAAATCTACCTTAAAGATGTCTCCTTTGAGACGCCAAACTCGCCTGGCATCTTCCTGAAAAAATGGAATCCGCACCTTGAACTGGAGGTCAGCAACAGCGCGGCACTGACCAATGATGGCCACCACGAGGTGGTACTGCTGCTGACTGTCACGGTCACGGTAGATGGTGAAACCGCCTATCTTGCCGAGGTCCACCAGGCCGGCATTTTTTCCATTACAGGCGTCGATCAAGAGCAAACTCAACAGATTCACCATGTCTTTTGCAACAGGCAACTCTATCCCTATGCCTGTGCCGCACTGTCCGACCTGGTCACAAGAGGTGGTTTCCCGCAGTTACTGTTACAACCGATCAACTTTGGCCTCATGTATAAAAAGCGGCTTGAGCAGGCCCGGGCGGCAGAGGCAACCCCGGCAGAAGACTAGTCTTCACAGCAACCTGAAGAAAGTCGCCCACCCTGCACCTTGATGCTCAATGACGGAATAACGGTTCTCGGCGCCGGCTCATGGGGCACGGCACTCGCCATCCGGCTGGCGACCAATCATAACAACACCTGGTTGTGGGGACACGAAGCGGGCTTCATGGCGAGGCTATCCCGTGAACGCCACAACCAGCAATTTCTGCCCGGGTTTGAATTTCCTGAAAAACTGACTATCGAATCCAGTCTGGCCAGCGCTGTTCAGGCCCATCGTGACCTGTTACTGGTGGTGCCCAGCCATGCCTTTCGTGAAGTGCTCACCAGGATGACGCCGCTGCTTGGCGAAAAATCACGCATTGCCTGGGCCACCAAGGGTCTTGAATACGGCAGCGGCACCTTCATGAGCGAGGTATTCGAGGATCTACTGGGATCGAGATACCCGGCAGCCGTCGTATCCGGACCCACCTTTGCACGGGAAGTCGCCGCAGGGCTGCCAACGGCGCTTACCATCGCCTCCAGCAACCCGGTCTTTGCCAATGACATGGCAAACCGTCTGCATGGCGGAACGATGCGCGTCTACACCAGTGACGACGTAGCAGGCGTGCAACTGGGCGGGACGGTAAAAAATGTCCTTGCGATTGCCTCGGGCATTGCCGATGGCATGCAACTGGGCGCCAACAGCCGTGCAGCGCTGATTACACGCGGCCTTGCAGAGATCATTCGTCTCGGCGATGCCATGGGCGCTCGCCGTGAGACACTGATGGGTCTGGCCGGTGTGGGTGACCTGATTCTTACCTGTACCGATGACCAGTCCCGCAACCGCCGACTCGGTCTGGCGCTGGGCAGCGGCACAACAATAGAGGTTGCCTTGCAGGACATCGGTCAGGTCGTTGAAGGCTACAATACCGCCCGGGAAGTACTGCGACTGGCAAAACAGTACCGGGTTGAATTGCCGATTTCCGAGCAGGTCTACCGGGTACTGCATGAAGGTTTATCGCCCACTGAGGCCGTGCATAACCTGCTCGCGCGCGATATCCGGTCAGAGTCAACCGACTGAACCCTTGAATGACTGCTGGCGCCAGGCCTCGTAGATCAGAATTGACACGGTATTCGAGAGATTCAGGCTGCGACTGTTGACGGTCATCGGCACACGTAATACCGCAGCAGCACCGATTGACTGCAGGACATTCCCGGGCAAGCCCCGCGTTTCGGGTCCAAACAGGAAGGCATCACCCGCCTCGTAGTGCGGCGTTGTATAGTCACATGCACCTTTGGTCGACACTGCCCATAACCGCGCCGGCATCACACAGTCGTTAAAGTCTTGCAGGGATGCGTGCTCCTGCACCGTCGCCCACTCGCGGTAATCGAGACCCGCACGGCGCAACCTGCGATCCTCCAGTTCAAATCCAAGCGGATGAATCAGGTGCAGGACGCTGCCGGTATTGGCGCAAAGGCGTATGATATTGCCGGTGTTGGGCGGGATCTCCGGCTGATACAGCACGACATGAAACATCGGATACCCTATTTAAATCTGGACGTGTTTTTTCCTTAACGCATATGACCGAGACCGAACGGCAAAAACTGGCAGTGGATTTTTGTGGCTTGTCACTGAGTTCACCACTGGTGCTGTTATCCGGCTGCGTTGGCTTCGGCGAAGAATATACACGCGTTGCAGGCTTTTCCAACCGTGATGCAGGTGCTGTCTGCCTGAAGGGTACCACGCTGGAACCCCGGCTCGGAAACCGGCCACACCGCCTCGCGGAAACACCTGCCGGCATGCTCAATGCCATTGGCCTGCAAAACCCGGGTACCGAGTATGTGATCAAGCATATTCTGCCATCACTGGATTTCAGTGAAACCCGTTTTTTCGCCAATGTCTCCGGCTCCACTGTAGAGGAATATACCGAGGTTACCCGACGTTTTGATGATTCTCCCATCGATGCCATCGAGATCAATATCTCCTGCCCGAACGTCAAGGAAGGCGGTGTCACCTTCGGCAATGACCCGGACATGTCGGCGCGCGTGGTTGCCGCCTGCCGTGCGGTCACCCGCAAACCGCTGATCACCAAGCTGTCGCCTAACCAGACCGACATCACCGACAACGCCCGCCGCTGCATTGATGCAGGCACCGATGCTTTCGCCGTGATCAACACCCTGATGGGAATGGCCATCGACATCGAGAAACGCGTGCCGGTGATCGGCAATAATCAGGGCGGGCTGTCAGGTCCGGCTATCAAACCGGTCGCCCTGCTGAAGGTTCACCAGGTCTATCAGGCCTGCAAGGCGCACAACATCCCCATCATCGGCCAGGGCGGAGTGACGACCGCCACCGATGCCATCGAGTTCCTCATCGCCGGCGCCACCACCGTCGGTGTGGGTACCGCCCTGTTCTACGACCCACTGGTGTGCAGCAAGTTGAACCGCGGGATTTGTGAATACCTTGACCGGCACCAACTTTCCTCGGTCAGCGCACTCACCGGTAGCCTGGCACTGCATACCCCGATGACGGCACCCTGCCCGGGCGGCTGACTACCCGACAGGCCAAAATCCTCCTGACCCGCCAAAGCCAACCGTAAAAAAACAGACAGATTGACTCACCGTCGCCGCGATGCGTCCATTAACGCGACTCCACTAGTGGATGCCTTCAAGCTCCTTGAGCTTGCGCGTGAGGGTATTGCGCCCCCATCCGAGCAAGCGTGCCGCATCCTGGCGTCGACCGCCGGTATGCTGCAACGCGACCTCGATGAGTACCCGCTCAAAGCTTGGCAATGCCTCATCCAGCAGTGGTTCTGCCCCGCTATTCAACTGCTGATGTGCCCACTGGCGCAGCAGGCCCTGCCAGTCCTCTGACGTCCGCGTGCCGGTGGTGCCTGTTGCCAGTAATTCATCCGGCAGGTCCTCGACATGGATTTCCTGGCCGGGCGCCATCACGGTTAACAGTCGACATAAATTCTCGAGCTGACGAACATTCCCTGGCCAGTCCAGCGTCGACAGGATGGATGCCGCTGCCACGCTCAGTGATTTCGTGTCGACCTCCAGTTCGCTGGCGGCCTGCTGCAGGAAGTGCTGCATTAGCAGCGGGATATCCTCGCGGCGTTCGCGCAGCGACGGGATATGAATGCGAATCACATTCAGGCGATGGAACAGGTCTTCACGAAACTGCCCTTCCCGCACCCGCTGCTCGAGGTTCTGGTGGGTCGCCGCAATGATGCGCACATCGACCTTTTTCGAAGTATGTGCGCCCACGGGATAAAACTCGCCATCCGCCAGTACGCGCAGCAGGCGGGTCTGCAGTTCAGCCGGCATATCACCGATCTCATCAAGCATCAGTGTACCGCCATTGGCCTGTTCAAAACGCCCGGCACGGCGGTTTTGAGCACCGGTGAAGGCACCGCGTTCATGTCCAAACAATTCGGATTCGAGTAAATCCCGGGGGATTGCCGCCATGTTCAGCGCCACAAATGGCTGCTTTGCACGCGCGCTGTGCTGATGCAAGGCCTGTGCAACCAGCTCTTTCCCGGTACCCGACTCACCATTGATCAGTACCGTGGCATTGGAGTGCGCAAGACGACCGATGGCGCGAAATACCTCCTGCATTGCGGCTGCCTTGCCAATGATTTCCGGTGCATCCTGCTGTAATTGCGGCAGGGTTTCGACCGGCTGCTGGGTGCGCATTTCAAGCGCGCGGTTGACCAGTGCAACGGCATCATCGACGTCAAACGGTTTCGGCAGGTATTCGAAAGCACCCCCTTTGTAAGCGGATACGGCGCTGTCGAGATCGGAATGGGCTGTCATGATAATCACCGGCAAATCCGGATAGCGACTATCGAGGTGCTCCAGCAGGGCCAGCCCATCCATTCCAGGCATGCGAATATCGGTGATAATCACAGCCGGTTCCTGCTTGCTGATGGCTTGCAGGGCACTCTCGGCAGAATCAAATCCCCTGACCTGCATGCCGGCGCTAGTGAGCGCCTTGTCCAGCACCCAGCGTATTGAACTGTCATCATCGATGACACAAATTGTCTCGTTATGGCTCATGCTTTCCGTCCAGTGGCAGCAATATAGTAAATACCGTTTCACCCGGCTTGCTTTGGCATTCAATCAGGCCCTGGTGACGACTGACCAGTGCCTGTGCAATCGAAAGCCCCAGGCCGGTGCCGTCACTGCGACCGGTGATCATCGGGTAAAATATCTGCTTGCGCAGGGCTTCACTTATACCGGGGCCGTTATCGATCACTTGAATGCGCGCAACCAGGCGGTGTTTGCAGCTGCCGATATTAAAATTTCGCCGTACACGGGTTCGCAAGACAATCTCGCCCTGATTATCCAGTGCCTGTGCCGCATTGCGTACGATGTTAAGCAGCGACTGCAACAACAGGTCCCGGTCTGCCTGCAAGTCCGGCAGGCTGGGGTCATAATCATGCACAATCCGCAGTCCCTCACCGGCCTCCACCCGCACCAGTTCACGCACATGCTCGAGCACCTCGTGAATATTGACTGACTGGATGTCAGGCAAATTGTTCGGCCCCAGCATACGGTCGAGCAATGACTGCAGGCGATCTGCCTCGCTGATGATGATGTGCGTGTATTCCTTCAATGCCGCGTCACTGATTTCGCGTTCCAGTAATTGTGCGGCGCCTCGCAAGCCTCCCAGCGGGTTCTTGATTTCGTGAGCAAGCCCGCGCAACAGTTCATGGGTAGCTTGTTGCTGTGTAATCAGGCGCTCCTCCTGCTCGATACGCAGGTGGTGGTCGATCTGGCGCAACTCGACCAATACGAGTGGATTACCGGCACTGTCCATCATCGCTGTAAAGGTGCAATTGACCCGCAAGTCCGGTGCATCCGGCAACGCCAGCAGGCAGCCGTGTTGCGTCACGGTCTCTCCCGAGGACAGGGTGCTGGAAATATGCGCGTTCATCACCTCGGCATTGAGAACCAGTTCGTGGACCGCTCGACCACAAACATGGCGTGCGCTGTGGGCCAGCATCACCTCACCCGCCTGGTTGATGGTTGTCAGCCGGGACTGTGCATCGAACACCAGCACCGCCGTACCCATACTTTCGAGAATTCGCTCAGCGTTAACTTTGGATGGCACGAAATCTCCAGTCATAACAGGGGCTCTGCAATAATCAAACCAACATCATCATCGGGTGCCATTTACCTGCACCAGGTATTTAACCCCGTTAATACAGCTCGTTAAGCAAGCTTGGGCGGACGAGATCAACGGGCTAGTGCCCTCAGCGTATCGCCACAGTCAATACAATGCACCAATTTGGTGCGAGCTGCTAGTCTTCGGTGGGCTGCGGAGGGTTGATCAGGTTCGGATTCGGGCTGATAAAATTCGGATTCGGGCTGAGAATGTTCGGATTGCGGTTGCGAAAACCAGGGTTAGCCGGCTGCTCTGCCCGGTCCGCGTCATCATCGTCTGCTGCCGTGCCGCTGAAATCCGCAATGTCCTTGTACGAATAGGGCTGAAAGTCCTTATCGCCGACAATATTCGGATTGCCGGTGATATAGCCCGGGTTGTCTGTCACACTGCCCTGCTTGCTACCATGCAATTTCGAGGCTCGCTTGACGAAGACCGTGACCTCCCCGGTTGCAATCTGAACCTTGCCTGCTGCATCCACCACGCTGGCAGAAAGCTGATGCTCACCGCGATTGACATTGCTCAGCGTTATTGTCGTGCTGTCAACAGCTGCGCCGTATGCCACACCGTCGAGGTTAAACTGGATGCCGTGACCCAGCGCGGTCATCAGCGCCGGTGTCAGTACCGTTGTGATCTCGACCGTACCGAGATTGTTCCTGATGGTGGCTTCGCTGGCCGGGCTGGTGAGCGTAAAGTTTTCATAGTGTGGCTGTTCGACCGTCGAGGACGAGCGCTTGATGCTTCGTGACGGCGGCGGTGCATAGGATGGCAGGGGCGGCATTATCACCCGCTCGGCACCCCGGGATGGCCGGTCGGAATAGACCACCTCACCGTCGGCATTGACTGACTTGTAGACTTCCGCATGAGCGGCAGCCATTACAAGCAGTAGCAGGATAGCTGTCAGTCGCATACCTTGACCCTCATCTCAGCGCCGCAAAGCATAAAGCCCCGCTACCAGAGCGGGGCTTTATAGTACAACACAGCAGTCCGATCAGAGACTGTAGTACATGTCAAACTCGACCGGATGGGTGGTCATGCGCAGGCGTGTAACTTCTGACATTTTCAAATCGATGTAGCCGTCGATCATATCGTCAGTGAATACGCCACCCGCGGTCAGGAACTCACGGTCAGCGTCCAGTGCACTCAGCGCCTGATCCAGCGAGCTGCAAACGGTCGGAATCGCTTTCTCTTCTTCCGGTGGCAGGTCGTAAAGATCCTTGTCCATGGCCTCGCCCGGGTCGATCTTGTTCTTGATACCATCCAGACCGGCCATCATCATGGCGGCAAAACACAGGTAGGGATTACCGCTGGAATCCGGGAAGCGCACCTCGATGCGGCGGCCCTTCGGATTGGATTCAAACGGAATTCGAATCGAGGCCGAACGGTTGCGTGCCGAGTAGGCCAGCATGACCGGCGCCTCGAAGCCCGGTACCAGACGCTTGTAGCTGTTGGTGCTGGCATTGGTAAAGGCATTCAGTGCACGTGCGTGCTTGAAAATACCACCGATGTAGTACAGGGCCTGTTGTGAAAGACCGCCGTACTTGTTACCGGTGAACAGGTTCTTGCCGTCCTTTGCCAGCGACTGGTGCACGTGCATGCCACTGCCATTGTCACCAACAATCGGTTTGGGCATGAAGGTAGCGGTCTTGCCGTAACCGTGCGCCACGTTCTGCACCACGTACTTGAGAATCTGGTTCTGATCAGCGCGTGCGACCAGGGTATCGAAACGGGTACCGATTTCGCACTGTCCCGCGGTCGCCACCTCGTGGTGGTGCACCTCAACGGTGACGCCCATTTCTTCCAGTCCCAGACACATGGCACCACGCAGATCATGCAGTGAATCGACCGGGGGAACCGGGAAATAACCGCCCTTGACCGTCGGACGGTGACCGATATTGCCGTCCTCAAATACGCGCTCGGAGTTCCAGGAGGCTTCCTCTGAATCCACTTTGCAGAACGAACCACTCAGGTCGGCTCCCCAACGCACATCGTCCAGCACGAAGAATTCCGGCTCCGGACCGAAGTAGGCCGTATCGGCAATCTTGGTGGATACCAGGTAGGCCTCGGCGCGCTTGGCGATGGAGCGCGGATCACGCTCGTATCCCTGCATGGTCGTCGGCTCGAGAATGTCGCAACGGATGATCAGGGTCGGCTCATCACTGAACAGATCCATGACGGCCGTCGTCGTGTCCGGCATCAACACCATGTCTGATTCGTTAATACCCTTCCATCCGGCGATGCTGGAGCCGTCGAACATCTTGCCATCCTTGAACAGGCTGGCTCCTGCCTGGCTCGTCGGCATGGTGACATGCTGTTCCTTGCCGATGGTGTCGGTGAATCGCAGGTCAACGTATTTAACCTCGTTGTCCTTCAACATTTTCGTAACTTTGGCTACAGACATTACAACTCCTCCAGATCAACTTGCGCGATAAAAACAATACGCCGTTATCAGGCGACAACGGCGGACAATGAAACCAACTTGCTGCTGAATAAAGCAGGAATTATGCCACGCCCATCGAGGTGAGCAAATCCCGATAATTCACGGAGTTAGACGCCGTGCATCGGCATAAGCAGCACCATTTCAGTGCACGCCAACTGAAATGAGCCCCAATATGGTGCGCGCTAGAGTCGCGTATAGACCTTTACTTTGCCAATATCCCGCGCCTGGCGAGCCGTTTCACAGATCTTTGCGGACAACCCGGCAAGCTGCCCGGTTTCCTCAACACCCGGATTCAGGAACACGTCGACATGGACCCTGCCATCCAGGTAATGCAGCACCAGCTTGTCAAGGCGCTCGTCAATGCCCAGGTGCTGCCACTGCTGATCGAGCCGCCGCACGATTTCATTGCGCAGCGGCAGCCCACTATTGGGCGATGCAAGCTCATCATCCTCAGGATCAATATGCACCATCACGTCCGAGACCACCTCCACGGTGTCGATCAGGCGCCCGAGAACCGCTTCACCGATCTGGTGGCCCTCCGAGACACTCAGCGCCGGATCAACCAGGATGTGCACATCCACCAGTGCATCGCTGCCGCTATGGCGGGTACGCAGCATATGACAGGCACGGACACCGTCAACCGCCATGATGGTCCTGCGGATAGCCTCGACCTCGTCCGGGTCCAGCGCCGTGTCAATCAGTTCCTGCACACTCTTCCACAGCAGGTCCCAGCCGATTTTGGCAACCATCAGCGCAACGGCGACAGCGGCAAGTGCGTCAAAAGACGGATAGCCCGCCATGGTCGCGAGCACACCAATGACTACGATGATCGAGGAAATGGCATCGCTGCGACTGTGCCAGGCGTTTGCCTGCAGCATCTTGGAACGCAAGCGCCGAGCTGCCCGCGCGGTGTACTGGTAGATCAACTCCTTCGAGACCACCGAGCCCACAGCGACCAGCAAGGCCAGCCAACCCGGGTGCAGCAGTAATTCCGGCGTCAGCAGGCGACGCACCGCGTCGTAACTGATACCCAGGGCCACAATCACCAGCGACACCCCCAGTATGACCGTTGCGACGGTCTCGATTCGACCGTGCCCGTAGGGATGCTCGTCATCAGCCTGGCGATGCGCATGCTTGGCCGCAAACAACACCAGAAAATCCGTCGCCAGATCTGACAGGGAATGGATACCATCAGCAATCAATGCCTGTGAGCGGGCGCTGATACCGACAATGATCTTGATTACACCCAGCAGCAAATCGATGACAGAACCGACCAGGGTCACCTTGCGGATATCCCGGTAACGTGCATCCAGCGGGTCAGGAAACTGCGTGTCGCCCATCATTGGGCTAGGAGGGACCGACCCGGACGGTAATACGGATTTCACCGGTCAGCTCATCGATGGCACAAACCTCGTGGCCATGCACCCGGCACCAGGCAGGTATATCGTGCAACACACCTGGATCGGTGCACAGCACCTTGACAGAGTCGCCTGGCTGCAGCTTTTGCACGGCATCCTGCGTTCGGATCACCGGCATGGGACACAGCAGGTTACGGGCATCGACAATCACAGGGTCCATGCGAGGCAGTCCTTTGCAACCGGTTCGCGTCGGGGCTGGACGGGGATGTGATGCCCGGACCGCGCCGATTCAAACATACCAGTCCATGGGAATTTCCTCGCTCGGCATGGGTACGACGTCCAGCAGTGTTGGGGCGATTCCACCTGGCTGGTTTACCGCCACCGTGACGCACCCGGCATCGCGACCCTGGCTGAAGCGCGCCGTCAGTCGTGCCGCCAGCTCAATGTCCGCCGCCCCGGGTTCGCCGTCCAGCAACACCAGGGGACCGGTATGACTCGTCGGGATAATGTTGATAAACCGCTTTCTATAGCCTTCAAGAAAGCGGTTTTCACCTTCTTCGCGGCCGACGATCAGCTTGAAATTCGCACCCGGACGCAAGTGACGCCCGACCTTCAGCAGCATGATATCGTCGAGGTCGTATTCACGCCTGCCGCGTGTTCTCCACAGGTCTGCCAGTTTCACGGAATACTGTTTGTCGGTGAGAAAACAGCAGCCACCGGCCGGTTGCGCATAATCCTCGAAGCCGAACTGTTTTGCCAGCGCCATTTGCGGCTTGCGGGAACGGCCATTGAAACCATAGAGCCGATCGCGATCCAGCCAGCCCTCGCGTTCGGGCAGTGTTGCCGGCAGATTCCTTGCGCACAGCGGCCGCACCAGCCGATCACCGGCGCCTGAATCACGGGCGACGACCGGCATCGTATCCTTGCGTTGCGACATGGGTCGCTGGCCGACGACTTCCCCGGTAATAATAAAATCGAAACCGTTTTCGGCCATCCATTCATGCGCCTTGTTGACCATGAAGATCTTGCAGTCAAGGCACGGATTGAGATTGCTGCCATAACCGTGTTTCGGGTTGATCACAACATCCTTGTACTCGTCAATGATGTCCACGATGTGTAACTTGATACCGAGTTGTTCTGCTGACCACAAGGCATTGTTGCGTTTCGGCCGCTGCCGGTCCTTTTTGCGAATGGCATGCGTGTGGCCCTCGACGCAAAAACCGGTATAAAAATTGATGCCTTCAACGTGTACGCCCTGCTCCATCACGACGCGTGCCGCAAGCAGCGAATCGAGGCCGCCGGAAATCAGTGCAACAGCTTTGGGTTGGTTCGTCATGGTGATGACAGGGTGCGTTTGAGGTGAGCAAATCCGTTCGCGGTGATTCTACCGCATGCGAGGTGGTTTTGCGGCAAAACCCCGCGCATTACCCCTATGGATTCAGTGTTTTTCGCTGCCCGAAGGTACCGGACTCGCATCACCCTCGGCACACAGCTGCTCATAGCAGCGGCGGCTGCCGGTATCCTGCCACAGATCCATTGCCTGGATTGGCGTCAACACGGTCTCGCCATCCAGTCCACGCATGGCATGGAGGATATCCATCAGCACCACGAAGGCCTCGGACAGGTGACTGTACACAGTCGACCAGCCGCGATCCAGCACAGCGGACAACTGCTGGTAGGAACCCTGTCCGATAGCAACAAAATAACTCACCGGCACCAGGCGGCGTTCAGCCAGCTGCGGGAACAAGCCGGAGAACAACAGGCAGTGATCGCCCACTTCACGCAGGCGACCGGCACGCTGTTCTCCACTCAGCGATTGCGACTTGAGGTAATCTTCAGCCATGATACGAGCCGTACAGTATGGCCGGTCAGTGAAACGCATCAGTAAAAACACCAGGTAGCTTTCCAGCGATTCATCCAGATGCCGATCGCAGGCAGCCTGTGCCTCGTGGACCAGTGTCAGCCACTGGGCTTGCGGTGTGGGCTCGAGAATTAGCCGGGACATGCTTTTCCTCCACCTGGATACAGACAGTGTGTCGACCACCTGTTAGCGGCGCTTGAACAGCCAGCCAGACAGGACTGCTAACACATTTACCATTAGACACTCAAATTGTCACGGCATGACGCTCACACGGGGCCTCCCCCATCCAGACGTAGGGAAATTTACCAAACCGCACGCTATACTGTGCGGCTTGCAATCTGCATGCTGATCATTTGAAAAACCCGTGCCACAGTCAGCAAAGACATTTCAGGGCCTGATCCTTGCGCTGCAGGACTACTGGAGCCGGCAAGGCTGCGCCTTGCTGCAACCCTACGACATGGAGGTCGGCGCCGGCACCTTCCACCCCGCCACCTTCCTGCGCGCCATCGGCCCCGAACCGTGGCGCGCGGCCTATGTGCAACCCTCACGTCGCCCTGGCGATGGCCGCTATGGCGAAAACCCGAACCGCCTGCAGCACTATTACCAGTTCCAGGTGCTGCTCAAACCGTCACCGCTGGATATACAGGAGTTGTATCTGGGCTCGCTGCGCGAGCTGGGTATCGATCCACTGGTACACGACATACGCTTTGTCGAGGACAACTGGGAATCGCCGACGCTGGGCGCATGGGGTCTGGGCTGGGAAATCTGGCTGAACGGCATGGAAGTCTCGCAATTCACCTATTTCCAGCAGGTCGGCGGCCTCGAATGCCGACCGGTCAGCGGCGAGTTGACCTATGGCCTGGAACGCATCGCCATGTACCTGCAGGAAGCTGAAAGTGTCTTTGATCTGGTGTGGACCGAAGGACCCGATGGCCCGGTCAGCTACGGTGACGTCTATCACCAGAATGAAGTCGAAATGTCTGCCTACAATTTCGAATACGCCGATGTGGCCTCGTTGCTCGACTGGTTCGACACCTGTGAACGCGAAAGCAATCGCCTGATAGAAGCCCGCCTGCCCCTGCCCGCCTATGAAATGGTGCTCAAGGCCTCGCACACCTTTAACCTGCTGGACGCGCGCAATGCCATTTCAGTCACGGAACGGCAACGCTATATCCTGCGGGTACGCACCCTGTCCCGACAGGTGGCCGAGGCCTATTATGACGCCCGCGAAGCGCTCGGCTTTCCCATGCTCACCGGCGATGCATCAGCATGACGGCAACACGCGATTTACTGGTCGAAATTGGCACCGAGGAGCTGCCGCCGAAGGCACTGCGTCGCATGCGCGATGCCTTGCGCGCCTCGCTGGATGCGTTGCTGAATGAAAACAGCCTGGCACACGGTGAGAGTCACGCCTATGCCACGCCCCGGCGTCTGGCGGTCCTCCTCAGGGATGTGCCCGTTGCACAACCCGACCGCCAGATAACAAAGCGCGGCCCGGCACTGAAAGCCGCCTTTGATACCGATGGCAAGCCGACCCGGCCGGCCGAGGGCTTTGCGCACGCCTGCGGGGTGGCGCTCGCCGAGCTTGACACACTGGAGACTGACAAGGGCAGCTGGCTGGTCTATCACAGCACCGAGACCGGCCAGGCCACGACCGAACTTTTTCCCGCCTTGCTTGAAAAGGCCCTGAAGGCGTTGCCAATGCCGAAACGCATGCGCTGGGGGAATTCAGACATCGAATTTGTACGCCCGCTGCACTGGCTGGTGCTGCTGTTTGGCGAGCAGCCCGTTTCGGCGACCGTTTTTGGCATCGACAGCGGCCGCTACTCGTACGGCCACCGTTTCCATCATAATGAGCCAATTGCCATCACCTCGGCAGGCAGCTATGCCGGAATACTGGAACGACAGGGCATGGTCATCGCGGACATGGATCACCGACGTGATTCCATCCTCACCCAGGTCACGGAGGCCGGTACCGCCCTCGGCGGCCAGGCGCTGATCGATGCCGAGCTGCTGGACGAAGTCACCGCACTGGTGGAATGGCCGGTGGCCATCACCGGCAGTTATGATCCGCGCTTTCTCGCCGTGCCCGCTGAAGCCCTGATATCCAGCATGCAGGACCACCAGAAGTATTTTCCTGTGGTGGATAAACAGGGCAAGCTGCTGCCGCATTTCATTACGGTCGCCAATATCGCCAGCAAGGATCCGGATCAGATCAAGGTTGGCAACGAACGCGTCATCCGGCCACGCCTGGAGGACGCCGTCTTCTTCTGGAATCAGGATCGCAAGCAAACCCTGCACAACCGGGTGGCACAACTGCATGGTATGACCTTCCAGAAAGGGCTGGGCTCACTGGGAGACAAGCAGGATCGTATTGGCCGCATTGCCGCCAGCCTTGCCGGGCAGCTGGATTTCAACGTGACACGGGTAGAACGTGCGGCTGCACTGTGCAAGTGCGACCTGGTGACCAGCATGGTGTTCGAGTTTCCCGAGTTGCAGGGCATCATGGGGCGCTACTACGCATTGCACGATGGCGAGGATGAGCAGGTTGCCAATGCACTGGACGAGCAATATCAACCACGCTTTGCCGGTGACAGTCTGCCCGTCTCCGAGACCGGGCAGGCACTGGCGATCGCCGAACGGCTCGATACACTGGTGGGAATCTTTGCCATTGGTCAGACACCCACGGGTGACAAGGACCCCTTCGGTCTGCGACGCTCGGCGCTCGGACTGCTGCGTATCCTGATAGAAAAGCAACTCGATCTGGATCTGCGCGCCCTGATCGATCACGCAGCAGGCAATTTTCCCGCCACTCTCAAGGCGGACACGATACGCGATGCACTGTTCAGCTTCATGATGGAACGCCTGCGTGCCTGGTATCTCGATGCCGGTTATGAGGTGCACGTCTTCGAAGCCGTGCTCGCCCGCCAGCCGGTCCGGCCGCTGGACTTCGATCAGCGCATGCGTGCCGTCAGGGCATTCCGTGAACTGCCTGAAGCGGACAGCCTGTCAGCGGCCAACAAACGCATTCGTAACATTCTGCGCAAGGCCGCCACGGAAATTCCCGCCAGCTATGATCATGAGCGGCTGCAGGAACCTGCGGAACAGGCACTCGCAGCGGCACTGGAATTGCTGGACTCGCAGACACGGCCCATGTTCAGGCAACGCGACTACACCCGGGCCTTGTGCCAGCTGGCCGCATTGCAGGCTCCGGTGGACGCCTTTTTTGATAGTGTCCTGGTGATGGCGGATGATGAAGCGCTGCGCGACAATCGCCTCGCACTGCTGCAGGCCCTGTCCGATTTGTTTCTGCAGGTGGCCGACATCTCGCTGCTGCAGGGATAACCCCATTAGCCACGGAAGAACATGGCAATATACTTCCAGGGCTTTTATTTTTCGTGTTTTCCGTGGATTCCGTGGCAATATGTTCGAATAAATGCCTTTCGCCTTTTTGTTTCTGTGGCCAGCTGAATAGATACACAGCTTGAATAATGCCTGATAAAGACTCATACAGGGATATGCTCGCAGCCGTACAGGCTTTTCATGACAAGCATGACTTCAAAAATACCGGTGGCGAGGAACTGGCCTACCGCATCGCATTGATGGCCGAGGAACTCGGTGAAATTTCTGCGTGTGTCACCAAGGGCAAGGACCACGAGAGCCTTGCAGAGGAGTGTGCTGATCTGCTGATCCTGTTGCTTGGCACCGCCATCGCCGCCGGGTTCAATCTCGATGAGGCCTTCTGGACAAAGATGAAAAAGCTCGAACAACGCGAATCACGCATGATCAACGGCCGTATCCGGGTATCGGAGTTCAGGAACAACTGATGCAGCTGATCATCCTTGACCGCGACGGTGTTATCAATGACGACTCTGATGATTACATCAAGTCTCCTTCCGAGTGGCAGCCGATTCGCGGCAGCCTGGAAGCAATCGCACGCTTGCACCGGGCCGGCTGGCACGTGGTGGTGGCCACCAACCAGTCTGGCATCGCACGCAAACTGTTTGACCTGGAGACGCTGGCACGTATCCATGAAACCATGCACCGCCGCGTTATCGAAACCGGCGGCATGATCGATGCCGTATTTTTCTGCCCCCACGGTCCCGATGACGGCTGTGACTGTCGCAAACCAAAACCGGGCCTGTTGCTTGACATCGCAGAGCGGCTGCGTACGGATTTGCAGGGCGTTCCTGCCATCGGTGATTCACTGCGTGACATCCAGGCTGCAGAGGCAGCCGGTGCCACACCGATACTTGTGAAAACCGGTAAGGGGTTTGGCACCGTCAGCAGTCCCGACCTGGATCCAGATATTGCGGTCTTCGATGACCTCTATAGTGCAGTCAACCACTTGCTCTGTGCGGACACCTGAGGCAACGCGGTAGACGCCCATGAGTCCGGATAGCACTCCCTACCCCGTTCTCTGGTTGCGCTCGCTGGCATTCTGGATCGTATTTCCCGTTTCACTGGTCATTTGTTCCACCCTGCTGCTGTTTACCGTTTTGTTCCCGTTCAGAACACGCTGGGTACTGCTACAGGGCTGGGTGCATTTCATACTCTGGTGGCTGAAGGTCACCTGCAAGCTGACCCACGAGGTCCATGGCAGTGAACATATCACCGCCACTGCCGGCATCGTCTTCGCCAAGCACCAGTCAACCTGGGAGACCATTGCGCTGCAGCAGATCTTTCCCATGCAGGTGTGGGTAGCCAAACGCGAATTAATGTGGCTGCCTTTTTTCGGCTGGGGGCTGGCAATCATGAAATGCATACACATCAAGCGTGGGACCGGCAAGGCCGCGGTCAAACAGCTGGTCACCCAGGGGCGGGCACGACTCAGTGAGGGCATCTGGGTCGTTATCTTTCCCGAGGGCACCCGGATCCCGGCCGGACAGCGTGGACGTTATCGCATTGGCGGAGCGGTGCTCGCCGAGCAGTCCGGTTCTGCCATTATTCCGGTCGCGCACAATGCCGGCGAGTACTGGCCGCGGCGCAGCTTCATCAAACGGCCCGGGGTCATACAGGTTCGAATCGGTGCACCCATTGACCCCGCCGGTAAATCCGCACAACAGATTCTGGTCGAAGCCTCCACCTGGATTGAAGACCGCATGGCAGAGATCACGACCCTGTAGGGGCGCCGGGGGGCCTACAGGGATGATTAACAAGATATAATTAGGCTAAGCTGTATAATTATAGTGTTAATCATTATTAATACTTTAAAATACAATGCTCTATTGATTTACATTCTCTTCGTTATAGCAACTAATTACGTAACTAGACATCCAGGTTTGATACCAGCAGTGCATTCTGCTCGATAAAGTCGCGACGCGGCTCAACCTGGTCACCCATCAGGGTCGTAAAAATATCATCAGAGGCGACGGCGTCCTCGATTTTTACCTGCAGCAAACGCCGGTTATTTGCGTCGAGCGTGGTTTCCCACAACTGCTCAGGATTCATCTCACCCAACCCCTTGTAGCGCTGTATATGCTGGCCGCGTTTTGCTTCATCCATCAACCAGTTCAGAGCCTGCTTGAAGGACGAAACCTCGATCTTGCGTTCTCCGCGTTGCACGAAGGCGCCGTCACTGAGCAGACCGTCGAGCTGCTGTCCCAGCGCCATCATTTGCCTGTACTCGGTGCCGTTGAAGAACTCCACACCGTAAGCCAGTCCCGACGCCACGATGCCGTGCGTCCACTTGCTGATGGTGGCTGTAAAACCCGCGGCCGCTTCGCTGACATCGACCGAACATTCGTAGCGCTGACCACTGCCGAGGCTGGCGTTCAGGCGTGACTGCAACTCTGCAAACCAGTCCGTTACAAACAACCGGTCATTCTGCTTTGCATCGTCCAGCACGGGCATGTAAATCATGTGCTCCAGTACGTCTGCATCATAGCGCCGTGACAGGCGCCTCAGGGAAGCCATCACCGCCATATAATCATTGGCCAGCGATTCCAGCGCCGCCCCGCCAAGCGCGGGTGCATCCGGGTTTACATGCAACTGCGCCATTTCTATGGCGCTATTCAGGAGCATGGCATTGAGCGAGGCATCATCCTTAACATATTGTTCTTGCTTTCCTTTTTTTATTTTGTAGAGGGGGGGTTGGGCTATGTACACATAACCGCGTTCGATCAGTTCCCGCATCTGGCGGTAGAAAAAAGTCAGTAACAGGGTTCGAATGTGAGAGCCATCAACATCGGCATCGGTCATGATGATAATGCGATGATAGCGTAACTTGTCGATGTTGAATTCTTCCCGTCCAATACCGCAACCCAGGGCGGTGATCAGGGTGCCCACCTCGGCGGAAGACAGCATTTTGTCGAAGCGCGCCTTCTCTACATTTAGGATCTTACCCTTCAGTGGCAATATCGCCTGCGTGCGACGGTCACGTCCCTGCTTGGCCGAGCCGCCTGCTGAATCACCCTCCACCAGGAACAATTCAGATAATGCCGGATCCCGTTCCTGGCAATCGGCCAACTTTCCTGGCAGACCGGCGATATCCAGTGCGCCTTTACGGCGGGTCATTTCGCGTGCCTTGCGGGCCGCTTCACGGGCACGCGCGGCATCAATGATCTTCGAAGTAATCGCCTTGGCTTCAGCAGGATTTTCCAGTAAGTAGTTCTGGAACCTTTCACCAACGGTAGATTCAACAATGCCCTTGATTTCAGACGACACCAGTTTTTCCTTGGTCTGGGATGAAAATTTGGGATCCGGCACCTTCACTGACAGTACGGCCGTCAAGCCTTCCCGGGCATCGTCGCCAGTCGCCGTTACCTTGGCCTTGCGCATCAAGCCTTCCTTTTCCATGTACTGGTTCAGCGTCCGGGTCAGTGCACCGCGAAAACCTGCAAGGTGGGTGCCGCCATCACGCTGGGGAATATTGTTGGTAAAGCAAAAGATATTCTCCTGGTAGGAATCGTTCCACTGCATGGCAAGCTCGACGCCGACACCCTCTTTTTCAGAGCTTAAATAGAACACAACCGGGTGTAATGGCGTTTTCTTTCGATTCAGATGCTCCACAAACGCCTTGATACCTCCCTGGTATTCAAAAATATCCTCTTTATCCGTACGCTCATCCTTGAGGCGGATGCGCACACCGGAGTTTAGAAATGACAGTTCCCTGAGCCGTTTGGCAAGAATGTCGTAGTGGTATTCGGTTTGAGTAAAGATCGTACTACTGGGCTTGAAGTGTATTTCGGTACCCGTCTGATCCGTGTCGCCGACCACCTCTAACGGTGCAGCAGGTACGCCCATACGGTATTCCTGGGTATGAATCTTGCCGTCACGCTTGATGGTCAGTTGCAGCTTCTCGGAAAGGGCATTAACCACAGAGACCCCGACCCCGTGGAGACCACCGGAAACCTTGTAGGAATTGTCGTCAAATTTACCGCCGGCATGCAGCACTGTCATGATGACCTCGGCCGCAGACATACCCTCTTCCGAATGCATATCCACAGGGATACCGCGTCCGTCATCATTGACCGTCACGGTATTATCAGCGTGCAGGATGACATTTATTTCCCTGCAATGGCCCGCCAGCGCCTCATCGATTGAGTTATCGACCACCTCAAACACCATGTGGTGCAGGCCGGTCCCGTCATCAGTATCTCCGATATACATACCCGGACGTTTGCGCACCGCATCAAGACCCTTCAGAACCTTGATATTCGATGAGGTATAGGTGTTAATTTCTGCCATATGGATTTCCTGGATGCTAGATTGTCGTGTAGTCGTACCGGCTCTGCGTAAAGCCGGTTATTATACCACTTCCTTTATCTCGCCATGTTCCACGTGGAACCGTTGCATACATGGCCAGCCCGACAGGTCGGCGCGCGTTGAATCAATCGTCGTCACAAATATCTGGATATCAAGTAGCCTGAGTGATTCCAGCACCCGTGACTGATGCCGGGCATCGAGTTCACTGCCCAGGTCGTCCAGTAAAAAGGCGCCCATGGGTGCGCCACGCGCCTGTTGACACTTGACCTGCGCCAGCATAAAACCTACGACTGCCGTCTTTTGTTGCCCCCGTGAACAGTGGGATTGCAACGGTCGGCCCTCCGCTATCATTTTAAAATCTGCACGATGTGGCCCGCACTGTGTACTGCCCTGTGCGCGGTCTTTTTCCAGGGCTGACGCAAGTCTTTCCTCCAGCGTCACATCAGCCGGCCACCCCGGCTGATAACTCAAGCGAACAGTCTTGAACGGCAATAACTGGTTTAGCTCTGCCTGCAAGTGAATATTAAGCTCTTCAATATACTGCTGACGGTAGCGGTGGATCTCCCCTGCCGCGTCCAGTAATTCTGTATCCCACACTATAATTTGATTCGCCGGCATCTGTGCACGCAATGCGGCATTACGCTGGCGTAATACGCGCGCATAACGTTGCCACACACCTCGATACGCCTGTTCCACGTGAAACAACGCCCAGTCGAGTGATTGCCGTCGATAACGGGGACCACCATTGAGAACATTCGGTGTATCACCGCTCAATACCTGTACCGGGAAACTGCCTGCCAGATCCGAGAGGCGTCGAATCACATTACCGTCCAGGTGTACCTGAAGCCCTGCAACGTGACGCTCGATGCCTAAGGGCACCGCACGGCCATCCTCACGCAACAACCGACCGACCAGGCGGAAGGTCGTCTGTCCATCGCGAATAGGCTGATTGGGATGAGGGGTTCGGAAGGAACGTACCCGTCCCAGGTAATAGATCGCTTCCAGCAGGCTGGTTTTACCCGCCGCATTTTCACCCCTGATGAGGTTCAATCCCGATGAGAACGACAGGGATGCGTGCTGGATATTTCTAAAATCACAAATTTCCAGCGACTGTAATCCCATGGGTAACTAGTACGGCCTCAATCTAATAAAGACGGATATGATTGCCACGGAAGCACACGGAATGACACGGAAGAATAACTACCATAAAATACTTTTTTCCGTGTCATTCCGTGTGCTTCCGTGGCTATTAAATAAATTGGGTGCCCAACGTATAGTTCAGCATCCGTTATTATCAGGTTGAAAGAGCACTGGCTCGAAGATTGCACCACTAATCTGGATGCTGGTCGCTCCGGCGATGGGTAATCATTCCCTGTGCCGTAAAGCACGGGGATGAAACCCGGACGTCATTGTGCATCGGTGTAGAACAGCTGCCGCTGGCGAGACTCCGGAACGAAAGTACTAGCCGTTGTGTGTGGTGTATGCAGGAAGTTGACCGGTTGCTGAAGACTGTACCACGCACTACAAGCGCATCGGCATAACCACATAACGACAGTCGTCACTACCCGGCCGCCTGATCAAGGCACTGCTATTGGCATCACCTAAAAATACTTCAACTTCAGCAGTATCAATAACGTTGAGCACATCCAGCAGATAGGTCACATTGAAACCGATGACAATTGCATCATTGTCATACGTGGTGTCGATTTCCTCGACTGCCTCTTCTTGCTCTGGGTTATGTGCTTGTATTTTAATGTTATTTTTGTTTATTTCCAGGCGGATACCCCGATATTTCTCATTGGAGAGAATGGAGGTTCGGGTCAGTGCCTGGCGCAGCGAATCACGACCGATCAGCAAACGTTTATCGAGTGATTTCGGGATCACCCGTGAATAATCAGGGAACCGTCCATCAATCAACTTCGAGGTGAAGCGCAATTCATTCGTGGTGATACGGATATGATTGCTGCCGATTTCAACTTCCAACTCGGCCTCGGTCTGTTCCAGCAAACGCTGTAATTCCTGCACCCCCTTGCGCGGCACAATGACCTGTTGGCTGTCGCCATCACCGACGTCAGCAGCCAGGTCGCACAGTGCGAGTCGATGGCCATCCGTCGCGACCGCTCGTAACAGACCCGCTCCGGGTTCCAGCATCAGCCCGTTAAGGTAATAACGCACATCCTGCTGGGCCATTGCGAACCCGGTATGTTCAATCAAACTGTGCAGTTGTTTTTCAGGCAGTGAAAATTTTCGGGCACTTTTTATCTTGTCGATAACAGGGAATTCAGTGGCCGGTAAGGTAGACAACGTGAACCGGCTTTTGCCGGAACTGACCAGCGCACGGTCTTTTCTTACAGAAATATCCAGCTGTGCCTCTTCCGGCAGGGTTCTGCAGATATCGAGCAGCTTGCGTGCAGGCAAGGTAATGTCACCGATTTCGGTCACTGATACGGCCACCTGTGCCTGCAATTCAACCTCCAGATCCGTCGCTGTGATGCGAATGTTTTTTCTGGATGCATTTAACAGCACATTGCCCAGTACCGGTAAGGTCTGACGACGTTCAACAACGCCGATGACAGATTGAAGAGGTTTTAATAATGCTTCTCTCTGGATGCTGAATTTCATATTTATTAATAAAAATTTTAGGTTAGTTACTTTGGTTGTAATGTTTATTAGGCACCCGATTATTTGTGCGTAACCCAACAAACATCATTAAATTCAATAGCCTGTAGCAATGATAAGTGGTCCCCTGACGCGCTGTTGTCGTGTTGGCAAGCTGTGGATAGCGGTGGATAAGTCTGGTGAAAAAAGTTACCCACAGGATTTCCACGCTAGGATGTCAGGGTTCTCAACAGGTTGTTGTAATCTTCGTTGATTCGCAGGTCACTGTCACGCAGTTCGACGACCTTGCGATTCGCATGCAGTACCGTGGTGTGATCACGACCACCGAAGGCATCTCCGATCTCCGGCAGGCTGTGCGAGGTCAATTCCTTTGCCAGCGACATGGCAATCTGTCGTGGCCTGGTAATGGAGCGACTGCGGCGCGGTGACAGCAAGTCGGCCACACGGATCTTGTAGTACTCGGCAACGACTTTCTGGATATTGCTGATGGTGACCAGTTTGTCCTGTAATACCAGCAGATCACGTAACGCCTCTTTGGCAAGGTCAAGGTTGATCACCTGCCCGGTAAAGCGTGCGCTGGCCATCACGCGGCGCAAGGCGCCTTCCAGTTCGCGAATATTGGACTGGATGTGCTTGGCAATAAAAAAGGCAACATCGCTGGGTAATTCAATATCGCTCTGACTGGCCTTGCTCATTAAAATCGCGACGCGAGTTTCCAGTTCAGCGGGTTCAATCGCGGCCGTCAGGCCCCAGCCAAACCGGGATTTCAGCCGGTCCTCCAGCCCTTCCACTTCCTTGGGATAGCGGTCGCAGGTCAGGATAACCTGTTGTTGGCCTTCCAGTAATGCATTGAAAGTATGAAAGAATTCTTCCTGCGAGCGTTCTTTTTTGGCAAAGAACTGAATGTCGTCAATCAGCAGGGCATCTGCAGTGCGGTAGTAGTTTTTGAAAGCATTAATGGCGTTATGCTGCAATGCCCTGACCATGTCGGCCACAAAGCGTTCCGAATGCAGGTACACCACGCGTGCGCCGGGTTTGTTGGCAAGAATCATGTTACCGATGGCATGCATCAGATGGGTTTTTCCAAGGCCGACACCGCCATAGATGAACAGCGGGTTATAGGCGCCACCGGGATTTTCCCCCACCTGCATGGAGGCGGCGTGCGCCAGCTGATTGGATTTGCCGGCAACAAAGGTTTCAAAAGTGAATTCAGGGTTGATATTGCTTTTATGTGTGACCGGCTGCGGTGTTGAAAAGGCGCTGGTCATCGGTATCGGACGGTTGCCGGCTGGTGCGGACTCCGTCGTACTCTTGCTGCTGCCGATGTCGAGCTGAACCCGGGTTGCCGTATTGGGACCAAGGTCGTTCAGTGTTTGCGAGATGGTCTCGAAATGATGTTTGCGAACCCACTCGAGAACGAACTGGTTGGGCGCCAGCAGGCACAGGTTGTCGCCATTCTCGATGGCATGCAGCGGGCGTATCCAGGTATTGAATTGCTGCTCTGGCAGCTCGCTTTCCAAACGAACCAGACACTGTTGCCAGAGTGAAACTTCCACCGATAATCCCCCCGTTTTTTTGTTTAAACTTGCTTGCAGGTGGAGGAGTCTATACCTCTCGAAAAAAGTTATCCACACCCTGATGCGAAGCAATGGCAACGCATTGATGTTGACATTAAGGCCCTGAGAACTGTAACCTTTGCGCCCTTTCGCGCCTGCCTGGCGTGACCCGAGAGCCAACTTGCTGAAAGTGACGTGCCATGAAGAGAACTTATCAACCCAGTAAACTGAAGCGTAAGCGGACACACGGTTTTCGTGCCCGCATGAGCACCAAGAATGGCCGTCGTGTAATCAATGCCCGTCGTGCGAAGGGCCGGGCACGGTTGTCTGTCTGAAGCATCGTCTTGCGCAGCGGCTCGACGCGTTTCCCGAAACGGGTACGACTCAACGGGCCGGATGACTATCAGCGGGTCTTTAAGACCTGCCGCTACAGGCTGAGCAACCGCTGGCTAACCGTACTCGCCACTCCCAACCAGCTGCAACATCCTCGCCTGGGTCTGGCAATCTCGCGCAAGGTGGCGCGCACGGCGGTAGCCCGTAATCGTATCAAGCGGGTCATCCGTGAAAGTTATCGTCACTGGCAAACCCGTCTGGGTGCGCTGGACATCGTGGTCCTGGGTCGGGCCGATGTGGCCACTCGGTCAAAGCAGGACCTGAATACGGCACTGGAAAATCTCTGGACAGAGTTGAACGAAAAATGCGCTGGCTCATTATTCAACTGATTCGCGGTTACCGGTTTTTGCTCAGCCCGTGGCTCGGCAATCATTGCCGTTTCTATCCGACCTGTTCCAGCTATGCGATTACTGCAGTTGAACGTCATGGTGCACTGCGCGGTAGTGCAATGGGACTCGCACGCCTGCTGCGATGTCACCCCTGGCACCCGGGCGGTGTAGACCTGGTGCCGGAAAAGGAGAACGCACACCGTCATGGATAATCAACGCCTGTTTTTATTCGTTGCCCTGTCGTTTGTCATCCTGCTGCTTTGGCAGTCCTGGATGGAGGATTACGGCCCGCCGCCTCCGTCCGAGCCGGCGGGTGTGCCGCAGGCGACCACAGAGCAGTCGCCTGCCGATGCACTCGTCAGCGGCGATGACCTCCCCAGCGCCTCCGGTGAGTCGGCCCCGCAAGTCAGTGTGTTGCCGGATACCGAACTGCTGAACACTGCCCAGTATATTGATGTCGAAACGGACCTTTTTAAAATCAGGATCGACACCACCGGTGGTGACTTGCGGCAGGCCGATCTGCTGGCCTATCCGGAGACGACGGCCGCGGATTCCCCGCCGTTCCGCTTGTTGAATGACACCCTTCCCCACCTGTTTGTCATACAGTCGGGATTGCGTGCCAGTGTGGGTACAGAGCCTACGCACCATGTTGTCTATACACCGGAAAAGACCAGCTACCGCATGACCGGAACTGACGACGCGCTGGTCGTACCCATGACCTGGCGCAGTCCGGAAGGTGTCGAGGTGATCAAGCGTTATGTCTTTCACCGCGGCAGTTATGCCATCGACCTGCAGCATGAGGTACGCAATCAGAGTGGTGTGGACTGGCACGGTCGGCAGTACCGCCAGTTGCAGCGCACCCAGATAGCGGAGACCGCCCAGAGTAGCTTTATCTACACCTACATGGGTGGCGTGATCTACAGCCCGGAAGAAAAGTACGAAAAGATAAAATTTGAAGACATGGTTAAAGAGAACCTGGACCGCACCATCACGGATGGCTGGGCCGCCATGCTGCAGCACTATTTTCTCGGCGCCCTGATACCGGCGCGCGGTGAGGCTGACCGCTATTACACCAAGACCCTCAGCAACAGCCGTTACGTGATCGGCATGATATCCCCCGGCCAAACGGTCGCAGCCGGCGATTCCGCTATTTACGAAACGAAGATTTTCATTGGCCCAAAACTGCAGGACGAAATGAAGCAGGTTGCACCCGGTCTGGAATTGACCGTCGATTACGGATTGCTGACGGTACTGGCACAGCCGGTGTTCTGGTTGCTGCAGAAGATCCACTCACTGGTCGGCAACTGGGGCTGGGCCATCGTGTTCGTGACCATGCTGATCAAGCTGGCGTTCTACAAGCTGTCGGAGACCAGCTACAAATCCATGGCCAACATGCGCAAGCTGGCACCACGCCTGAAGACGCTGAAGGAACGTTACGGTGATGATCGCCAGAAGCTCAACCAGGCGATGATGGATCTCTACAAGAAGGAAAAGATCAATCCACTCGGTGGTTGTCTGCCGATCGTGGTACAGATCCCGGTGTTCATTTCCCTCTACTGGGTGTTGCTCGAGGCGGTGGAATTGCGGCAAGCACCTTTTATTCTTTGGCTAACAGATTTGTCCACCCCGGACCCCTACTACATCCTGCCGCTGCTGATGGGTATCACCATGCTGATTCAGCAGAAACTGAACCCGGCACCCATGGATCCCATTCAGGCCAAGGTCATGATGGCACTACCGGTTGTCTTCACGGTGTTCTTCGCCTTTTTCCCGTCCGGACTGGTGCTCTACTGGGTGGTCAATAATACCCTGTCCATTGCACAGCAGTGGGTGATTACGCGGCGTATCGAGCGCGCCGGCAAAAAGTCGTAGTCAGCCGTTGTGGTCACACCGGCCACTGATACCATTGCAGCGATCGCCACGCCGGCCGGTCATGGCGGCGTGGGTATCGTGCGTCTCTCCGGCGCGGATACGCCGGCCATCGCACAACAGCTGCTGGGGCGCCTGCCGCAGCCGCGGCGTGCTGAAGTACAGCGATTCACGGAGCCCGATGGCACTCTGATTGACTCAGGTCTGGTGCTGTACTTTGCCGCGCCCGCCTCGTTTACCGGTGAACACGTCCTCGAATTGCATGGTCATGGTGGTCCGGTCGTGATGGACAGTCTGCTCAACCGGGTGTTATCGCTGGGTGCGCGCCCTGCCCGTCCAGGCGAATTTTCCGAGCGTGCTTTCCTCAATGACAAGCTCGACCTGGCCCAGGCGGAGGCTATCGCCGACCTGATCGAAAGTGCCACCACGGCCGCTGCTCGCGCCGCTGCCCGTTCCCTGCAGGGTGAATTTTCCAGCCGCGTGCATGCCCTTGTGGACCGCCTGACCCGGTTGCGGATGTATGTGGAGGCCGCGATTGACTTTCCGGAAGAGGAAATCGACTTCCTCTCGGACGACACCATTACAAACAGGCTGGCGGCGTTGCGCGCAGACTTTGACGATATGCGCGCACGCGCGCAACAGGGTCAACTGTTGCGTGATGGCATGACGCTGGTCATTGCCGGCCGACCGAATGCCGGGAAATCCAGCCTGCTGAATGCCCTCTCCGGCCGTGATGCCGCCATCGTTACCGAGATTCCCGGTACCACTCGTGATGTGTTGCGGGAACATATCCAGATCGACGGATTGCCCTTGCATATCGTCGATACCGCCGGCCTGCACCCCAGCGACGACCCGGTGGAACTGGCCGGCATGCAACGTGCGCGCAGCGCGCTGGAACAGGCAGACAGGGTGCTGCTGGTGATCGATGACCAGACGGGTTTTGCCGCGGCCGATGCGGCGATACTCGATGAGCTCCCGGCGGGTATCCCGCATACGCTGATATTCAACAAGATCGATCTGACGGGACGCGCAGCGGGTGTCAGTGTGGACAACGGTCAGTCGACAGCCGCCCTCTCTGTGCACAGCGGTGCCGGTCTGGATGCACTGCGGCAGCACCTGAAACAGAGCGTCGGCTTTGCCGCTCATGGTGACGGCAGCTTTATGGCAAGGCGCCGTCATGTGGAGGCCCTGCGGCGCGCCTATGCGCATGTTGAAAGCGGCCAGCGACAACTGCAACAACAGCGCGCCGGTGAATTGCTTGCGGAGGAGTTGCGCCTGGCGCAGCGGGTGCTGGGTGAAATCACCGGTGAAGTCAGCAGTGACGATTTGCTTGGCCGAATCTTCAGCAGTTTCTGTATTGGTAAATAAGCCGGCACGCAGTCGCCGTCACCTGCCCTGCAACGGGTTTAAAGGTGATATTTAAAGCATTCACTAATTATTTATATTGCTATGTAAATTATTACTTATTGATATATGAAGTAATTAAATCATGAGACGGCTGGCTGGAGGTCACGATGAGCGGTAATGAAACGATGTCCTCTCGAGAACTGGGGTTGGTGCTGGCGCAGCAGATTTTGGCTGTGGAAGACCTGCACTATGGCCTGTGGGACCCTGACCTTGAGTTATCGCTCGGCAACATTGCCCTCGCCCAGCAGCGCTATACCGAGTTGTTGCTGGGTCAGCTCGATGCATTGCTGGCACACCATAAGAGTCCGCGCATTCTCGACGTCGGTTGTGGTACCGGTCATATGATGCAATTACTGATCGAGCGCGGTTACGCTGTTGACGCCGTCAACCCGTCGGCACCGTTGAATCAGCAGGTGCGCGCTCGACTGGCGTCCATGCCAAATGCGGACAGCACCCTGTTTGAATCCGATTTCGAGTCCCTGCCCCTGTCGACCTGCCAGCACCACTATGATCTGCTGCTATTCAGCGAGAGTTTCCAGTATATCCCGTTGCCGAAGATCTTCGAGTACAGCACCGCTTTACTAAAGCCGGGCGGACTGCTGCTGGTATGTGACTTTTTCAAGACCGACGCCCATTGCGACGGTGGTGACGGCGATCGCAGTTTCAGTGGCGGTCACCTCCTTGGCGCCTTCTACGAGCACGTCTCGGCAGCACCCTTTACGCTGCGCCACGATGAGGACCTCACCTCGCGCATCAGTCCGAATATCGCCCTGCTGGATGAGTGGCTGACACAACGGCTGCTACCGGCCTCCCGGTCGATCGATCTCTATTTGCGCAGCCGCCATCCACGCTTGACGCGGGTTATACGGTGGCTGGCGCGTCACAAGCTCGAACGTCTCCACTACAAGTACCTGTCCGGTCATCGCAGCCAGGCGGTCTTCGAAAAGTACAAAAGTTACCGGCTGCTGGTACTGCAGCTCGATCCGAAGTGAGTGCAACAGGACAGGCGGTTTGGCGGCTAATTATAGAGTAAGGTCTATATTTTGTTGCCCCATGAAATGAAAAACCGGCTAAACACTCTCCATTAATGCTATTTTCCAAAGATATGCCTATTATTGGAGAATACCATACATTTCATAACCTGCTGGTTTGTAATATAATTATAATGAAGTCGTATTCGAATACCCCGTGATGCCAGGCAAACAGGTGCGCGTCCGGGTTTATTCCATGTAAAAACTCCGGGTTATTGAGGGAAAACCAGGTGATCAGGAGTGATTTAAGTAAGATGTTGTTTATATTTAATTTATATTTGTGTTGCTAGGTGTATTTTTAGGGTAGACTTCATTGATGATGAATCAAGTACGCCCATCTTTACGTGAACGCAAGTTTGCCAAGACCCGGCTGGCACTGGCCGAGGTGGCGTCCGAGCATCTTGAGGCGGCGCCGTTTGACTCCTTGTCGGTCAAATCACTGTGTGAGCGGGTACAAATTTCCGAGGCAACCTTCTTTAATTATTTTCCGAAAAAAGAAGATCTGATCATGTACCTCGACCGTTTATGGACCCTGGAGCTCAACTGGTACGGTCAACAGGCAATGCGGCAGCAGCAGGGACTGTCCGTGATTGATGCCTTGTTTCGCTACACCTCGATACAGATGCAAAAAAAACCCGGATTGATGGGTGAGATCATTGCCCACGAGGCGCGTAGCCGCGTGCGTTACAAGGGCCCGGAAATAACCGTTGCCGAGCGGATGATGGCGTTTTCGGATCTGGACGGTATTACATCGACGCCGGACGATAGCCTGGAGGGCTTGCTGCGCGCATCATTGCAGACCGCCATCGAGCAGGGCGAATTACCGGCAAATTGTGCAATTGCAGCGGCCATGGTTGGACTGGTATCGATATTTTACGGAGTTCCGCTGGCCTTGCAGCAGAGCAATCCGGCGGCGATTGCGGCCATGTACCGTCAGCAGCTGGAGCTGTTGTGGAAGGGATTACGCGCAGCTGCAGGGTAGGGCGCAGGCGCGGGGCCCGATGTTGCCCGGCGGCGGCCTTTGCAGCGCTGCCGATGCCGTTTCAGCGGCGGGTCTGACCACGCGCCTTGTCAAGGGATTCTTGCCAGGCAGCCGCAAAGCTGTGCCACCAGCCAGGCTGGCTGTCCAACCACCAGCCCGCATAGGACTTGCGTAGTGACTGCAGCAGCAACGGGATCGTTTTTAATTTGAATTTAGTGAAGCCTTGCAGGATGGCGCGTTTCAGCGTGGGTTTTGCCATCATCTGCAGCATGTTGTATTCACGTTGCCTTGCCGCCCACAGTTCATTCTCGATATTGCGTTCCAGCAGCTTCATACGCTGTTTGAGCATCTCCAGGTCCTTTGCGGCCACCTCGTTACCGAGCGCCTCGGCGCGCGCCTTGATGCGTTGTTCCAGCACCGTGATACGCTGCTGTAGTTGCTCCAGGTCGATTGGCTTCCGCTGGGCATGCTCCATGGCGGCGGATTTCAGCGGGTAAACGGGGGCCTTTTTAAGGGCCGCTGGGTGCTTCAGTGCCGGTTTGCGCCTGGTTTCACGTAGAGGCGGGGAGGCTGAGGTAGCGGCATCCGGCAGCTTGAAGGGTTTTGCGGTTTCCGGCAAGGGTCTCGGCTGGATAGGGATCGGGTTGGCGCCACCTTCATCAAGACCGAACTCAAGAAGTCTCATACCTGATACCTTATATAGTGTGTATATGCAGATCTTAACACAAGATATTTGAATTGGTAGTAGCCTGGAATGGTTTATTTTGGTGCACGGGTATCGATTGGCCTGCTTTTAGGCGGAAGCGTACACTGCGCATATTTGTCAGCGGATAATATTCAGGTATGTTCGAGAGTTCAGCACGCTACGACGTCATCGTTGTCGGCGGTGGCCATGCCGGGACCGAGGCGGCACTGGCCGCCGCAAGGGCAGGGGGGCGAACGCTGCTGTTGACGCATAATCTGGAAACGCTGGGGCAAATGAGTTGCAACCCGGCAATTGGCGGTATCGGTAAAAGCCACCTGGTAAAAGAAATCGATGCGCTCGGCGGGGCCATGGCACTGGCTGCTGACCAGGCCGGCATCCAGTGGCGGGTATTGAATGCCAGCAAGGGTCCGGCGGTACGCGCCACGCGTGCCCAGGCTGACCGGGTGTTATACCGTCAGGCCATACGCCGCATGCTGGAACAGCAGTCCGGTCTGTCATTGTTTCAGCAGGAAGTCTCCGATCTGATCGTTGAGGCCGATCAGGTGCGTGGCGTGGTCACTGGCATGGGACTGAAATTTTATGCCGCGACGGTGGTGCTGACAGTGGGCACCTTTCTGGGCGGGCGCATCCACATCGGTCCGAGCAACCATGCCGGTGGCCGTGCCGGTGATCCGCCGGCCAATGCGCTGGCGATACGCCTGCGGGAATTGCCACTGCATGTCGCACGCCTGAAGACCGGGACACCGCCGCGACTGGACGGCCGCAGCATCGATTACAGCCGTTTGCAGGCACAGCCGGGGGATACACCGCTGCCGGTCATGTCTTTTCTCGGCACTGCCGCCGACCATCCGCGCCAGGTGCACTGTCATATCACCCGCACCACTGCGCGCACGCATGAAATCATTGCCGGGGGTCTGCACGACTCGCCCCTGTACAGTGGTGCGATTGAGGCTGCCGGTCCGCGTTACTGCCCCTCGATTGAAGACAAGGTGGTGCGTTTTGCTGACAAGGCCTCACACCAGATCTTTGTCGAGCCGGAAGGGCTGGATACCTGTGAGGTCTATCCCAATGGCATCTCCACCAGCCTGTCATACAGTGTGCAGCAGGCGCTGGTACATTCCATCCCCGGCTTTGAACGCGCACATATCACGCGCCCCGGTTATGCCATCGAATACGATTATTTTGACCCGCGCGATTTGCGCCATTCACTGGAAACCAAGGTCATCGGCGGGCTGTTTTTTGCAGGGCAGATCAACGGCACTACCGGTTACGAGGAGGCCGCCGCACAGGGCCTGCTGGCCGGGGTGAATGCCGTGCGGCAGGCACAGGGCAAGCCACCCTGGCGGCCGCGCCGTGACGAAGCCTACCTCGGTGTGCTGGTCGATGACCTGATAACCTGCGGCACCAGCGAACCCTACCGCATGTTCACCAGCCGTGCGGAATACCGTTTGCTGCTGCGTCAGGATAATGCCGATTTGCGCCTGACAGCCACGGGCAGGGCGATGGGTCTGATCGAGGAGCATCGCTGGCAGCGGTTTTGCGAGCGCTGTGATGCCATTGAGCGGGAGCAGCAGCGGCTGCAGTCCCTGTGCATACATCCGAACTCGATACAGGGGCAGGCCTTGTCGGCGCTGCTGGAAAAACCCTTGCAACGCGAGTGGCGTGCCAGCGAATTATTGTCTCGACCGGAACTGGATTATCGCTCCCTGACAGCGATTGACGGCATCGGACCGGGGGTCGCTGCGCGGGATGTGGCAGAGCAGGTTGAGATACAGGCAAGGTACGCCGGATACATCGATCGCCAGCAGGCGGAGGTTGTTCGACAGCAGCGCGAGCAGGATCAACCATTGCCAGTGGATTTCGATTACACTATGGTGCGGGGACTCTCCAACGAAGCGTGTGAAAAGCTGCAAGTGGTCAGGCCGGAAACCATTGGCCAGGCCGCCCGCATACCCGGGATTACACCGGCAGCCGTTTCGTTGTTACTGGTACACATAAAAAAATTCAAGACAGCACGCAAGAGTGCTTGACGCAGGTACATGATCAAAATGACAGGCCATGCATACCGGACTCTATAACCGTAATCGCAAAGGGCGCACTAACAACTTTGTCGACCCGGCCGAGTTGCTGGAAGACGGTATCTATGAACTGGAGCTGGAAGAGCGTCTTGGCGGTGATGAACTCCTGATGGAGTATGTCACCGAGCTGATGAACTGGAATCGTGTCTATAACCTGACTTCGGTTCGCAAACCCACCGATATTGTTACCCGGCACATTCTCGACAGCCTGACTATACTGCCGCACCTGCAGGGTGATCGCATACTGGACATCGGTACCGGCGCCGGATTGCCGGGTATCCCGCTGGCGATCGCCTGTCCGGAACGGGAGTTCGTATTGCTGGACAGCAGCAGTAAAAAGTTACGCTTCGTGCAACAAACGCTGGGTATTCTCAATCTTGACAATGTCACCCTGGCAGACAGCCGTGTCGAGGAATACCAGCCTGAGTTGTTGTTTGATACGGTCATCTGCCGCGCCTTTTCCGATCTGCCAGATTTTTATCGCTATGCCTCACGGCTCTGCAGCAGCGGCGGCAAGATGCTGGCGATGAAGGGTGTCTACCCGATGACCGAGGTGGAATGCCTCAAGGACAAATCGGTGATTGATGACGTGGTGTCACTGAAAGTACCGGGGCTGGATGCAGAGCGGCATCTGGTCATCATGCATGCGGAAGAGCATTCATAGGGCAATCTGATAATGGGACATATTCTCGCAGTTACCAACCAGAAGGGTGGCGTCGGCAAGACCACGACCAGTGTGAACCTGGCGGCGTCACTGACCGAGACCGGCCGCCGGGTATTGCTGGTTGACCTTGATGCGCAGGGAAATGCCACCATGGGCAGCGGTATCGACAAGCATGATGTGGAGAAGACCGGCTACGACCTGTTGATGGGGCATGCGAATATCCGTGATGTCATTGTCTATGCCGAGGCGGCCGGCTACGATCTGCTGCCGGGAAACAGTGACCTGACGGCCGCGGAAGTCAAACTGCTGGAGAAGGACGATCGCGAACGCCGGCTGCGTGCCGCGTTGAGTTATGTACAGAATGACTACGACCTGATCGTGATCGACTGCCCGCCATCACTGAGCATGCTTACGGTGAATGCGCTGGCCGCCGCGCATAGCGTACTGATACCGATACAATGTGAATATTATGCACTGGAAGGCTTGTCGGCCCTGCTGGACACCATCGAGCAGGTACGTGCCAGCATCAACCCGGAGCTGAATATCGAGGGTCTGTTGCGCACCATGTACGATGCCCGCAACAACCTTTCCAATGATGTCTCCGCGCAGTTGCAGGAGCACTTCGGCGAAAAACTGTATCGCACCATAATCCCGCGTAATGTCAGGCTTGCCGAGGCACCCAGTCACGGCCTGCCGGTATTGCGTTACGACAAGGGTTCGCGCGGCGCAACCTCATACCTGGCGCTGGCCGGCGAGTACCTGCGACGGCACGCACCGGTCGTACCGCAACTGGACGAAGCGGAAGGGGCGGGCGAGCCCCTGCCACAGCGCTCACATCTTTAGGAAACATGACAGGCAACAACGGTAACTGATATGGCAGTGAAAAAACGCGGTTTGGGGCGTGGCCTGGATGCATTGCTCGGGTCGGCGGCACGTGCAGAACCGGCAACGCACAACACAGCGGCAAGTGCAGCGCCGGAACTCAGGTCGGTACCCGCACCGGACACACCGGTGCAGACACAAGCAACGAACGGCATGCTGTGTAACCTGCCGGTCGATGTGATCCAGCGCGGCAAATACCAGCCGCGCCTGGACATGCATCAGGAATCGTTGCAGGACCTTGCGGACTCCATCAGTGCCCAGGGCGTGGTACAGCCGATCGTGGTGCGCGCCATTACCGCGGGGCGTTACGAAATCATTGCCGGTGAGCGTCGCTGGCGTGCCGCTCAGCTTGCCGGTCTGCACGAGATCCCGGCCGTGGTGCGTGATGTGGAAGACCGCGAGGCCATTGCCATTGCCTTGATCGAAAACATCCAGCGTGAAAACCTGAATCCGCTGGAAGAGGCGCGTGCGCTGGAGCGTCTGATCAGGGAGTTTGGACTGACCCATGAACTGGCGGCCGAGGCGGTTGGACGCTCGCGCGCGGCCGTGTCCAACCTGTTGCGCCTGCTGGATCTCGAGGAGGCCGTCAAGGCACTGGTTGAGAAGGGCGAGCTGGAGATGGGTCATGCACGCGCACTGCTGGCACTCGGCGGGAAGCAGCAGATTGAGGCCGCACGCCAGGTGGTCAGTCGCGGACTGACGGTGCGTGCCACGGAGGGGCTGGTCAAGTCACTGCAACGGCCTGCGCCGGCAAAGCCGGCCAGGGCGGCCAAGGACGTCAACATCCAGCGTCTGGAATCCGATCTATCTGACAAACTCGGTGCCCGGGTGGCCATTCGTCAGGGCCGCGGCGGTAAGGGTAAACTGGAAATCAGTTACAACAGCCTCGACGAACTCGACGGTGTGCTGGCGCATCTTCGCTAGCAGGCCTTGCTGACAACATCGATTCACTGCAGCCGACATTCGCGCATCACAAGCGTGAATGTCGGCTGCACATGAACTGCGCGAATGCCCGATAACGCCAGGAAAATAATCACGATGCGCGAAGCAATTACTGTTCCCGTTTCCGTCGCATGGGTGTGCCTGCTGGCGCTTGGAGGTTGTGCGTCGCTGCCCGACAACAGCACTCGCACGGCATCCTGGCACTACACAGACACGGACAATACCGTCCTTGGAATGCTGTTCGAGGAAAGGGCGCCTGCGCATGCAGCGGGGGATTCGGGTTATTTGCTCCTCCCTGATGGCCTCGATGCCTTCGTGGCGCGTGCGGCGCTGGCACAGGTGGCGGAGCGCAGTATCGATGCCCAGTATTACATGTGGCATGCGGATCAAGTTGGCGAACTGCTTGCCTACCAGATGTTGATGGCCGCCGACCGTGGCGTGCGGGTACGCTTGCTGCTTGACGATATCGATGAAGGCGGGCGGGATATCAATACCGCGGTGTTTGACGGCCACCCGAATATCGAGGTGCGCATCTTCAACCCCTTTGCGCGCAATGCCAATCGCACCCTGCAATACCTCACCGGCTTTGGCAAGCAAACGCGGCGTGCACACAACAAGTCCTATAGTGTCGACAGTCAGGCCGCCATCCTTGGCGGGCGCAACATCGGTGATGAATATTTCGGCGCCGATCCTGATCTGGCGTTTGCCGACCTGGATGTACTCGCCATCGGCCCGGTTGCGCAGCAGGTATCGCGCTCGTTCGATGAATACTGGAACAGCCCCCTGAGTTACCCGATTGCCACGCTGCTGGATACCCCGCCAACTGCAGCAGATGTGCAGCGGGGCAAGCAGCAGCTGGCTGATTTCACGGCAGCGGAACAGGGTTCCGCCTACCTGCAGCGCCTCGCCGATTCGGAGCTGGCAAACAGCATAAGAAATGACAGCGTTGAATTCATCTGGGGCGAGGGCAAGGTGTACGCGGACCCGCCGGAAAAGCTCAGTCAAGGCACCGGCGACAGTGACTACCAGATGTGGACCGATGTCAGGCCTTACATGGCCGCTGCACAGCGGGAGGTGATCATCCTGTCGCCCTATTTTGTACCGGGCACGTCCGGGGTGGCGTTCCTGAAACAACTGCGCGATCGCGGTGTGCGCGTGCGTATCCTCACCAACTCGCTGGCCTCCACGGATGTCAGTATTGTGCATGCCGGCTATTCACGCTATCGCAAGGCCCTGTTGCGTGCGGGCGTGGAGCTCTACGAGCTGAACGAGGTGACCAGCAAGGAGGACCGCCGCGCCTGGTCACAGGGAGAAATCGAACGTGCCAAATCCAGCCTGCATGCCAAATCGTTTGTGGTTGACCGGGAAACCGTTTTTATCGGTTCGCTCAACCTGGATGCACGCTCCGTCGTGCAGAATACCGAGATCGGGTTGGTGCTGGAGTCAGCGGAAATTGGCGGCCGCATGACGGATAATTTTGACCAGCATATTGATGAGGTTGCGTTTCGCCTGACACTGGAGGATGACGGGCAGGGGGGCGAGCAGTTGCGCTGGCACGGTCTCGAGGAAGGTCAGCCGGTGACCTTCGACACCGACCCCAACACCAGCTTCTGGCGGCGCCTTGGTATCGGCGTTATGCGGCTGCTACCCATCGAATCACAGATTTGAGGGTGCCATTCAACCGCTTTGGTACTACCTCAATCTAATAAAGACGGATATGATTGCCACGGAAGCACACGGAAAAACACGGAAGAATAAATACTATAAAATTCTTTTTTCCGTGTGCTTCCGTGGCTATTAAATAAATCGGGTGCCCAACGTAATTTCGTTCAGCATCCGTTATTATCAGGTTGAAACAGCACTAGCCGGGAGGAAGCATCATAATCCCGACTACCACCGGGAGACGGCAGGCGAGAGAGGGACACGATGAAACGACTACTACTGGTTATATGCCTGGCAACATGCGCCTGCACCACGGACAACTATATCGAGGGTGATGGCACCCAGGTGACGGTCAAGAAGGCCGCCGGGGTTCCCTATGAGGAGGAAGAGGTAACGACGGAAGTTGTACCCCCGGGCTCAGAACTCGATCCGCTTTGAAGCGGTGATGCGCCGTGCCAGCGCTTCCCTGTGAGTGCAATTGAGTATCTTTTTCATTAAATTTATTGACCCCTGCCGCTTGCGCTATTTATAATTCCGGGCTCCCTGATACCTGTCCGGTTCAGTCAAGGAACTGAACAAGGTGTTGCGGACGCCAATAAGTGTTATTGTAACTTGCTGAATTGATTGGTTAATATGGCGAATACGGCGCGCAGTGTGCGCAAAATTGCCATACTCCAGCTGCTCTTGATCGCAGCCACCTCGGTCATTTTTTTCGTGATCTACGGTGCTTTCCAGGCAGGTTCGGCGGGCGCTGGTGGACTGATAGCCATGGTCAACGTGCTGTTGCTGGAATGGCGCCGGTGGTGCGCCGACAACGGGCGTGCCCTGAGTGCCGGTGAGAGTATCCGGCTGCTGTACCGGTCCGCGGTGGAGCGTTTTGTACTGGTTGCGCTGCTGTTTGTCATCGCGCTGGGTACGCTGCAACTTGACCCGCTGGCACTGCTATCGGGATTTATTGCGGGCCAGCTGGCCCTGGTGTTTTCAGAATTAATTTAATAAAACGGAACCGTTATGTCGGGCGAAGCCCATACCTCAGCCGAGTACATCAGGCACCATCTGCAGAACCTGACCTTTGGCCAGCATCCGGATGGTAGCTGGGGCATTGCGCATAGCCCCGAGGCAGCCAGGGAGATGGGCTTCTGGGCAATTCATCTGGATACCCTGGGGTTCTCCATCGGGCTCGGCGTGCTGTTTCTCTATCTCTTCCACCGCGTCGCCAGGCAGGCATCCGCCGGGGTGCCGGGCGGGCTGCAGAATTTTGCCGAGTGGATCGTCGAATTTGTCGAAGACAGCGTCAAGGGCTCTTTCAGCGGCCGCAACCCGCTGATCGCGCCGCTGGCCTTCACCATTTTCATCTGGATCTTCCTGATGAACTTCATGGACCTGATTGCGATCGACTTCCTGCCGGGGCTGGCGCAGTGGATCGGTATTCCCTATCTCAAGGTGGTGCCGACGACAGATCCCAATGCGACCTTCGGCATGGCCTTCGGTGTGTTTTTCCTGATCCTTTACTACAGCTTCAAGATCAAGGGCCCCGGCGGCTTTTTTGGCGAGCTGGCGTTTCAGCCGTTTGGCAAGTGGGGCCTGCCCGTCAACCTGCTACTCGAAGGCGTCAACCTGATAGCCAAGCCGATATCATTGTCGCTGCGTCTGTTCGGTAACATGTATGCCGGCGAGATGATCTTTGTGCTGATCGCTCTCATGTACAGCGGCGGCCTGGTGCTCGGCTCATTCGGTGGCTTGTTGCAGATCGGCTGGGCGATTTTCCACATCCTTATTATTACCCTGCAGGCGTTTATCTTCATGACACTGACCATCGTGTACCTGGATATGGCGCATCAGGAACACCACTGATTTTTACTTAAACAGCACGATATATTTCAGGAGAAAAACATGGAAACGGCAGACACATTACTCATGGCAGACGCATTACTCTATATCGCCGGTGCGTTGATGATGGGCCTCGGTGCACTCGGTGCCGCGGTCGGTATCGGTGTCCTGGGTGGCCGCTTTCTGGAAGGCGCCGCCCGTCAGCCCGAGTTGATCCCGATGTTGCGCACCCAGTTCTTTATCGTCATGGGACTGGTTGACGCGGTACCGATGATCGCCGTGGGTATCGCGCTCTACATCCTGTTTGCAGTGGTTGGCGGCTGAACGACCCCGCTGATCCAGACGCAGAGGTTCTGACATGAATATCAATGCTACCCTGATTGGTCAGGCGATCGCCTTTTTCCTGTTCGTCGTGTTCTGCATGAAATACGTGTGGCCGCCGATCCTGCAGGCGCTGGAAACGCGCAAGAAAAAGATTGCCGACGGCCTGGCTGCCGGAGAGCACGGCAAGCGCGAGCAGGCACTGGCCGAGGAGCGCGCCAAGGAACTGCTGCGCGAGGCCAAGGAACAGGCGGGTGAGATCATCACGCGCGCTGACAAGCGTGCCGCCGAGATCGTTGACGAGGCCAAGGGAGACGCCCGGGAAGAGGGTGCGCGTTTGCTGGTTGCCGCGCGTGCCGAGATCGACCAGGAGCTCAACCGCGTCAAGGAAGAATTGCGAGGACAGGTGGTCTCGATTGCACTGGCCGGTGCCGGCAAGGTACTGGCGCGGGAAGTGAACGAGGCGACACACGCCGAGCTGTTAAACAAGCTGGCGGCTGAAATCTAGGTAAAGAAAATGGCCGAAGCAATCACCGTAGCACGCCCCTATGCGCAGGCAGCCTTCCTGTTTGCCAGTACGCAGCAGTCCTTGAAGGACTGGTCGGAGATGCTGTCCTTGCTGGCGGCTATTGCCGACGATGCCGGCATGCGTGAACTGCTCGATAGCCCGCATGTCACGGAAACACAGCTGGCTGACCTGTTTATCCAGGTTGGCGGTGAGCACTTCAACGAGAAGTGTGCCAATTTCATCCGTGTTCTGGCCGCCAACGGGCGCCTTGATCTGTTGCCGGAGATCGCCGCGCTGTACGAGATCAAGCGTCGCGATGCCGAGGGTACCGTGCAGGCGCAGTTGATCACGGCCTATCCCGCCAGCGAAGCACAACAGACGGAGATAATTGCAAGCCTGCGCAAGCGCCTCGGACGTGAGGTCGAGCTGAGCTGTTCAACCGACGAAGGGCTGCTGGGTGGCGCCATTATTCGCGCCGGCGACCTGGTCATCGATGGCTCCGTACGCGGCAAACTGGAACGGCTCGGCACGGCGCTGATGCACTAGTGCTTCATTTTTCAAGATAAGGAATCTATTCAAGGTAAACACTATGCAACTCAATCCGACTGAAATTAGCGAGCTGATCAAGAGCCGCATCGAGCAATTCCAGGTGGTGTCCGAGGCACGCACCGAGGGTACGGTGGTCAGCCTGATGGACGGCATCGCACGTATCCACGGCCTTGCCGATGCGATGCAGGGTGAAATGCTGGAATTCCCCGGTAATGTTTTCGGCCTGGCGCTTAACCTGGAACGCGATTCCGTAGGTGCGGTTATCCTCGGTAATTACAAGAGCATTACCGAAGGCGACAGCGTCAAGTGCACCGGCCGCATTCTCGAGGTGCCGGTGGGTGAGGCACTGCTGGGGCGTGTGGTCGATTCGCTCGGCAACCCGGTTGACGGCAAGGGTCCGATCGAGTCATCTGAAACTTCGCCGATCGAGAAGATCGCCCCGGGGGTGATTGCACGCCAGTCGGTGGATGAACCGGTACAGACGGGGCTGAAGTCCATCGACGCCATGGTGCCGATTGGCCGCGGGCAACGCGAGCTGATCATCGGTGACCGTCAGACCGGCAAGTCAGCTGTGGCGATTGACGCCATCATCAACCAGAAAGGCACTGGCGTAAAGTGTATCTATGTCGCTATCGGTCAGAAGAACTCTTCAATCGCGACCGTGGTCCGCAAGCTGGAAGAATTCGGCGCCATGGAGCACACCATCGTCGTGGCCGCGGCCGCGGCCGAATCACCCGCCATGCAGTACATTGCCCCCTACTCGGGCTGTTCCATGGGCGAGTACTTTCGTGATCGTGGCGAGGATGCCCTGATAATCTACGACGACCTGACCAAGCAGGCCTGGGCCTACCGCCAGGTGTCACTGTTACTGCGGCGCCCGCCGGGCCGTGAGGCCTATCCGGGTGACGTCTTCTACCTGCACTCACGCCTGCTGGAGCGTGCCTCGCGTATCAGCGCCACCGAGGTGGAGAAACGCACCAATGGCAAGATCAAGGGCAAGACCGGTTCGTTGACGGCGTTGCCGATCATCGAGACCCAGGCGGGAGACGTCTCCGCCTTCGTGCCCACCAACGTCATTTCCATTACGGATGGCCAGATTTTCCTGGAGTCCGACCTGTTCAATGCCGGTATACGCCCGGCCATTAACGCCGGTCTGTCGGTATCGCGCGTCGGTGGTGCGGCCCAGACCAAGATCATCAAGAAACTCGGTGGCGGTGTGCGCCTGGCACTGGCACAGTACCGGGAACTTGCGGCATTTTCGCAGTTTGCCTCGGACCTCGATGAGGCCACTCGCAAGCAGCTGGAGCGTGGCCAGCGGGTCACCGAACTGATGAAGCAGAAACAGTATTCACCGCTGACGGTTGCCGAGATGGCGGCTTCGCTGTTTGCCGCAGAGCAGGGTTACCTCGATGACGTGGAACAGGAAAAGATCGTTGACTTTGAACATGCGCTGCACGGTTATATGCGCGCCAGCCAGGCGACACTGATGGACGAGATCAATGCCTCCGGTGATTACAGCGATGAAATCGTCGCCGCTCTGCGTGCTGCAATCGAGGATTTCAAGGCCACCGGAACGTGGTAAACGTAATCCCTCCGGCATCCTGCAATTTATTAATGATTAACCACAGGGTAAGGTAATGGCAGGCGCGAAAGAAATCCGCACCAAGATTGCGAGTATCAAGAATACGCAGAAGATCACCAAGGCGATGGAGATGGTGGCTGCCAGCAAGATGCGCAAGGCACAGGACCGGATGCTGGCGACGCGCCCCTATGCGGACAAAATCCAGAACGTGGTGTCGCACCTGTCTCATGCGCACCCGGAATACCACCATCCCTACCTCGACCAGCGCGAGCCAAAACGCGTGGGCCTGATTGTGATCTCCACTGATCGTGGTCTCTGCGGTGGCCTTAACATCAACCTGTTCAAGTCAGTAATCACTGCCATGAAGGAGTGGGATGCGGCCGGACTGGAGATCGACCTGAACCTGATCGGCACCAAGAGTAATGCATTTTTCAAGCGCCTCGGCGGCAATATCACCGCAACCGCCACGCACCTTGGTGATGCGCCGTCGATCGTCGAGCTGATCGGTACCGTCAAGGTCATGCTGGATGCCTATGAGGAGGGCGCCATCGATCGCCTGTTTCTTGCGCATAACGAATTCGAGAACACCATGTCCCAGAAACCGGTCCTCAAGCAGTTGATACCGGTGAGCGGCGAGGTCGACGCGGAGCTGCAGACACACTGGGACTATATCTACGAGCCGGACTCGAGACCGGTCATGGACGCCCTGATGATTCGCTATATCGAATCGCTGGTGTACCAGGGCGTGGTGGAAAACGTTGCCTGCGAACAGGCGGCCCGCATGGTGGCCATGAAGTCGGCGACGGACAACGCCGGCGACCTGATTGACGAACTGCAATTGATCTACAACAAGGCACGGCAGGCAGCCATTACCCAGGAGATCTCCGAGATCGTCAGCGGTGCCGCAGCGGTCTAGGCCGTAAAGCGTTTGCGAGGGCAATGAATATTGTACAGGAGCGCTTTGATTATGCCCGGCGATTCATCGGGTGCAAGCGCGATTCGCGGCTACCAGCCGCGCCTGCAGTTAAGCGGATTAAGGTTATGAGGAAAATATCATGAGTGCTGGCAGCATAGTTGAAATTATCGGCGCGGTCGTCGACGTGGAATTCCCGCGTGACAGCGTACCCAAGATATACGAAGCCCTGAAAGTCGAGAGCAAGGACCTTACGCTGGAAGTGCAGCAGCAGCTGGGTGATGGCGTGGTGCGTACCATAGCCATGGGTTCAACGGACGGCGTCAGGCGTGGACTTGAGGTGCTCAATACCGGCGCGCCGATCATGGTGCCGGTCGGTGAGAAGACGCTGGGCCGCATTATGGACGTACTGGGAAACCCGGTGGACGATGCCGGTGAGATCGGAGCCGAGACCCTGTTGCCGATTCACCGCGCGGCCCCGACGTTCTCGGAACAGGCGGCATCACTGGAAGTACTGGAGACGGGCATCAAGGTCATCGACCTGATCATGCCGATCGTCAAGGGCGGCAAGGTCGGCCTGTTCGGCGGCGCCGGCGTGGGCAAGACCGTGACCCTGATGGAGCTGATCCGCAACATCGCGGTGGAACACAGCGGTTACTCGGTGTTTGCCGGCGTTGGAGAACGTACCCGAGAGGGTAACGACTTCTACCACGAAATGCGCGAAGGCGGTGTTATCGACAAGGTGTCACTGGTCTACGGGCAGATGAACGAGCCACCCGGCAACCGCCTGCGCGTGGCGCTCACCGGCCTCACCATGGCGGAGCACTTCCGCGACGAGGGCCGTGACGTGCTGATGTTCATCGATAACATTTACCGCTATACACTGGCCGGTACCGAGGTGTCCGCACTGCTCGGCCGCATGCCGTCAGCCGTGGGCTACCAGCCGACACTGGCCGAAGAGATGGGTGTGCTGCAGGAACGAATTACCTCGACCAAGACCGGTTCCATTACCTCTTTCCAGGCGGTGTACGTGCCGGCGGACGATCTTACCGACCCGTCACCGGCGACCACCTTTGCCCACCTTGATGCGACGCTGGTGTTGTCCCGCCAGATCGCCGAGCTGGGTATCTACCCGGCCGTGGACCCGCTCGATTCCACCTCGCGCATCCTCGATCCCAATGTGGTCGGTGCCGATCACTATGACACGGCGCGCGCGGTGCAGGGTACGCTGCAGCGTTACAAGGAGCTCAAGGATATTATCGCCATTCTGGGCATGGACGAGCTGTCGGAAGAAGACAAGCTGGTGGTTACCCGTGCACGCAAGATCCAGCGTTTCCTGTCACAACCGTTTTTCGTCGCCGAGACCTTCACCGGCAGCCCGGGCAAGTACGTGTCGCTGAAAGACACCATCGCCGGCTTCAAGGGCATCGTCAACGGTGAATACGATCACCTGCCGGAGCAGGCGTTCTACATGGTCGGCAGTATTGACGAAGTGGCAGAGAAGGCCAAGAGCCTTTAACGGAAAGCACAAATGGCTATGACATTGCACGTTGACATCGTCAGTGCAGAGGCAGAAATATTCTCTGGCACGGCGACGATGGTATTTGCACCGGCCGAAATGGGGGAGGTGGGTGTTGCGCCCCGCCATGCGCCGCTGGTGACCCGCCTGAAGCCGGGTGAAGTCAGGGTGCAGACTCAGGAAGGTGATGAGCTGTCATTCTTTGTCTCCGGTGGCTTGCTGGAAGTGCAGCCGCACGTTGTCACGGTGCTTGCCGACACGGCTATTCGTGCGGATGACCTGGATGAGGCACATGCGCAGGAAGCGAAGGCACGGGCTGAAAAAATGCTCTCTGACAAGAGCGCCGATATCGATTATGCCAAGGCGCAGGCCGAGCTGGCGCAGTCCATCGCACAGCTCGCAGCGATCAAGAAGCTGCGTGAAAGAATGTGATGACCGGGCAGTTCGTCGAGAACAGCAAGGTGGTGTCATTCACCTACTCGATTGTGGACGAGGATGGTGCGTTGCTGGAGCAGTCCGACCTGCCCATCAGTTATGTCCACGGTGGCAAACACGAGCTGTTTGAGAAAGTCGTAGAGGAACTCGATGGCTGCGTGGTCGACGATACCGTCGAAGTTGCGTTGAGCCCTGCGGAGGGTTTTGGCCCGCATAACCCGGAGCTGACCTATACGGATGATATCGACAATGTCCCGCCTGAATTTCGCCGCGTGGGTGCCGAGGTGGAAATGATGAATGACAAGGGCGAGTCGAAGGCCTTCACTGTAACCCGCATCGAAGCTGGCAAGCTGACTGTGGATGGCAATCATCCCATGGCCGGCAAGGTGATTACCTTTCAAATCAGAGTGGTCGACATCCGCGACGCCACACCGGAAGAAATGGAAAAAGGCGTTGCTGCCATGCAGGCGCCGGTGCTTCACTGATCATTCCCGCTGGTGGTCGTGCTATGATCGACCGCATTCCAGATGGACAAATTAATGCCGTTATCTTCGTGTGTTGATTTGATTATTTATTCCGCATGAATCTAAGCATCATCATTCTTGCCGCCGGTCAGGGCACCCGCATGAACTCCGCGCGTCCGAAAGTGCTGCACCCGCTGGGCGGGCGACCACTGTTGGCGCACGTGCTGGACACGGCGCGCGCACTGCAGGGGTCGGATGTCCATGTCGTCGTCGGACATGGTGCAGAGCAGGTGCGTGCCGCCGTGCCGGGTACCGACATCCACTGGGTACTGCAGGCACAGCAGCTGGGTACCGGGCATGCCGTGGCCCAGGCGATGCCGGCGGTACCGGATGAAAACACCGTGCTGGTAATGTATGGTGACGTACCGTTGATCAGGAAAGCGACGCTGGAGCCATTGTGCCAGCTGGCCGGGGAGGGTTTGGCCGCCCTGCTGACTGCCGAGCTGGATGACCCCGCAGGCTATGGCCGCATACTGCACCATGCCGATGGCAGTATCAGCGGTATCGTGGAAGAGAAGGATGCCAGCAAGTCAGAACGGTCCATACATGAGATCAATACCGGTTTTATCGCCGCCCCGGCCGGGCGCCTGCGTGGCTGGCTGGCCGCACTGGGTAACCATAATTCACAGGGCGAGTACTACCTGACCGATGTGATCGCACGTGCCGTAACCGAGGGCACCGGTGTGCGCGGTATCACGACGGACAACATCGATGAAGTGCTGGGTATCAACGATCGCCGGCAGCTGGCTGTCCAGGAACGCTGTTATCAGCAACGCCAGGCCGAGGCCTGTCTGCAGGCGGGTATTACGCTGATCGACCCGGCGCGTTTTGATCTGCGCGGACGACTGGATGCCGGCCAGGATGTGCTCATCGATATCAATGCGGTACTCGAAGGTCAGGTAACGCTGGGGAATCGTGTCAGCATCGGTCCCAACGTCATGCTTCGCGATGCCACCGTGGGCGATGATGTGGAGATTCTTGCCAATTGCGTCATCGACGGTGCCGTGATCGGTGCCGGGAGCCGTATTGGCCCGTTTGCACGGCTGCGCCCCGACACCTCGCTGGCGGTCGACACGCACATCGGTAACTTTGTCGAGATCAAGAAGTCCGAGGTCGGCGAAGGCTCCAAGATCAATCATCTCAGTTATGTCGGTGACACCACGGTGGGGCGGGGTGTGAATATCGGTGCCGGCACGATAACCTGCAATTACGACGGCGCCAGCAAACACCGTACCGTCATTGGCGATGATGTCTTCATCGGCTCGGATACACAGCTGGTTGCACCGGTCGAGGTCATGGAGGGCGCCACCATTGGTGCGGGTTCAACCATCACGCATGATGCACCGGCTCACGAACTGACCCTGAGTCGTGCCCCGCAGACAACCCGCGTCGGCTGGAAACGACCGGTGAAACAGCCAAAGGGATAACTTTATGTGCGGAATCGTGGGTGCTGCGGCGCAGCGCAATGTCATACCACTGCTGATTAACGGCCTGCAGCGGCTCGAGTACCGTGGCTATGATTCGGCCGGCGTGGCCGTGCAGAGTGAGCAGCTGTTGCTGGAACGGGTACGCAAGGTCGGCAAGGTCGCGGAGCTGGTGCGGGCGCTGCAAGACAACCCGGTCAGCGGTCACACCGGTATTGCCCATACCCGCTGGGCCACACACGGTGCACCCAGCGAACAGAATGCCCACCCGCATGTGTGCCATGAACGGGTAGCGGTGGTGCATAACGGGATCATAGAAAATCACGATGCCCTGCGCACGCAGCAACGCGAGGACGGCTTCCGCTTTACCTCGCAAACCGATACCGAGGTTATCGTGCACCAGATTGACCGTTACCTCACGCAGGGACAGGATCTGCTTGCCGCCGTCCGCTCGACGGTGGCCGATCTCGAAGGTGCCTTTGCACTGGGTGTCATCAGCAAGGATGAACCCGGACGCCTGGTCGCGGCGCGCCGCGGCAGTCCGCTGGTGATTGGCGTTGCTGACGGCGAAATGCTGATTGCCTCGGATGTTGCGGCACTGGTGTCGGAGACGCAGCAGTTTGTCTTCCTTGAAGACGGTGATGTCGCTGATATCAGTCACCGGGCGATGACCATCTATGACGCCAGTGGCACCGTGGTGGAGCGCCCGCTAAAGCACTCCCTGGTGACGCTCAGTGCCACCGACAAGGGCGAGTTCGCGCATTACATGCTCAAGGAAATCTACGAGCAGCCACGCGCCATCGCGGATACCCTGGAAGGCAGGATCGGCGCCAACCGGGTGCTGGAAGAGGCCTTTGGCGCGGGTGCCGACAGTATCTTCGATAAGGTCGCCGGTGTGCATATCATTGCCTGCGGCACCAGCTACCATGCCGGCATGGTCGGGCGCTACTGGCTGGAATCCATTGCCGGTGTTCCCTGCAGTGTCGAGGTTGCCAGTGAGTTTCGCTATCGACACCCGGTGGTGCGCAACAATTCACTGATCGTCACCCTGTCGCAGTCCGGTGAAACGGCGGATACCCTGGCAGGGCTGCGTGAGGCGAAGCGGCTCGGTTACGGGCATTCGCTGGCCATCTGCAATGTCCCGGAAAGCACGCTGGTACGGGAATCCGACCTGGTATTAATGACCCATGCCGGACCGGAAATCGGTGTGGCCTCGACCAAGGCCTTTACCACCCAGCTGGTGGCCATGCTGTTGCTGACGATTGTACTGGGCCGGCGTCACCAACTGACGAGCGACACCGAGGCCTTGCTCGTCAATGAGCTGCGCAGTGTACCGGGCAAGGTAGAGCATGCTCTGGCGCTGAATGAACAGATCCGGGTGCTGGCAAGTGAACATTTCGGCGATAAGCAAAATGCCCTGTTTCTGGGTCGTGGTGCCCAGTTTCCGGTCGCCATGGAAGGGGCGCTGAAGCTCAAGGAAATCTCCTACATCCACGCCGAGGCCTATCCGGCGGGTGAGTTGAAACACGGCCCGCTGGCACTGGTGGACGCCCGCATGCCGGTGGTGGTGGTGGCACCAAACAACGAGTTACTGGAAAAGCTCAAGTCCAATCTGCAGGAAGTCCGTGCACGTGGCGGTGAACTGATCATCTTTGCGGATGCCGGCGTCGGACTGATCAGTTCGCCCGGCGTAACGGCCTTGCCGGTTGCTCCAACCGAGGACAGCATTGCACCGATTATTTTCTCGGTACCGCTGCAACTGCTGGCCTACCACGTCGCGGTTCTCAAGGGCACCGATATCGACCAGCCGCGTAATCTCGCCAAGTCGGTCACCGTCGAGTAAAACCATCCACTATCCGACCCCAACCGGGTGCAGCAGCGCCGTCCCCGGCGCGGCCGCCGCTCCTGCAAGCGATTGTCCACACTTAAACTGTTGATATTCAAAGTATAGTTTGTGCCTGCTAAGGTATTGTGCTAGACTGTCGCGTTTTAGCATCAAGCCCCGGCTTACGTGGCCGGGCAATACAAGGAGTCGTGAATTGGATATGGATTCAATGTTTTACTGCATTCCCCAGCAGGCCTACCTGAGTGTGACCACCTGCAAGAACCTGCGGGAGCGGCCGGTTGGCAAGGCACCGGCAGGCGCACCGCCAAAGCTGATTGCCTGCGAAAAGTGTCAAATGCACCCGCTGGTCGATATGGCAAAGATCCCGGTGGTTTCGCTGGAGGCCTACCTCGGGGGCTCCAAGCCCCGCACGGTCAACCTGAATTCACCGAAGAACAGGAAACTACTGGCACAGGTTGCCTGATAAGCGCCTCAGTGCGTGTGATCGTTCCAGCTATCGCTGCGCCGCCGGTTCTTGTGTGACCGGCGGTCTGGCTTGTCTTTCTCAAAACGAACCTCGACGCGACGTTCCTGGAGCTTGCGCCGGTGCAGTGTGCGCCGGTTTTTCAGACCCTTGAACTGACAGGTGCACATCGCCGAACTGCAGCCATCCAGTGGCAGCGGCGGTGCTTCCTCAAAGGTAAATTGTTTACCGAGCATTGCCATTGCCGCCTCACAGCCGGGCTGGCCCATTTCTACTCCCCAGAACATCGGGTTATTTCTTAGTTTTTCCAGGCCACCGGGTTGCGGGTGAGTATCCTCACCGGTATGGAAGGCTTCGTATTTCTGCGGCCCTGCGACGCGGCGCCGGGCCGGCGGCTGTTTGCCACGGAACATCCAGATCAGCCCGGCAACGATGCCGATGATCAGCAGCAGAATCAGCAGTTTTAGCATGCATGCTCCATCATCATTCCGATCCATTCAGGCCATCCAGCTGGCCACAGACAGAAGGTTAGCCCGCGAATAATCAACAGGCCGTATAAGACCACAGGTGCCACGCGCACAATAAGTATCAGAATCATTCATCTGTCGCAAGGTATACCGCCAGTGTAGGACTTACGGGCAATCAATGCCGGCACCCGGTCACACTGGCGATTTGCTAGAATCGCCGGTTATGGACGTATCCCGAATCATCGAATCGCTGAACGATGCTCAGCGCGAAGCCGTGTGTGCGCCACAGGATCCCTTGCTGG